>Ga0187849_1003945_pt1 | contig 12676 bp, 8 predicted proteins | sample June2016WEW_4_10_2_FD_132412 | JGI IMG/M metagenome (GOLD analysis project Ga0187849, IMG submission 132412) | Peatland microbial communities from SPRUCE experiment site at the Marcell Experimental Forest, Minnesota, USA - June2016WEW_4_100 | ecosystem: Environmental > Terrestrial > Soil >... | reverse complement strand
GGCGACCTAACACAGCCCAGGCCAGCGGCCTGGGTCAGGGAAACCCAACCTGTTTTTTATCCGCAAGCCCTGAAGGGGCGCGCTAACCGTTGCCTCCATCACCTTGCAATCGGCATTTTCATCGCGATCTGTGGGACGGACCGGTGGGTTGCGTAGATCGCCCTTTCAGGGCTCGGCGCGGGAAACAAGCCGTTGACCCAGGCCGTTGGCCTGGGCTGTGTTAGGTCGCCCCTTTGGGGCTTAGGAGGAGACTGGAACCATGCCGATGAAGAATCCACCCCAACCCGGCGGCTTGGTGCGGCGCCAGCAGGCGTAGCGCGGACCTCCGCTGTCTGAGGTCCGCGCCATGCCGCATACGATCCGACTTCACCGCGAGAATAGGTAAAGGCGCCCTCGGGAACATGCCAGCACACCTCGATTCGACGCGCCACGCGCAGCCCCTCCAGAAACTCCTGGCACGTCCCGGACCATGGCGTCAGAACTGAGTGCCTGCCGGTAAGTCTGGTGCTGTCCTAATTTCAGGCGTAGCGCCGGCTTCCAGCCGGCACAGAGCCGCCAAGATGGCGGCGCTACATTGAAATTAGGACAGCACCGTAAGTCTCGCCCGCTGGTTGCGACTCTGATAATCTACGGACATGAACAAGCGCCTACCTTTACTGCTTCGCCACATCATGTACAACCTGCGGGGCGGTTTTCTGGTGCGCCCCCTGATCATCGCACTGTCGCTGGGCGGTGCCGGCGCGCTGTTCTCCTGGCTTGAGGAGAGTGAACCTGCCCTCAGTGCCTGGGTCCCCGCGGTGCTCTTTCCCTCGCACTCGGACCCGCAAGTGGCTCAGGTGATTCTGGGAGGCATTGCGGCCTCCATCATGACGGTGGTGTCGATTGTTTTCGCCATCCTGCTGATGACGCTCACCCTGGCGTCGATGCAATTCTCTCCGCGCATCATCGTGAGCTTTGTCCGTGACCGCGTGACGCAATGGACGCTCGGCATCTTTCTCGGCACCTTCTGTTATTGCATGGCGGCGCTTCCGGCGGCACGCTCCGCGCCCAAACCCTTTGCGCCCGTCGCCACGGTCCTGGGCGCCATGCTGCTCTCGCTCATTTGCGTGGGTTGGCTCCTTTACTTTATTCATCACATCTCGCAGGCGATCAATGTCAATCAAATCGTGGACCGGATCGCCAGCGAGACCGTGGCCATGATCGAGGAGATGATGCCGCAGCCGCGCCGGTATCCGCGCGTGGACAACAGTGAACCCATCGACCCCAGTACTTGGGAAACGACCGTCCTGTGCGAGACCTCGGGTTACATCCGCTATATCGACACGCAGCGGCTTCTGGCCACGGCGAAGTCGCACCGCGTGAAGGTCCACGTCTTAAGACGGGTGGGCCAGTTCGTTCCGCAGGGAGTCCCGTTTCTGAGGGTGTATAAGGGGGAGCGATTGTCTGCGGAAGGAGCCATGGAGCTTCGCAACGCGTTCGACTTCGGCCCCTCGCGAACCTTGCAGCAGGACGTGGAGTTCGGCGTCTTGCAGATCGTGGACATAGCGCTCAAGGCTATTTCCCCGGCCGTCAACGACCCCAGCACGGCGATTAGCTGCGTGGACCAACTCAGCCGCGTGTTGATTCGCTTTGCCTCCCGGGAGGGGCCTTCGTCGCTGCTCTGCGATCCGCCCGGCGTGGTGCGCGTCAGCATCATGTGGAGCAACTTCGGGCGCATGTTGGATTCGGCGTTCGAGCAAATCCGCCTGTATTCACAGACGGATGTCGCGGTGAGTCTGCGAATGATGCGCGCCCTCGGCGACATCGCCGTCACCCTGCCGGACCCGGAGGATCGCCGCATGCTAGTGGAGCGGGGAAAGCGCATTGCAGAAGGCTGCGCGGAGAAATTGGGTGAGCAAGAAATGAAGGAGTTGCGTGCCCGCCTGGCGGGCCTGGAGCAGCTTTTGGTTGCCACGCCCGCGCAACACGCGGAAAAATGACGGAGCCCCGCCGTGCTTGCCCGCCTTATTTGACCGGAGTGGCCGCGTTGTCGTCGTGACAGGCGGTTTCGTAGGTTGCGACGGCGACTTACGAACCAGTCCAGCCCCCGTTGGCCCGAGGCATATCGATTCACCGAGCCGGGATTTCTCGCCAACCTGAGCTGCTTTCATCGAACAGTTGGAAGGGCGGGGCTAAAGCCCCGCCCTTCCACTCGCTGGTGAGAAATGCCCGCTAGACAGGACTGGGCACGTTCCTTTACCTTGGATGAATCCATGGTGAAGCGAATTCTCCTGACCACCACCGGCTCGCTGGGCGACCTGCACCCGTTTATTGCCATCGGGCTTGAACTCCGTTCGCGAGGTCATGCCGTCACCCTGGCGACGAGCAATTTCTATCGATCCAAGGTGGAACAAACGGGTTTGAGATTCGCTCCCATGGGTCCGCATCTGGGGCTCGAAATTTCCGAGGTCATGGATCGGCTGATCGACTTGAAGAAAGGCCCGGAGTACCTGGTTCGCCACATCCTGTATCCATCGGTTCCCGCTGCCTACGCGGAAGTGATGGAGGCAGTTCGCGAGGCCGAACTCATCGTAACGCACCCCATCACCTTCGCCGCGCAAATCGCCGCAGAAAAAACCGGAATGCCTTGGCTCTCTACCGTCACGGCCCCCTTGTCTTTTTTCTCGCGCTTCGACCCTTCGGTGATCGCCCCCTATCCATTTGTTATTAAACTTCGAGCCCTCGGCCCGGCCTTCTATGGGATCGTCAAAGAGCTTGGTCGGGTGAAGACCAAATTCTGGCTTGCACCCATCACTCGCTTCCGCGCCTCGGTGGGGTTGCCTCTCGGACAAGATCCCGTTTTCGAGGGGCAGCACTCCCCTCAGCGGGTGCTGGCATTGTTTTCCTCACTGATGGCAGAACCGCAGCCTGACTGGCCGGCGCACACGCTCGTCACGGGCTTTCCGTTCTATGACCAAGGCGAGCACGGGCAGGGAATTGACCCTGACCTGGAACGATTCCTTGGCGCAGGTCCCCCGCCCGTGGTGTTCACGCTTGGCTCGTCGGCAGTGCAGCAGGCAGGAAATTTCTACCGCGAGAGTCTCGCCGCCGTTCGGCGCCTCGGTTGCCGCGCGGTTTTGCTGGTAGGAAGCAATCCCCTTCAGGAACCACTTCCGGCCGGAACCGTGGCCTTCCCCTACGCGCCCTTTTCAAAGATTTTTCCGCGGGCTGCGGTTATTGTTCATTCGGGGGGCATGGGGACGTGTGCGCAAGCGCTGGCCGCGGGCCGTCCCATGTTGGTGGTGCCTTTTGCATTTGATCAGCCGGATAACGCCGCCCGCTTGCAGCGCTTGGGCGTGGCGCGTGCGATTCCGCGAAAGCACTACACAGCTAGGCGCGCGTCCCCGGAGCTAGAGCATTTGCTTACCGACCCGGCCTACACGGCAAGCGCCGCCGGGGCCGCACGTAGAATTGCAGAGGAGAATGGTGTTCGAGCCGCCTGCGACGCCATCGAAAACCACCCCCTCGCCCGCTGAAGCATTCGGGCCCGGGCGGCCACCGCGCCCGAGGCGCAAAAGAAAATCAAAAGGCAAAGGGCAAAGGGCAAAAGTGAAGAGCCTAACCTTCAAAAATCCTTGCTAGAAAAACAAGAAAATATGGGTTTGCAATTGAGAGACTGCGCGCCTATAGGTATTCACTTTTTCCTTTTGCCATTTGCCCTTTGCCTTTTGATTTGTCTTTGGCTTGTGTTTGCTGTGCTACCGCCCTCGACTCTGGTAATCTACCGGCGCAAATCAAGACACGTATCTCCGGAGGTTGGTCATCATGAAAAGGCGAGAATTCCTTTCTACGACGTTGGCAATGGCTGCGGTTGGATTGGCGCCGCGTTCCGCGCGCGCGTCCGACGGTTTGGTGGAGGTTCTGCTCGACGAGCCCATCGGCACCATTGCGCCGGAACTCCATGGTCAGTTTACTGAACACATCGGGGAGGTGGTTTACGATGGCATCTGGGTGGGCGAGAACTCCAAGATTCCCAACGTGGGCGGCATCCGCAAAGCGCTAGTGGACCGCCTGCGCCAGATGCGCGTGCCGGTGATTCGCTGGCCGGGGGGCTGCTTTGCCGACAGCTACAATTGGCGCGACGGCGTCGGCCCGCGCGCGCAGCGCCCGCTGCGCACCAACTTTTGGGATAACACGACGCAACTGTGCAACGCGCCCGCGGGCCCGCAGAAATACGACCCTAACACTTTTGGCACGGCGGAATTCATGCGCTTCTGCCAACTCTGCGGCGCTCAGCCGTACGTGGCCGCCAACGTCCGCAGCCTGACCCCGCACGATTTCGACGAATGGGTGGAGTATTGCAACTCGCCCGCAGGCAGCACCACCCTGGCCCAAACCCGCGCCGGCGACGGCAGCCGCGATCCCTACAACGTGCTTTATTGGGGCATCGGCAATGAGTCCTGGGGTTGCGGCGGCGACTTCCGCCCGGAAGAATACGCCGTCGAGTTCCGCCGCTTCACCTCCTGGGTTCCCGACTATGGGCTGAAGCTGCGTTTCATCGGGTCGGGGCCCGGAGCGGGCGGGCGCGATCCCCAAGTGTCGTGGACGCGCGGCTTCATGGAAAACCTGGTGGCCAAGAGCCCGCGCCTGCTTGACCGGCTCTACGGCTTCTCGATGCACTATTACTGCGGGACCACCGGCAAAGGAGACTCCCTGGAATATACCGCCGACGATTGGTACCAAATGTTGTGGCAGGCCGACGTCATGGATTCGCTGGTGACCCAACACTGGCAGGCCATGGGCGAATTCGACAAGGCGCGCAAGGTGAAGCTGCTGGTGGACGAATGGGGCGCCTGGCACAAGACCACCGCACTCGGCCCGGCGTACCTCTTCAGCTACGTTCCCTCCCTGCGGGACGCGCTGGTGACCGCCATAACCCTCGACATCTTCAATCGCCACGCCGAAAAGCTGGCGATGTGCAACGACGCCCAGTTGGTGAACAACATCAACACGCTCTTCCTGGCCGTGGAAGACCGCTTTGTGGCAACCACAATTTTCCACGTCTTCGATATATACAAATCGCATCAGGGTGGACGCTCGCTGCGGCTGGTTTGCGATGCGCCGTCAATCTGGGCAGGGCCGAACGGCGTTTGGCCCTCGGCCGAAGGGGAAGCGAAATCGCTCTGGGGGCTCGCCGGGTCGGCCTCGTTGCACGGGAAAACGCTGGTGGTCACCGTCGTGAATCCCCACGCCAGCGAACCAAGCGTGGCGGAGGTGTCGCTGCGCGGGGGCGAGGCAAAGTCCGCGCAGGTTACAGTGCTCACCGCACCCGACATTCACGCACATAATGACTTCGATCATCCCAACGCAGTGGCGCCCAAAACCGAGCCGGCCAGCGTTTCGGGCTCGCGCTTCTCCTGGACCTTCCAGCCGGCGTCAGTGACCAAGCTGGAGATTGAATTGGCCTGAAGCTTTGCGAGGTGGCAATGAGATCCCGAACAAGGCTAACTTTTCTCATGTTGGGGATGGGACTAGTTTTTGCCCTGCCGGTTTGGGCGCAGCAGCCTGTGCCCGCGAGTGCGAAGAAGCCGCTGAACCAGGTGCAGGTGGTCACCCTACTCGCCGGGCAGGCGCCGAGCCACCGCGTGGCGATGCTGGTCAAACTGCGAGGCATCGATTTCGAGCCGCAGGATGATTATCTCCAGGAAGTGCGTCTGGCCGGCGGTGACGATGAGCTGATCACGGCCCTCAAGAGCGCCCAGGTGACGAAGCCCGTGACCGCTGATCCCGCGGCGCAGGCTCGGCAAGCCGAGCTTTCCCGGCACGTGGCGCACGGAGTGGGACTCGCAAAGAAAGAGCAGTATGCGGAGGCCGAACAGGAATACCGCGCGGCATTGCAACTTGATTCTCAAAACGCCGACCTTTACATGGGCTTGGCCAATGTCCTGGGTCAGGAGAAGAAGTGGGACGATGCCGAGTCCGCAGTACAGGAGGCGCTGCGCTTGGACCCCAATAATGACCAGGCGCACTACAACCGCGGCGTGGCGCTCGATGAGAAGGGCGACCGGGACGGTGCGATCGCGGAGTATCGCGAGGCGCTGCGCCTGAACCCGAATAATGACAAGGCGCACCATAACCTCGGCGCCGCGCTCGGAGAAAAGGGCGACCTGGACGGGGAGATAGCGCAATTTCGCGAAGCGCTACGCGCGAACCCCAATTTTGACGTGACGCACTTGAACCTCGGTATCGCGCTCGGACGCAAGGGGGACCTGGACGGTGCGATCGCGGAATACCGTGAGACGCTGCGCCTGGACCCGGATCTTCCAGAGGCACACTACAACCTTGGTCTCGCGCTCACAAACAAGGGCGACCTGGACGGTGCGATCATGGAATACCATGAGGCCCTGCGCTTGAACCCCAGTTTTGACGCGGCGTACGTCGACCTCGGCGCCGCGCTCACAAACAAGGGTGACCTGAACGGTGCGATCGCTGAATACCGTGCGGCCCAGCACTTGAACCCCAAGAATGAGGCCGTGCACGCTGGCCTCGGCAGCGCGCTTTCCAGCAAGGGGGACCTGGACGGCGCGATCTCTGAGTACCGCGAGGCGCTGCGCTTGAACCCCCATGATGAGGCGGTGCACACCGGCCTCGGCATGGCGCTTTTCAGCAAGGGCGACTCGGGCGGTGCGATCTCTGAGTACCGCGAGGTGCTGCGCTTGAACCCCAACAATGACTGGGCGCACACGGCCCTCGGCATCGCGCTCGGAAAGAAGGGTGACGTGGACGCCGCGATCGCGGAGTATCGCGAGGCGCTACGCTTGAACCCCAATAATGATGCGGCGCACGCCAACCTCGGTATGGCGCTTTTCAGCAAGGGCGATGTAGGTGGCGCGATCGCGGAGTATCGCGAGGCGCTGCGTTTGAACCCGAATCTTGCCGACGCGCACAACAACCTCGGCGTTGCGCTGGAGCGGAAAGGCGACTGGCGGGGAGCCCGCGAGGAATACCGCGAGGCTTACACGCGCGACCCCAACAACGCGACCTATAAGCGCAATTACCAGCGCCTGGCGATGTTACGTGAATAGATGCCAGGGAGCGACGGCATAGACTGCCTGCCGCGGGCCTTTCTTCGGGCAAACCGGGCGTAGCGCGGACCTCCAAGGCGGACGTTTGCGCACCGTTTGCTGCCCGTTCCAGACCCGCGAGTACCGTGTCGTGCCAAGGTGAAAATGAAACTAGCCAAACGGATTTGAAATTCCCGGTCCACACCGACGAGGTTGAAAGTTGAAAGTCGAAAGTTGAAAGTAAGCCGGTAGTTCAGATTGTCGAACACGTTCTGCATACACTTCCGGGGTAAGAATCTAAACTTTGGCAAGCTTACGCGATCATGATGTTCCTGGCGGCGCCGGTGGCTTCGCTCAGGTACTTGTCTTGGTGAAAACGGAGTCCGGGTTGGTGGCTGGCTCGGGAAACGCCATTCGCCACGCCTGCTACCCACACTCCAAATCGCTAGCAATTCCCCTCATTTGCGGTAGAATCCAATCCCTTCTCAGTCCGCAATCGCCTCGGGAGGTCGCAATGATATTCCGAAAAACGCTGACTCTTCTCATATTGGGGATGGGACTGGTTTTTGCCCTGCCGATCTGGGCGCAGCAAAAGCCTTTGACGCAAGAGCAAGTACAGAGCTTGGCGCGCAGCGGGCTCGGTGACGAATCCGGCGCAAAGCTGGTCGAGCAGCGCGGGATTGATTTCGCGCCGGCGGAGGATTTTCTCCAAAGCCTCCAGGCCGCAGACGCGAGCGAGGCGTTTCTTAACGCGCTGCGCGCGGCGAAACCGCCCGAGCCAACAAGCCCGAGGCAGCCGCCCGTGTCCACGAGCGCGAAGAAGCCGCTCAATCAAGTTCAAATCCTCACTTTGCTGGCCGGTGGGGTGCCGACCCACCGCGTGGCGATGCTGGTGGAAGAGCGCGGCATCGACTTCGATGTGAAGGATGATTATCTCCAGGAAGTGCGGTTGGGCGGCGGTGACGACGAAGTGATCGCGGCACTCAAGAGCGCCAAGGTGACGAAGCCCACAACCGTTGATCCGGCGGCGCAGGCGCGGCAGGCCGAGGTTCGGCAACACGTGGCGCACGGAGCGGAACTCGCCAAGAAAACGCAGTATGCCGAGGCTGAGCAGGAATATCGCGTGGCCTTGCGGCTTGACTCGCAGAACGCCGACCTTTACGTGAGCCTGAGCTATGTCCTGAGTAAGCAGCAGAAGTGGGACGATACTGCGTCCGCAGCGCACGAGGCGCTGCGCTTGAACCCCAATAGTGACTTGGCGCACGTCAACCTCGGCTGGGCGCTCGCAAACAACGGCGACGTGGATGGCGCGATCGCGGAGTATCACGAGGCGCTGCGCTTGAACCCCAATGATGCCCTGACGCACATCGACCTCGGCAATGCGCTCAGAAGCAAGGGCGACTGGGATGGAGAGATCACTGAAGCACGCGAGGTGCTGCGCTTGAACCCCAATTATGACATGGCGCACGTCAACCTCGGCGTGGCGCTCGGAGACAAGGGCGACTGGGACGGAGAGATCGCCGAAGAACGCGAGGCGCTGCGCTTGAACCCCAATAATGCCCTGGCGCACAACAACCTCGGCTACGGGCTCTTTAAGAAAGGTGACGGGGATGGCGCGATCACGGAGTATCGCGAGGCGCTGCGCTTGAACCCCAATTATGCCGAGGCGCACGTCAACCTCGGCCTCGCGCTCGGACAGAAGCACGACTAGGACGGAGAGATCGCGGAAGAACGCGAGGCGCTGCGCCTAAATCCCCATAACCCAAATGCCCACCTCGAGTTGGGCGTCGCGCTCGGAAGCAAGGGCGACTGGGACGGAGATATCGCGGAGGAACGCGAGGCGCTGCGCTTAAAACCGAATCTTGCACGGGCGCACTACGACCTGGGCAATGCGCTCACACACAAGGGCGACTGGGATAGTGCGATCACGGAGTATCGCGAGGAGCTGCGCTTGTACCCCAAGGATGACATGGCGCACGTCAACCTCGGCAGGGCGCTCGGAAAGAAGGGCGACTGGGATGGCCAGATCCGGGAAGAAGGCGAGGCGCTACGCTTGAACCCCAATAATGTCCTGGCGCACTACGACCTCGGCCTCGCGCTCCAAAACAAGGGAGACCTGGACGGTGCGATCGCGGAGTATCGCGAGGCGCTGCGCTTGAACCCCAATCTTGCACCGGCGCGCTTGGTCCTTGGCATTGCGCTCAGACGCAAGGGCGACTGGGACGGAGCGATCGCCGAAGAACGCGAGGCCCCGCGCTTGAAACCGAGGAATGGCATGGCGCACTTCGTCCTCGGTGTCGCACGGGAGAAGAAAGGGGGGATTGTATACTTCGCAAACCCACTGCGATAGAACCCGTGCGTACTCTGAGTCGAGAGCAATGTCTCAGGCTGAGAAATAGATGGTAGGTTAGATGCCTAATTTTCCGATTGAAAAACGGGGCGCTTCCGATAAGATAGGCGTCCCATGGATTGGCTGCTCAACCACGTCGAAAGACAGTACAGCGTGATCCAAGGTGCCCCGCTTATCTTCTTATTTACTTGGTTTCTAGGGCTAATCGCAATTTGGTGGATATTGGAAAAGTACGTCTATGCTTCCCGCTTGGCTGCCAAGGATGACCTTATCAGATCATATAAAGAAAAACTTGGTCTTGTACCTGTTGGTAAGATTCTATTATCCTCGCAAGATTCTAAAAGGAAGATCAACGGACTTTCGGCTCTGATTTCGCAAGGCCAGGAGATACGCGAGCGCTGCCCGTGGCCAAGAACTCGCGTTGACTTCACAAAAGAGCGTGAAGGTCGGTGGGTGGAAGAATGGAACGCTTGGATGGCCAAGGTTAATGACTTTTTCAAAAAAGAGATGGCTCCCCAAGCGACGACCAAGTTCCAGCACACCGCCGGCATCGAGGAAAATTGGGACGTTACGTCAACCCCAACCTCACAGTGCCCGATGTTCGACCGGCAGATACAGAACCTCGTGGACATCATGGAGCGGATCGACACCTACCTTTAGGTGTAATCCGGCGGATAGATGGAAATATGGCCAGCCGACACCGATGCGAACAGAAGAAGCAGGAAGATCGGTGGTGTCCTAAATCTGCGTTGATGGCTGGAATCTCTCAGCGGCATCAAACTATAGACTGAAAGGACACCCCATGATAACCGACAAACTGCTGGAAATAGGTGTAGAATCCCGCCGCGTCCTGCCTTGGCAGCAGGCGTCACCGATCACTTGTGGGGGTTGGAAGAACTACTGACCACATAAAGCGCCTCTCGCGGGTGGCGATTAGGCGATAAAAATCCTCGCCCTGCGAAAAACCTCAAAAGTAAGCATCTGGATTTTCTATGATCCTATGCAAGTTATCCAGCTTTATTTGCAGCAGTTGGTAGATGTTTCCGATGTCGCCGTAAAGATAATGCACGCTACCTCCACTGTCCCAGCGTGCGCGATCAGTTTTTGCGGCGGTAACCACATGGATAAAAATGGAAGCAGCCTTGGAAGACTTATCGGAAAGAAGCGCCTGCGTTTCAGAATCCCACGCTTTGAACTTCTCCATCCACATCTGATTAGCTTCGATATCCTGAGCGGACATATCATTTCGCTGCTCGGGTACAGACGCGTGGAGTTTTTGGCCCCTCTCCACGAAGGGAAATACTTCCGCAACGCGCTGAACCATTTTCCGCTTGTGCAGGACACTGGAGATGACCTCATATGAAATTAAGGCCAGCACCATCACCTCGATAACCAGAAGCCAGGTATCCGCAGCCGTGAAGCCGTTGAACAACATCTTTAGGGCGTGACACATAATGAGCAACAATGCCAAAAAAAGCCTGATTCTCCATTTATGGCCCGCTCCGTTTGGTTGGCCGTATAGTCCAAGCGACATCGCAAATCTTCTTGACAGCAAGGCAATCCCCAACTTTCATGGTTTTTGCCGTCCCACTAACGGAGAGACGCGATGGCGGTCGGGTCCCGAAGGCGGGTTGTGAGCGGCGCAGCGTTCTAGCGGCACCCTTCTCTTTTTACTCTTCCCACCTACGCAATGCAAGACTAAACTTCTCCCCGAAGGGAGATGTCTCGCGGATTGGGGCATGGCAATTGGAATCATTGAGTATTACCGGAGCGCTTGTCCTTCATGTGGGTGGACATACGCCAGAACGTTAACTAAAAAACCCATTTTGCTCGGCCCTGGAAGCCGTACTTGCCGCTCTTGTAAAACCAAATTCTCCGACGGCTCCCGAGAGTGGCCGCAACTCAGCTTCGCGGAGGGATTGAGTTTCTTCATGCCCCCAGGACTTCAGCTATGGCTGGCGGCCACAGTGCTTCCCGAGGTTATCGTCGTGGGGTTGTGGTTGCGAACAGGGTCGTATCCAGAAGATTTTAGCGGCGTTCATTTGCTTGCTGCCCTCGCTTTTGGGGTCATCGCGATTCCGTGGTGGATTGCCGCTTTTGTCCAAGCGACCCTCTCAAAACTAAGGTTTGAAAAGCACGCCCAATGAGGCAATCCTTGTTCCAAGAAAATCGCCATCAACACAGATTTAGGACACCACCGAACCTTGGTGCATTTTCTGCTTGGGGCGTGGATGCTATTCAGCGCCGCGGCTTGCGCTGTTTGGGTACTCCAAGAGATATACCGCGTCACAAGACGTAAAATCAGCGAGAGACGAGAAGCCCGGAAACGAAGAATCCGGTTGGGCCTGCAACGGTAGGAGTGGGGATTGGGAGAGCGTTAGATCATTGTATTGGACGCAAGACCTGCAATGGACGCTGGCACTTCAAATGAAGGTCCGAGGCCAAGAAAGACGCCTCTTTGAATCCTAAGAGTCCAGAAAGGTAAAGAAACATGCGCTCATCTCTTGAACAAGCAAAGCTACTATTCAACAGTTGGAAAGAACGTTCATCGCCAATATTTGTTGTACTTGTCAGCGCCGAAGCAAATGTCGGCTTCCTTGCGCTTGTTAAAGACGATGCAAACTTTCCGTTTGTGCGCTTTTCCGTGCTCATTGATGATTCAGGGGTCGTCGTGACAGGTTTGAAATTAGAGGCGACTTTCGACTTCACGGGGGTTGAAGGTTTTGAATATTCCGATCCGCGTGAGGCTCCACCAGAAGTTTTGGAGCCAGAACGTAAGTGGGTTTGCCTTCTGCAACTCAACTTTCCAAGTGGAGATGCGGCCACCTTTGGAGAGTTACTAGGTAAGGAGTAAGATTTTGGCGAATTCGCGTAATCTTGACACCGCACACCGCCGCCGATAGAATGAATTGAGGCGTCATTAGCCTCGACCTTTCTGATATCTTGTCAGTTAGGGCCAAGATGAAGTGGCAAATTGACCTTTCAAATCGCGATCGGGAAATTCTGGTGGCTTTAGTTCGCCAGTTCATCGCCAGTGGTTTCCCCGTAGGGTCCAAGGCGCTAGCTGCGCAGATGCCGACCCCGGTCAGTTCGGCGACCATTCGCTCGGTCCTGGGGGTGCTGGAAGAAAGCGGCTTCCTGAGCCAACCGCATGTCTCGGCGGGGCGCGTTCCGACGGAAAAGGCCTATCGCTTTTACGTGGATCGCGTGGTGACCGGCGCGCGTTTGGCCCCTGACACGGAGCGATACATTGACCAGACTTTGCGCTTGGACGCGGACCGGT
>Ga0187849_1003941_pt1 | contig 12683 bp, 12 predicted proteins | sample June2016WEW_4_10_2_FD_132412 | JGI IMG/M metagenome (GOLD analysis project Ga0187849, IMG submission 132412) | Peatland microbial communities from SPRUCE experiment site at the Marcell Experimental Forest, Minnesota, USA - June2016WEW_4_100 | ecosystem: Environmental > Terrestrial > Soil >... | reverse complement strand
GTTCTCACGCGTGCGCACGGACCGTTCGGGGTGGTTGGCAGCATCCTCGAGACCGTCCACAGTCCCGGCCTCGTATGCCTGATCCGTCTCGGCGAGTTCTCCGATGCTTTCCTCGTCAGCGTCGGCAATTTGCGAGAGCCCCTGGGCATCACCCGATTGCCCGGCACTGTCCGAACGTGCTTCCTCCGGATCGCTTCCAAGTTCATTGATCTGAGACTCGCCATTCCTCAATCTAGATATCATAATGGACACCTCCCCGGAGCGCCGGAATCGGACGTTTCGTTTTGCACAGATCCGCTGCCTTATCCGGGAACCGTACAGTAATAGTGGCAGATAACCCATTGCGCGTCTGTTCACAATTGCTCACGGCCGCCCTTTGTCAGTTCCGTCAATCCACGATATACCGTGCCTTCGCCCAGCCTGAGGGATTTGCAGCGTGAGCAAATTTCTGCCGGGCAAGAGCAACCCTATCCGAGAACAGAGATGGAAGATGAAAGATCGGATACAGTCTTCATTGCGTTATCTGGAACGAAAGAGGACGAAAGCGCAGGACATTTCGTCGACCGAAGAATCTGTCGTGAGCTACATCAGAAGCGGTAGGCCGCTCCCCGGTACAACTAAGGGCGGCGCGACAGAATCAGCAGTGCAGAAGGACTAACGACGCAGCGTTAGGGTCTGTTATTACGTGACAGACCCTTAGCCCGCATTCGTGATCATCAACAATAAGAGATTCGGCGATCAGGAACATTGTCTTGCGGCAGGCCAAAATGATGGAACCGTTCCGTGGACTCCATGATGCCGAATGAGCAGTTTTGACCAAACGCATGAGCCGTTCTGAACTGACACTGAATCAAGCCAGAGGTAAAAAAAGATGGTCGCGCGCATCTATTGGGAGGCGGAAGTGACCGGCACTCCGTTGAAGGCGCGCCGCGGAACCAAGAGGAAGAACGCAGACATGCCGGGGAAGAAACTTGGCGGTATTGGGTATGCCGCGATTGTTCCAGCGTGGAGAACGCTGATCAAAGGGAAAACATGAAAACGCTTAAACTATGCTTAGCCGTGCTCATACTGCTCGCAGTTGGGAGCCTGGTAGGCTGCTCGAGAACATCCACAAAATCGCCTGATGTTTCTGACAGCATCCGCAAATCGCTCGATCAAGCGGGCCTCAAAGCGGTCTCCGTAACACAGGACCGCGACAAGGGTGTCGTGACCCTGGGTGGAAACGTTGAGGCCGACGCGGACAAAGCTCAAGCTGGATCTATTGCAGAGTCAATCGCAACCGGGCAGGTTGTAGCGAACCAGATTGCTGTGGTTCCTCCCGGCGCCGAAGGCAATGCAAGGGCCATAAACTCGGATCTGGACGCGGGCATCGAAAAGAATCTGGATGCCGCGCTTATCCAGAACAAGTTTCACAACGGCGTCAAATACGACGTCAAGAGTGGCGTGGTAACGTTGACCGGTGAGGTCAAGTCTCAATCCAGGCGGGCACAGGTGGAGAAATTGGCGTCAACCGTTCCAAACGTGCTACAGGTGGTGAACGAGCTGCAAGTAAAAGACCAAAAGGCCAGCTCCACTCCCACGCAGTAAGAGCCGCGAACGTGCAACGGGGCCGCATGACCTTGCAGCTCTGTTTTGTCGAAGAGAAGATGCTATGCCGTTTGGAATTTACTCCATCGAACTCATGCTTGTGTTTGGCGGGCTGATTTACGGCTCCCCCCTTGATGTAGGTCCCTACCCACTGGATTGTCGTGAATTCTATTGGGCATGGGAATTCTGACGGGTGCAAAAGTAACGCGCCAAAAGGATCCGGCAGGATAGCGATAGAAGAATTCACTGGTGCTCTATGGAACGTCATCGATTCAGCCACCTCGGCCTCATCTGTCGAATCGTGCTCCCCTTCGTTTTAGTCTACGGGACGTGGAACCCGACGGGCCGGTCGTTCTATCACTGGGCCATTGCGCCCTTTTTCTCGGGCACGCCGGCGATCGGGCCGGTGAAGGTTCTGGTGGCTCTGCTCCTGCTCGCAGGTTGGGTTGTGGTGATCCAGGCAACGAGGCGGTCGCTCGGACTTGGCGGCACGGCCTTGCTCACGGCCATATTCTGCGCTCTCGCATGGCTGCTCATCGCCAAAGGGGGTCTCTTCCAACCGCATAGCGCGACGGCCTTTTCGCACCTGGGACTTGTGGCGCTCAGTCTGCTCCTCGCCATCGGGATGAGTTGGGCTATCGTGCGCCGGAAGCTGACCGGTCAGGTCGAAGTGGATACTGAGCGAGGCTAGTACTACTGTGTCATAAAAATAGATCAAGCCCGCATAAACAGCGGGTTTGAGGCGGTTATAGTGCGCCAGCACGACCATGCTGAAACCCTTGCCTGGTGCGGATTTCAGCATCTTGTGACATAGCAGTACTAGCACAATTGCTGAAAGTCAAATGCGATGACAAATCTGAATCGCTGTAGTGCTGGTCTTTGCCCCGTGCGCAAAGATTAGGGAGCCCATGGTTGATATGTGGCCGGCTTATCCACGGACCTACCGAATAAGATCCATCAGGCATTTGCTCTAAAACCTGTTTAAGTTGAGCAGCAACAACCTGATCGCCCAGCTGGTATTTCACGTCGCGCGAAACCATCGTGTGGGGGCCGAGTATCCGGACCGTGGCGGTGGCTTCCAAGGCCGTCTGCAGCCACATCCCGCCGACCTCGCCGTAACTAAGCTCGAAGCGCAAGCTCCGCAGCCACCATGAAGGGATCTTGATGGGCGCGCCCTCGATGCGCTGGGGCAGGTAGGTGCCTGCATCAACCCAGATTTTCCCTTGCAGCAGATTCTTGTCTTTTCGTTTGGGAAGCAGCTCGAGCACGTAGCAGCGTCGCCCGCCTGCATTTTCCTCTAGGATGAAACGGAAATTATAATTGTCCGGCGAGAAGTCAGTTGCGGTGTAATCTCGTGCAATTTCCACCTCGCTCATCAGCATTCGGCGAACGACTGTCTCTCCAAAGCCGCTGCCATTGGTCGTTTGGATCGTGTACGTCTTCGTGGCCGGGGGGACGAAGGATATGTCGGCAATCACCTGGGACTTGGTTGTGGCTGTTTCTTTCCCAAACAATTTGTAGTCTCGCGTGACAATGTAAGCACGAAAGTGTGCCTGGTTTTCAGCCCGGGCCTGGGCCATGCCGGCAATGATGCCGTCAATAGGCGGAATGATGCTCCCGGTCTGGGCTGATGCACAGGTTGCCACACCTAGATTGAGAAACAACAGCCCTATGGTTCGTTGCCACATATGCCACCCCATATGTTCGGACTGACAGCTCGACGCTTTGTCTTTATAACTCAGCCCAATAATCGTGTCAGTTCAGTACTGCTCAGATATGTGGGCAAAATTGCTCATCTCCGTTTTGCAAGAAATTAGCATTCTGACCGCCCTTCCGGGGCTCAGTTCCCGAATACGAAAAATACCAACCTCATCTCGGCCCCAGGCATCAGCTGGCTCCTGTTCAACAGTAACAACCCTCACTTGTATCCCATTCAGCCATTTTGGATGGCACTGAAGAGGCAAGCGATCGATCAGTCGTGCCGCTCAGAATCCACGTGAGATTGAGATGTACGTCCGTGGACCATCCTGCCTGGTAGCCACGTCGAAAGACTGCGGAGAGATATTCGCGGAAGCACTTCGGGACAGCCGCACCGGACCTCTTCGACCAACCAGTCTGCCGGAATGAGCAATTTTGACCAGGCGGGTGAGCCGGACTGAACTGACGCGCGATTTACGCCAGAGTATAAATGAAAGGAGAATTAATGCAACACGTGACGCAAATGATGCGGGTCGGAGATTCCGTGGTGTGAAGACGGCCAGACGAACTGGAGGCACAGCCTTCCATCAAACACGTGATCAAAAGTAAAAAGAGTTTTATGACAATAAACAAACTTAGGATCAAAAACTGAGGAGAGACTTATGAAACTAAAAGGATTTAAGAGACTTGGAATTACCTGCCTGAGCGTGGGGGCATTGTCCGCGGGGCTGTTGTACGGAGGTGAGAGCGCGGCAACGCGGCTGCAGACGGCAGGAGTGGTATTCACGGAGATCATGGGGACGCCCGACAAAGGCATCCCGAAGGAGTTGCTCGAAAACGCACAGTGTATCGTGATCGTTCCCGGGATGAAAAAGGCAGCGTTTATCTTCGGCGGTAACTACGGCGTGGGTTTCATATTGTGTCGCCGCGCTTCTGGCTCGGGTTGGTCCGCACCGGCCAGCGTGAGGGCTGAAGGCGGCAGCGTCGGTTTCCAAATCGGAGTCTCGGAGACGGATGTTGTCATGCTTGTGATGAACAAACGCGGCGCTGACAAACTCCTTTCGGACAAGTTCACCCTCGGCGCAGATGCTTCCGTGGCCGCCGGACCGGTGGGTCGCACCTCCTCGGCCGATACCGATGCGAAGCTGCACGCAGAGATACTATCCTATTCCCGCTCGCGCGGGGCGTTTGCCGGTATTTCACTGGACGGCGCAACACTGCGGCCCGATAACGACGCGAATACTGAGCTGTATGGCAGAAAACTAACGAACCAACAAATCGTTAATGGCACAATCAAAACACCTCGTGCGGGATCCAAACTGGCGGCGGAATTGGATAGATATTCCGCTCATAAGGAAACTCAATAAGACTCGCAGGACAAGTGACACTATGAACTGGATCCAATCCAATGGAAGGGAAACAACAGCAGTTTACAGTTCAGGGCCTTGGTTTGCCTTTAAAAAGTTTGGGACAAAGTTAATTTGATCCAGGCATTATTTCAAGGCATGCCTGGATCGAATTGGGGCCCCGATTGTCCCGTCAATATGTCAATGCAGTTCCAGTGGCAGTGCGAGGCTAACCGGTTGATTGTATTTGTTAGAGACGCACATGGCCGCTTTCTCCTGAAAGACACAAAACCCGAAACCGCCCGCGCCAAGGAACTTTGAACCAATACATAAGCTCTGGATATTGCGACGTGGTCCAGTGCCGCCCGGTACCGGCTAGAAAAGGAATTCCACTCCGATCAGGGAGCAGATTCTCAACGAGATCCATCGAAAAACTCTGGAACAAAAGCGCGCAAATCCGAAGATTGGCGAATATCGGGCGCGTAATTCTTCTTGGTCAACGGGAACCACTGGTTTTCATTGTCGCCGTCTCTAGCGAAGCGACTGCATATCGATGATTGACCCCAAAAGGGCGCCAAGGATTGTGTACTTGCCGTTCGAATAGCTACCATATTGATAGCGGCTGTAGTATCCATCGTTATAGCCACGAAGAAAACCCTGGCGAAAGTAATAGTTGTATTCACCCTGGGGCACATAATACCCGCCATAGCCGTAGTTCGCGTCCTGATAGGCATAAGAGTTCTGGTAGTTGAACTGCCAGTGATCCTGCCGGTCTGCCTGTCCTGCCAGGTAGCCTTGCTCATAACCGTAGTTCAGGGCATCCCGAAGCAGATTGGCGCCGTATTGATTCGTCTCGTAGTAGCGGCCATCCCGGTAGTAACGATAATTCCAACCCGTATAGAAATATGGATCATTGTTGTAATCGTGGCGCTCGCTCCGGAGACGCAGGTCCTGCTCACGCAAGTGCCCTATATACTCCTGCTGATAGCGATACTGCGCGTTGCGTCCTTGTCGCTGAAGCTCTGCAATTTGCTGCTGCCCGACACGCTGCCGCCGATCTAAATCTTGACCGTACTGCGTCAGACGGTGCTGCTGCTCGCTGATAAGCTGCTGCCGTTGCTGTTGTGAGCGGCGATCTTGCGGCTGATTCTGGCCTTGCTGCTGTTGTTGCTGGGCCCGCTGCTGTTGTTGCTGGGCCCGCTGCTGTTGTTGCTGGGCCCGCTGTTGTTGCTGCTTGTTCTGACCCTGCTGCTGTTGCCGGGCCGGCTGTTGCTGCTTGTTCTGGTCCTGCTGTTTCTGCCGGGCCGGCTGTTGTTGCTGCTCTTTCTTATCCTGCCGTTTTTGATCTTGTTGCTGTTGTTCCTGCGCGTTGGTCAGCATGTTCATTCCCACCAACGACATGGTGACGATTACAGCCACTAACACCATCCACTTCAAGATAGTAATTCTCATTGTACCCCTCCTTAATAATCCGGTAGCTCCTTGGAGTGCGGCCATCCGAAATGCCGGGCGACGAGGAGCACAAGAGACAGGATGAGAAACGTAACACCGTCCCTTTCCTGATCCGCCTCTCCAACAGGTCCCGAGGCACCCTATTTATACCTTTGTAGCAATGTGGCGTCATTTCAGTAATGATCACAGGTCTGGTCAAAATAGCTGGTGGCAGAGTCGGCGAGGAGGATTTATTGGAGTCCGGCTGTGAGTGTGGTGAGTCACTGCTGAGCCCGCAACCACTGATTCTCGCGCTCGAGGGCGCGGAGCCGATCCAGCATATCCAGAATCATGCCGATCCCTGCCAGGTTTACTCCTGTATCGCGCCTCAAGCGCATGATTATCTGCAATCGAGGGACAGCGGCCGCGTCAAAGAGCAACACCGGACCGACCCATTCAACCGGTTCGAGGAGACCATATGCCACGAACCGTTCGACCAGGCCGGGATGGATCTCGGCGGTGGCCGCGAGCCTCTCCAGTGTCAGTTGGTCGCGCTCTCTTCGGCAAAGCACGATCTCGTATCGTCTCTCTCTCATCGCCCGCCCCCCATTATGAGATCTCGCGGGTTAAACTGAGATTCAGCAGCCAGTTTCCCAAACATTTCCTTTTCCCTGGCCGAAAGCTTCGGCGGGATTACGATCTTCAACTGGAGATACTGATCGCCACGGCCGCCATGCCGTCGTCTCAAGCCTTGCCCACGCAGCCTTAATCGCCGGCCACCCTGCGAACCCTCCGGAATGGTCATCTTTACCGGTCCGTCAAGTGTGGGGGCCTCGACCTTCGCTCCAAGGGCTGCTTCCCATGGCGTGACCGGCAATTGAATCTGAACGTCATCGTTGCCAACGATGCTAAACAGACGATGCGGTTCGAGTGCGACGCGCAAATAGAGATCGCCCGGAGGGGCGCTATTGACGCCGGCCTCGCCCTGCCCGGCGAGGCGGATGATTGAGCCGTCGCGCACGCCCGGAGGCACGTCAACCTCGAGCGCTCTGGGGCGATGAACGCTGCCCCTTCCCCGGCAAATCGCACATACCTTATTGTTCTTCGACCCGTTGCCGCCGCAATCGGCGCAGATCTCGTCGGTCTCCAGCGAGAACTTGCGTGTCACGCCGCGATGCGCTTCTTCAAGCGTGAGTGAAATCTCAGCCTCGACGTTCGATCCACGTCTGGCGAAGCCTGCGCCGCCGCGCCTCGCATGAGTTCCCCGCCCGCCTCCAAAAAGGGTCTCGAAGAAATCGCTGAATTCACCCGCGCCGTGCTCCGCACCGTTGGTGTCCCCCAAATCGACAGGGTCGCCTTTCCAGCCGGGAGGCGGGGTGAAGTCCGCACCCCCTTTCCAGTTCTGGCCAAGCTGGTCGTAGCGCCGGCGCTTCTCCGGATCAGACAAGACTTCATAGGCTTCATTAAGCTCTTTGAATCTTTCCTCGGCTGTCTTGTCCCCTGGATTGACATCAGGGTGATGTTTGTGCGCGAGCTTACGGTACCTTTTCTTGATCTCTTCTGCGGTCGCTGTGTGCGGGGCGCCGAGGACCTCATAATAGTCTCTAAATTTCACCGCCATTGCTTGCGCTCCTCTGTCACGGATTACCTTCTGCGTTAGGGTCTGTCAATGAATAACGTTTGCATTTTGGCGCGAGCGCCGGGCGGGCAGATGCGAGGCGCCGCGACGCAGGCGATGCGCCCCTTCGGGCCAGCAGCAAAATGCAAACGTTATTCATTGACAGACCCTTACTGAGCGACACGGACGCGAGCCGGCCGAAGCACCTCATCGCCCCATCGATATCCCCGGCTCAACTCGGCAACAATGGTTCCCGGCTCAACATCCTGGCTTTCCGTCATGCCTACTGCCTCATGCCGCGCCGGATCGAACGTGTCACCGAGGCTCTCGTAGGACACAATGCCTTGCGCCTGAAGAATGCTGATGAGGCGCCTGTATATGGCAACAAATCCTGAGGACATCCATTCGGGAACATCACCCAGATGTTCAAGCGCGCGGTCGAAATCGGCCAGCACTTCGAGCAGAGGGAGAATGAGCTCTCGTTTGCCCGCCTGGGCCGAGACGGCGCGCTCCCGCTCCACGCGCCGGCGATAGTTGTCGAAATCGGCCAGAGTTCTCAGATACAGGTCGTGCTCGCGGCTTAGCTCCGTTTTGAGCCGCTCATGCTCAGTGTTTTCGGCGCCTGCCGGGCGTTCGCTACCTCGCCCCATTCCCTCTTTTTCTTCGTTGCTGATTTCCATCACGCACCTTTCTGGATAGCTGGGGTCTTACGGCACTGTTTCACTTGCTCGGCCTGAATTCCGCGTCAATCACGTCATCCCCGCCAGGGGGAGGCGTTTTGCTCTGGGCGCCGCCGGCAGCGGTGGAACCGTGAGATGCGGATGAGAGTCCGTAGACAAGTTGTTGCAGGTCGCCTGTCAGCTGGCGCAGCCGCGCGATATCGGAAGACTCGCTCCTGGTCAACTGCTGGATATCCGCTATCAGCTGTTCGGCGCGCGCCTTTTCGTTGAGCGGCACATTACCATCAAGCTCTTTTACTTGCCGCTCGGCCTGGTAGGCCACGGAGTTGGCAGCGTTGCGCGCCTCAACCTCTTCGTGGCGCCGCCGGTCCTCTTCCGCGTGCCCCTTCGCGTCCATAACCATACGGTCAATCTCATCGCGCGAAAGCTGAGTCGAACCACTGATGGTGATTTCTTGCGCCTTGTCCGTGTCCTTGTCGCGCGCTATGACCGTCAGGATACCGTTCGTGTCGATATCGAAGCTCACCTCGATCTGCGGGAGACCACGTTGGGCAGGCCGGATGCCTTCGAGGCGGAAGTGGCCCAACGTGCGATTGTCGCGGGCCAATTCCCTCTCTCCTTGCAGTATGTGGATATCCACTGCAGTCTGGTTTTCCTCGGCGGTTGAAAAAACTTCCGAACGTCTGACCGGGATGGTCGTGTTTCGTTCGACAAGCCTGGTCATCACACCACCGAGAGTTTCGACCCCCAGGGAGAGTGGCGTCACGTCGAGCAACACCACGTCTTTGACTTCGCCGGCAAGGACCCCCGCCTGAATGGCTGCTCCGATGGCAACGACTTCATCGGGATTGACAGACTGGTTGGGTTCTTTGCCGGCCATGAGACGACGTACCAGGGCTTGCACCGCAGGCGTGCGGGTCGATCCGCCTACAAGCACTATCTCATCTATATCGCTCTCGCTGAGTTTGGCATCCTGGAGCGCTTGCTTGACCGGGCCCACGCAGCGTTCTACCAGGTCAGCCGTGAGCTGATCAAACTTGGCCCTGGCCAGTTTCGTTTCCAGATGCTTCGGGCCCGCGGCATCGGCCGTAACGAATGGCAAGCTGATAGCTGTCTCAACCACGCTCGACAACTCGATCTTTGCCTTTTCGGATGCTTCCGTCAGCCGTTGCAAGGCCTGACGGTCCTTTCGGAGTTCGATGCCCTGATCGCGTAAAAACTCCTGAGCCAGCCAGTCGACAATGCGCTTATCGAAATCGTCACCTCCAAGATGGGTATCGCCGGAGGTTGCCTTAACCTCAAAAACGCCATCGCCGACCTCCAGGATCGAAACATCGAATGTGCCACCGCCAAGGTCAAAGACCATGATGGTCTCATTCTTTTTCTTGTCGAGGCCGTAGGCTAGAGCGGCGGCTGTCGGCTCATTAATGATGCGCAGCACTTTAAGGCCGGCGATCTTTCCTGCGTCCTTGGTAGCCTGCCGTTGCGCATCGTTGAAGTAAGCCGGAACTGTAATGACCGCGTCCGTGACTTTTTCACCGATATATTTGGAAGCGTCGTCCGCCAACTTACGCAGCACGCTTGCCGAGATCTCTTCCGGTGCAATTTGTTTGCCTCCGATTTCAAAGCGCACCGCGTCGTTCGGACCTGCAGTCACTCGATAGGGAACGTTTTTAATCTCCGACTGGACCTCGGAATAGCGGCGTCCAACGAAACGCTTGGCCGAGTAAATAGTCTGTTCGGGGTTGATCGCCGCTTGGCGCTTGGCCAGCTGCCCGACCAACCGCTCCCCTGTTTTGCTATAAGCCACCACCGAAGGTGTGAGGCGTCCGCCGTCGCTGTTGATTATCACCGTCGGTTTCCCGCCCTCCATGACCGCAACCACCGAGTTGGTGGTGCCTAGATCAATGCCTACCGCCTTTGCCATGATATGCCTCCTGATTTTCTGTAGCGTCTGCCACCGGGTAGGACGCCAATGAATCCTTTTGCTCAAAGTGCCGCGAAAGCTCAAATCGCGAATGCGCCAAAAGCGTTTTCATTGCCATTCCCACACCGGTTACCGAAGTTCAACAATATTTATACTCTGGGGTAGTTCACGAGTCTGTTCAGTCCTGCTCACACGTCTGGTCAATGTTGAACAGAAAGACAAATTGCCCGGTGGTATTTTGCATATGGGAGGCCTTCCCAAAACTGGAAGGCATCGCGCGCACGGGCATGCGCGTCAAGTTAAGCCGTATTCCCAAAGCGCTGAAAGCGCGGAGCAGCAAAGCCCAGGGTGAAGGAGCACGCGCAGCGTGCTCCGGAACCCTGGGTTTGGAATGGGATTCGGTTAAGCCCTGAAAGGGCGGCGCAGGTTGTGAAATTTCTTCACCTCAATAAAAGATTGTTTTGCACTCCTAACCGAAAACGATCTGCAAAAACCTGCTTCGCCCTTACAGGGCTTTCTTTCCCTTCGTTCTAACCCAGGGCTCCGGCCGCTTTGCGGCCTGCGCCCTGGGCTTTGCTACGCCGCGCTTTCAGCGCTTGGGGTAGGTCTCCTTAGCTTGACGCGCATGGCTCACAGGGATTAGGGATTTTAATCACCTTTTCTGAGAGGAAGAAAACATGTTTCAGATCAAAGGTCCAATTCTTGCTGCGATGGATATCGATAAAGGATCCGAGGAACTCCTTCGTCAGGCGGACGCCCTTGCGCGTTCATACAAGGTCAAACTTTCTGTCTGTCATGTCCTTCCCGAAATCTTTGCTGTGCAGCCCTTGTTTCCTCAGCTGCATCTTGACGATGCTCTGAAGCTCTCAGAACTTGAGGCTGCGGCCCGCGACGATCTTTTGAAGCGTATTCGAACGGTGACGGCACGAGAGCCGCCGCAAATAGAGATCGAGATTGAGCAGGGTACGGTGCACGCGGGAATACTCCGGGCTGCCGAAAACATCGGGGCAGGAGCCGTGGTCGTCGGGGGAAAGGTCGATCATACGGGTCTGCACATTCTGGGCAGCTCTGCAGAGCATGTCGTTCGCTATGCGAATTGTCCCGTTCTTGTTGCGCGGCCCTCGCCTGCGGGAAAGATACTGGCCGCGACCGACTTTTCCGACCCCGCACTCCCTGCCGTTGAGGCGGGCGCAGCTGAGGCACGGCGCCGCAAGGCCGACCTTGCCATCATTCACGCCATCGATCTGCTCCCGGCGATAAGTCCCTTTTATGCAGATTTCTATAGCATGCCTCCGATGGATCTCAGCGACCAAATGAGGAAGATCTGGCAGCAAAGGCTTGATGAGTGCGTGCATCATTTCAAGGCCAAAGGCGGTGGCCTTCTTCGCGAGGGACCGGCGGCGCCGGCGATTTTGAGCGCGGCGGTGGAACTGCCGGCGCAGCTGCTCGTCATGGGCACCCATGGCAGGACGGGATTAAGCCGTCTGATTGCTCTGGGCAGCGTGGCAGAAGCCGTTGTGCGCGCCGCGCCATGCTCGGTTCTGGTAGTTCGATTACTTTAGTTTCTGTCGCTAAACTTGTGTTAAAAGCGGAGCATGTAATCACGGCCGGTAGAGACGACCGGCCGGTTATCGTGCCATTCCCGTTGAGGCTGATAGAAATGACCAATACAAACGCTGATTCTGACCTTTGGAGGCAAATTATCCTCCTCGTCATTCAACGATGGGCGGTAATCATTCTCGCTGCCTTGCCGCTGATCCAAGCCCTACCGGCCCTTGCTAATGACTCAGCCGCGGAGCCTGGCTTGAAAGAGGGCACGCCGGAAACATACACGAGTCTCAAGCGATTTCCGCAGAACCTGGGCGGAAACTTCCTGGCGCTGTTCAGCAATAAAAATATTGTCCCTTTGTTGATTGGCGGCGCGGCCAGCGGAATCGTTGCCCCGTTCGACCATGATATACGGGATCAAGTGGGCATGCATGGGCAATCGTCCGCCGTCGGAGAGGTCGGCAGCGTGCTGGGGGGGGCGGCTGTCGTAGCGCCCGCGGTTGTGGGCCTCCTGATCGGAGGGCACTACTCGAAAAACGACCGGTTTCACTCTTTCACCTATTCATTGGCTCAAGGCGCGGTCATCGATCAGGGATTGATCCAGGGACTGCAATTTGCGGTCGGGCGTACCCGGCCGGACGGCGAAAGCCATTCGTTTCCGTCGGGGCACGCCTCGACTTCGTTCATGATTGCAACAGTTGCGGCGCGCTATTACGGCAAGAAGGCAGGCATCATCGGCTACTCGGCCGCAACTTTCATCGCCTTTGCCCGTGCCAGGGAAAACAAGCATTGGGCAAGCGACCTGACTGCAGGCGCCACTCTGGGCTACATCGTGGGCAGCAGTGTCT
>Ga0187849_1003938_pt1 | contig 12691 bp, 13 predicted proteins | sample June2016WEW_4_10_2_FD_132412 | JGI IMG/M metagenome (GOLD analysis project Ga0187849, IMG submission 132412) | Peatland microbial communities from SPRUCE experiment site at the Marcell Experimental Forest, Minnesota, USA - June2016WEW_4_100 | ecosystem: Environmental > Terrestrial > Soil >... | reverse complement strand
TTCAGGGCTGGAGAACGGAAAATGGGGTGACCTTCCTAACCCAGGCCGCTGGCCTGGGCTTTGCTAGGCCGCCCCTTTGGGGCTGAATGCGCGCACCCGCGGTGTCCAGCAAAAGATGTGGGAGACGATCAGCTCCCCCAAGGGGGCGAGGGAAAAAGAATTCTAAGTTTTGGTGTCGGATGATCGCGTAATCGGGGCATCAGCTCATCGGTTCATCAAGGAACAATGGGTCAGGCATCCCTTCGGTCGGGACTTTTATCGTCTATTTGTTTCCTCTCAACCATTCCCTGAATGACAATAAGCGTGGTAGAGATTCCCGGTCTTTCCGTCGATTCGCCGCCTGTTTGCTTCCAACTATGTCATCAATGTTCGCGATAGGAAAGCCGTGTTTCTCAACTCGCCGTTTCCAAGCATCGTGAAACCGTTCGATACCGTCAGGGGCGAAGATCAGGTCCACGTCGAACGGGCCATTGCGGAGCTGAATGAAGACTTTGCCCCGCCCTATCTCCTCTTGTTCCTTTTCCGTGAGCCGGAAACCAAGCTCCAAGAGGGCAGCTACGACCTTTTCGCGGTTGTCCTTTTGCTTATCCACATACAAATCAACATCCTGCGTGGTGTCTGAATAACCCAGCAGAATTGCCCCGGATTTACCAAAGAAAAGGTACTTCACACCATGCTGCTCAAATATGCGGCCAAGTTCTTGTGCGCTTCTGAATTCAAATACTGCCATGCAGCTACTCAGTCCCGGCTGTAGCCCAACCAAGCCGGCAGGTTTTCTTGGCACCAGCGCCGATACTCTTCCATCGAGTCGAACGAGCGGTATTCAGCATCGTCCAAAACGGGTTTATACGTATGCACGAAGGAGTTACGGATATGCTGCTCTATTGATCGCTTTGCAGCCGCCTCAAAATCTTCCCAATCGGCAGGTTTGCGTTCGAGGTTCGCCATGGAAGTTCCTTAATTATGAATGATGAATTATAAATTATAAATCTCTCTTCGGAGCGGGTTTTCATAATTCATAATTTAGTTCGTAGCGCGGACCTCCGCCTTTGAGGTCCGCGGCTCTTCCTTATGCAATAACCACAAATCGCCTACAAACACGCATGCCATCGAACTCGGGAGTGCAAGTCTCGGTAAGAACCGCAGACCTCAAATGCGGAGGTCTGCGCTACGGTTGCTGAGCTTACCGATTGTACTTAGGTGTAATCCCGCGCAGGCGCTTCCACACTGCGTCGCAACGCTCCAGGACGGATTTATCCGGCGTTGGGCCTTGTGCGGCCTTCAGGTTTTCTGCGAGTTGCTCCACCCGCGAAGCTCCCAGGATGATGGAATCGACGACGGGTTGGGAGAGCAGCCACTGAAGCGCAAGTTCCACCAGGGTTTTGCCCGCCTCTCGGGCGATGGAGCGCAGTTCTTCCACGGCGGCGAAGTCGTCGTCAAGCCAGTACCGATCCTGATACATTTTGTTGCCGTCGAAGCGCGTGCCGGGGGTCGGCCCGCTCTGCCGCGAGTGTTTGCCCGTCAACAGCCCTCCTGCGAGCGGATTGTAAGGGACCACCGCGACGCCGAAGCGCCGGCAGAAGGGGAGGTATTCCTCTTCAATCCCTCTCGCGATCAAGTTGTACATGGGCTGCGAAATAAAATAGGGATGGTAACCACGTTTTTCGCAAATCCACAGGATTTCCGCAACCTGCCACGCGGCGTAGTTCGAAATGGCAGGGAAACGCACTTTACCTGCCCGCACCAACTCTTCCATGGTTTCAAGCGTTTCCTCGATGGGGGTGGAATAATCGGGCAGGTGTAGGTAATAAAGATCGACGTAATCGGTTCCCAGGCGCTCGAGGCTTGCGTCGATGGCCTTGCGTATGGCGGCGCATGACAAGCCTTGCTCATCGGGCGCGTCGCCCATCTTGCCGCGGACCTTGGAGGCCAGGATAACCTTGTCCCGCCGGCCCTTGAGGGTCTTGCCCACGATGGTTTCCGCCGCGCCGCGGTTGTAAACATTCGCCGTGTCAATGAAGTTGATGCCCGCGTCAAGGCAGCAATCCACCATGCGGTGCGCCGTGCCGTCGTCCGTTTGCGCGCCAAAAGTCATGGTTCCGAAGGAGAGGCGCGAAACCTTGAGCCCGGTCTTGGGAAGCGTGCGAATTTCCATGTTTTTCCTCCAAGGACTTGCATCTAAGTATTAGTCCGGCCTTGCGCGGGCCACCCGCTCGAAGTGGCCCGTTTTGGTCGAGCGGCAGAGTGGCACGCTTTTAAGCCTCTCTTTGCCGGGCTATATATTACAATAGCTGCCTGTGCCAGAACCGCCGCTGTTACAACTTGCGCAGGATCTCGAATGGTTGGGGTGTGAGCTTGAGCACTATGGCCACCAGCACGCAGTGGTGGGGTATCCGCAGTCCGGCCCCATTTGGGACACGTTCTGCGAAAAGCAGCGTGGGGTACTGGTTACGGCAGATAAAATCGAGCGTGAGTTGAAAAATGCGGTACGCTACAATCCCTCGCGGCTGGTGGGGGTGGAGTATCCGCTGGATGAAACTTTGGACTCGATTGCAGCCTTGCTGGGAGCTGTGGAAGAGATTAAGCATTGCTCTGTGTTTGCTGTACAGGTAATCCCATCCAGGGTTCGCGCGTTTACCAAGATGATCGAGGAGTATCTTCAAGCCACGGGGAAAGTGCCGGGGTAGCCTCAGAGGCTGTGGAAATGGGCCATCAGCGCTTGCGGTTAGAAGGCAAGGGGTTGCACATCGAGCTTTCCGAGAAAGCTCCAGGAGATTGCGTATAATGGACGAACAACAATTGACGAAGCAATTGCAGGACGAAGGGTTCGATGACGTTTACGTTTGGGAAGACGGTCCGGACATGAACTATCCGCCCCATCAGCACCCTGACGTCTCGGCCCATATCATCCTGGCAGGTGAGATGACCGTTACGGTGGATGGGCATACCCGCACTTACAAACCGGGCGAGCGCTTCGATATTCCGGGCAAGACTCCCCACTCCGCACGCATGGGTCCGGCGGGTTGCAAATACCTGGTCGGAGAAAGATAGGACGTGGGGCCTGCGCCTGGGGTCTCTGGTTTCGCCAGCCGAACCGTCAGCGCAAAATGCAGGGGCTCCGGCTGGCTGCGTGCGCCCCCGCTGGCGTAGTGGCTAAGCCTTACGCCATTCCTCCCAATCTTTTCGGACTGCGTCCACCATCTTTTTGGCCGCCTCATGAACCCACCCGGGCTTGCGCCTTGCGAGGTCGCGACGCACATTTTTGACCGCCCGTTTGCTTCCCAGGTGGATATTAGCGGTTTCGAAGCCCATGGAGTGGAGCAGGGTTGCCTCATCACGTTTCTTGGGAATCGCCGCCATCTCAATACGCGAGCAATGGGGAGCCAACCGGCGCACAATCCACCGGCCGCGCAAATGAACAAAGGGATCAAGGGCTCGTGCGGCGGTGGTGATAATCTCTTCGTAGAGGATCTTCTTCGAGCCTTTCTCATCCTTCGCCCAGAAGCACGCGGAAGGGAGCAGGGCCTTGGCTTCACGCGCCACGCGGCCTCCTTCCCAATCCGCCAGTGCCACGTAGCGCTCGCGCCCCAAGCTTCCCAACCCGGCCACGCGGTGCGCGACGCGATAGACAAGCCCCGGCGCGGGCAGAAGATCCTCCATGGCCTTGCGCGCACTCTTGGGAACTTCTCCGCGCACGGAAGGAAGCGCGTTCATCTTTCCCCAGAAGTGGACGGGGTCCCGCAACTCACCGGTTGCTGCCTCGCGTAGCCACTTGTTCGACTCTTCCAGCACGAAAGGCCTGCCGCCGGCTTCCAACCCCTCCCGATACCCTGCCAGGATGGCCGTGCATGCATCCTCATGCGCGATGGCGAGGTGGTTGGCAGAAATCGCCAAGTGGGCGCTGACCGCCAACCGCACCAGGTCGTTTGTGTATGGCATGGGGTAAGCTTCGTCGAAATCATTCACGCCCCAGATCAGCCGTGCTTCCTGATCGCGCCAGGTGCCGAAATTCTCCACGTGCAGGTCGCCTACGGCCAGCACCCGCGGGGCCCGTGCCAGGTCCGCACAGACCTGAGGCCACACCTGCACCCAGCGGTAGAAGGTGGCGCGCAGAAATTGAAACAGATCCTCGGCCATGCGGGTGTGTTTCAGCGCCAGGTCGGCCGGAACGATCGTAATGTTTTTGGCCAGCCACGCTTCATATTTCTTGGTTGCCTTTTTGATACGCATAGGACGCTACCTTTCTGACTGTGAATGCAAGCGATGGAAATACTCCTCGACCCTGTGCAGGTCTTCCTCCGTGTCCACACCAATCGTGTCGTGGGGCGTTTCCACCACCGCGATCTCAATGCCGTTCTCGAGGAAGCGTAACTGCTCAAGCTTCTCCAGTTTCTCCAGCGGCGATGGGGGGAGATGGTGGAATTTTTTCAGCGCCGCGGCGCTAAATGCATAGAACCCCTGATGTTTGAAATATTGCGCTTCTCCGTTGCCGTCGCGATCGAAGGGGATGCGCTCGCGGGAGAAATAAAGCGCCCGCCCCGCGAGGTCGGTCACCACCTTCACCACATTCCGATCCATGGCGGTTAGCGCATCAATCGCGACTTTGAGGGTTGAAACCTGTGTTGTGGGCGCTTCATCGAAGGGCCGCAGCAATCGCTCCAGGTGACCGGGAGTGATCATGGGCTCATCCCCCTGGATGTTGACGTAGATCGCGGCGGGCTCCTTCGCCATAACTTCCGCCATGCGATCCGTCCCCGAGCGGTGCCCGCGCGAGGTCATCATGGCGGGGATGCCTTGCTCGCGACAATAGGATTCGACTTCCGGGGAATCCGTTGCCACCAGCAAATGATCGAGGCACGCCGCCTGACGCGCGTTCTCGTACACCCAAGCGATCATGGGGCGGCCACCGATTGCCCGCAAGGGTTTGCCCGGCAACCTCGTGGATTCGAGCCGCGCCGGTATCACTCCTAGAACTCTATGCATCGTAGAGAACCAAGGGCAGGATATGCTTAGACATTATCCATTTGCAAGGGGTTGATGCACTTCCGTTGGATCGCCACCATGAACCTGTCGTCGAGCCTCGGAGCGAAGCTTGGGAGTGCGGCAGCTTGCTGCCGCTTTGGCTCGAGCCAGCTTGCTGGCTGGGAATGGCTGCGCCCGCGTCAGGGGTGTTGTAGCGCTGACCTTTAGGTCAGCAGGTCGGGCACTCGCGAAAAATGCGGACCTAACGGTCGGCGCTATAGAGGCTTGGTGCTTTCGGGTGGAATTCCCGCGAACAAGCTGGCGGAAAGGAAAGCGGCAGCAAGCTGCCGCACTCCAAAGCTTCGCTCCGTATGTCCGCACAAAGTGAGAAACCTGGGAGAGCGCCGCCCTGCCCGGCTGGTTGGATTTTTGCTGCGTCAAGCAAATACGTTTTGCAGGGTCTTGAGCGTCGAGGCCAGGGTCGCGGAGCTAATGTTCCCCAGCCGTTTGACCAGCCGGACCTTATCCAGCGTTCGGAGTTGGTCCAGCAGGATGAGCCCCCGCTTTCCCTGAAAGGTCACGGCGATGCGATAAGGCGGGGGCCGCGCTCCCGTGGTCATGGGTGCGACGATGACGGTGCGCAGGTAATCGTGCATCTCGGGCGGCGAGATGATCACGCAGGGCCGGGTCTTGTGGATTTCGCTGCCCACGGTGGGATCGAGCGTGACCAGCCACACCTCGCCGCGCGTCACCACTGAAGGTCTCCGTCATCCCGATTCCCGAACTCTGGCCAAACCAGCTTGTCATCCCCGGCTTCGGCAATTCTGCGGCTAGCTTCCCCCCAGCCTTGGCGGGGGTTCCGCCGGGGTTTACGCAGAACGATGGCGCCGCGCTCCAGGGCGATTTCGGCCTCCTTCTCCAACCCTGCCTCCTTCAGCATCGGTTTGGGAATAATGATTCCCCGTGAGTTTCCCACCCGCCGGATCTCCGTAATCATGAGGGCCTCCCCTGTATAACAAGGTTATAACATCATAGGAGGGTCCGTCGCAACGTAGAGAGTTGGTAGCTCCCGCTTGAGATACAACCCCGTAGTCATACGTCTTCATGGGCGCTATACTCGCAAGACCATGCGCACTCGCTCGACGCTGCCCGTAGGCAAATTGCCGCCCGCCGTGCTGCAAGGCCTCCTGCGCGCGTGCCACCCGCCCGCGTCCTCCGGCGTGGTGATTGGCCCGCGTTACGGGGAAGATACCGCGGTCATTGACCTCGGGACGAAATACCTTGTCGCCAAGACCGACCCCATCACCTTTACGGAGGAGCGCATCGGCTGGTACGCCGTCAATATCAACGCCAACGACATCGCCACACTCGGCGCAAGGCCGCGCTGGTTCCTCGCAACGTTGTTACTGCCGGAAGGCCGTACCACTCCGCAGTTGGCGCGGCGGGTTTTCCTGGATATACTCCACGCTTGCCGGTCGCTCGGCATTGCCCTGTGCGGAGGCCACACGGAAGTCACGTCGGGATTGCAGCGTCCCATCGTAGTGGGCCAGATGCTGGGGGAGGCGGAGAAATCGGAGCTGATTCGAAAAGAGAGCCAGCAACCCGGCGATCTCATCGTCCTGACGCGGGGCGTAGCCATCGAAGGCACTGCAATTCTCGCGCGGGCAAAAAGTGTGGAGCTGGAGAAAAAAGTTGGCCGCGCCGCCGTGCGCCGGGCCCAGCAATGGCTCTTGGACCCTGGCATCAGCGTGGTTCATGACGCGCGTCTTGCCGTACAGTCTGGAGGTATCCACGCTATGCACGACCCGACCGAAGGTGGGCTGCTTTCCGGCCTGGCGGAGATCGCCGAGGCTGGGAGAGTAGGACTACGAGTATGGAAGGAGAAAATCCCTATCCTGCCGGAAACCCTTGCTTTTAGCCGTGCGCTGCGATTTGATCCCTTGGCCCTTATCGCCTCGGGCGCGCTGCTGGTCGTCGCCGCCCCCACCTCTGTTCCCCGTCTGCTGCTGGCTTATGCTCGGCAGGGGATTCCCGCCACTGTAATCGGGGAGATCCGCCCCCAACAGGAAGGTATCTCGGTCCTCGCGAATGGCCGGGGAATGCGCCTATGCGTCCCGAAGCGCGACGAAATTGCTCGCCTGCTCAGTTGAGGGCAGGAGCATCGACAGTGGATTTTCTTCAGCACTGTCTCCCTCTGCTGGATACGGCGAGGCGCAAGCCCCTTCCCCCCTTAGGGCAAAAGAGGCAGGAAGGGTTGAAGCGGGCCCCTTGTAAAGATCGAACTTTGCCACAAATCGCGCCAAGGGTTGAGCGCTTTGAAAAAGGCGGGCTTTTGCTGCACTTTTCGAAGCAGGGTTCCGCGGTCAGAGGCGCTATTTTCAAGGCTGCGGAGTAGTTGGCATTGCCCCGAATTCATGTTATATTGGGAGAGTGAAACAGGTCATTTCTGGCAAGTTACAACGCCCTCTTGGGACTCTCTCAACTCTCAAAAAATGGGAAGAACCCGTGCATGGTTAGCGAAGATTGAGGCGCCCTTGTGACGCCAGTCCTTTCACGCTCGCAGATGGGGTTAGTCTCGGGTCGACTGTGCTCCCACCCCATGGGGCCGACAATTTGTTTTCCCACTGAAACCACCATGAACGCATGGCAAGAAATCCTGGGCTATTTGAAGACGAAGGTGAACACCCAGAGCTATCAAACCTGGCTTCGCCCCACACGTTTCAGCCATGTCAATCAGGAAGAGTTGGTGGTGCGGGTTCCCAACCGTGAGTTCCAGGATTGGATTCAGGAGCACTACAGCAGCCTGATCAATGAGGCTCTTTCCGAACTCCACCTGGACGTACGCAAGGTTCACTATGTCATAGAGGAAAATTCAGATAAGAAGCCCGCCGAAGACGGAAATGGCAAAGCTTTTCAAGGTAAGCTGGATTTTGAGTCGGTCGACCACCAATTGAATCCGCGGTATACCTTCGATACCTTCGTGGTCGGCAACTGTAACCAATTCGCCCATGCGGCAGCGCAAGCTGTGGCGGAAACCCCGGCAAAGGCTTATAACCCGCTGTTTCTTTATGGCGGCGTGGGGCTTGGAAAAACCCATCTGATGCAGGCCGTTGGCCACATGATCAAGGGTAAGTGGAAGGAGATGCGGCTGGCTTATGTCTCTTCTGAGAACTTTACCAACGAGGTCATCAACTCTCTTCGCTACGATCGCATGGTCTCGTTCCGCGATAAGTATCGCAACGTGGACATCCTGCTGATGGACGACATCCAGTTTATTGCTGGTAAAGAACGGACGCAGGAAGAGTTCTTCCACACCTTCAACACCCTGTATGAAGGCCAAAAGCAGGTGGTGATATCGAGCGATTGCCCTCCCAAGGAGATTCCGGGCTTGGAGGAGCGCCTGCGCTCGCGTTTCGCTTGGGGGCTGACAGCCGACTTGCAGGCTCCGGACCTTGAGACCAAGCGCGCCATCCTAGCTAAGAAATGTGAAATCCAAGGCGTGACGCTGCCCGACGACGTCAGCGAATTTGTTGCACGCAAAATCAAGTCCAGCATCCGGGATCTCGAGGGAGCTCTGACGCGCCTGATTGCTTACTCTTCGCTGACGGGTACCGCGGTCACTCTCTCTATGGCGCAACAGGTACTTAAGAACTTGGTTGATCTGGAGGAGCGGCGCGTATCGATCGAGAATATCCAACGCGCGGTGTGCCGGGAATTCGGTCTCAGCTTGCCACAATTGAAGGCCAAAGACAATAGCCGGGCGGTTTCTTACCCGCGGCAGATCGCTATGTTCCTGGCAAAGGAGCTGACCCCTGCTTCCCTGCCGCAGATTGGCAGGGAGTTTGGCGGAAAGCACCACACCACGGTGTTGCACTCGATCAATAAAATTGCAGACATGCGCGACAGTGATAGGGATTTGAACAGACTTCTCAACAAGCTACGTGATAGTCTAAGTTGAACTTAGCATGTAATCCAAATCTGACTCGAGTGAGAAATTTGTGAATTTCTGTAGTGGGGTCAATATTTCGTGTCTTTCCACAATCTACAGAAAGCCATCAACAGCCGAAATACGCCTAAGTCGCTTTTCCTGTGGAGTTTCTCGAATTTTTCCACAAATGCACAGCACTACTACTAAAAACTATTTCCTAAGAGAGAATTTCTATGGAAATTTCTACTAGCAAAAATGACCTCCTCAAGGAACTGACCCTCACGCAGGGTGTTGTCGAAAGGAAGACCACGATCCCGATTCTTTCGAACCTGCTTTTTGAGGTCGATGAGTCAACCCTCCGCATTAGCGCAACGGACCTGGACCTCGGGATTCGTTGTGGCTGTCCTGCTAAAGTAAAGGAGGGGGGGTCGGGAACCGTCCCCGCCAAGCGCCTGTTTGAAATTGTTCGTTCCTTGCCTGATGCTGAGGTGCGTTTCAAGCTTCTCGAAAACCATTGGGTGCAAGTTACCTGCGAGAGGTCGTCCTTTAAGCTTGTGGGAATGGCCCGAGATAACTTTCCCGTGTTGCCGGACATCCCCAAGCCGTTAGCCTCTCTCCCGGCCAATGTTTGCAGCGCGATGATCCAGAAGACGATCTTTGCGATTTCCAATGAAGAATCACGTTACACCCTGAATGGCGCGCTGCTGCTCCTAAAGCCGGAGAGCGCCAGCATGGTGGCGACGGATGGTCACCGCCTTGCGCTGGTCGAGCGCGACGTGCAGGTCCAGGGACTGAAAAATGAGTTGCGCCTCTTAGTGCCGAAAAAAGCGATGGGGGAACTCCTCCGCTTGCTTGCTGAGGTCGAAGAAGAAACGCTTGTTGACATCTCCAAGGACGAAAGCCACCTCTTCTTCCAAATCGGCACGCGCATTTTGATCTCACGAATGTTGACGGGGCAGTTCCCCAACTATGAGGCTGTGCTGCCGCGAGAAAATACCAAGATTGTGGAGATGGACAAGGAGAAGATGGCGGCGGGGATTCGCCGGGTCGCTCTACTGGCCGACGAACGCTCACACGCTATCCGCATGCAGGTGGAGAAGGATAGAGTCGAAATTTTTTCTTCCAGCGGTGAGTATGGTGAGGCGCACGAAGTGCTCGACGCCACCTACGACCAGGATTCAATGCAGATTGGGTTCAATTACCAATATCTCCTTGATTTTATGAGCGTGGTCGGGGATGGCGGGAAGATTCGTTTGGAGTTGAAAGATGAACAGAGCGCGGGGCAGCTTCGGCCGGCGGAGCAGGATGCTTACCGGTATCGCTACGTGGTTATGCCAATGCGCATCTGAGAACGGCGACGAGCCAGCAGGGGGCCTCGAAACGGCCCCCTCAGCTAAGGCAAGAGGGAATTGCTATACTGAAACTACCCTACCAGTCTCTTTTTAGTTGCCACACCATCGGCCGACAGGGAGGTTTTTTCTCTGTCGGCTTTCTTGTTTAGCCATGAATCAGCCAGGAGGTTATCCAGCCACGTGAGCAAGCAGAAGGAGCCCGAGGTGAACGGCGCTCAGGCCTACGATGCCGACAGCATCAAGGTTCTGGGCGGTCTGGAAGCTGTTCGGAAGCGGCCGGCGATGTACATTGGCTCGACGGGACCGGTGGGATTGCACCATCTCGTTTGGGAGGTGGTTGACAACTCAGTGGACGAAGCCTTGGCAGGTTTCTGCGACCTTGTGACGGTCGTCGTGCATGGCGATAACTCGGTTACGGTCACCGACAATGGCCGCGGCATTCCGGTGGACGTGCACAAGGAGGAAGGACGCTCCGCTGCGGAAGTTGTCATGACCGTCCTGCACGCGGGGGGCAAGTTCGATTCAAAAAGCTATAAAGTCTCGGGCGGATTGCACGGAGTGGGCGTCTCGGTGGTGAATGCTCTCTCTGAGTCGCTGGAGTTGGAAATCTGGCGCGACGGGTACACCTGGGAGCAGTCGTATGAACGCGGCAAACCGCTTGCCAGCATCAAGCGAGCCGGCAAGACCGAAAAAAGGGGCACCAAGATCACCTTCCTGCCTGACCGGGAAATCTTTGAGTCTATCGAATTCAATTTTGATACCCTAGCCCAACGCCTGCGCGAAATGGCGTTTCTGAATAAGGGATTGACCGTCCGCCTGAAGGATGAGCGCACCAACAAGCAGAGCGAGTTTCATTACAACGGCGGCATCGCTGAATTCATCAAGCACCTCAACAAAAACAAGGAAGTGCTTCACGCCACGCCGATCTACGCGGAAGGCGACCGCGACGACGTCCACATGGAGTTTGCGCTCCAATACAACGACGGTTATGCAGAGAATGTTTTCTCCTTTGCCAACAACATCAACACCGTTGACGGCGGCACCCATCTTTCCGGATTTCGCTCCGCGCTGACGCGGGCCATCAATCAATTTGGGCAGAACCAAGGCCTCTTCAAGGACGTGAAGGAGAACCTCCAGGGTGAGGATGTGCGCGAAGGCTTGGTGGCCGTGGTGAGCGTCAAGCTGTCGCAACCGCAGTTTGAGGGGCAGACCAAGGGGAAACTCAACAGCGATATCCAGAGCACCATGGCCAGCTTCGTTTACGAGAAGCTGATGGAGAGTTTCGAAAAGAACCCGACGGTGGGCCGCAAGATTTGCGCCAAAGCCGTGGATGCGTCGCGCGCCCGCGAGGCCGCGCGCAAAGCCCGTGAACTCACGCGGCGCAAAGGCGCGCTGGATTCCGGCGGTCTGCCCGGCAAGCTCTCCGACTGCCAGGAGCGGGATCCCGAGCGTTGCGAATTATTCCTGGTGGAGGGCGACTCCGCCGGCGGCTCCGCCAAGCAGGGACGCGATCGCCGCTACCAGGCCATCCTGCCGCTGCGTGGAAAAATCCTGAACGTGGAGAAGGCGCGCTTCGACAAGATGCTGGGCCATGAAGAAATTCGCGCCTTGATCACGGCGCTGGGAACCGGCATCGGCAAAGACGATTTCGACATTACCAAACTCCGCTATTCCAAGGTCATCATCATGACCGACGCGGACGTAGACGGCTCGCACATCCGCACGCTTCTGCTCACCTTCTTTTATCGCCAGATGCCGCAACTGGTGGAGCGCGGCAATATTTATATTGCGCAGCCGCCGCTATATCTAATTAGGAAGGGAAAGAAATCCCAGTACATTCACGACGAGAAGGAGTTCCGCCGCGAGGTGTTGCGCCGCGCCACCGAAGATCACGCCGTGGAATTCGGCGAAGGCAACAAGAAGGTGAAACTGGAAGGCGGCGAACTGACCAACTTCCTGATGGCTTTCGGCGAATACATCGACCTTTACAGCAAGCTGGAAAAACGCATTGGCGACGGGCGGCCCATTGACGCCCTGCTGCGCGCCGAGCTTGCCAAGAAAGCCGAATTGGAAAATCAGGTGAAGTTGGAAAAGGTGGCGAAGGACCTGCGGGCAGAGGGCTTCAAAACCGAAATCAAGCTGGATGAAGAGCACAACATCCACTTCCTGGCGTTCCACAGTGTAACTCAGCCGGAGCGCACATTGGATTGGGACCTGCTCTCCAGCCCCGAATACCGCCGCCTATACGATCTGCACAAACGCGTGCATGAATTCGACCGGCCGCCTTTTACCATTACCTCCAATGGTAGCAAGTTGACCATTGAGGATCGCAAGGAGCTGGTGGAACACGTCATGTCGGTGGGCAAGAAATCTTTCACTGTGCAGCGCTTCAAGGGCTTGGGCGAAATGAATCCCACCCAGTTGTGGGAAACCACCATGGACGCCGACC
>Ga0187849_1003937_pt1 | contig 12699 bp, 11 predicted proteins | sample June2016WEW_4_10_2_FD_132412 | JGI IMG/M metagenome (GOLD analysis project Ga0187849, IMG submission 132412) | Peatland microbial communities from SPRUCE experiment site at the Marcell Experimental Forest, Minnesota, USA - June2016WEW_4_100 | ecosystem: Environmental > Terrestrial > Soil >... | reverse complement strand
TGAAATTGACCCTCAGAAAAGCGTATGGCTTTCGGACCTTCGAAGCGGTAGAAGTGGCGCTCTACCATACCCTTGGCGCGTTACCGGAGCCGGAATGGACCCACAAATTTTGCTGAGGAACCTTAGTTCAGATTTCTCATGACAGGTTTGGAAGGGCGGGGCTTCAGCCCCGCCCTTCCCGCAGCTCCCCAAAAGCGTCCCCGTTCGGAGGCTTCTTCCCCAACCTGCCAAAAGTTCGAGCAATAGGCTGGCCTTCCAGTTATAATTATAGCGAACCTTTCGCGCCGGTTGTCGAAAACCCTCGGGGGCAGGGTCATGGCCGAAGACGAACCGCTCAATCTCGCCATCGAGATCTTCCGCGATGCCTACCGTCACCAGATGAAGGGTGAGCTGCACGAGGCGGTGGAACTTTATCTCCAGTCCATTGAAACCTATCCGACCGCGGAAGCGTACACTTTTCTCGGGTGGACTTACAGCTTCATGGGCGACTACGATGCTGCCATCGCCGAGTGCCAACGCGCCATCGAAATTGACCCGGACTTCGGTAACCCCTACAACGATATCGGCGCTTACCTGATCGAAAAAGGCCAAATCGACGAAGCCGTTCCGTGGCTGGAAATGGCCACGCGTGCTATGCGTTATGACAACCCGGCTTTCCCCCACTTCAACCTGGGCCGGGTGTGGGAGTTCAAGCACAACTTCGCTCGCGCCCTTTCCTCTTACCAGACGGCCGTGGAAATTGACCCCCAATACACTCTCGCCATTACTGGCATCCGCCGCCTCCGAGCCATGTTCAATTAGTGCCGTTCCAAAAAAAGCAAAACCCCCGGACGCCTTGCGAGCGCACCGGGGGTCAGCAAAACTGCCGGTAGCGCCCCGATTCATCGGGGCGGCTTTCGAGCTTACACGCTGAAGGAACTGCCGCAACCGCAGGTCGTCTTCACGTTTGGGTTCTCAAATTTGAAGCCTGCGCCTTCCAAGGTTTCCACGTAATCGATCTTCGTCCCGTTCAGGTACATGAGTGAGGCCTGATCGATAAAGACTTTCAGACCATCGAATTCGTACACTTTGTCGATGGGGTTGCTCTGGCTTTCGAAGTTCATTTGGTACGAAAACCCGGAGCAGCCGCCTCCGGCCACCCCGACGCGCAACCCGAGCGGCTGGGGCTCCTGCTGGGACATGATCTCCTTAACCTTGGACACGGCCTTAGATGTGAGCTCGATCGGCATGTAAACTCCTCCTGGGGCTTCTGTTAGGGGTAATTCCCTGCCCTCCCCACCCATCAAACTTATCAAAAAATGAGGCTGAAATCAAGCGGCGCAGGGAATTGCGCAGTCTGCTGGACTAGATTCTTCCTGCACGATGCGTGTCTGGGTCAATTCGTTTCCCCAGATCGCCCAGTGGATGGCGCCGTATTCACGCGGGGGCGTGCGGAAATTGGCGGCCGCCTCGTTGACGGAAGGGAGGCTGATCTGTTGCCATGGGCGTTGGGCCAGCAGCCCGGCGGCGCACACCGCAAGCGCAAGAATCCTGCCGGCGATCTTCATGATGGTCTCCGATCTCCCCATAACAGGGGGAAGGTAGAAGTCTACAAGAAATGGGTTAACAAGGCATCGCCACTTCAGAGATGGCGACCCCTCACGTTGCTGCCGTAGCTTTGCCTTCTTAGCGACGTATTCATCAAATGAATGCAATGGAAACGTCTCTCTTAAGGGGAACGCATGAGGACCGTCTCCACATCGTCGGTGTCGAACAGGAGGTCGTTGGGGTAGTATGGGTCCACATTCTGCGGTGTCAACAAGCTATGCTTCACGAGAATAGCGGAAGGAGGTTGATGATATTTCAAGATGTCGACTGCCGCGCGAATTAAACCGGGTCCATACGTCTCAGGAAAGAGCGCAACCGTTCCGATCATGCGCGTATCCGGTCGGCGGAGTTCTTTTCGGGCATCGAGGGTGCCGCCCTGTCCCACGGCAATACAATCCGACGACCGGCCCGCCTCTTCAAATGCCCGAAGCGCGCCGAGCACGCTGCCATCGAAGGGCGAGGAGATTAACACGTGCCGGGCTCGGCTATGCCGAAGGTAATGGCGGACCACCTCCAAACTGTGAGTAAATTCGCCTCGGCCATTGAGATGGGCAAACTGCGCGTCCGTGAAACCTTCCAAGACCTCATGGATGCCCACCGCCACGCCTGCCAAACGGGAATGAAGCACCGGTCCACCCATAGAAACCTCTAGGAAGAGTGCTTGGTCCACTACGGAATTCCAATGCTGTTTGGCCCACAGCCCCAGGGCCTTCCCCGCGGTCCGGCCCACTTCGTACCCGTTGGGCCCATAGAAGACCGCCCCTGGATGAGGAACGGTAATGGCCACCAAGGGAATCCCTGCCCCCTGGAACATTGCGGAGATCGTCTCGGCGACCTCCTGATGGTATTGATATTCGATGGCCAGATCCACGCGTGATTTGATCATCATTTCAGCATTCTGGACAGCGATTTTGGCGCTGCACTTGTTACTAAATTCCAGAAGGTCGAAGCCCTCGAGCGCGGCGCTAATCCGCAGGCTTTGCGCCACATCTTGGGTGAAAAAGCTGTTGCGCGCCGAATTCGCAAATCCTAACCGGAATTTTTGGCGGCTGAGCAGCCTGACTCGGCTGCGATAACGATCCGACCCAAAGGGCTCGATCAAGCCCGCGTTTTGCATCGTGCGAAGGATGCGGAAAACGGTGGTCTTGTTCAGATTGCAGCGGGCCACGAGATCCCGAAGGCGCAGAGTTTCGCTTTCGTGGCGGAAGGCTTGCAAGATCTTGCAGGCCCTGGAGACCGCCTCAACCTTATAGGTTCGCCTGTTCCCGTGTGATGAGCGGTTTTGTTTCACCCCGTGAACCATAATGCAAAACCCTTCTCGGTAGACTTATAGCCGAACGGAAAAGGGATATCAATTAAAATCAGCAGGATACAGAGATAGTACTCAGCAAGAGAGTTTCACTAGATGAAACATTAGGAAATTGGCATTTTTGCCTTGTTGCTGGTCAGGGCGTGTATGAACATCGGCCACGGTAGAGAAGGAGAATATCATGAGTCCACTGCGGTTGAGAGTGAGAGGAAACTTTTTGGGGGCAGTTTTACTGATTTTCGCGGTGCTGGGCGGACCAGGACGATTGTTCGCCCAAGAGATTGCCAGCGCCCAGATCTCCGGTGTCGTCGCGGATCCCAGCGGCGCCGTCGTGCCGGGGGCCAGGGTCACGGCGACCCAAACGAACACGGGTCTGATCCGTACCACCCTGAGCACTTCAAATGGAACCTACGCTTTGCTGAACCTCCCTGTAGGGCCTTATCGCCTGGAGGTGGCAGCCAGCGGATTTTCCACCTACGTGCAGACCGGGATTCTGCTCCAGGTCAGCAATAACATCGCAATAAATGTGACGCTACACGTCGGACAGGTGACCCAGCAGGTGAAGGTAAGCGCGAACGCGAGCATGGTGCAGACGCAGTCGACCTCCGTTGCGCAGGTCATCAACCAAACGCAGATTCTCGAACTGCCGCTCAACGGGCCCTACGGGCGGCAGGCGACACAGCTCGTTACGCTGTCGGGCGCATCGTATAACACGCAAAACTCCGCCCTGGTGAGCAGCAAAAATTATCCGGCTGCCGCAACCATTTCCGTTGCCGGAGGACAGGTTGTTGGGACCAACTATGTGATGGACGGCGGCGACAACAACGACGCGTTCACCAACGTCAACATGCCCTTTCCATTTCCCGACGCGATTCAGGAATTCAGCGTGCAGACGAGCGGTCTCTCGGCGCGGTACGGCTTACATCCGGGCGCCGTGGTCAATGTGGTCACCAAGTCTGGCACCAATCAAATCCACGGGGATCTGTATGAATTTGTCCGCAACGGGGACGTCGACGCCCGTGATTTTTTTGCGGCCAAGCAGGACACCCTGAGACGGAATGAGTTCGGCGGTACGGTGGGCGGCCCGCTGCGCAAGGACAAGCTCTTCGGCTTCTTCGGATATCAGGGCTTGAGGCAGCGAACTGCGCCCTCCACAACCATCAGCTATGTTCCCACCCAAGCCATGCTCAATGGAGATTTCAGCGCCTTCGATGGGGCCTCCTGCCAGTCGAGCGGCAAGGCCCGCACCATCACGGATCCCATATCGGGCGGCCCGGCCTTTACCGGCTATCAAATCCCCACGTCGCTTTTCAGCAAGCAGGCGCTGGCCTTACTGAAGTACGTGCCCGTCGCAACCAATACCTGCGGCAAGCTTGTCTACGCGATACCCAGTCCTGTAAATGAGGAGCAGTATATCGGCCGCGCCGACTGGAACGTCAGTGCGAAGCACCAATTGTTCGGCCGCTACTATAGGGTTGACTATACTAATCCTCCAGAGTTCGGTGGCGACCTGCTGTTGAGCACGCGGGCGGGCGTGAGTGACCGTAGCCAGTCGATCGTGCTGGGAGATACGTATTCGATTGGCGCTAAGATGGTCAACTCCGCCCATCTCACCTGGACCCGAAAGGGGATCCACCGCGGGACGACGTCCGATATGATCGGTCCGCAGAGCGTGGGCATAAATATTTTCCAACTGGTACCTAACGACATCACTCTTACCGTTAGCGGCGCCTTCAGCGCGGGGTGCGGCACTTGTGCTCCCGCTGTCTTCGCCGATAACTCGTTTCAAGTGGCGGACGACGCCGATATGATGCGCGGCCGACATCACCTATCATTCGGGGGTGAGTGGGTCCACAATCAACTGAACGAGGTCAATATATTTAACGGAAACGGTACCTTCACGTTCAGCGGTCAACTCTCCGGCGACCCAGTCCTCGACTTCATGCTGGGTGTTCCGAGCTCTTTCATCCAGGGAATGCCTCAGGATTTCAACCCGCGCCAGAACTATCTGGCAGCTTATGTCGAGGACAACATGAAGGTGAACTCCCGGCTGAGTATCAACGCGGGATTGCGCTGGGAACCGTTCCTGCCCGTAACCGACGTCTTCGGGCGGGGAAGCTACTTCAGCGCGTCCGCCTTTGCCGCAGGCGTGCATACGAGCCAATACGTCAATGCGCCGAACGGTCTGTTGTTCGTGGGCGATCCGGGGATTCCTGCCGGTTATGAGTATAACAAGCTCGCCCTTTTTGAACCGCGCGTAGGATTAATTTGGGACCCCTCGGGCAGCGGACGCCAGGAGCTCCGGGCGGGTTTGGGATTGTTTTCGGACTTGCCGTATATCTACATGGGAGTCTCGTATGCTAACGCTGCACCCTGGGCAAATACATTTAGCCTGACATCTCCATCGGGCGGCCTCGCGAATCCCTACGCGAGCTACCCCGGCGGCAATCCCTTTCCGGTGCCTTTCCCTCCAAGCAAGAATCAGGCCTTCCCTTCCGAGGGGGTATACCTGAACCAGCCGCTGGATTGGGTTCCCATCCAGATGGCACAATGGAACTTAGCTTACCAGCGCCAACTCGGCGGTAACTGGATGGTTTCGGCAACTTACCTGGGTGACAAGTCGACGCACGTCTGGACCGCCACCGAGCAAGATCCTGCCGTCTACATCCCTGGAACCTGCAACGGCTCGCCGTGTTCTACCACGGCGAATACCAATCAAAGGCGCGTGCTCTATTTGGAAAACCCCACGCAAGGCGCTTTGTATTCCAGTATTGCCATAGTCGATGGCGGAGCCAACGCGGAATACAACGCCCTCTTGCTTGCCACGCAGCACCGTCTCAGCGAGCATTACACCGTCCTCGCGAATTACACTTACTCGCACTGCATCAGCGACACGGATCTTGGTTCTTCGGCGTATCAAAACCCCAACAACCGTGACGCCGATCGCGGCAACTGTGCTTTTGACATCCGCCATATCTTCAATCTTTCCCTGGTGGCGAGCATGCCCCGCTTTGCCAATCCCTGGACCAACCGGTTTCTTGGTAACTGGCAGATCGCACCCCTCATCACGGTGTATAGCGGCGCGTGGTTTTCACCCTTGACGGGAGTGGATAATTCTCTGACCGGTGTTGGCCTTGACCGGCCCAATGTGGTTACCCCCACCCCGTATCTAAGGAACAGAAGCACGCGGCAGTGGATAACAGCCGCTGCCTTTACACCTAACCCCACCGGTACCTTTGGCAATGCGGGAAGGAATTCCCTCGTGGGTCCCGGCTTATTTGATGTCGACGCGGCCGTGAGCCGGTACTTCAATATCCACGAACATCAGCGATTGGCTCTGCGGTTTGAGTTTTTTAACTTAGGCAACCACGTCAACTTCAGTAATCCGGACGGAAACTTGCACAATAGTACCTTTGGCATGATCACTTCCGATAACGGCATCCCGCGCATCTTGCAGTTCGCGCTGAAGTACGAATTTTGAGAGTCTTCGAACCGCGAATAACGAGCGGCGTGTGAATCTCTCTGCCGCGCCGGGTGTGATTCCGGCGCGGCAGGGTGGAGCCGTCGCACGATGTTGCAGCGGGCGGTCGCGCTCGCCGCGCTGCCGTTTCTTTGCCGAACGGGCACATCACAGTCTCGCCTTGTAACCGGCGGCCCGAATCTACCACCACCTGTTTTCCGCACGGACGACGCGAAGCTTCAGGCCAAGTATGACGCGGCTCTGGCGGGCCAGCGACGCGAGCGAGAAGCCAGGAGTCTGGCTGCAATGGTGCAAAAGAGGTTTTGGGTAGGTCTAATAACGTGCATTGTGGCTGGAATCTCCTGCCCCATGCTAAATTTCGTTTTTGTTCTTGGGGCAGAATTGCAGTCGAACGCGCTTGCGTCAGGCTCTCGGCCTGATATGGCCGCAGATGCAATCTGGGCGTTGAGGCTGGTTGCGGGCTTTCTCGCGAACGCAGGATATTGCGTGTATCTGTTGAACAAGAACCACACTTGGGGCCTTTTCTGCAGTCCCCAGGCTCCGGCAAGCTACTGGTTGGGTGGGAGCCTCATGCGGATACTCTGTTTCGGAAGTTTCATGGCGTACGGGATGGGAGCTATGCGTTTGGGATTGCTGGGAGGCATCGTCGGCTGGCCACTGTTCATGTCGATGAGTCTGGTTGCCTCCAACTTTTGGGGAGCTGTGACCGGAGAATGGGCTGGCGTGGACAGGCGAGGGTTTGCTTACTTACTCGCCGGCATTGCTCGTCTGGCCCTAGCCGTCACAGTGATCGCGCGCGGAGGAAGTTCGTAGGCCCCATGTGTGACTTCAGGAACCGGCGTGCGGAATTGACCCAGTAAACACGTCTGCAGCGTTCAGTGTTCATTCGGGTGCGGGCACCGTGGTCGGCGGTTCTGGAGTACAGTTTGCACGTCTCCGGCCTGGCACACATACGCCCGTAGTGTACGGGACATCACCAGGAGGTAAATCGCCATGCCTTGCTATAATCCGCAGTGGAAGAAGCGAATTCTGCCCGTCGCAATGATAGTGGGGGTGCTCCTGCTGCCTTTGGTGGACGGAAGCGGGGGTCAGGAAAGGCAGCGGCTGTCAGGCAATGACAACAGCATTGCCCGGCTGAAGTCCGGGGTTAGCAACCGGCTGTCAAATGGCGGCTGGAAGTATGATGCGTATCCCAACCTCGAATCGCTGGACGCCGGCAAGACGATTACCATTGCGAGCATCAAGGGCCCCGCGCAAATCAACACCATCCACATCTCGGCGGCGCGGCCGTGGGAGAACGAAACGCTGGTGCGTTCGGTGGTCCTTGAGATCTTCTTCGATGATACCCAGCCGCCTGCTATATCCGTGCCTCTGGGAGATTTCTTCGCGGATGGCACAGGTCGGGCTAGCTACTTTACGACGCCTTTCATGGAGAAGACGCCTGATGCTTACAACTGTTATATTCCCATGCCCTTCAAGAAATCGGCTCGCGTCACGCTTCGAAACGATAGCGATCGGAATATCATGAACTACAGCTACGTCGAATGGCAGACCCTGCCGGATTGGGACGCGGGTCTCGGTTATTTCCATGCCTCCTGGCAGCGACTGTCCTTTCAACTGACGCCGGACACAGCTCAGAAGGTGTTCTCCCTCAGAGGGCCTGGGCATCTCATCGGTGAATACTGGAATATCAATACCGATGAGCCGGAATTCACGCGCATGCACTTCGTTATGGAAGGTAACAACGAGTTCCGAGTAGACGGGGAGAAAGAGCCCTCCCTCAATTATCTGGGAAGCGAGGACTCCTTTAACTTCTCGTGGGGTTGGCACCAGCTTTTCAACGGCTACAAAGTCGGCATCAACTACCTCAGCTTTAGGCCTACCCAAGCCAAAGTGGTTTTTGACAACGAAGACAAAGAGGGCAAGCAGAGCAGGCTATCGACTTACCGGTTCCGTGATCGAGATGCAATCCACTTCGGCCTGACGCTGGAACTGGCGATCAACTGGACATCGGAGCTCAGGTGGTCGCCTGACGGGCTGGCAATACTCGGTAAGATACGCAAACGCAACCAACAGGGGGGAGGGTGGGTGGACTACGCCGTTACGCCTTATTGGTACTCCCGTGACCCGCAGGGGCGCGGGTTAACCATGCCTTCCATCGGTGAACGACTAAAACCCGTGCTTCGCGCGAACCCGCCTCTATAGCGCAACAGGGGTTTCGTTGTATCGCACAACACGCCCAAAGAGCAGTTGCTTGTCACCGAGATTCCGATCAATTCGCAATCCCCACGTGAGGGGAGAATCACGTGCCCGGATGGCAGGCTTTAGGCCTCCGGTCCAACGGTCCGGCAGGCTCCAGATGCCAAACACCCGCGCCGCATGGATGTGCTGCGGTGTTGCCACCAGCAACGGTGGGTCATTGCTCAGCGTGGCCTGCTAGGCGGTGTGCTCGCGCTCGGGAACGCCCGTCGAGGGGAACAGAGTTATCTCGCTGGTGCGGGCCACTCCCTGCGCCGTGCTGAAGCCCGGCTGCACGTCTTCGTAGCTGGCAGCGAGACCGTGAGCCCGGGTGTCGTAATGGCGCAGATCCATCGCCGGCGCGTCCGGCGACCAGAGCCACACGTGCAGACTCGCCACCGGCGTCGCCCCGTTGCGGACTTCCAGCGCCGCCGGATGCGATTGCCAAAAATTCTTGACTCCCACGCTGAGGCCCCCGGAAACGTCGCCGATGAAAGCCAGACCCGAGGCGCGCCGGCCCGCCACCACGTCCAGCCAGCGGGTAGATACAAGCCACAGTCAGCGCTTTCCTGGCCGCGGGCTTTTTCCTTGGATTTACGGACTCACGTTCAATTCCAATCGCGAATTGACCGTGGCTACCACTGTCTGATTGTTCCGACAAAACTGTGTGAAGGCGTTTACTCAGTTGTCGCCGCGTCGGCGCAGCGGCGTGCGGCAAAGAAATTCCCACACGAACTTACAAACCCTTCATTTCATCCGGGTTCCAACGGACCACCTCGCCGCCATCCACAACAACACTACCGCCCTTTCCGGCGGTAACTCCGCACGTACTCCGGGACGGCGATTTCCTTGGGAAGGCGATCGTCGGCGAGCGGCGAGGCAGGTGTGAGTTCGAGGGGAAGGACTCCCGCCCAGACGGGGAGCGCGTAATCTTCCTCGTCATCGAGGGGCAGACCCGTGCGCACCTTGGCGGAAACTTCTTCCAGCGGAATGGCCAAGACGGTGGTGGCCTGCAATTCTTTCTCGGAGGGCGGGCGGATTTCCTTCCACCGTCCGGGCGCAACGTGCTCGGTGAATACATGCAGCGCTTCCCGCTTCGCGGCGGGATCTTCCACCACCACGGCCTTGCCGAAAATAACCACGGACCGGTAGTTCATCGAGTGATGGAAAGCCGAGCGCGCCAGCACCAGTCCGTCCACCAGCGTGACGGTGATGCACACGTCCGCGCCCTTGCCCAGCGCGCGGAACATGCGGCTGGCCGTCGAGCCGTGGAGGTAGAGCGTGTCGCCCTTGCGGCCGTAGCCGGTGGGAATCACCACCGGCTTGCCGTCCGCCACAAACCCGACGTGGCAAACTAAGCCTTCATCGAGAATGCGATAAACCGCCTCCCGCTCGTAAACACCGCGCTTGGAGAGGCGATGCACTTGCGTGCGCTCCGTGGGGGTGAAATCAGACATAACAGTAACTTCCTTATGAGCGGTCAGTTGTAGGGGTACGGCTTGCTGTACCCTTTTCATTTTTATCGCGCGACCGAACCAAGAGGGTACGGCAAGCCGTATCCCTACAACCAGGCAGTCCCGCGTGACCCTTGTCAAGAATTGGATGTTACCGCAGACTCGAGGTATACGACAGCCGCGACTTTGACGCACCCTGCTTCAAGGCACTCTTGCCGCTAGGGTCGCCGACGCGGCGGTGGCGGATGCGGCGTCGGGCATATTCGCGTAACCGCCGATGTGCTTTCCCTTGCGGAAAAAACAGACGCCACCCAGATACTTGTCTTGCAACCGGAGGGCTTCGTCGGCGACCTGCGCGCTCTGGGCGGACGGGTAACGCTGGCGGAGTTTGGTCATGACCGCCGCGGCGGATTGCGGGGATGTTTCGAGCACCAGGAAAGCCTTGCCCGCGTCGTACTGCGCTACGTAGCCGCGCTTGAGCAGGCGGACGCCGAGGACACTTTCCGGAATCAGGCGAGCACTCACGAGCTTTTCCGGCGGAAACCACGCAAGGGCGGCCGGTGGCGCGCTGCTGCCCTCCAGGAGGTTCTCCATGGCGGCGATGAAGGCGGTTAAGGCGGGGGTGTGATCGATATCGGGAGTAGCGGAGATCTCGACGTAGTAATTCCCCTTCGCGAAGGTGCCCCGGCGCGGCATGACCTGCCCCCCCATGCCGATCTTCTCGATGGGATGGCCAGGATCGCGGTTGGCGGCAAAAATTCCGTAGGCGGCGTCGGCATCAACCATTTCCGAGATGTCGATCACCAGCGTATTCTCGCCGGATTTGCACGTTACTCCCTGCATTTGGGTGAATCCGTAAGCCAAGTAGCTCTCCGCGTTGCCGTCCATGTATTCGTAAAGGTTGTCAGCCGTGAAGTGGCGCAATGCGCCCTCCTGCCGCCAGCCAGGAACCAGCGAACAATTGGCTGCCTCCGCAGCCGGGGCAAGTGGTGCTGCAACTACGGCGCAAACAAGCAGCAAGAATGTGAAGCGAAGATCATGCCCGGGAATTCTCATGGTCGGAACAGAAGAGGTGTCAGGTGCCGGGTGCCAGGTAACACGTGCGAGGGGTTAGGGTTTTACCGAAACCTCACCCCTGAGACCTGGAGCCTCGCTTTTCACTGGCACCTGGCACCTGAAACCTAACACCTGCTCTTACGCAAACATCTCCTGCGCGCGGCTGAGGCGTTGTGGCACCTTCACGCCAAAGCGGCACTTCACCGTACACGTTGGGCAGTCGCCACAGCGCACGGAGGCCAATTCCGCCGACAATTGCTTAAAGTGGTCGCGGCCCAATTCGAACTGCCCATAGCCGTCGGCATACATCACGTAGCGGAGCACGTCCGCCACGGGCAGGCCCTTGGCGCAATGGCCCTCGCACTCCCCGCACATGCGGCAGTAGAGCGGCGTGATGAAATCGAGTTGCCGGGCCAGAAGCTGCTCCTCCCGCGGCGAGTAGGGCTCGGTCATCGCCTTCAGGTTTTCTTCGAGCTGATCCATATCGGTCATGCCCGGAATGGTGGTGTTGATGTGCGTGTCCTTCAGCACCCACTTGAGCGCCGCCAACATCGCGCCCTCGCGCTTCAGCTTGGCGCCATTCGGATCGTCCGGCTTGATTCGGCGGAACCCGCCCGCCATGACCTTCATGGCCACCACACCCATGCCCGCCGCGTTGGCCTGCGCCATGGCATCGGCAACGTCCTTCTCCATGGTGAAGTTGAAAGTCGCCAGCACCACATCCGTCGCACCTTTCTGCACCAGGAACGGAACCACATCCTTGGCCTTGTGGGTACTCACGCCGGCAAAACGAATCTTGCCTTGCTGCCGGGCGATCTGCTGCGCCTCGAAGAGTTCATCCGGCAAGTCATTGGGACTGTTCTTCAGGTGCAGATACCAAATGTCCAGGTGGTCGGTCCCCAGTTCGCTGAGGGAGGTGTCAAGCTCTTGCAGCGCAATCTGCTTGGTACGTCCATCGGTTTTACTGGAAAGAACAACATTCTGCCTCTTGCCTTTCAAGGCTGCGCCTACCAGCCGCTCATTGTTCCCATGCTGGTAGCCGCGGGAGGTGTCGAAATAATTGATGCCGAGGTCCGCCGCGCGCTCAATCACGCTGCCGTCAGAGGTGACCATGCATCCAAAACCCACGCTGGTCACTTTGAAACCGGTTTTCCCCAATATCCGATAGCGGAGGCCCTTGGTGGTGTGCGGCTCTGCCTGCGCCCAGGCGCTGGGAGCAGAAGCAATACCCGCCACGGAAGTAAGAAGCCCTGCGGATAAGAAGTCTCGACGAGTAGACATTGTGTCTACATCCTTCCTTTAATAATTGACGACGGTCATGACCTTCGAGCGGTGCTATCATATTGCGCGTGGAGGGATTAATCCAGTGCTTTTCTCACGTCGCAGATTCCTGCAAGCTACCGGCGCCAGCGTGCTCTTTTCGCCTGCCCGCCGGCTGAGTTCGCAGGACCCGCCGGCACTTTCCGTTGCGCCGATGGTCAAGGAATTCCCCGGCATTTCGCAAGTTTCCATCGTGCAGGGCGACGACCGCCGCAAGAATGTCTGCGCGGCGCTCGCTGCCATCGATGACCAGC
>Ga0187849_1003934_pt1 | contig 12707 bp, 10 predicted proteins | sample June2016WEW_4_10_2_FD_132412 | JGI IMG/M metagenome (GOLD analysis project Ga0187849, IMG submission 132412) | Peatland microbial communities from SPRUCE experiment site at the Marcell Experimental Forest, Minnesota, USA - June2016WEW_4_100 | ecosystem: Environmental > Terrestrial > Soil >... | reverse complement strand
GGCGCTCGAAGCGTCGGACCGGAGCCAGCAGCTTCGGCAAACTCTCTTCCACGCCCTCTGCGCTCATTCGATAACAGTATCCTGCACTGTACGCTACCCAACTTGTGGAATCAACATTTACTTACCCATTAGCAGTTTCACCTCGGATTTACGACGACCAGACGCTCACGGAGCCTTGCGGGCGCAGCCCGCCTTGGCTAGGGTTTGGAGGGCGCGGGAACTTCGATCGCGATCGTGTGCTGGCCTGCGGCGGGGAACTCGATGACGATTCGCCCCTCTTCGATTTCGGCGTGGCCATCTTTCGTATAGGGATCGTGAGGCAACAGCGGCCAGAGGGCGACTACATCCGCCGGCAAGAGGAAGCGCACACCCGCGTGTTCGAGCCAGGCGCCGGGATGCCATTCAAACGATATGGCCGACAGCGTACGCCTATCTCCCGCAGCCGTCGCGACGCTTTCGCCGAGGTGGGGCAGGATAGTGACATGCGCGGCAAGAGATGGGTCGCCCGAAACCGTATATTCCAGGCGCTGGTCGTTGACGATCTTCAAAGCAATCTGGCCCCAGCGCTGGTTGTACATCAGCGCCACGCCCAGCCCGCCGTCCGGGAGCAGGTGGGCCGCGGTGGGAACATGTTGCAATCCCGCCGGTGGAATGAAGTTGGGATCTTCGTCTCCCAGCTTGAGTGCCAGCAGGCTGGCATCTCCCATGGTGAAGTTGCTCCAGTGGGGCTGCATCTTGGTGTTTCCGCCGCCGACAATCAAACCGGGTCCATCGTGGAATACGCTGACAAAGTTCTGCCGGTCCTGAACCCAGCGCTTTTGGATCAGGGGAGCAGTGAATGCTGAAATGACCACAAACCACGGGGAACGCCGCAGGATCCTGGCCTCGCCGCTCGGCAGAGTGTAATCAAAATCACCGCTGGGAAGGTCAACCGCATCGCCCTCCTCGCCCCAAAGCAGCAAGGAGGCCGCGTCGTCCGCAGGAATCGGTCCCTGTAAGTGACCGATCTCACGCATTAGATAACCCCGCCCCTCGGGACTGAAGGTGAAGCCGACGTTGGGTACGCGAACCTTTCCGAGATAGGGGTTGCGCTCGTCAATGGTTTCGACGTCTGTCCCGTCGGGGTAGGTAAAATAGGCGTGATAAATCGAAGCCTTCCGGAGAGCCGCGCGAACAGATTCGTCATGGGAGACAGCCAGGTAAAGCCCGAGCGCTTCAACATAAACTTTGTCGTAGAGAATCAGTGGGCCGGAATGCTCAGTCCAGTATCCGTCGGCAAACTGGGCTTGGACCAGGCGATGGAGGATGTCGGCGCTTTGCTCGCACCAATCCGGCCGCTCAAAAACTTTGCCGGCGAAGTAAAGCCCCATGGCGTGATGCGAGGCCATATTGTGGAGAGGCGCGTGGCGCTCCTCGTTGGAAATGCCGTTGTAACCGAGCAGCAAGGCTTTTTCCCAGTGGGCGCGGCGCTCCGGCGGCATGGCCGCGCGGACCATTCGAAACGCGCGCAACCAGCGCGTGTAAATCCAGGGCTGATAGATCTGGCCCCAGGTGGAGCCGTCCTTTTTGATGAACAGGAATTGCCCATTCATGTCCTGCGCGTCAATCAGCGCATCGCCGCCCGCCATGATGGCGTCGAGCACTTGCGTGCTGTGATAGTAAGGGTTGCGCGAGTCATGGTAAGACCATGCGATCGCCAGCGGCAGCAGCACATTCTGGTCGATGGAGATCCAGATGCCCGTACCGAAACGGCCGGTCTTGGGGTCCTGCGAGCGCAGAATATCCGGGACCTGGCTCACCAAGTCGGTCAGGCAGCGATCTTTGTAATGCGCTGGATAGAGCGCCGTCCCGGCGGGTGCGCTCGGCGCGATGAGTAAGGTGGCGATAAAAGCTAGGTAACGGATTTTCATGGCGGGTCCTCGAGTTCGATAAGATCGCAAGCACAACCGGGCGCTTGCGGAACGCGGTAGACGCCCTCTTCAACCTGCGCGGGATGCACAAGGTGCGAGCGCAGATGCGGGATATTCTGCAGGAAAAAAATCGGTGCGTCCAGCGCAATATGGTCGAACAGCACCAGCGATTGATGGATCTGTCCCATATCGCCCGCGTGGGGAACCACAGGCAGTCCAAACTTGCGAGCTAGGAAGGTCAGTCCGTTAGGGAAATTCATTGGTGCTGAAGACACGCACTTGACAGGATAAGTGGGGCTGGCTAATATCTGCGTCCGTACCAGTACCGGACAAGTTAATCAGTGCCGTGGCAGGAGGCCGGAGACGCTAAGGGTGAAGATGGACAAGGCTGCGGAGGTGGTGCCCGGGACTTTAGAGGCGTGCGGCCGAGTTGCTCGAGCCGGATGTCAGCGAGCTTCCGTTTCCCGCACTCGCCTTTGGGGTGCGTTTCGAACTCTCCAGGGAGTTTACACTGACCGCCGACCCTGTTCATCTGTCCGCGATGTCATGCGGGTCGTCGATTTCCTCGTCGTCGAGGGTCAGCCCGCGGCGCTCGCCGCGCTTGGAACAAATGCTCAATGGGGGTACTGTGACTAAAGGGCAAGCTTTCGAATTCGGATTTTCCGATAGTCTATTAGCAGAAGTCGCGGGGGTTACGCAAAGAGATCTGCACCTCGATGTCGAAGCCATCTGCAAAGCCTATGAGGCGATCAGGCCCCTTGCGAAACGCCTAGGCGTGGAAGCCCCAATGCCTCGACTTGCCGGATTTACTTACGCCCACATTGCGGCGTTGGGCGCGAAGATCGTGTTTACCGAACATGAGCCAAAACCGCAACCTTTGATTCAGTCGCCAGAAGAGATTGACAGCCTGCAAGAGCCCAGGGACTACTTGCAGGCGGACTTGATCCAGAAACGAATCCGGATTTCTGAGGAACTGAAACGGCGTTTCCCGGAGACGACGCACTCTGTCGGGCACTTATCGGAAGGCCCGGCAACCGCGGCCGTCTTGCTGATGGGCCAGCGTTTCCTGACGCTTCCCTATGACGACCCCGCAAGGGCCCATCGACTCTTATGCTTCTGCGTGATCAGCGCTCTCAACTATGCCAAGGCGATCACCGAGTATTTCGGTGAGATATTGTCCGCCTTCATGCCCGGGGGGTTCCCGGATGACTTCGCAGGCATGTTTGGGCCGGACTTGTTCAAGGAATTTGTGGTCCCCTATTGGGAACAACTCTATCAGGGCATGAAGGCACCGCAGCGGATGCTTCACAGCGAACTCTTGACGGTGAAACACTTACCTTTCTTGAAGCAACTCAAGATCGACTATTTCGACCCGGGAGTGGATCAGTATTTGACGCCGGAACTTCTGCGTGCGCACTGTCCGGCACGCTTTCAGTGCCGCATTACCGAATGGGAGGTGCGCGATCTGGATGCCAAGGCCTTACAGATGAAGTACCGGCATCTGTCTGAGTTTGAGCCTTATTCCATCATGTTCCAGCTGGCCCGGTCGCAGGATGAGTCCAAAATAAGTGCCCTCCTGGAGGTTGCACGCCAGTTGAATGAAGGATAGGTCTGGCGAGGTAGTACACAAGGGCCCCTTTAGATTCAATTCCCGGGTCTCATTACCGAGGACATCGGCCGACACCCGTGGATGGCGATGAATTTCACAGAAGCCGACGGATTCCGTCGGCCTTGTTGCCCCTCCCCCAAGGCAGTGATCCAGACGTCTTCTTGAGACATTGTGAAAACCCTGGACAGAGCATACCCAGGCGAGAGAGTTCCCCATGCACCAAACCGTCGGTCGTCGCGAAGAGTTTCAAACGAACTGGGGAGGGAGCTTGAACTTTCTTTTGGCGGATGAGTGTGTCCCGTTCTCCTTCACGTTCCCGCCGGTCCATCAGATCGTTGAAGCCGTTCGGCAGCACCCGCAGGCACACATTTGGCGGGGTACCAAAGGAAAATCTCTGGAAGAACGCGACATCGCGGTCGAATTTCGTGCTGCTCCACCGGAAGCAGCCTTGGCCATGCCGTTTCAAATGTCCCATTTCAACCGGGCCAATTTCTATGGGCCGACCGAGTTCCTGCATGGGTTTGAAGAGCAGTTCATGCGACCTTGGAAGAAGGTCTTGATCGAAGGCGGCTTCACCTGGGAGCGTTGTTATCCGAACATCTTCATTTCCGGACCTCACTGCGCCACGAATTACCACTTAGCCGTTTCCCATGTTCTCGCCTGGCAGATTCACGGCACCAAAATCTTCAGCGGCTTGCGAGATCCAGAACGCTGGGCGCCGCTGGAAGAGATGGTTCAGGAGAAACACCGCAATGCCGTGTCCAAACCTGACGGGTTGAAAGCGGAAGACGTACTGGCCTATGTCATGAAGCCGGGCGACGTCCTTTGGAACCAGTTCCTGACACCCCACTGGGTCGATGCCGCGGACGAGGTTGCTTGTAGCATTAGCCTTTCTCATGGAGGATTACGCTGGAGGGGCAAGCTCTGCCACAGGGAAGAGAGATTGGAAGCTTGGTGGGTCTCTCACCCGGAGGAGCGCTGGAAGAAGCCCTACTAGACCGCAAGATCAGACCCGAAAGGAACCTATTTGAGAGCAGCGGACTGGGTCATCATCGGGTTGTACTTCGTGGGCATGGCCGGCATCGGCATATGGGCCTTTAGGAGAGTCCATGACACGCATGATTTCTTTGTCGCGGGTGGAAAAATGCCCTGGTGGCTGGCGGGAATTTGCCATCACATGTCGGGCTATTCCGCGGCGGTATTCGTCGCCCACGCCGGCGTTGCGTACACCTACGGCTTCACACTCTACGTCTGGTTGGCGCTTCCCATTGCGATAGCAGTGTTCGTTGGTGCTTTTGTTGTTGCTCCCAGGTGGGCGAGGCTGCGGATCAGGCTGAACATCGGATCACCCACGGAGTATTTGGCTCTAAGGTTTAATGTGCCGACCGAGCAGTTGTTGGTTTGGAGCGGGGTCATTTTGAAGGTTTTTGATGTGGGCGCCAAATGGGCTTCCATTGCAGTGATCCTAAAAGTCTTCACCGGAATTCCCCTCGGAGCAGGGATTCTTATTTCCGCACTCTTCTCCGTCTTCTATATCGTTTTGGGGGGCTTGTGGGCGGTGGCGTTGACGGAATTGGCCCAGTTTTTCATCCAACTTGGGGCAGGGATTGCAATGTTTGTAGTTGTGTTGAACAAGTTGGGTGGATTCAGCGCCGTCACGGGAATCTGGAAGTTGCTCCCCCCAAGCCATAGTCAGCTCTTCAATGGTCCTTTCACTTTGGGTTTTGGCGTCGTGTATTTGTTAATTTCGTTCCTGAGTTACAACGGCGGCACCTGGAGCCTGGCCCAGCGCTACATCGCTTCTCCCACGGGATCAGAGGCTCGCCGGGCTGCTTACCTCTCGGCGGGACTCTGGCTCTTCTGGCCGCTGATCTTGTTTTTTCCCATGTGGGCTGCGCCCCTGCTCTTTCCCCATCTGCCCGATCCCACACAGTCGTACTCGGTCATGGCTCTGAACTTGCTGCCTTCGGGACTGGTCGGAGCGGTGTTAGCTTCCTTGTTCGCCCACACCATGGCGATGGTGACATCGGACATCAATGTTATTGCGGCGGTGGTGACCCGCGACATTCTCCCAACCGCTTCGGTTAAATTCCGGAATCTCAGCCCTAAAGGCACCCTGAAAGCGGCGAGACTTGTGACCTTGGCCTTCACCCTGGCGACGGTAATCATTGCCCTTAAAGCAGACTCTTTTGGGGGTATTCTGAGCTTATTGATCTTGTGGTTTGGGGCTTTACTCGGCCCGACCGCTGTTCCGATGATTTTAGGTTTGCTCGTCGCTTTCAGACGGAGTAACGCCAGAGCCGCGATCCTTTCGTGGAGTTCCGGAATTGTCGCGTTTGGGGTCGCCAAGTACGCTCTGCACGGAAGTATGACGCTCGTCGTGGCGGCCCCGGTGGTTACATCGTTGGTCGTTTTCATCCTTTTCGGCTGGTTGATAGAAAAAAACAGAACACCTGAAGAAGTCACTGACCTGTTGGAAGCGCTGAGACAAGACCCGCCAGCGCCATTTCAGTCCCGACGGGCAGACCACAGCGCGCGCATTCTCAGCAACCGCGAACGCCTGGCGGAGTGAAGCCTCGTCGCGGACGATGTGGCCGGAAAGCAACCATTTGTCTGCGCGTGCCGACTGCCGCGCAGAGAGACCCCATCGTCGAGCGGGCAAAGGAGAGAGCGCCGCGATAAAGTTCCTCGGCGAAGGTCCCGGGTAGCGATTTACCTGACCGGGTATTGCGGCCCGGGGCGCGAGAGGCCGACCAAAGTAGTTGCATGCAAGCAACAGCATCCTTCGAAACAGGCCTGCGAACGATTCCATCGGCCAATTCTTCCTGTCCCCTGGCCGTGCAACACGATGACGGAACGGATGACCAGCGGAATCAAAATCTAAAGTATCGTTGTGGAGGTCTTGTGCAATGAGGCGGGGTGAGACAAGGAAGATCGTTCGCAAAAAGGATGGCGGTGTGAAACTGGGCGGCCTGTCGCTCGGACAGCTGAGAGACCAGTATCGGTGCGACCTCTTCAAAGATTTCTTGCCGTTCATGGAAAAGTACGTCATCGACCCCCAATACGGGGGTTTCATGTGCGATGTGGACGCCAAGGGCACTCGTCTGAGCGCCAGGAAGACGACCTGGTTCGAAGGCCGAGGGATTTGGGTTTATTCTTTTCTCTACAGGAACTTTGGCAGGCAGCCGAAATACCTGGAAGTTGCGAGCAAGTCACTCCAGTTCATTCTGGAATCGAAGCCCAAAGATAACGACGCATTGTGGCCGGAGACATTTACCCGGGAGGGAGAGCCTCTTACTCCTCCCGCCACCTCCATTTACGGCGATCTCTTCGTTGCCGAAGGTCTCGCCGAGTATTCTCGGGCAAGCGGGGAGGGGAGGTACTGGCGTTTGGCCAAAGAGATCATTCTGAAGTGTCTACAAATTTACGATCGTCCTGACTACGACCCGAATATTATCGCCAGCTACGTGGCCCTCAACCCTTTTCCTTTTCCCGGCGCCCGAATCCAAGGCGTTTCGATGGTGCTAACGCGAATAATCAGTCAGATGTTGGAAATGAGACCGGACCAAGAGCTTGAGAGGATTGCTTCTCGCTGCGTCGATGTGGTGTTAAACCACCACTACAACCCTGAATTTCGCCTCAACAACGAGTTGCTCAACCATGACTTCTGCCGACCCACCAATGAATTGTCGCAATTCGTTTACACCGGCCACAGTATCGAGACCCTGTGGATTTTGCTCTTTGAGGCTGCACGCCGAAAAGATAACAGGCGCTTCCAGATATGCGCGGAAAGGTTTCAGAGGCACGTCGAGGTTGCGTGGGATAGAGTTTACGGAGGGGTATTCCGCAGCCTGAATAATGTGGACCAGAATCTCTGGACATTGGATAAGGTCTTGTGGGCGCAGGAAGAGGTTATCATCGGGACGCTTTTTATCTACGAACACACGGGCAGCCCGTGGGCACGTGAAACGTTCGGGAGAATGTTTACCTACGTGCACGAGAAATACCCCCTCAGGCAATATGGTTCTCCACTGTGGAAAACCGCCGCGGACAGGAAAGTAACTTCCCAGTCCGTTTCCACTTCTTCCACTTTTGAAGCGGAAGCCGCTTTCCACGTGCGGGAGTTGGAGCATTACCATCACCCCCGACATCTTATGCTTAACCTGCTGAGCATTGAGCGGATGATCCGCCAAGTCGCGAGGGGCGTAGAGCCCTCTGGCAGACCTGCCCCGCAGGAGAACCAGGGCAGTTCTTGGATCTGAACATGCCCGCCGCGTTGTATGCCGAGCTTCCGGCATATGTTACGGCGTTGACAGTTGCACCACATAAAAGGAGGGGCTTCTACAAAGTTCAGCATGTGCCGGACGCAGTGGTCGCCAACTGTTTGCTGGACCGGGCGCGCCAGTCGGAAGTGTGAGCCGGCGCCACGAGCCAGTACCCTTGTCTATCAAGGCCCCGACCGGTTTGGGGAAATCCTCTCGCAGTAATATCATGGATCAATCAAACAGGCACTTACCGTTACTCTCCTGATCTGCAGCAACAGGGAAGGACTGGCTTATCTGCGCCGATATGAAGGCATGCTTTGGAGTCCGGCGGCCCAAGACCCCTTCCTGATTGTGTGGCGGTGCCCAGGGGTGAATAGTGATCCGAAGTAGGCGCCTCCCGGCACGGAGACACCCGGTTCGCATGCTATTTCAAGATTTACTCTTTGCCGCCGACCTTGTCGGAGTATCGTACAGAGTTACGATCACCGTTCCCGCCGCCACCAGCACCCCCCCGACGAGGACGGAGAGCCGCAATCTCTCGTGCAACGTTATGCAGGCTATCAAGACCCCGAAGGCAGCACCGGGACGTCGTGGTCCACGGGCCCTTCTTTGTTGACTCCGATGATCATCCGCTCTTTCGTCCGCGCACGACGATTCATCGCAAAGCCGGCTTCCCCGCGGCCCCAGCTGAGGCGAGCCGGCCGGAGAGCCTTCAGCGCTGCCCCAACGAGCTTGGCCACCTTCTTCTCAAGTTCGTTGGTGTAGGCATCCACGTCGGCCGATTGCTGCGCATTCATGGGGTATATAATCCCCAACATCTTGTTGACCACCGGCCCGCCGTGCCTGTGCGAAGAACTCAGGAGCAACTGGTCGCGCGTCAGGTGATATTGTTTCTCGGCCCGCTTGGCGATGGTCCGGCTGACCACAGCGGGAAAACCTAGCAAATCACTTGTCACCAAGATGGCCCGCTCGCCGGAGGGGTCTTGCAGTACCAATGCCTTGGCATGAAGCTCCTGAACCACCCCTTCGGACGGCTTTGTGCGATTGGCGTAGCCCGCCACCCAGAGAGGCCTCCGCGGCGTAATGGAAACCTTGGCAAGCCCAGCTTTCCATGGTAGCGCCGAGGGCGCGGCAAGCAGCGACCGCGACTGGGCGCATCGCCCCACCCCTGCGACACTCGCAGCGAGTGAGCGGAGAAAGGCACGTCGGGCTGGATGATTACCCATGAGCCCCCTCAAGGGTAGGGGAGCGCTTTGCCGTCCCGTCTCGTCTCCCGGCCAAACACCGGTGCTGCGCCGCCAACCTTCAGGCCCCCCTCCCTAGTGGTACTCGATCGTCTGCCGGCGGTCGGCGCCGACCTGCACCAGCCGGACGTCCCCGCCGGGAAGGATCACCCGCACCGGCTGCGCAGCACCCTCGCCCTCAAGCGACAGTGCCGCCTTCCCCTCCCGGCGCGCATACGTGACCTTCACGCGTCTGCCCCGGATGTACAACGTCGCATCCGCGCTCGGCCAGCTTTCGGGAAACTGCGTCGCCACTGTCGCCACGGCCTCGGCGTCGCTGTCGAAGCTGATCCCGAAGGGTCCGCCTACTACCGCCCAGACGTAACCGCCGGAGTGCTCCGTGTAATTCCCCCACCCCAGCGTGCCCGGGACGACGTCGCCGTACATGTCGTACGCCTCGTACACGTTCCCGTCTCGCGCCAAGATCTCGCTAATGCGCTTGAGTAGCTCCAATCCGCGCCTCGGGTTCCCGGAGCGGTACCGCGCCAGGATGTCACCGGCGCCGAGCCGGCCGAACCAGCTCAACGGCCCATGCTCCGGTCCCTCGAATGCCGCCCAGCGCGTCGGCACGCCTTCGTACTTGAACGGGTCGGCATCGATCCACCTCCAGATTTCGCCCGCCATCTCCGGCGTGGCTACACCCAACTGGATCGCCCACACTTGGTCGTCCAACCACTTCTCGTCAGCGATCCGGCCGCCATAATCCACGTTCGTGACGAAATGGTCTTCGTACCAGTAAAGTCGCCGGAGCGATTTCTCGACCTGCTCGGCACGGATTAGGTACTGCTTTGCCCGCTCGTCATCGTTGTCGCCGCTGGCGCGACTCAACTCGCGGTGCAGGGCCGCACACCGCCGCAGCGCGCGTACGTACCACTGGTGGAAGTTGAAGGTCTTTCCCTCCATCCGCGTGGGATACCAGTCTACCCAGTCCGCACCTTGTCCGATGTGCCATTCTCCATAGTCGACCAGTCGCACCAGCCCGTTCGAATCTGCGCGCTGGCTCATGAAGTCAAACGAGCGGTCCGCCACCGGCAGATATTTTTCGAGGAATGCCCGGTCGCCCGCGAACGAGTAAATCTCGTCCACGCCCAGCGGAAAGAACACCTGGCTCATCACGCGCTGCGGCGCACGGCCTTCAGGCGTGAACCCATCACCCACGCTCGCCCACTGCGCTTCGAGCATTTTGATGTACTCCGCGTGGGCCAGTCGCCGCACCCCGAACAGCCCAAAGCTGAGGTCCGGCACGATGTTCCCGGAGATCGTGTAGCCATCGCTCACGGTGAATTGGCCGCTTAGCGAGGCGTCGTGGAGGCAGTTCGCCGCGGTCTCGATCGCCTGCTGAATCACCGGATCGGGCACGTGGATCGTCACCGGCAGCGGCGTCACCTTCTTGCTGGCCTCGATCCGCACGTTGCGGATCCACAGGCGCCCCCGCGCCCGCCCGGTCACCCGCGGATAGTAATGCTTCTCGTAACCACCGTAGGCGGCATAAGCGAGGTGCAGTTCGGCCGTGCGCGCCGTCACCGGCGTAGTGAACACCTGCGAAACCGTGTGCCAGTCGGAATCGCTCGGGGCGGTGCGTCCAGGCATCGGCTGGAAGCTCCCTGGTAGCAGGCGCGCGTCCCAAAAGAACATGTACGGCGCCCCCGTAAGTTTCGCGGTGACCGGCGTGAGGCCCTCGGTCCTGATCTCCATCGTCACCACGTACTGCTGCCCAGGATCGACCGGCAGTTTCGGGCTGTGCACCGAGGCGGCCATGCCGTCGGGCAACGTGCCTTCAAACTCCAGCACGTCGCCCGCTGGCGTTTTCTCCACGCGCATCTCGCCCGTGCCCAAGAACCTCTCGAATTTCCAGAAATCGGCATCGCCGAGCGGCCGAAGGACTGGCTGGCTTTGCAGCGGAAGCGCCAACATCAGGACCATCAGGACATTTGCGACTCTCATGAGACCTCCACGGGGTGCTCTGGCTTGTCTTGGATACCAAGGTTGCAGCGGTAAAGCTGGCTGCCTATTCTGCACGAGATGGCTTCGGGCCCCGGTGCCATGACCCGCATCAGCCCGGCCTGCGCCGCCATCGTGACGAACACGTCCGTCAGTTCAGCCCAGCCGAACATGATCGAGGATGTCAGTCTCGACAAGCTTCCGCTCCTTGGCTTGCAGGGACTCCGAAGGCTCCTCCCTGTCTTTCCAGAGGTCGTTAGTATATCAGGATCGACCTATCGCGCTTCCAGCCCACCCGTGATCGGGAGGACGCGGGGCTGAAAGAGATGCTCAGTGACGAAACTTCCTGAACGAGGCCGCCAGCAAGTTCTTCTTCTCGCTGCGAATTCCAAAACCGTGCCCGAGCGCGTCATGTTCGCGTTGTTTCCCTTTCCGGGTGTATTATGACCTGTCCGTGCCGAAGGACTCCCGTTGCTCGTCTCAATCGCTGTTCGGCAGTGGCTACCGCACTGCTAGCCCCGAAAGCAAGAGCAGCTCGGTGCTCGCCTTACACAGGCGCCAGCGGAATTCAATTCGTCTCTACTGACGGAGTCGTAGACTTATGAAGAAAACTCCCATTTGGTTCATCGTTTCCATGCTGCTGGCCGGCGCGTCCGTTGCCGTCGGGCAGCAGAAGCCCGCCGCAAACGTGCCCGAGCAAATCGACCGTTTCGCCGCGATCGCCCTCCAGCCACCACCGACGCCGCGGCCCGCCCTGGTGGAGAACCCGCTGCCTGTTCTACCAGCGATCGAGCTGGAGGCCACGCGCAGCGACCCTTCGGTCGATTTTCCCCATCGGCTCATCATGCGTACCCGCGAAGAGTTCCAGGCCGCGCTGGCCGAACTGCGCAAGCAGTACGCGCCCTTCCTGGCCGACTACACGCCGGCCGCACCCGTCACGCGCGCCCGCGTCGAGCTGGACACGTTCCAGTTCCGCATGGAGGAGCCCGAGGATTTGCGCGATTTTTCCCGCGTCTGGCGGGGCGAAGGTGCCTGGCAGACCGTCCGCATCCCTGATTACCGTGGTCCGATGGGCTGGTGGGCCGGTTACTACCGCAAGGTGCTTGACATCCCTGCCAGCGTGTGGAAGCAGGAGGCCATCGTCTTGCACTTTGGTGCGGTCGACTACAAGTGCCAGGTGTATATCAACAGCCGCATGGTGGCCACGCACGAAGGCTATTTCGCACCCTTCGAGGTCGAGGTGACGCCCTACCTGCGCCGCGACAGCGAGAACGTCCTCGTTGTCCGCATCCAGAACGAGGCGATCATGACCGGCGCCGACTCCTGGATCGGAGGCGGCGTGGATGGTGAGAAGATTTATGCGGACGTAGGGCCGGGCTGGGACGATCCCGTCCTCGGTTGGCATGAGTGCCCGCCCGGAGCAGGCATGTGGCAGAAGGTTTATCTCGAGGGCCGTCCCAAGCTCGCCGTCACCGGCCTCTTTGTTCGGCCGGACCTGAAGCGGAAAACTGTCGAGGTGCGCCTCGAAGTCGACCACCGGGACAACACGAATCGCGACATCGATCTCTCGCTCTCGATCTACCCCAAGAACTTCCATGGTCCCGCTCTCGAAAGTATTCCGGTTAAGGCTGCGCCTGCCGGCCCGGACACTAGCGAGTACCGTGCCGAGGTGCGCCTCGGGGACTTCCGCGCCTGGGAG
>Ga0187849_1003933_pt1 | contig 12707 bp, 15 predicted proteins | sample June2016WEW_4_10_2_FD_132412 | JGI IMG/M metagenome (GOLD analysis project Ga0187849, IMG submission 132412) | Peatland microbial communities from SPRUCE experiment site at the Marcell Experimental Forest, Minnesota, USA - June2016WEW_4_100 | ecosystem: Environmental > Terrestrial > Soil >... | reverse complement strand
GTAGATCGGTATTATCACCGGGATATTCTTCTTGAACTCACTTGCAAACTTGCGCTGATCTTTCTTCTGCATGAACATCGCCGATACCTGCCCATGCCCGCTGAAGCACCCGCTCCCAAAGTTGGGGCAGTAGGGGCAGACGAATACGATAATCCAGAGGACGCCGATGACCCCATATACCGCGTAGAGCGCCGCCGAGAGCCAGCCGGTAAGGGTGAATCCGAACCCGAGAAGGAAAACGGCGGCGCCTATGAGTATCATCGCAGCATATGGGATGTTCTCCACCAGAATTGTGAGGGCTTTCCCTTCACCCTGCTGGGCATTGCCCCTCACAGGTGCCACTTCTGTACCCATGGGCAGCACATCCGCCGATCTAGCGCCGGACTTGGAGCCCAGCCCCAAGCTGCGTTTGATGGAGAGCCAGTAGCGGGAGACGATCTGCTTCCCGATGATGAGAGAGCCGAGCCAGAACGAAGCCTCCATTAGCACCAGGAAGACCACCCCCAGGATCGCCTTGAACTCGACTGCCAGGTTCAAGAAGGGCGTTACAAAGATACACGCAAACCAGACGCCGGAGAGCAATATCAGCCCGATGCCGACCCACTTCCTGAACCCCATGCTGAACACTACCCAAGCAATGCTGGACTAGGACTCTGCCATAGACTTCGGCTCGCAGCAGCCTTCCCCTGTTGCATTACTGGAGACCTCAGACCGGTGGTTCCAGGTGTCCCTGCAGATGCAGACATTGAAGCCAGTGTCGCCCGGAGGCTCAATGCCGTATTTTATATATATCTCCGCCAGTCCTTCCTTGACCTCGCGGTAATAATCCAGACCAGGCGCCTGCATCTTTCCCATCACGGGCCTTCCAAAGGGTATCCATACCGAGGCGATGGGCACGATACCTTCGGATGCAAGATATTCCGCTCCTTCCAGGAAGCTTTTCGCGGGCTCTAGCCCAACGACAAACGAGCTGCATGCTTTGTTAGGGCCGTATTCCTTCGAGATGTATTTCTGGCAGTCCAGGTGCCTCTTCCGCGTCGTGAACTTCCATTTGCCAGGGGTGATGATCTGAGCGAGCTTCTCATCCCAGACCTCCAAGCTGCACGCAACCCGGTCTGCCCCAGCGGCGAAGACCTTGTCAATCTCAGAGGGGTCAGCGGGGGGCGTAGTGTAGATCAAGACCTCGCCGCTAATGTTTTTCAATCCTGCCACCGAATCTATCTCCTTGAGGTAGTCCCTGATCAGTGCGCATTCGGCGCGGGTATCCATGGTGGACCCGCCGGTCAGCTGGAGGATCTTGGCGACCTTTTCCCTGTTCACTGCGTAATCTGTCATCTCTGCAGCATCGCGTAGGGAGGGGACAGGAGGCATCGGCTTCCCTCTCTTCTCGAGTTGCTCAAACACTCCCCCTGAGTAGCAGAATTGACAGGGATAACCCGCACGGGCATAGTCGCAGGCCCATAGGCACTGGAACGAGAGCGTGTCTACCCCCTGCAGCACCGCATTGCCCAGGTAAGGCATACCGCTGGATGTCATCTGCTCGTAGAAGTGGGACTCCGGCAGGAACTCCACCTCTGTGACCGTGCTTTCACCATGCATGAGCACTGGCTTCCCAGAATCCGAAACCTTTAACCTGAAGGGAGTATTCATCTGCAGGAAGTATTTCATCTGCTTCAGATTCTGCAAGGACATGGCCGACTTCAGATAGTTGAGGTGCAGAGCTATGTCTGTCATCTGGACCACCGTCTTGTCGGGCAGGATGAAGCAGTTGCAGGTCAGGGGGTCCGGGTATATCCTGTTCGTGCTGCTGAATTTCTTATAAACCTCATTGCTGACCTTAATCCCCTTTGAGATAACGAGGGATTTCAGGTCTATGGAATCAACCTTTTCACCGTCTATCTGGTATGTGCGAAGCATATTTTACACCAGGTGAGCATGTCAGTATGGCATCTTCATGCTCGGCGTAATGGAAATATAAGTACTGTTTTAATATTTTCTTAATACAGATATTATTCGCCTTAACCACCATCAAAACGATTGGAGTTCTCGGACTATTGCATTAATAGTATGTTTTTTCAAAACCCAGTGCATATTTATGCCAAGCATTTATCAAAGAGATTGTAAATGTTTGCACGAAGGCTGGTCCAACCAAATGAAATGGGTAACAAGGGAGTTCGTGCACGTTGACAGGACGGCCATCCCATGGCTAATCAAGAATTTTGTTGACAAGGACGCAGAATTCATCTTCGTGCCGACGGAGAAGATCGGGGAGGTAGTGGACAAAGAGGGGGCAATTCCCTACGATGCACCGGGCGTTGAGCTCGGGCACCACAGGGAGAAGTGTAGCTTCGATGCTATAGTAGAAAAATACAGGATCATGGACCCAGCTGTCCTCGAACTTGCAAAGATAGTCAGGGCTGCGGACACCGGGAAGCCCGAAGCCGCCCCTGAGGCTGGAGGGTTGGACGCAATAATGACTGGGATCTCGATAACCTCAAAGGATGACCTCGAAGCCATAGCAAGGGCAGCCTCCGTATATGATGCCCTTTACACCCACTGCAAGCTGAAGCTGATTCAGCAGAAGTACGGGCAGCAGCTCGAGAAGATGGACAGGAAGGAAAAGAGGGAATTTATTAAGGACAGGCTGAGGGCCTGACCTACATCTCAGGCCGGCACAGTTCAATTAATTAGACCCTTCTAGGTTTTTTATACCATAAACTAGCGGGAGGATCCTGGCGTGCGCAGGCGCTCTAAAATTATTATTGCCGTAGTGCTGGTAGCGATCATCGTCTCGATTGCAGCATTTACCATCTGGGCCTATACGCCTCTTGGGCCTATGCCCGAGGCTCTGAGCGCGCTGCAGTCGGACTCCAAAGTCACGGTAACAACCCAGTCTTGGATTGTCTTCACTCCCACAAGTGGCCAAAAGTCAGTGGGCTTCATAATCTACCCTGGCGCTCGTGTAGACCCAAGGTCCTATGTCCCAGCAGCCCATGCCATTGCGGCTGAAGGCTACCTGACGGTAATTGTGCCCATGCCCTTCAATCTGGCTATCTTCGGATCGGACCTGGCAACGGGCGTTATGGCCGCTTTCCCATCGATCACCAGCTGGGCAATCGGAGGGCATTCGCTGGGAGGCGTAATGGCAGCCCAATATGCCTTCGACCATCCTTCCGCCGTCAGTGGGCTTGTGCTCTGGGCCTCCTATCCCCAGACCAGCAACAACCTGTCGGCAAGCAACATTTCAGTGGTCTCGATCTCCGGAACGATGGATGGCCTCTCGACCCCTGCCAAGATAAATGCATCTCGGGCACTGTTGCCTCCCGATACGACCTATGTGGAGATCGTCGGAGGCGACCACGCCCAGTTCGGTTGGTATGGGCCCCAGCCAGGAGACAATGACGCCACCATCACCAGGGAAGATCAGCAGCTCCAGATAATCAATGCAACTCTGCAGCTTCTCCAACTATTGGGGCAGTGACCCTATTACCCCATTCATGTATTTTCTATTACGATAAAGGTCTCCAGCCATACGTTTGCCCTGCAGGAGAAAGGAACCATTGTGGGATTAGACATCGATCAGAATGTCATTGGCTTCTACCTTCACATTATAGGTATGAAGGTCCTTTCCGCCATGGCCAGTCGCCAACCTCACTAGCGTATCTACATTTTTGACGAGCTTGCCTGTCGTTACATCATACCTTGCACGATGCACGGGGCAGACTACTTCATTCTTCTCCAACTGACCACTTGGCAGATAGCCGTTCATGTGTGGGCATAGGGCGTCAACCGCATAGAAGGTTCCATCGACATTGGCTACGAGAATCTGTCTATCCTTCACGGTGAACCCCTTCATCGTGGCCTTTGGAATATCAGTTGTACTGCATACTTTTTCCACGACCATTACCTCCTCAATTGTAGACTATCTTGTGATAGAAATTGCCTTGGTTATATTCCTGTCCTCAGCTTGTACAAAGGGAATAGGACTCAAAAATGAATTATAGTGCTATACGACAAAGGTCTTCTGGGCCATGTCTATTTTTTGAAGCTTAGCGGATCAAATGTCAAAGTGCTTGGTGCTGTCTCTTCTTTAGTTCACCGTATAGATATTCCCAAAACGCAAATGTCTTTGCATCGCCAGAATCCTTTCGCATCCCGTCTACCAGGGACTTGTTCCCTTCCCATGTTGAAATGATAATATCCCCCCAGAAGTCGTAAACGATGTCTGTGTCCACCAGTTTCCTGTGGACAAGGATGCCTATGCCTTCAAAATAGTTGCCAAGTACCTTAAACATTACTTGCTCTGGTTTCCCTGAGTATTTTTGAAGATAATCCTCATAATTCTCATATTCCATGGAACAGACTTGGGATATTGCCTCTTGAACTTCTTTAGCGCTCATGTTGAACCATGGAGACAGCCTTATCAGGCTCTCTGTTTGCCTTAACCTACTCCGATGTCGAATGTCTAAAAAGTAATAGACGACCCCTGCCAACACACCAATGGAAGCAATAACAATGGAAATGGTAGATATGTCCACCATTGTTGATACCCCAACACTAGAACAAGATAATGGTGGTTTGTTCAGCTATAACTGTTGTGTTGGATCTAACACTCTTGCCCTCCAACTATGCGATAAAGGTCTTCTGGGCCAGGTCTTTGCCCTTTCATCCCATGAGTCAACAACCCGTGACTCCATCAAGCTTGATACTTCAGTCTTTTAGAACAATTGGTCAACGAACGAGGGAATATATACCGTATCAAGAAAAGTACGACATATGGGTGGCAACCAAGAGGATGTCTTTAACAAAGACAGAGCTGAATTGTTCGAAGCTTTGGGTCATCCTACCCGAATAAAAATTCTTCAAACACTAGAGAAGTCACCACTAAGTTTCACAGAACTCAAAAGAAAAGCCAATATTGATAGTAATGGCCTCCTTTCATTCCACATTGGGAAACTTGGCGATTTAATAAAAACAGTGGATGGAGGGAATTACGCCTTGACTTCTGATGGGAAGGAGGCATTAAGAATAGTTTCATTGATCGCTGCCAAGGAGGGACGCAAAAGCAAGTTCGACTACCCGAATATCGCAATCGCAATCTGGACGGTAGCATTGTTCATCTCCTTTGGTCTCCTTTCAAACTTCTTCGACCAAGAGGGTGTTCTCATTAACCTTGGTCAGGGTGCCTTCATTGCATTGTTCTCGGCTGCGGTCTTGTGGATGGCTCGATGGGTTGCTCTTCGTCGAGCGAGGACCACAGCGCAAAAGAATTAGCCAGTAATGTAGGATTTCCTAATAGAAAATTAATCTACTAGTCAACTATACGATAAAGGTCTTCTGGGCCATGTCTTTACCCGGCTCAATTTCTCAGGCTTCTGCAACATAAAAGGATTCATTTTGTAATAAAGACCATGAAAATAATGTTTTGATGTCATTTCCATCTGGCAGCTCTAGCTCAAATACACCTGGGCCAACTTCATCAGTAATTTGGGCTTATGCAAGAATGTTGCTATCTTAGGCAATTCTCCCTCGAGTGTTTTAAGGGGGTCCTCGAGTTGTCTCAGGAGATCAATCCTCTCTCCATCATTTAAGCCCTCAATCGCTACCAACATCTTCCTTGAGTTTTCCATATTATTGCCGTATTTGGCCATGAATCTATTCTTATATTCTGGCTGATGGGCTATGATGCCGCCGTAGAAGCCAAACCTGATTCCTTCCCCACTCAAGGGCATGACGCATCCTGCAGCTTCCCCCGCCACAACAATTTTTCCTATGCCAAAACTTTTCAGAGGTCCCCCTATAGACGCTTGAGCGCCCATGATTCTTCCTATGGGCTCCACTCGGAGATTTTTTATGTACCGATCGAGATAATTTTTTAGTAGCTTTATTGAGCCCGATCTATTTGGCAGCCCAGCGCCGATGTTTGCATGATCTTTTTTTGGGAATACCCATGCGTACCCCTCCCCAATAATATCGAGGTAGAGGTACTCCTGATCGATTTCCCTTGGAAGAGGGCAGCAATATTGGAGGCATGTCGCAACGTCATAGTTGGAATAGTCCAGATGGCTCCGGGCTATGCTTCCAAGACCATCTGCACATACAATTAGATCCCCCTGCACGATGGTGCCGTCTTCAAGTTTTATCTTTCCTGTCTTGGGATCTGCCTCTCTTACCCGTGCGTTGAAGCAAATCTTGGCTCCACTCTCTTTGGCCTTCTCTAAAATTGCCTCCAGGAGCAAGGGCTTGTCCACTACATACCCTGGAGAAGAGGCATAATGCATGAAAGAGGCTTCCCTGATGAACTTGCCCTTGTAACTAATGCGGAACCCTTTTACTTCATTCATTACGAACTTCCTCGAAGGCTCCATGCCAACAAAATCCAGGCCTTCCCTTCCTAATGCCTCCCCGCACGCCTTCATTCCTACTCTGCTATTCTTTTCAAAGATCAGGACCTCACTATCGCTCTTGGCTGCGCTGAGGGCTGCTGCCAGGCCAGCCGGACCAGCGCCAATCACCAGGATTCTCATTTTGTCACCCGACAATTCTCATTAATAGCATAGACGCAGCAATAAAAATCCACATAATTACTATTCCCTTCAGGGTGTTCCAAGCCAAATCTTTAGTACTGTTAGTCTTTGTGCTCTCGTATAAAATTATGATATAGATGCTTTGGATGCCTATTGCCATGGACATGAGAATAGAAGACCAGCTTATGCTTAGGCTCTGCAGGAAATAGCTTCCTAGGCATACCAAGGCGCCACTGATACCAAAGCTCAAGGGTCTATGGAATCTGCCATTCCACAATTCCATACTATATGCAACGGGGAAAAATACAAGCGGTATAAAAAAGAGAACAAGCAAAGGGCTGACTGATATAACCAGGTATATACCCGTAATTACAGCGATTACCAGGAACAAAGCACCCAAAGCGTAGAGCATTCTATCTGATATTTTAGTATTCCAATGGTGCCCCTTGATCTCATCGAGATAATGAGAACCCTGATGCGCAAAAAAAACGATAATCACTGCCATGAGTAATCTGTCAGCATGAATGCTTGGAGCCATGGCTCCTCCTACGATTGCAAAAGCAATGAGAGTGCTTGAAAATGGCACATGAAGCAAGGTAATGTAGTCCGAGATATGAAATTTCTTGTACCAGCCGGCTGCATTTTCCCTTTGTGTTGCCCCTTTAATATCCTCGGACATTTTATTTCTCCACGCATTTTTTAATAACGTACTCAGGAAAATCCAATAAAAAAGGCTTAAACTCGTTCTCTGGTATCATCTTGCTCCTGGCCACGCCCTCTGCGGCATGTTGCATTTTTATGACTTGCCTAAGGAACATGCTTCGGGAATCCACTCCCAGACCCGATAAGATCTCCGAAGGCAAGAGACTTCTGTTCTCCATGCTTTTAATGAAAGATTCTTTCATATCATCGTCCATTTGCCCTAAGATCCACGCCAGCGGAAGTGTCTCTTTGCCATTATCAAGATCCTGGCTGTCATCTACCAGCTGATAGGCTAATCCAATGTATTTCCCATACTCCCAAAAAATATCCTGTAGCTTCTTAGGAGCCTTGGCTTCTTGACTCCCTACCATAGCCGCTCCCGCAAACAGAGAAGCTGTTTTTTTAAGAATAACCTCAAAATAAAGTTCTCCTCTCAATCCGATGAGAGATCTATCATTTTTCCTAGCCTCGACGTCTTTCATCTCGCCCCTCAAGGAATCTTCCCAGATGTTGAAAAGCATCCTGATGATTTTTGGATCGTGGTCTAATATATTCTTGAATCCAAGAACTATGACCCTATGGCCTGTCAGTATGGCATCCTCTATCCCATAAGCTTTGTAATAGCTTGAGCTACCCCTTCTTGCGATGTCCCCATCTATTATGTCATCATGGACTAGACTGGCGGAATGCTGCAGTTCAATTGCTGCAGCCAAATCGAGAGCATCTTCATAACCCGCCTCACTGCCACCGCAGGCCTTGAAGGAAAGGAGGCAAAGCAGTGGCCTCAATCTCTTCCCCCCCTTTAGGAAATATTCTATTTTTATCCTTTCATCATGATTCTTTATTATTTCCTTCAATTTTCTATTAATGTCACTTTTTGCGATTATTAAAAAAGCTTCCAAATCTTTTTCCATACTTTAAACTAGGAAATTAAGGATTTATTATTTATTATCACCTTTTGGCTTTTCAGAGTTGGGTTGGAGAATAAAAATTATTTTGTAAGCTAACCATACGATAAAGGTCTTCTGAGCCATGTCTTTGCCCGTGGTTTGGGTTTGGGGTTAAATTTAACCCCACACACAAAGAATTTTTCATGCCACGTTCAAAAATGTAATAACAAGGTCAGGGCGGTGTTTTGCCTCTACGAGTCGTAAGTTGCGCACTGTTGTAGAGTATGTATAATTCAAGTTTTGGCGGTTCCCACCCTTCCAAGGTTTCTAGACGAACCAGAAACTTCTTCATTCTATGGGAACCTTTTTTAAAAGCAAAATTCAAAAAAGCCCGTAAGGTAGTGCTTTTGGAGCTGAAACGGAGCCTTTCATACTTTGACCTTATGAACATAGTAATCGGGGCCATAATCGGAAGCGACATCTATATTGTTCCCGGCCTAGTCGCAGGCTTGATCGGGCCTTTTGCTTTAGTGGTTTGGATTATCGGTGGGGCAATTGCGATGGTCCTGGCGATGGTATTCGGATACTGTAGCTACTATGTTCCCAATGTGGGAGGCTCATTCGCCTTCGTATCCGAGGCCTTTGACAATTTCTACGGCTTCATCGCGGGATGGAGCATGTGCATCGCAGAGATCATCGCGCTTCCTGTCTTTGCAATAGTGTTTACAAGCTACCTGCAGTACTTCGTTCCTTTGTCTTACTGGGCACAGCTGCTAGTCCGAATTATTTTCATCGTAGTCCTCACCACAATCAATATTGTCAGTGTCAGAGCGGCCGGACGACTAAACGATGTCCTGACTCTCGCAAAGCTTACTCCACTCCTTATCATAATCTTTCTTGGTGTAGGGTCGATTATCTTGAGACCTAGCCCCCTTGGAAATTACACCCCCCTTGCGCCCCTAGGTCTGAACAACTTCAGCGCCGTCTTGGTCTTGATCTTCTGGGCCTACGCCGGATTCGAGCTGGGTAGCCTTCCCGCCAGCGAAGTCGTCGACCCGAAGAAGAACATTCCGAGGGCAATGATCACAGGCATGGCGATAGTGATATTCTTCTACGTTATGACCAACGTTGCAGTCTTCGGAGTAGCCAATTGGGCTGACCTCTCGAAAAGCCCCGTTCCCCTCGTATTGGTCAGTACGGCCCTCCTTGGCATAGTCGGAGCCGTCATCTGCGTAGTTGGCGCTCTCGCTTCCGTCTCGGGTACGGATGAAACGGAGGTTCTGGGGACGGCCCGTTTGGTTTATGCCATGTCCATCGGTGGACTGCTCCCAAAAACTCTAGGCAAAGTTCACCCCCGTTTTAAGACGCCCTATGTCGCGATAATCATTGAGGGTGTGATTGCTTTGATACTCATGCCCTTTTCTGGAATATCAACACTCATATCCTTTGCAGTCTTCAATCTCGGGATCTGCTATCTCCTCGTCTGCCTTGCCCTGTCTGTTCTGAAGAAGAAGGGCGAGCATGGCCTTCCAGGTCAAAACATACTACCGTGGCTGGGGGTCGGAGTCAGCCTCTATCTGCTCTACGCCACTTCTCTCTTTGACAAGGTTGTTGGGTCGGTGTTAATACTGCTAGGGATTCCTATCTACCTCTACTATTCCAAGAAGACGGATGTTCATGAACTAAGGCGCGAGTTCATGTCAGAAGAAGCGGTTCTCTCTAGGAACCTGCAGAGACAGAACATATTCCTAGCGAACTTCGTAAGGCTACTCGCAGAAGCATACAGAAGGATACGGCGAAGGTAGAATCTTCTCGAGTCGCAGAAATTTCCAAAAACAAGTTCGCTAATATTTCTTATGATACATGCCGAGCTGACTTAGGTGGTTTGACTTCTATGAGCCGAGGCAGCCAACTATGTCCATTTCCCCCAAAACCAACAGACAAGTTCATATAATCTGTAATACAAACCATAAAGTATGACATTCCTACGAAGAGGAAGCAAGAGTGCTGGAATCGGAACACTTGGCTTGATATTGGTCATCGTAATTATACTCGTGGTTCTTGCATTTTTCGGTGTTTTCGGGCTGCACCTGTAGTCCCTGCGCACCCCTGGCTAAATAGAAAGAGAAATTGGGAAAAGGGAATTATTATTAGTTGTTAATGTTAGGATATTATGGAGGCTAAACCATGAGCAACAAGAAAGAAAAGAAATGGAATGTTGAGGCAGCAGCTGAAAAGGCCGGCGAAGATATCTCAAGAGGGTTGAAGGATATTGAGGCAGCAGCTGAAAAGGCCGGCGAAGATATTTCAAGAGGGTTAAAGAAAGGGTGGGACAAAGGAAGGGCTAGCACAAAAGATGCCATAACCGAAGGCAAGGGTAAAGACAAAAAAGATGACTAGGATTGCGATAATAACGAGTCGCGGGCTCCATACCCATTCCGAAGGATAATATACAAAGTCAGAAAAGAAGGAATCTGGGCTTTTGTAACAAGATTCTGTTACAAAGCCTATTATTTTTTGGCAATCCAAGTTCTTACTGCTTCTTCAACAGCTCGGGACAGATCCCCCTTTTTACCGCCAAGTCTCTCAACAGTCTTAATTCTGAGTTGCTTCTCCATTTCCTCTGAGAGATCCACACAGATACGACCCATTTTCAATCACCAATACTTATCAATTTTCATTGCGCAATAACCTGAATCTGGAAAAAAATAGAAAAATTTTGTTTTTCAATCTCATCGTTTAACTATGTACGTTATATGCAACAGATGTTCCGTCAGTGGCAACAATTTTTACTGTGTGCGATGCGCCATTGGCCCAAGTCGTACCCGCTCCATTAATAGTGACTGTTTGAAAACGATTGGGGGAAAGCGCCACAGAGTTCATGCTTTGTAGGACACCATCAACGTATGCTGTAACAACATCTAATGTTGTTGAACCTATGTTTCTTAGATGGATTGTTATCTGCGTGTTGCTATTTACAAATCCTCCATCAACAGACAATGCCCACTGTTGTGTTTGGTATTGAGTATTAAACTTCTTTCCCAGCTCTATCGACCACTCCTTTATCCTATTCATGTTTAGATCGTCCATGACGGCTCTTCCTTGCCTAATCATGCAGCCACCAAAGGCAGTTGTGTCAATAGGCCTGAGGGACTGGTTTTTGGCCAGAACTTTCTTTGTGTTGTCTTCAGTACTTGGCGCTTTCGGGTTTTCTTCATCCTCGCAACAGAAATAGAGTGCAACGTTCCTGCCTGTAAAGTCCTTCCCCAAAAAATCCACGGCTTCATTGTAAACGCTTGTGCTCTTTACACCGCCACCAACAATGATGTTTTGGAATGGCGTAATGTCCGGTGACCCATTTTTAAGATCTGCTACAGTTACATCCATGTTGTAGGTTGTCTTGAGCGTATCAGCTATGACATCTGCTGCCTGCGCATTTACTCCACTTTGTGTCGAATAAACTATCAGAATTTTTCCTGTCATTGTTTTTCACTTTCTTACTTATTTGTATAACACAGTATAGACGTAGTACCTTATAAGGTTGTTGACTTAAACACTTAGTAGCTCATTTTGAAAAAGTGGAGATCTGCTGGTGTTACCTGCATTTTTCACTCACTTTCAAATCTCCTTTGATGGTTTTTCATGTTTTGATCTGATTCTCCATTCTGCGCTGGGTTGGGCACTACCCTTTCCGCGATATGCTTTTAAAGACAGACAAATTATCAAACTTTGGTGAATCAATTTGACTAGAGATGATGATATCGTAAATGAACTTAAAGCAATAAAGGAACTTCTTACGCCGAAGCCAGCGCCACCAGCACCACCAGCCCCCAAGGGCATGATGGCTGAATTCAAAGCATTCCTTTCGCAGTACAAAGTTATGGGAATGGCAGTCGCATTCATACTTGGCTTGTATTTGGGTGCCCTCATAAGTTCGCTTGTGACCAACCTGATCATGCCACTCATAGGTCTTGCGCTTCCTGGATTGAGCAATCTATCGACGCTGACCTATACTTTCATGAACCAGATCTTTGGAGTGGGGCCCTTCATCGCAGCGGTGATTACCTTCATAATCGTCGCGCTCGTTATCTTCTTGATCGTGAAGATAATGAAGAAGGCCAAAATCGAGTGATAGGTAGAGAAAGAATAGCCGTCCTATCATTTTTTTATTTTTTTTATTGCGCTGTGAACCCTACGATAAAAAATCTTTATTAAATTGATACATCTGCCTTCTGGAATGTTGTTATCTGTCCTGGCGCTAGTTGATAATTTTCACTTAGGCGACGGAATGGTACATAATTGTGCTCTGGTTTGGAGTGATATGAACAAAAATGTGGAAGGTAGACGCCGGTCATGATACCAGCGCCCATCTACCATAATGCCAATCTGGCAAAACCAAGGATGTTGGGGTCTACCGCTTTTTCTTAAGCTTTTCCATTTCTTCATCTGTCTTCTTCTTCAGATCTTTAGCTCCTGCTCTTGCCTTATCCCCCAGATCTTTAGCTCCTGCCCCTGCCTTGTCGCCCCAATCTTTAGCTCCTGCTCTTGCCTTATCCCCCAGATCTTTAGCTCCTGCCCCTGCCTTGTC
>Ga0187849_1003931_pt1 | contig 12711 bp, 9 predicted proteins | sample June2016WEW_4_10_2_FD_132412 | JGI IMG/M metagenome (GOLD analysis project Ga0187849, IMG submission 132412) | Peatland microbial communities from SPRUCE experiment site at the Marcell Experimental Forest, Minnesota, USA - June2016WEW_4_100 | ecosystem: Environmental > Terrestrial > Soil >... | reverse complement strand
TCTGGGATACCTGCTGTTTGCCGCCGTGGCTTGGGGACTTGGCGTTCTGGTAGCGCTTCCGCCCGCGCCGCGCCTGCTCATGGTGGGCGCTGTTCACGTATTGCTCGCTGGCGTGCTGCTTTGGTACGCGTACTCGGTTGGACACGAACGTGTCCAGTCGTGCCCGGGTTCAGAACTGGTGACGATTGGCGGGGCGAGAAAACGCGGCCTATCCGGTCCGGCAGCGTTGGGCTTCCTGACCGGCTTGAGTCTCTGCCCGCCGTTTGTGATTGCCGGTGTGAGGGCGGCTCAGTTGGATAGCGCGGCTGCGGCCCTTCTCTTCTTTGCAGTGTTTTTCGTTGGAACTTCCGTCTGGTTTGTGCCCTTTGTGGGCCTGGGCTGCGTGCGGCGAAACGAGGCCGTGACGACCGTCGCACGGATGGCGATGGTGCTCATAGCCGTCTATTACCTCTTTCTGGGATCAGCGATGCTGATGGGGAGAAATGTGTATGGCCACTGAGGCTCGAATCCTGCCGCCCCGCGAGACCGCGCCACGAAGTATCGGCAGATCCGTTCTGCTGACCTTGCCGATAACGCTCTGGTCGCTGCTTATCTTCTCGAATTCATTCCGGCAACCGAATCGCTCCGTGCAGATTGCCGGCCTCCTGACCGCGGTTTTCATGATGGCGCTGTTCTTCATGATGATGCGGACGTGGAGCACCTATCGATGGCGCCGCTGGTTCTTCGTAGCGCTGGGACTCTTGTTCCCGGTGGGCTTCATCCACACGGTCATGGTGATGCGGGGATCGATGGGTATCCCTATGGAGGAGATGATTGCGGGCCGAACACCCTTCTGCTTCATGCCCATTCCCCTCCTCATCTTGCCGGCGGCGCTCACCAGGACGGTGGTGTTCCCCGGCTCGATCTTGCCCGGCGGGGGCATGTCGGGCGGGGGAATAGCGGCCATGGTGGGCTTGTGGCTGGCCATCACCATCGTCGTCGGCAAAGGCTGGTGCAGCTACGCGTGCTTCTTCGGGGGAATTGAAGAAGGCATGGCATCGGTCCCCCAGCGGGCGAAGCTGCGCAAGATCGACCCGCGCTGGCGCTACGGTCCCTGGGCCGTACTGCTGGCGATGGTACTGCTGTCACTGGCCCTGTTTGAGCCGGCTTACTGCATGTGGCTCTGCCCCTTTAAGGCCGTGTCGGAATACGTCGCGGCCCGTAACACGGTGGGATTGATCCAAAACGGAATCTTTATCGTGCTGTTTGCGGGACTGGTGATCGTGCTGCCCTGGCTGACGAAGAAGCGAACCCAATGTGCATTCTTCTGCCCGTTTGGCGCGTTCCAATCGATCTTTAATAAGACGAGCGTGTTCGAGGTGAAGATCGACCGGACGCGCTGCTCGCCTTGCGTACTCTGTCAGAACGCTTGCCCGACCCTGTCTTTGACGGAGGAATCCATCGCCCAGGGCAAGACGCTGATGTCGTGCATGAAGTGCGGCGCGTGCGTGGATGCGTGTCCGAAACACGCTGCCGTGTGGCATATCAAGGGAACGGAAGTCGCCGTGAAGCCGGAACGCGCGCGACTGATGTTGCTGTACGCTGCCTGGGGGATGGCCGTTATGTTCGGCGGCACCATCATCGCTCAGGGCTTGGCGACCCTACTGCACGTGTTCATTTAGCCCGGATTTCTCATCCGGGGGTTTGAAGGGCGGGGCTGAAGTCCCGCCCTTCCGGCGGCGTCCAAACGTGGTGAGAAGTCCGGGTTAGGAGCAACACTGTTTACTTAGTTGTCGTCACGGATTAGGGAATCTAATTGCGGGCGAAGCCCGCCTTGGAGTGCGGTAGCAGCAGCTACCGCCTTGCGGCTTCCGTTAATACGACATCGGCGTATGAGTCAGTGAAAGAAAGGCGGTAGCTGCTGCTACCGCAGTCCAAGGCGCTTCGCGCAAGTTCATATGAAAACGCGCGCTAAGTGAACAGTATTGGGGTTAGGAGGGAGGGATGAAAATGCGGGAGAAACTGGGCTACACGGCAGCCGGAATGACAGTGTTTGCGGCGCTTCTGGTGCCTTTTCTGCTGATGGGACTGTTCACCAAAGGGTTTGCCGCGCTGGGCCTGCACGTGGACGAGATGTACTCCGGTGGGCCGAAGGTGCGCACGATTAAGACCGCCGCCTACTTCATCGACATTCACCGGCCGGTATCTCCCCACATGCTCCAGAGCGAAAAGCCGTTTGTGCAGCTTGATTGGAGACCGGTGAGCGCCTTGCCGGGGCACGTGTCCGATGCGGTGGATGTGGATGGTGACGGACAGCCTGATATCCGCGTGACCTTTGATGTGCCCAAAGGCGTGAAGACGCCCCTGCGCGTGAACGTCGAGGCGCTCAACCCGCACTACGAGGCCATGCGGAACGTGGGGAAGGAGAGGTTTTCGAAGCTGATTGTGCGCGTGGATGACGCCATCCTGGTGCGAGTCCCCCTCGCCCAGCAGTAGTCGTCATTCCAAGGTAGGCGCGCCCCTCTTTGAAGTCAACCAGCTTCAGGGGAAGTGGCGTTTTCAGCAGATCAACTCCCTCCCTTGCCGTCGCGCGAAACTCAGAATAAACTGGTCGAAAGGATAAGGTGGTGGCTGCGTCGTGCGCGGAAGTCGTAAGACCAGCGACAGGAAAGGATGCATTAAGCGTATGGCTCGGGGGTTCGCGGAGATGGCGTTCTCGGATTCTTCCCGAGGATTCAGGTTTGCCAAACCGCTCGTGTGGCTGGCGGTCCTCACAGTCGTTTTGCTCGCAGGCAGCGTCCTCAAAGCCCAGGACGAGACCCAACCCATCGATGACATTACGGGCAAGTACCATTTTCTTTCTACGGACGACACCCTGGCGATCCTCGACGAGGAGGGCAGGCTCAAGGGATATATCGAGGTCGCTCAGCCGGAAGAGGAATCCGACGACGTTCTGAGCTTCGATATTGTGGAAGGGTCCCGCAATAAGACCCACGTGAAATTCCGCACCAACAGAATTCACGGTAAGTTCTACCGCTTTTCCGGAACGGTGGAACGCGGCAAGGGCCACGAGGAGAAAGATCCGGATTATCTTCACCTGATCGGGGACCTGGAAATCGTCACCGTCAATGGGGATACGGGCAAGGAAACCGTGCAAACCGTTCGAGTCACGCTCAAGTCCTTCGGCAAATCCGAAAGACCGGAAAACTGAAGAGGGGTAGCGCGAACCTGTTTTGTAGGTCCGCGGCTTTTCCTTGCTATAGGGGACGAGCCGCGGACCTACAAAACAGGTCCGCGCTACCCCTGCTCGGGTCGAAAAGCACGCATGAGAATGGTACGAGCGGGGCGTTGTACCTTCCCAAGGCAAAGTTCTTACGCCCTGCAAGGGCACCAGAAAGTAGCCGGGGGCGTTGCCCCCGGCTACCGTATGTATCCCCTGCGGGGATTTCGGAGGATTGACAAGTCAATGAAGCCCCTCCTAGAATCGCCGCGACTCTGTTTTCCGTGGTTCTGACAAGCGGGTGACCACGAACTCCATCGTTTAGGCGGGATATGTCGGCTCCTTCCTTGAAGCCCAATGTTGCGCTCGTCGCGGAAGAAGCAGTTTTGCGGCGCGAACTGGAAAACTCCCTCGGCAGCGATTTCAACCTCTTGAAAGCCGGCCGCTGCGATGAGGCTTACGCGCTGCTGGAGCAGGGCTCTCTCGACGCTCTCGTGCTCGACGTCAATTCCGGCGGCGACAAGATTCAAGCGGGCCTCGACCTGCTGGAAGCGCTGGGCGCGAGCGACATCGACACGCTTGTCATCGTGATCAGCGATGATCAGAAAACCCAGACCGCCTTGCGTATGGTCGGGGCCGGCGCTTACGACTTTCTGGTTAAACCGGTAAATCCCGCGGTTCTCAAGGTGGTGATCGGGCGGGCCGTCGAAAAGGTTCGCATCGAGCGCGAAAATCGGTTGCTGCGCCAGGAAATCACCCGCAAGGCGCAAGTGGGAGATTTGCTGGGCTCCACCGATGCCATGCGCGATCTTTTCGAGTCGATCAAGCGGGTGGCGCGCAGCAACGCCACGGTGGCCATCCGCGGGGAAAGCGGGTCGGGAAAAGAGTTGGTGGCGCGGGCGATCCATGACCACAGCCAGCGCCGCGACCGGGCTTTCGTCAGCGTGAATTGCGCGGCGCTGCCGGAAACCTTGATGGAGTCGGAACTTTTCGGGTATGAGAAAGGCGCCTTCACCGGCGCCACCGCCACCAAAGAAGGCCGAATCGAAGCGGCCCATCGCGGCACGCTTTTTCTCGATGAGATTGGCACGCTCAGTCTCTCTCTGCAAGGCAAATTCCTTCGCATCCTGGAGGACCAAACGCTGATGCGCCTGGGCGGCAAGAAACCCCTCCGCGTCGACTTCCGGCTGGTCACCGCGACCAACGAAGACTTGGAGAAGGCCGTCCAGGAGGGCCGGTTCCGCGAAGACCTTTATTATCGCATCCACGTTGTGCCGCTCTTCGTCCCGCCTTTGCGGGAGCGCGCCGATGACATTCCCTTGCTCGTCGAATATTTTGTGAACCTCTACTGCGTGACCAATCGCATCGTTCCCAAGCGTGTGGACGAGGACGCTATGCAGGCGTTGAAGCACTATCATTGGCCGGGAAACGTGCGCGAACTCGAAAACGTGATTCAGCGCGTGGTGGTGATGACGGACGGCGATCTCATTACCCTCAACAGCCTCTCTCGCGACATCCGGGAAACGACGGCGCGCTTCGCCCACGAGAAACTGCGCCTCCCCCTATCGGGGATTGATCTCGATGAGGAGGTCGCAATCTTTGAGAAGCACTTGATCGAGCTGGCGATCTCCGAAGCTCACGGAGTTAAGGCCCGCGCCGCTCGGCTGCTGGGGTTGAATAAGGAGAAGATGAAGTATCTGTGCAGGAAATATAGCCTGTGAAGTGTCTTGTGGGGTTAAAATTTAACCCGCGAGGTTAATTATTAACCCATCAAAATCTAGTGCAGCGCAGCCCACCAATTTTACTGATATAACTTGCATTTATACCCAATTGAAAACACATGAGATAGGTATGTTCGGCTAAAATACCCATGTTTGGCCTTTCGCTTGCACTTATCCCCCCGTAAGCCGCAATTGAATTCAAGTTTGAGATGGAGGACAAAGACCATGGCAAAGAAAGCGAAGCCCGCAGCGAAGGGCAGCAAGAAGGTTCTAAAGGGCAGCAGCAAGCTGGCCAACACCAAACTGATGTTCAAGGCCGGCTCAGCCGACTAATCTGAAAGGCTGCGCTTGAGGAAGTTGTGCAGGGGGTCGGATCTTTAGTTCCGACATGATGGGGCCACACACTGTCGGGGGCTTTAAGTCCTTGAAGCTTGAGGGCCTGGAAGTTCCCGTCGGGAGTTCTGGCGATTGTCGGGCCTGAAGGTCCGACCCCCTTTCCTGTAATTCACGCCTCTACGATCATTGGTAGAGGCGGCTTTACGCCGCCATTTGGTCCGTCGGCTGACGGATAAACTCGCCGCTACGACGTCTTGGCGAGGTAAACTCGCCGCTACCTACCAGATGAGCGAGTGAAGCCAGCGATAACCCGCTCGCCCGAACCGCCAGGCGAGAGGGTAATGCTTTCCATAAATCCTTGCCGTTCCCGTCATCCCTTCCCGTAGCGCCCCCTCCGGGTTAGGGAATTCCATATCCACTTCGAAGAAATTGGCCAGTTCCTGTCCCTTACGCTCCAGCTTTTCCGGAGCGCTGACCGGGCGGTTGGGTGAAGCTGCCGGCATGACCTGCTTGACCTGTCCTGTGAAGGTCCGGAACGAAAAGCTCTGAACTTTCAGGTCAACCCGGCTGCCCTTCTGCACATCTTCCAAATCACGGTCCCGGACGAGTACTCGCGCCCGCATCACCTGGCGGTCCACGATGAGGGCGAGTTGATCTCCTTCCTGCAAGTAGCTCCCGACGCGTTGTTCGACCAGCGGGGTGGCGATGACGCCCGCAAACGGCGCCCGCAGCGTCAACTGGTCCAGCTTTCCATCGGCCCGTTTCTGGTCAAATTCGAGGCGTTGTTCCTGCTGGGTGTAAAGTGCGGTGTGGCCCGAATCGAATCGGGCTTCCGCCGCCCTCATCGCGGCCGCGGCCTGCCGCAATTGGTAGCCCACAACTTTGCGGTGAGTTTCGATATCCGGGTTGTGGAGAACCGCAATCACCCCGCCAGCCGGGACCGTCGAACCCTCCCGAACCTCAACCTGGGCGATCGAGCCGGGAACCCCCGCGCGAATTTCGGCGCGCCGCCCCGGCTCCAGCCGGAAATCCGAAACCACCTTGACCGCCGTCGGCGGAACAATGAGGAGCAGGACAAACGCCAAGCCCAATCCCTGCTGCCACCACTTCATTCTCCAAGCCATGAATTTCACCTTCACTCCCTCGAAGTATCGCCAGGCGGAAGAAGCCCCCAGCTTCAACCGTTTGCGCAGGAACAGAAAGAGCACGCCTGCGGTGGCGAGATAGCCCCAATTTCCCAAATGGCTCGTAAACACGTTTTTCACGAATATGGTGAAGAAGTAAAGAACGAGGCCGCTATAGATACCCGCGGCCGTGCTGTAAATAAGGAAAATTCGCTGCTCGCGCCGGGTGACTTGTGGGAGTTCCACGGCTTGCTGGAGTACATAACGCTTCAACCAGGAAGTCAGGTAGGCAAAGGAGCGCTCGCGAAGGTTGTCGAGTTGCACGTATTGGCTCAGCACGTAGTAGCCGTCAAGTTTCATGAGCGGGTTCAATTGAAAAAAGCCCGGGATGCCGCTCATCAGCGCAAGCTTGTAGGCGACATTCCCGAGGACTGACCCGGGCGGCGAAAGATGCCAGACGAAGATGGCGAAGCTGCACTGCAAGAGCGTGATCCAAATCCCGGCGATGATGGTCCAAATTCGCTTGGTAGTGCTGTCAAATAAGTGCATGTCGGTGCAATCGGTATAGAAGGACGGCGCGAAGTAAATAAGCATGAAACCCATGTGGTGGACTTCTCCCCCGTAATGCTTGCAGGCAAGCCCATGGGCAAATTCATGCGGCCCCACTACTAAAAACAGAAGGAACCACATGAGGAGGAGATCCGACGCACTTTTACCGGAAAAATTATATAGGGCGTGGGATTCCATGCGAAACCGGGCAAAGTCGTCCCCCACGATGATCGCCGCGAGAAGGAAGATTCCGACCGAGGCGATGAAGAATTGTTTGGTAAACAGCCACCCGAGATAACGATTCAGGCGGCTCAAGACTTTATCGGGATCGAAGGCCGAAAAATAGATGTAGAGAAGACTGGCGTGGTTGACGCGCTCCCGGCGTTCGTCCCGGATCTTTTCCAGGATGCACAGGTTCTTCTCCGCCGGACTCCGCTCCCAGGTGTTCTCGTCGATGCCCGCCAGGAATTCCGTGACCTCTTCCGCCGAGAGGGAAACATCGGAGTTTTTTTCGTTTAACTCCGTGGCGATTTCGGCGGGGGTGCGCGTTCCGTCGCAAAGCGCAAACACCTCCCAATCGAACTCACCGACGCGATTGAAGGAATCGGTTTCGGGGATTTTGATGACGTAGCTGACTTCGCCGGAAAACGTCTGCTTACTGACCTTCAGGTCAGCGCGCAGCTTGGGGCGTTGCAGGCCCCGGGCGAGCACGCCGCTCAGACGAATACTGGTGGGACCAAACTGCATTGCGCCTCATTATACCCCGAGCCCCCTTGGGGACGGGGTGATTGACAACTGAAGACTTACACCCCTCTCCCCCTTGGGGGAGAGGGTGGCCCGCAACCGGCGTTTTCTCCAGCCGGGGCGGGACGGGTGAGGGGGTCCAAACCGTGGCACATGATACGAACTTGACGCAAGGCGTTCGAAGCTGTGAAAAAATAAACAATCTCACGCAAAGACGCTAAGGCGCAAAGATTCGCAAACAACGACTTCTTTGTCTTCTTTGCGTCCTCTGCGACTTTGCGCCTTTGCGTGAAATGCTTTTGCCCGTCCAGAAATTATTTCTCAGCTTCGTTCATTTTGGTACTGACCCCCTCACCCACCGCCTTGCGGTCCCCCCTCTCCCCCAAGGGGGCGAGGGAGAAAGAAATCTCGGCGCGGCAGCGCCGCTCGTCATTGCCCGCCCGGTTGAGCACAATTTGGACAGGCCTAGTTACGCACCGGCCACAAGACTTTGACGGCCATGCCGGGGCGAAGGTGGCCGAGGTCCGGCCCCGTGAGCTGCGCGGTCACATCGTAGCTCATGCTGGCGGGGTCGATCGTCGGGCTGAGCAGTTTCACCGCGCCATCGTATTCCCGCGAGTCGTCTCCCACCGGGACCACGCGCAGGCGGTCGCCGAGCTGGGGGGTCTTCCCGGAAGATTCCGGCACCAAGAACCTGACCTGGAGCGGTGAAAGCTGGCTCACGCGGAAACACGGGTCGTTCTTAACCACATTCTGGCCCACGCGAATGGAGCGCTGCGTGACGTAGCCTTCGAAGGGCGCGAGGATGCGAGTCTTATCCAGCTCGACTTCGAGCTCCCGAATTTGCGCTTCTTTCTCCTTGACGGTTGACGCCCAACTATCCACGTCGTAGTGCGCGCCCTTGGAAAGGAACTCGGCCTCTTCCATCGCCGCTTGGCTGCTCAGTCCGTACTTGCGCAATTCCAACTGCCGGCGGTAGGCAGCGTCCTTCGCTTGGGTTTCCGCTTCCTGGTATTTAAGATTGTTTTTGGCAATCTCCAAATCGTCACGGGCGTGATCCAGCTTGGCCTGTAATTCGCGGTCGTCGATGCGCGCTAAAACCGCCCCCTTCTGCGCCCAGCTATTCTGGTCATAGGCGATTTCCATCACAATGCCGTCCACCTGGGCGAGCAATTCCACCGAGTGTTCGACCGAAAGCACGGTCAGGATTTCGAGCGTGTTGGGCCGGGAAGGCGTGGACGCGGACAGGGAAGCCGTCTGAGCGGGCCGCAAGGGGGCCGCGGAGGTGGGAGCCGCCGCCGTGGGTTTTCGTTGGTCATTCGAGCAGTTCGTCGCGCCCAGCATGGCGAACATCGTCAAACCTAACGCCAGGGTTTTAAATCGCATGAATCCGGCCTCTCTGCTCATTACGGAATCAACGACCATACTTTCCGCCACGCCCAGCTTGCCGGCGCGCGAAGCATGACGAACCCGACAGGATACCAGCCGCTCTGGAACCATCCCCCGGCGGCGGTGATTTTGGCTTGTCCCGCCATCCCCGTGCGGGCCGCGCCGCCGGGATTGGGAAAGACGGCGCGGGTGACGAAAAACTCTTCGTCCTCCGCAGTGATGGTCTGTGGGGAGATTCGCTCAACCTGACCCAACATGGTTTGCGTCGGCAGCGCATTGAGCTTGAGCGCCACCTTCGCACCGGGATGAATCCACGCCACCTCGGTCTCCGGCACATTCATTTCCACGCCCATGCGATCCTCGTCCACGACCTCACAAAACGAGTCACCCATTTTCAAAAACTGGCCGGCCTTTTCCTCGACCTTGGGGGTTATAACGATGCCGGTGATGGGCGCTCGTAGCTGCGCCTTGTCCACCTTTTCGCGATAGAGATCCACCTCCGCCTGGTGCAAATCCATGCTCAGTTGGGCCTGGCTGGCCGCCGTCCAGTCCCTTCGGGCTTCGGCATCTTCGAGTTGGCGCCGGTCGAGACCCAAATTGGTGATGGCACTCTCGAGTAGTAGCCGGTAGTCGGAGTCCACCAGCGATGCCACCACATCGCCGGCATGAACTCGTTGACCTTCTCGCACCGGGACGCTCTCGATCACTCCGCTCACTTCGGCGCTGACCACGCGCCTCTCTGCTGGGACCACTAAGGCATTCGTCTGAATCCGGAATCTCCAGGGGATGATCACCAGGAGTCCTATCACCATCGCGGCCTTCCACGAAAGTTCCACCCCGCGTCCGTAAGTAATTTCTTCCAGCTTGTGCTTGCTCTTCAAAATGGGCCGGAGGAAGCTGGCTAAGGGCACTTCCTGGTAGAGGCGCGCGTTACGGACCGCCACCGTGGTTTGACTGGCGAGGATGCTGAGTATTTCCAAATTGCTCGCCGTCAGAAAATCCGCCGGCTCGCTCAGCAGCGCCAGAACGCCCACGCAACCTTGATCATCGGTCAGCGGAATGGCATGGAACCCGCCGTAGCCGTGCTCCTCCATGAATTGGGTTAAAGCCGCGACTTCGCCGTCGGGCGACATCGCCCAGCCTTCCTCGTGGCGGTCAGCCGAGACAGAACCCTCCTGTGCGGCGACCCACTCCATGACTTTTCGCAATTGTTCCATTTTCGGAGTCTTGGGAACCTCGGATTCTCCCGACACCGCTCCCAGAACGAATTGGCTGCGATCGAAAATCCCGATGGCACAAAGATCAAAGGGCACCACGGTGGCAGCTTGATTGACCACCGTGGTGAGCACATGATCGAGGTTGAGAGTGGAAGTCAGTTCCTTGCTGGTGGCGAGCAACGCATTCAAGTCGTGGGCCCGCCGCTCGGCATTAAACAGATTGGCGTTGCTGAGGGCAATGGAAGCCTGCTCGGCCATGCTGGAAAGAAAGAAGAGGTCGTCATCGTCGAAGGGGCCACCGTCGAGCTTATTGACGACCTCGACGACGCCGAGGACGGTCTCCCCCTTGAGCAGCGGGGCGCACATCAGCGTCCGGAGTTCAAAATCCGCGTCCCCCTGCCGCCGCACTTCCAACTGCGGCTCCTCTTCCGCGCTTTCCACCAGGCGCGCTTCACCCAGATTGGCGATCTGCCCCAGGAATCCTTCCCCAACGGGAATTCGGACGCTCGGATCGGTGCTGGGATCTTCTCCGGCTTGCTGCGCGAACTTCAATTCATTTCCCTTGGATTCAACTAACCAAATGTTGCACGCGCCCCCTTGCAGGATGTCGCGAATCTTGTCCGCCATAATCGGGAGCAGTTCAGAAAGCTCCAGGGTCGAGCTGAACACGCGGCTGATGTCATACAGCGCGGTCAAGCGGTCAACGGTCGATATGTTGGAGGAACGCTCTTCGTCGAGGGCGCCCAGGAAGTTTAGTGCTCCCGCCGTGAGGCGGCAGGCCTCCTCGACATAAGCTGCGTCATCCGGAGAGAACTCTCCGCGGCCGCAGTTCAGGATTTCCACCACCCCGATGGCGCCGGCGCGTGTGGTAATCGGCGCATACAGGCCTGTGGTCACCCGTTGGCGGTCGTTTTCCCCCAAATGCCTGAGCGTTTCGGGGTCGATCTCTCCTTTTCCGAACCGCTGCGCCCGCTCGGCCTCCAACAGCTTCATCAGTAAGCCTTCCGTCACGGCTTCGGAAGAAGGACGAAACGGCGAGCCCGGCTGAAACCATGAATCCGTGCAGGTCAGACCTTCATCGCCGCGCCTGCGCGTCCACAACAGCACCGCCCGCGCGCCCAGAACTAACCCGAGGTGCTGAACCAAAGTCTTGTAGACGGCGCTGACTTCAAGACAGCCCTGATAGGCACTGGCGAGAGCGAGCAAATCTGACAACTGCGGCATGCCGTTCCCCGGCGAATGGTTTAAATCAATTACGGTGGTGCGTTTCCAAAGTGAGGACTCGTTCGACTATCTTGTCACCAATGACCCGTGCCCAGCCGGCTTCCCGCGACCTTGCTCCAAGAGCAGTGTCATGACACCGTGCGGCCAGGAATCCGTACTTTGATGGCCCTTGCGCCACCGGCCAACCAAGTCGCGGAAAAACCTGTGTTTGCGGATGTTGCCGCGATCTCACATCGCCACGACCCCAAGGAAATAAACATCAGCATGGCGGCGTCAAATCGCCGAAGTCGGTTTTTCCACACCCAGCAACCTCCCCGCACGCTAACAAAAGGCCCTAGAAGTGTCAAGGTTCGCGTCCACGAACCTGCTAAGGCTCTTCCCTCAACCTCTTTCTTATGAGCAGATAATTTTTTCCCTCGCGCCGTTCGTAGGCGAGGCTATCCATGATTTGCCGGACCAGGTGAATACCCAGGCCCCCGATGCGCCGCTCCACGATCGGCTTGGTGATATCGGGAGGGGAGGCATCGAGGGGATTGAAGGGCACGCCATCGTCCTCGACTTCCAGGATTAAATCATGCTCGTCGCAACGCAGGTTGACCTCAATGAAATGTTCCTTGTCGTCTTTCAAGCCATGGCGAATGACGTTGCTCACGAGTTCGTCCAGGACCAGATCGATCTGGAACTCAACTTCTTCCGGGAGCACCTGCTTGTGGCACCATGAGGCGACCTCCTGGCTCATCCCCCCGATCTCCCGAAGGTCATTCTTTATACGCAACGAAAGGCCTTCTCTCATCCGCGCTCCACGACACGTCGGCCAGCCTCACCGCTTAAAAATAAAAGGTGCGTTGCCGATGAGCTTATCCACGCTTTTGCCATGCCCCAAAACGCCTGCTTGAAATCCATGGTTTGATTCGACGCCCAGGTTCGCCGCCGGGTTCCCCGGTGAACATCTCCGATTGTACAATAAGCGGCGCGCGAAAATAAGTTACAGGTCGGCCCCCCCTTCCCTCTGGGGTACTTGGCGGCAAAAAGCGTCCTTGCAGCAGAAGGAGAGGTTGAAGGTTAATTCCTATGGGGCGAGGCGCCCTACTGATTTCTGCAAAATAGAGTGACAAATGCCATATCCTGTGTTACGCTGCGTGCATGAAAACGAAATCTTCGGGAAAGCGCGATTTTTCCGCCCTGGAACAGCGGAGGTTGAGGGCGGC
>Ga0187849_1003910_pt1 | contig 12750 bp, 3 predicted proteins | sample June2016WEW_4_10_2_FD_132412 | JGI IMG/M metagenome (GOLD analysis project Ga0187849, IMG submission 132412) | Peatland microbial communities from SPRUCE experiment site at the Marcell Experimental Forest, Minnesota, USA - June2016WEW_4_100 | ecosystem: Environmental > Terrestrial > Soil >... | reverse complement strand
TGGCGAAAGTGGAGCGGGCACGGCAAAGGTTGGAAGGGATCAAATCAGGTTGGTCTAGAAGGAAAAAACGGAAAAACCGCCGATAATATGTCTAGTCATTTACGATACACTACACTAGATGCTCAGGATTTGCCATGGGCACGTCACTTTCCCAAATCGGGCAACGCCTTCACCACCTTCACCGTCTCCAGGCTCACCGTGATGACCTGGCCGACGAGGCGGACGATGTATTCGGGGTCGTCGGGGCGGTTGGGATCGTTGGTGATACCGCTGCGTTTGTCGGTGCTTACCTGGTATTGGTCAATCACCCATTCGAGGGCGGAACGGTTGCCGAGCCGGTATTCAAACGTCTCCGGCGGGATACCGTCCAGCGTGAGGAAGTCGTTGTAGGTGAGGGATGACTTGTCTTTGGAGAGGCGCATCTTTTCCACGCGCCAGTTGAGCGGGGCGTTGGGATTCTCGCGACGGTGGAGCGGATACTCAGGTTGCTGTTCGTAGCCAACGTGTACTTCGGCCAGGCGCTTGCCGGCGGCGGCGAAGGCGTGGAAATCCGGGACGAAGGGGATTCGTGGCAGTTCACGGCGGAGGTTGGCGGCATAACGCTCGCGATACTGCGGCTGATGTAGCAGCTCATAGACGTAGTGGAAAATGTCCCACTTCGTGAGTGGCGGGCGCCGAGCGTCGCGCGGCGAGGCGTAGTGGGTCTGGAATTCCTTCAACGCCCAATCCGTGATGTTCTCCCGCCGCTCGCTCCCGTCTGCGGCGTACGTGTAGAAGGGGAAGCATTGAAAGCCGTCTGTGCTCGCGCAAAGATGAAGCTCAGGAATCGCGTCAACCATCAGCGTGCTGTGCGGCGAGCGATAACCGTGGTCAGAAACAACGATTGCCCGGTTCTCCGTTCTGGCCGTTGGGAAAAACAACTGCTGCTGGTAGCGCTCTTCATTCCAGAAGTCATCGAAATATAGGTGCAACTTGGTGAATGGCCGGTAAAGGGCCACGCGGAAATGGCCAAGGTCAAAGGCAGTCTCTTGATGGCGAAGCAACGAAGCCTTCACTTGGCGCGTCCACTTCAGGCGCGAGTCTGTGGTGTCGATGACTTCCTCCGCCGTTTTCGGCTGCTGCCGTTTCACGCGGTCGAGGGTGGCTTGATATGCTTCAACGGAAGCCAACACGCGACTCTGCAACGCAGGGAGGTTGAATGAATAGACCCAAGCGTCGCGGTTCGTCGCCACTCCGAGCGAGTAATTTTTGAAGACGATTCCCTCACCGCCGACCTCCATCTGCTTGGCAATTTTTGTGCCAAGCGGTAGGAAGGCTTCGAATTCGTCCGCCATACCCTGCCGCAGCCAGTTGTACTTGGCATCCGGCTGGAGTTTCTGCCATTCGAAGTGGGCAATGTCTTTCTTGTCGTCAAGGAAGCGGTACTTCTCTCCGCGCCGCCAATGTGTTGGCATGGCTACGTAGCTGATGAACGGCTTGGGGAGCTGCCTGCGTTTGTCAGCCCGCTTCCGCACCAGGAAGTTGATGCTGACGCCGACCTGAATTCCAAAGACGTTGTGAGTAGTGCCGGAGAGCTTCGGGTTCTTCCGCACATTGCCGCCAAGATCGAGGACGTAGAGGGCGTCGAAATCCTCGGCGAGATTCTTGCGCATTCCATCGGCAGCGATGCCGTCAAGGAATCCGCTGTTGGTCACGAACGCCACGATGCCGTCATTGCCAATGCGGTCTGAGGCCCAGCGGAATGCTTTGATGTAGGGGTCGGAAAGTTTATTGCGGAGCGTGGCCTTCGAATCGGCGGCATATGTGGTAGCGATGCGCTTGTCAATGACTGGATACTTGCGGTTCTTGTTGTTGTCGTTTTCGTCGGCTTGGTTGGTGTTGTAGGGTGGATTGCCAAGAATGACGAAGATAGGAGCTTTCTTCTGCTTCTGGACGCGGGCGGAGTTTTCCTCGTTGAAGAACCCGAATTCACCGGTTTCCCCTTCCGCCGTGCCAAATGTGTCCGCGAGGCAGATGCCCTCGAAGGGTTCGTAGTGGCCGGTGGCCTCGTAGTACTCGTGTTCGATGTTCATGCTGGCGATGTAGTAGGGCAGCAGCATGATTTCGTTGGCGTGCAATTCGTGGGCGAACTTGTGCGGCAGGGCCGTGCGCGGGATTTCGCGCATGAGATGCACGAGAAAATTGCCCGTGCCGACGAACGGGTCAAGGATGTGGACGCCTTTCGAGCCGAGCGTCTTGCCGAATTCCGTTTCCAGAATCTCCGCCACGCTGCGGACCATGAAGCGGACGATGGACGGCGGCGTATAGATGATGCCGTGGGTGTCCGCCACCTTCACGCAGAAGCCCTGGAAGAACTTCTCATAGACGGTGTTCAGGAATTGCTGTTTTTGCGAGAAGTCGGCGGTGGTGGCGGCGGCCTGCTCGATGGCGAGGTAGAACCGGTCGAGCTTTTTCAGGAATTCCGCGCGGCTGAAGCTCTGCGAAGCGAGGGCGTCAATGACCTTCTCGATTTCAGCGGCGATGATGTTGCGCCGGGAGAAGTCGGCGTTGTTGAACACGGTGCGGAACAGCCGTTCGGTGAGCAGGTGCTGGATGAGCATTTCCTCGACGGCGGCATCGGCGAGGTTCGGGTTGATGGAGCGGCGGGCGAGTTCCGCGAAATCGGCAAAGGCGCGGGTGAAGCGGCGGTTGGTCTGGCGCTCGCGTTCGAGGATTTCGATGAGGCTGCGGGCGAGTTCGGGCACGCGCTCCTGGAATTAGCTGACGGCGCGCTCCCATTCGGTATAGGCGGGCGGTGTGTAGCTGAAGAAGGCTTTCAGCGTGTCGATCAGCGCCGTGGGCTGGGTGAGGTCGGCGTCGAAGGCGAGCGTGTCGTTCTGGAAGAGGAGCGCGCGGCGCGGGGTCTGGAAGAGGATGTTGTCGCGCGGGTAGCCAAGGGCGAACTTCTTGCGAGCTTCAGCGGCAAGGTCGTCGTGGCTGTCCTTGGCTTCCCAGAAGCCGTGCGTGAGGCGGAAGTTGTCGAGCAACGCGCCGTCCACGCGAAGGGGATGCTGGCGCGGGCGGCGGATTTCCCATTCCGGGACGAGCGTCCAATCGTGCTGACGGGCGCAGTGGTCGAGCAGGCCTTGGAAGGCGGAACGGACGGCGGTTTCGTGGCTGACGCCCAGGTCGTCGAACTGGCGCAGGGCCGAGTAATAATTCTGAATCGGCTTGTGCGTTGGTTTCAGTTCCAACGGAGACATGGGGGAGTTTTACCTGTTGCGGGTGTCCGGTGCAATGGAAGAGAAAGGCGGGAAACAGGCGAGGGCAGGTTCGCTTTGGAGAACGCAGGTGGCTTGGCTGCTTTCGCAGACATCTTCGTGCTGGAGTCCGTGTCGGACGATATGGCGGGAGGGAAGGAAGGCCGGCAAGCCGCGCGCCCCACCCAAGCCGAAGGCGACCGTCGCGGTCCGGCGATCCGCGATCCACCAACCAGTTGCGCATCCAGGTCAACGGCTTGATCGGTCCGGATTACACGCTCCAGGCGTCAACGACGCTGACGAACTGGTCGGACCTGGTCACGACGAATCCCGCGGTGATGCCGTTTGGGTTCCTCGATCCGTCGCCGGGGTCGTCAAGCAACCGCTTTTACCGGGTTCGATTGGGGCCTTGAATGAAGTGGGGCGTGACTCTGCGCCAAGGCACCGTAGCTTCCGGTCGCCGGCGTAGGAGTTGCCTGGGGGAAACCCTTGACAATCGTAAGGAGCCAAGTTGCAATGGGATCGTTAAGCCAGAAGCACGGAATCAAAAGAGCAGCAGACTGGGTCGTGCCGGCAACTTGGAACCAGGGGCGCGTCGGCACAGTGTAACATCCTGGATACAATCTGCGCGTTTGAAGGATGCAGAGCATGAAGACATCAATGCGTTTGGTTCTCTTGGCAGTTGCCTTTGTTGTTTCGACCGCCCTGTGTGGCCACGGCAGTCCGGCGGCGAAAATGGCCTTGTTGCCGATGTATTTTGAGGCGAACGTGGGCCAGAGCGATCCGGCGGTGCGTTATCTTTCCCATGGCCGGGGCTATGCGTTGTATCTAACCCCTGCCGGAGCCGTCCTGGCAGTGAGTCATTCCGAGTTGGATGAGAGCAGTCCACTGGTGCGTGGTGTCAGGGACGCCACGAGTAATTCGTCCACGTTGGTCGGGGCGCCTCCTCACAGTCAGCTTGAGGCAGCGCCGTTGGGCACGGGCTTGATCCGCATGGGATTCATCGGGGCGGACTCCTCCGCTCGAATGGCCGGGGCTGACGAGCTTGCTGGGAAAGCAAACTACTTTCGAGGCAACGACCCGATGAGGTGGCGAACGAATATCGCCACCTACAGCAAGGTGCAATACCAGCAGGTTTATCCGGGGATTGACTTGATTTTCCACGGCAGCAGCCAGCAGGAACTCGAGTACGACTTTGTGGTGGCTCCAGGCGCCGATCCGAACCAGATCAGGCTGGCCTTTGCGGGGGCGGACCGGGTCGAGATTGGCGACAACGGCGATTTGGTGCTTCACCTGGGTGACCGGCAAATCCGCCAGCGCAAACCGCGCGTGTACCAACGGGTGAACGGCGAGGAGAAGGAAATTCCCGGGGGTTACGTCATTCGTGAGGATACGACGCTAAATGCCAGCGAGCCAGCAGCCCATTCGTCATTGTCCCGCGATGGCAAAGTGTCGGTTGCATCCGGCCGGGTACTCGTTGGTTTTACCACGGCGGCCCATGACCGCAACCGTGCCTTGATCATTGATCCAGTGCTGGCTTACTCCACGTTCATCGGCGGCAGCGGAAGCGATGTCGCGCGAGGAATCGCGGTGGACGCCTTGGATAGTGCCTACGTCGTAGGGACGACCGATTCGCCGAATTTCCCCACCAACAATCCGATTCGCGGTGGGCTGGCCTCCCCCGGGGATCGCGATGCCTTCGTCGTCAAGTTAAACCCCCAGGGCTCGGGATTCGTTTATGCCACGTATCTCGGAGGCTCCTCGGGCGACAACGGAAACGGCATCGCGGTGGATGCCGAGGGCAACGCGTATGTCATTGGAGACACCGCATCCACAGATTTTCCTACGATCAATGCGTTTCAGAGCGCTTCTGCAAATTGCTCGGATGCCTTCCTGGCCAAGCTCAGCAGCGATGGCTCGCAACTGCTCTACTCCACCAAGCTGGGTGGGAATGGTTGTGAAAGCGCCCGTGCCGTTACCGTGGGCACGAATGGCCTCGTTTGGCTGGCCGGCAACACTTCGTCCACCGATTTTCCCACCCGAAATGCCCTGCAACCCGGCTTCCAGGGTGGCGGTCCGGACAATCCTTACAACTACAAGGGGGACGCCTTCGTGGCCAAGCTCGATACGACGGCGGTCAGCTCGGATTCCTTGGTCTATTCGACGTATTTGGGGGGCAGCGACGACGATGTGCCGAATGGGATTGCCGTTGACGCCGCGGGAAATGCCTATGTCGCAGGTTACACGGCTTCGACCAACTTTCCAACGACGGCCGGCGCCTTTCAACCTTCTTTTGGGGGTGGTGATTACGACGTGTTTGTTGCCAAGCTCGATCCGAGCGGAACGGCGTTGGTTTACTCCACGTATCTGGGCGGCTCCGGCAATGACAACAATAACAATGGCGGCGGGTGTATCGCCTTGGACGGGGCGGGCAACATCTTCGTGACGGGGCAAACCAGCTCACCGGATTTTCCCACAACGAATGCGTGGCAGCCGACCATGACCAGTCGCTGGCAACCGAGTGTTTGGGGCAACGGTTTTGTGTCCAAACTGAACGCGGATGGTTCAGCGCTTGTTTATTCGACGTTCCTGTGGGGAGTGAGTTGGACGGCGGGAGTTGCCGTGGATCAAGCCGACAGCGTCTATGTCGCGGGGATGAGTGTGGGTAACCTTTCTGCCGTGAATGCCGTGCAGGCGAATTACGCGGGCGGGAGCGGCTGGGATGGATGCGTTCTGAAATTGGACCCTGATGGGCAGTCGGCTCAGTACGCCACCTATCTCGGAGGCACCGGCGACGATGGCTGTACTGGCATCGCCGTGGACCGTGATGGGAATGCGTACGTCACCGGCAGCACGGCCTCCACCAACTTCCCCACGCAGTCCGCTCTTCAACCCGCTTTCGGCGGCGGGTCAGGGGATGGCTTTGTCGTGAAGATCAGCGATCCAGATACCAACCCGCCTGTCATCCTCGCCGCGTCCAACTACGGAGATGCCGCCGTTGTGACCGTTGACTTCTCCGAGGCGCTCGACCTGGCCTCGGCCACCAACGCGACCCACTACATCCTGGACCAAGGTGTCACGATCAGCTCCGCGACCATGGGCATCAACTCGAGGACGGTGCGGCTGCGGACCACGGGACTGACCAACGGCGTCGCCTACACCCTGACCGTGAATGGCGTGCTGGATCGCGCACCCGTGCCCAATCCCATTGCGTCGGACACACACGTCACTTTCACCGCTATGGGTCTCTATGGCGGTTTCCTGCACCAGGAGGTTTACACGGGCATTGACAGCGATTTTTTGGCTGACTTGACCAATAACGTGAAGTTTCCGAATCAGCCTGATGCCAGTAGTGATATTCAACAAGCTGAAATTCTCTCCGGCGCGACGAGTCAATCCGGGACGAGGCTGGCCGGTTATCTAATTCCGCCGGTCAGCGGCGAGTACACTTTTTATCTCTGCACAGAACGCCAGGGCGTTTTGTTGCTGAGCAGGAACGAGAGTCCTCTGAATGCGGTTCGAATCGCTTTCGAGCCGATGGGAATCGCGGCGTTGGGAAGCCAGGGACGGCAATGGAACCACCCCGTGGCCGGGTCCCCGGTGAGTCCGTTGCCGAATGTCTCGCTTCCGGTTCATCTTGAGGCCGGCCGGGCCTACTATCTCGAAGCCCTCGCGCAGAGCGGAGGAGGCAACGTTTTGGGCGTAACCTGGCGTTTGCCCGGCCAACCGGCACCGCAAAACGGCGACCCACCCATCGCCGGGAACTTCCTCGCCGTGCTGGGGAATCCTCAGATCGCCACGCTCACCATTGTTCAACAACCGCAAGACGCGACGGTGGCTGAAGGGCAAACCACCGCCTTCAGCGTCAAGGCGACGGCGTCTCCGGCGGGCATTTTTTATCAGTGGCGCAAGAACGGAGAGGCGATTCCTGGCGCCAATGGAGCCAGTTTCATCACTTCCGAAGCCTCCCTGGACGGGAGCGGCGACCAGTACGACTGCGTGCTCACAGTGCCCGGCGCAACGGCAACGAGTCGCGCAGCCCTGCTGACGGTGACAAACGACGTGACCCCGCCGGCGCTGGTTTCCGCCGAGGGCAACCTCACCGGGACGCACATCACGCTGACGTTCTCCGAACCGATCAACCTGGCGGACGCGGCGAACCCAGCCAACTACACTCTGAGCGGCGGTTTGGTCGTTTCGAACGCCGTGCTTCTCGTTGATCGCAAAACCGTCATTCTGACGACCAGTCCGCAGACTCCGGGCTCGAACTACACGGTTCAAGTCTCCGGGGTCAGGGATTGCTCGTCCGCCGCAAACACGGTGACTCCTGGCACCCAGGCGTCCTGCTACGGCTGGGTGGACGAGGAGTTTGTTGGGCCGTTCCCCAGTTGGGCCAACGTGCAGAACGACTACGGGGCGATAGGCGATGGAGTCGCTGACGACACGGCGGCTCTGCAACAGGCGCTGAACGAAGTTGCCACCCCGGGCCATGCCGCTGTACTGTTCTTTCCGACCGGCACTTATCGGATCACCCAGACCTTGAACTTCAATTCGAGGTTGGGCGCCACTTTGGCGGGCGAAGACCCCCTCACCACCATCATTAAATGGGACGGCCCTACGAACGCCGATATGATGTTTGCGAACGCTGTGGCCTACTGTCGCTGGACACGCCTGACTTGGGACGGCTCAGGCACGGCGCTCGGCGCTGTCCATCACGGCTTTACCAGCGGCGCCTACCAGATTACCGGAAACCTCCACACCGACGAGATCTTCAAAGACCTTTTTAGCGCGCTTTACGCGGATCCAAACAATGGAGGGGATAGCCACACAATTATCCGATGCCATTTTCTTCGCTGCTCCAACGGCATTGCAGTGGGCAGCTACAACGCGATTGACTGGCACGTCTGGGATTCTGTTTTCGAAGACTGCAACTACGGCCTGCATGCCTATGTGGGCAATTTTCACGTCTATCGTAGCCTGTTCCTGCGGTCCACCGTCGCGGACGTCCATTGTAGCGTCATGTACTATGGGATCCGGGGAAACATGTCCATCGGCTCCAAGAGATTTGTCGAGGCAGGTGACGAGCCGATCACGATTCAGGGCAACACCGTGGTGGACTCACTCGACCCGATCTCGGTCACTGGCAGCGGGCCAATGATTCTGTTGGATAACACGTTCCGGAGCCGCGCCGACGCAACCAACGGGCCGGTGGTGAGCGTCGATGCCAATCTCCTGTCCGTCGGGAACACGTTCTCCTTGGAGAGGCCCGTCGTGGTCGCAGGTCGTTCGATCACGATGGAGGACCGGGTGGTTAACCGGGATTCGTTCGATTTGCCGCCACCCATGATTCCGGCCTTCTTGCCGAAGGTCAACCGCCCGATCATCGAAGTCGCCGCGGGGACGAATGCGATGGGCATTCAGCAAGCTATCGACACCGCCGCCGGCCTGAATGGATTGCGTCCGGTGGTCCACCTGCCGGCAGGAAACTATTACGTAGATCGCACCCTCATCATCCCGGCGGGATGTGACCTTCAACTGGTCGGCGACGGCTATATTGGCCAAGGCACCACACTGAGCGAAGGGTATCCCTTGGATGGGCCCGTGCTGCGCATGGCCGGCCTTTCCCGTGCCACCCTGCGGGAATTCCAAATCGTAGGCAGCCGGGTGGGGCTCGTGGTTGACAATTGTGATCAACCCGGAGCGCGCGTCTATTTGGAAAAGGTGGACCTCAACAATAATGGCGTCAACCTGCTGGTGGACCGGCTCGACAACACCGATGTGTGCATGCACCACCTTGCTCATGGCGGGCCGGGAGAGGTCAGCGTCAGGGTAATTGGTGGAGCGGCGCAATCGGCCGGGCAGACCACGAGCGGACGCGTCGATCTTTTTGGGGGTGCTTCAGCCGGCGGTCCATTGACTTATCAAGTGGAACACGGCGGACGGTTGCTCGTTCAAGATTGTTGGTTTGAAGCCGGGCCTGGCTTCATGCATCTCACTGACTCAGGCACATTGACCCTCAATAACGCTCAAATCGCTCCCGGTAATGGCGGCCATACGCTCTTCGGAGCAAACGGAGCCGTCGAACTCGACGACTTTCACGGCCAAGTCAGCCTTTTGAACACCTCCTTCACCCAAACCAGCGCGTTAATCAAAGGCGACGGCTCGGCCACCGACCTCCTTTTGCTCGGATGCAGTGGATACCCCGACAATACACCTCCCCATCCCCTGACTTACCTCGACAACCAATCGCCCAATGCCCATGTGGAGCATCTGCTGTCCAGTTCGAGCGGCCTGGAAGTTCCGGATGTCGGAGGGGCTGATCCGGTTTTCCTCCACAAAATGCTCGCTCAACTGAGAACCGAAACCCCACGCCGACTCGTTCCTCTGCCGCCGGAAGTAACGGACGTTCGTATCTTCCGCGTCTCGGTCACGCAGTGCCGCACCGCGATTAAACTGACCGGGACCAACGCCGCGCCGCAACTGTTGCCAATGCCTGCCGAGTATGTCCTTTATACCGGAACCAGCCTGACCTTTACCAACCAGGTGACCGATCCCGATCTGCCGTTCGATTCCTTCACGTTTGCGTTGGGTCCGGGGGCGCCCGCGAACATTATCCTGAATCCGACCAATGGAGTGTTGACCTGGACGCCCATTGAGTCTCAAGGTTTCACTACGAACCTAATCCAGATCATCATCGGGGACGATGGCTCACCGCGGCTGTTTGTGACCAACGCCATCACCATCACGGTGCTGGAGTCGAACCTGCCGCCCACACTCGGTGTCACCGGATTCACTACCAACGTGGGGCTGGAGGATCTGGTGAACATTGATGTGCCGGAGAATCAACGGGTGCCTCCTTCTTGGGATTCACTCGGAAACGGCGACTTTAATATCTACGCCGGCGGCTACCATTATTTGAATAGCGACGATAGCGCCACATTTGCGTACCGGCGAATATCGGGAGATTTTGATGCCAGGGTGCGGTTGGCCGGATTCGACGCGCTGCGGCCGGAGACTCAGGCCGGCCTGGCGGTTCAGGAGACGCTCGACTCCTACAGCCGTAATCTTCATGTTCTGGCTCAGCCTGTGGGTGTCACGCAGGACGGCAGATATGGCTATGGCTACTTCCAAACACTTCAGCGCGCAACTGCCGGAGGGCAGGTGGATCGCTGGGATAGCGGCTACGGTGGCGGCACGGTAACGCTTCCGCACGCATGGATGCGTCTGCGGCGCCAATCCCAGATTTTCACCGCTTTCTGGAGCGATGATGGCATCAACTGGACTCAAATCGGCCAACAAGATGCCACCCCCGCTTATCCGTCAGAGGTTTATGTCGGCTTGGGCATGACCTCAGGGTACAACACGCAAAACGCGCATTTCGAGTTCCGCGACTTTCAAAATGTGGTGTCCGTATTAGTGCCGATTCCTGATGCGGTCGTGAATGAGGGAGAACTGCTTACCTTCGAGGTGAAAGCGAGCGATCCCAACCTTCCGGTGCAAGCTCTCACCTTCAGCCTCGATGCGGGCGCGCCCGCCGGCGCGAGCATTGACACAACAACAGGGGTTTTCACCTGGACGCCGAGTTTCACCCAGGGGCCTTCAACCAACTTCATTGTCGTGAGTGTGAGCGACGATGGGGAGCCCAGGATGACGGCCACGAATGGTTTCAGCGTCGTCGTCCAGGAGGCGAACCAGGCGCCCGTCCTGCCGGTCATCGCCCTGCAAATAGTCAACGAGCTGACGCTGCTCACGGTGGTCAACACGTCCAGCGAGGCGAACCTGCACGCGACGGTGGGCTATGCGCTGCTCAACCCGCCGGCCGGGGCCAGCATCGCCTCCAATGGCGTGATCACGTGGACGCCGGGCCAGAGCCAAAGCCCTGGCACCAACGTTATCATCACGGTTGCCACCGCCACCGATCCTTACGACCTGGTTAATCCCCCATTGACCGCCACCAACAGTTTCAACGTCGTTGTCCGGGAAGTGAACCAGCCACCGGTCCTGGCTTCGATCCCGCCGCAAACGGTTAACGAGCTGACGCTGCTCACGGTGACGAACACGGCCACGGAATCGAACATCCATTCGACGCTGGGCTACGCGTTGGTCAACCCGCCCGCCGGGGCCGGCATCGCCAGCAACGGCGTCATCACCTGGACGCCCAGCGAAGCCCAGGGACCAGGCACCAATGTCCTCACGACAGTGGCCACGAGCACCGATCTCTTGGACGTGGTCAACCCGACGTTGAGGGTGACCAACAGTTTCACGGTCATGGTCAATGAAGTGAACACCGCGCCGGTGCTGACGGTCCCGGCCACCCAGACTGTCAACGAACTGGCAACCTTGAGCGTCAGCGCCTCGGCCACTGACAGTGACATCCCCGCCAACCCGCTGACCTTCGCCTTGGTCTCGGCCCCGACGGGCATGACCATCAACCCCAGCAGCGGCCTCATCACCTGGACGCCCAGCCAGGCCCAAAGCCCCGGCACGAACCTCATCCAGGTGAGCGTGACCGACACCAACCCGCCGGCGATCAATGCCAAATCTCTCAGTGCTACGAACGGTTTCACGGTGATCGTGCGGGAAGTGAACCAGCCGCCGGTGCTGCCAACCATTGCCCGGCAAACGGTCAACGAGCTGACGCTGTTGATGGTGACCAACACGGCCACGGAATCGAACATCCATGCCACCGTGACCTACGCGCTGGTCAATCCGCCGGCTGGGGCCAGCATCGACAGCAACGGCATCTTCACTTGGACGCCGACCCAGCCTGAGAGTCCGGGCACCAACACGATCTCGACCATTGCCACCAGCACGGACAGCCTTGATCTGGTCAACCCAGCGCTCACGGCTACCAATCGCTTCAACGTCGTTGTCCGGGAAGTGAACCAGCCACCGGTCCTGGCTTCGATCCCGGCGCAAACGGTCAACGAGCTGACACTGTTGATGGTGACCAACACGGCCAGTGAGGCCAACCTGCACGCAACCGTGGGCTATGCGCTGCTCAACCCGCCGACCGGAGCCAGCATCGCCGGCAATGGCGTCATCACCTGGACGCCGAGCGAAGCCCAGGGGCCGGGCACCAATGTCATCACGACGGTGGCCACGAGCACCAACCTCTTCGACCTGGTCAACCCGACCTTGAGTGCGACCAACAGTTTCACCGTGGTGGTCAATGAAGTGAATACGCCGCCGGTGATCGGAGCGATCAACGATCTGACGGTGAATCCAGGCCAGACAGTGGGTCTGGCAGTGCCGGCGACGGATTCCGACATTCCCACGAACACCCTGACGTTCGCGCTGCTTGCTTCACCGCCCGGTATGACCATCAATGCGGCCAGCGGTTGGCTCGCCTGGCGGCCGACCATGACGCAAGCCAACACCACGAACCTGGTGAATGTGCAGGTGACCGACGACAACCCGTGGGCAATCAATGCCCACCAGCTCAGTGCGACCCGGTCCTTCGGGATCACCGTCAGTCCCTTGACGCCGGTGATGCTCCAACCGCTGGGAT
>Ga0187849_1003908_pt1 | contig 12751 bp, 10 predicted proteins | sample June2016WEW_4_10_2_FD_132412 | JGI IMG/M metagenome (GOLD analysis project Ga0187849, IMG submission 132412) | Peatland microbial communities from SPRUCE experiment site at the Marcell Experimental Forest, Minnesota, USA - June2016WEW_4_100 | ecosystem: Environmental > Terrestrial > Soil >... | reverse complement strand
GTCCGCCATCGACTCGTTCAGAATGACGCCGAAATTGATCTGCACGTCGTCGCAATCGGCCGCCTCCCGGATGATGGAGCACGCCTCGTTCACCTCGTGCAGCCCCAGCCGGCTCGATCCCGTGATGTTGATCAGGATGCCGCGCGAGCCGGCAATCCGCGTGTCTTCCAGAAGCGGACAACTGATGGCCTGCCGGGCCGCGTCCACGGCCGCCTTTTCGCCGCGTCCCACGGCCGTCCCCATCATGGCGTAACCCATGCCGGTCATGGTGGCCTTGATGTCGGAGAAATCGCGATTGATCAGCCCCGGCGTGACGATAATGTCGCTGATGCCCTGCACGGCCTGCCGCAGCAGGTCGTCCGCCGTCTTGAACGCATCGAAGAAGCTGGTGCCGCGCGGCACCAGCGCCAGCAGCCGGTCATTGGGAATGGCAATCACCGTGTCCACAATGGATGCCAGCCTGCCCAGCCCGTCTTCCGCCAGCTTCATGCGCCGCGACCCTTCGAAGCTGAACGGCTTGGTGACTACCGCCACCGCGAGCGCGTCCAGCTCTTTGGCCAGCGACGCGATCACCGGAGCCGCGCCGGTTCCCGTGCCGCCGCCCAGCCCCGCCGTGACGAAGGCCATGTCGGCGCCTTGCAGCACTTCGACGATGGCATCGGTATTTTCCAGCGCCGCCTGCCGCCCGATTTCAGGGTTCGACCCGGCGCCCAGCCCACGCGTGATCTTCGCGCCCAGTTGCAGTTTATTGGGCACCCGGCACGCGTCGAGCGCCTGAAGGTCGGTGTTCATGGCATAGAACTCCACCCCTGCCAGCCCTTCCTCGACCATGCGGGCCACGGCGTTACAGCCGCCGCCGCCCACGCCGATCACCTTGATTCGCGTGCCGGTGCGCGCCTCTTCTTCCATTTCATATTTCAGATCGTCGATTTCCGAATCCATGAGCCCCATGGACACCTCCTTCGCTCCGGGCAGGCCGGGGACCTGCCCCACCTATTTCAGAATCCTTCCCAGCCATCCAGCGGCTTCCCGCTGATGCTCGGCTTTGGCCTTCAACTTGGCCGAATACATGGCGAGGCCCGCGGCCGTGGTCCACTCCGGATCGTTCATTTCCTCGGGCCAACCCAGAATCCCGATCGCCAGGCCGTAGCGCGTCTGGCAATCGAGCACGCGCGCCGCCACGTCGCAGAGGTCCGGCAGTCTGGCCGCCCCACCCGCGAGAAACACGCCGCCGTCCAACGCGCGGTCCATCCCCACGCGGGCCAGCTCGGCGCGCACGAATCGGAAGAGCTCCACGGCGCGCGCCTCCAGAATCCGGCTGACCACCTTCCACTGCTCTTCACGAGGCTCGCGGTCTCGAGGCGCGGGAAGCTCCACCCGCACGTTCCCCGGGCAGCCTGTTGAGAGCGCGCAGCAGCCGTACTCCATCTTCACCAGCTCGGCTTCCTCAAAACTCAGGCGCAACCCCCTTGCCAGGTCGCGCGTAAAATGGTCGCCGCAAACCCGCACGGTGGAGGCCAGGTGCATGGCGTCGCCGTAATACACCACCAGCTCGCTCGATTCCGCTCCAATGTCCACCAGCGCGATGCCCTCGCGCCGGTCCTCCGGCAGGACGGCCGCATAGGACGCGGCCAGCGCCTCGAAAACGGTTTCCTCCACCACCAAGTGCGCCTGGTTCACCGCGCCGACCAGCGAGTTATGCTCCTGCACCGAAGCCGTCACCAGGTGGACATTGACTTCCAGCCGCGACGCCAGCATCTTTCGGGGGTCGAAGTGGCCCGGGTGGCCATCCACCACGAAATCCTGAGGGAACAGTTGCAGAATCATGCGGTCCGGCGGCAACTGCACGCGGGAGGCGCGGTCCACCACGCGGTTCACGTCGCGCTGATCGATCTCCCGCAGGTGTCCGAGCTCCACCAGGCCGCGGCCGCTGGCGCCGCGCACCGTGGGGCCGCCCATCCCCACCACCACCGAATCCACGGAAACTCCGGCATTGGCCTCCGTCTCGCGCAGCGCCGCCCGGATGGTATCGGCCAGCGCTCTCTGGTCGGCGATCCTCCCCTTCAGCCAGCCTTGCGACCCGATGGCGGCGCATCCCAGAAGGCGCACGCGGCCGTTCTCCAGAACGCAGATCACCAGCCGTGTTTTGCGGCTGCCCGCGTCGAGTCCCGCTCCGTAAATCGGTTTCTCCGCCATAAAGCCGTTAATCCTTGGCCGTGACTTGGCCGTCCAGCCTCAAGTCGAACGATTTCACGTTCCGCGACCGCTTCCCGATCTCGGGATAGTGCGCGAGAAAATTCTGATAGCGCCGGGCGAAATTGCCGTCGCCCATCATCAACTCCACGGCGCGGTTCTCCACCTGCGCGACGATGCGGATATTGTCGGGATCGGCGGCATTCACCTCGGAAACGTCTTTGGCCATGTATCCCATGTCTTCCTGGAGCCGTAACAGGGCGCGCACGCGCTCCGAGCGCTGGTCTTCCGTCTCGTCTTCCCGGAGGCCGCTGAGCACCGGGAACCCAAAGTGCGCCTGCGCCGGAGGATCGAGCAGAACGCCGTGAGCATCGATCAGCAGCACACCCGAGCGGAAGAGCACGAACGCCACCGGTTTCCGCTCGCGAATCCGCACCAACAGCCGGTCCGGCCAGATGCGCGAGACCGAGACATCTTCCACCCAATCGATGGCCAGCAGCCGCCGGCGGCGCTCCGCCAGTGGAACCGAGAAGATGCTGTGGTCGAAGTCCGCGGTGAAGACCCGCTGCACCTTGGTTCGCGGGGTGTAATTCAGGCCTTGGATCGTGAGCGCATCCGGGCGGTCGCGCGAGAGCATGAACTGCGGGTCCGTGAGGGCGTACCGGCGCACTCGGAAACCCGCCACAGCGGTGGAGACGCCCAACACGCCAAGCGCCATAACGACCAGCCACAGCCGCCAGTTGAAACCACGTGCGATCTTTCTCGACTCCCTCGCCATATCAGCCCCCGGCCCCGACCCGCGGAAGCGGCGGGTACCCCGCCTGGCCCCCGGCCCCCGCTCGCAGCCGCGCCAGCAGCTTTTCGCCGGCCTGCCACACGTTGCCGGCCCCCAGCGTCAGGACCGCGTCGCCTTCGCCTGCCACGTCGAGCAGCGCTTCCACGCCGCGGTCCATCGTGCCCACGTACTCGGCTCCGCGATGCCCGAACTGCCGGATGCGCTCAACCAGCGCTTCCGCCGTGATCCCCGCGATGGGTTTCTCCGAGGCCGCGTAGATATCCATCACAAACACGCTGTCGGCTTGGTGGAACGCGCCCGCGAACTCTTCCATCAGGTGAAACGTCCGCGTGAACCGGTGTGGTTGAAACAACACGTGGATGCGCCGGAAGCCGCAGAGCCGGGCGCAGTCGAGCGTGGCGCGGACCTCGGTGGGATGGTGGCCGTAATCGTCGATGACGGTGATGCCGCGCTCCCTGCCTCGCACCTGGAACCGCCGGTCGACGCCGTTGAACGCGGCCAGCGCCTCCCGGATCACCTCCGGGGCAACTTCCAGCTCCATCGCCACGGCCACCGCCGCCATGGCGTTCAAGACGTTGTGCCTGCCCGGAACGCGAAGGTGGAACCGGCCGAGATCCCCGGCGCGGTACCGCAGGCGGAAGTCGCTGGCAAAACTCCCGCAGCCGATCTCGCTGGCTTCCACATCGGCCTGAGCCGTGGCGCCGTAGGTGACGGTCCGCCGCTTGATGGCAGGCAGGATGCCTTGCACGTTGGCGTCGTCCAGACAGACGATCGCGGCGCCATAGAACGGAACCTTGTTCACGAACTCGATAAACGCCGCCTGGATGGCTTCGAGCGACGGGTAGTGGTCCAGGTGCTCGCGATCGATATTGGTGACTACCGCGAGAATCGGCGCCAGCTTCAGAAACGAGCCGTCGCTTTCGTCCGATTCCGCCACCAGGAAATCGCTGCGCCCCACGCGGGCGTTCGCGCCGCCCATGGTTCCCACGCGCCCGCCCACCACCACCGTGGGGTCGAGCCCCGCGTGGCTCAAGACGGTGGCGGTCATGGAAGTGGCGGTGGTCTTGCCGTGGCTGCCGGCCACCGCAATCCCATACTTCAGCCGCATCAGCTCGGCCAGCATTTCGCCGCGCGGGATCACGGGAATCTGGAGACGCCGCGCCTCCTGCACCTCGGGATTCTGCTCGTCCACCGCCGAACTCACCACCAGCGCGCGCGCGCCGGCGACGTTGGCGGCCTGGTGGCCTTCGTAGATCCGGGCGCCCATCCCGGCCAGGCGCTCGGTGATGGCGGAAAGCTTCGCGTCGGACCCGCTGATCTGGTATCCGAGGTTGAGCAGCACCTCGGCGATGCCGCTCATCCCGATGCCGCCGATGCCCGTAAAATGCAGGTGCTGTGGACGAAAAAACATTTCCTTATGGTATTGTTTCGGCTTCCGGCGCAACTGTCAATTGAAATTTCGGGCTGCGCCGGCCACCTCCTCCAGAATTTCCGCCGCCCGCCGCGCCGCGCCGGGCCTGGCGAACCGCCGCGCCGCCTCTCCCATCCGCTCCAGCGCCCCCGAAGAACCGGCCAGCTCCGCGACCACGGCAACCAGTTTCCCGCCATTCATCTGGCCATCCGGGACCAGCCGGGCCGCTCCGGCGCGCTCGAGGGCTTCCGCATTTCGGGTCTGGTGATCGTTTGCCGCGAACGGAAACGGCGCCAGGATGGAGGGCTTCCCCGCCGCCGCCAGCTCCGATACCGCGCCCGCGCCCGACCGGCACACCACCAGATCGGCGGCGGCAAAGGCCGCGGGCATATCGGCGATGAATGGCACCACCTCGCCTTCCAGGCCCGACCGGGAAAACTCTTCCCGCAGTTGGTCGAACCCGCCCGGCCCGCTCTGGTGCACCATCCTCACCGGCAGCCCGGCCTTGCGGAAAAGGGGCCAGCTCTCGCTTCCCGCCTGGTTGAGCGTGCGCGACCCCTGGCTGCCGCCCGTGATCAGAAGGTTGAGCGTGCCGCCCCGGGGTTTGGGAACAATGCGAAAAAACTCCTCGCGGACCGGCAGACCGGTGGTTTCCGTCCGCCTCTTGGGGAAATAGGCGGCCGTCTGGGGAAACGAGACCAGCGCCCGCGACACAAACCGCCCGATCGCGCGATTGGTAAATCCGGGAACCGCGTTAGGCTCCATCACCACCACCGGAACCCGTCGCAACAGCGCCGCCATCACCGGCGGCCCGGCGACATAGCCGCCCATGCTGAAAACGGCGGAGGCGTCGCGCACCAGCTTGAGGCAGCCGAGCGTGGTGAAGGGCAACCGAATCAAAGTGGCTAGTTTCTGGCGCAGGCCCACGCGGTTCAGCCCGCCGATATCGATCTTCTTCAACTCGAACCCTTCAGCCGGCACCAGCTTCGCCTCCAAACCGCGATCCGTCCCCACGAAGAACACCCGATGCCCGCGTTGCCGCAATTCTCGCGCCACAGCCAGCGCCGGAATGACGTGGCCGCCGGTGCCGCCACCGGCCATGAGAAAGGGGCCGGATCGGGGGCCGGGGGCCAGGGGCCGGGGGCCGGGGATCGGAGGCTCGCTTCGCTCGCTCATATTCTCTTGGCCAGTGCGTTGCGAAGCGCATACAACTGCTTGCCTAGCACTGCGGCCTGTTCCAGAAGCGCACTCAAATCCTTAGAGGCAAGATATCCCAACCGCGATGCAATCTCCATCTGAGTTTCCACTTCCGCTAGAGAAGCCTGAGCCATGGACACATGATTCAAGTACTCCTTAGTTGAAGCCCGGGTATGCCCTTCGGCAATATTCGAGGGCACGGAAACCGCCGCGCGCCTCACCTGCCCTGTCAGTCCATACAATTCGGACTTCGGCAATGTAGCCGAGACTCGATAAACCGTTTCGACAATATCCATTCCACGCTGCCAAACATGCAGTTCTCGAAAATGGCTGACCTTAGACATCACTCCCAACCTTCACCGTGCCCCTGGCCCCTGGCCCCCGGCCCCTGTTCTCATCCCGCGTTCTCCGCCACATTCATCAGGATTCCCAGTAACGCCAGGGTGCTCAGCAGGGAGCTTCCGCCATAGCTGATCATGGGCAGCGGAATGCCCTTGGTCGGCATCATTCCCAGCACCACGCTCATGTTGATGAATCCCTGGACCACCACCGCCACCGTCGCGCCTAGCGCCAGGTATCGTCCGAAATCGTCGCGCATCCGGAACGCGGCGCGCAGGCCCCGCCAAAAGATCACTCCAAAGCCGAGCAGCAACCCCACCGAACCGGCCAGCCCCAGTTCCTCGGCGACCACCGCGTATATGAAGTCCGTATGCGCTTCCGGCAGGTACAGCAGTTTCTGTCTCCCGTTGGTAAGTCCGAGGCCCACCGGGCCGCCGGCGCCTACCGCGATCTGCGACTGCTCCAACTGGTAGTTGGTATCGCGCGTGACCAGCGACTCTTCCATGCGGCTCCGGATCTTGCCGTGGGGGTCGAACCTGGCGATGATCTTGAATTGGGGATCGAAGAATCGCACCACACGGGCGAGACGGAATGGCTCCGCGAAGATGAAGATCACCACCCCCACAGTCGCCACCGCCGCCGCGATCGCGCAATAGCGCCACTCCAGGCCCGCCACGATAAAGACGGCCGCCGCCGCCGCCCCCAAAACCACCGCGGTGCCGAGATCCGCGACCACCACCGCCAGGATCATGAGCCCCACGGCCAGGGCCGCCGGGATCAGCGTGTACCTCGGATTGTTGATGGCGCGCGCCCTCCACGTCACAAAAAAGGCCAGGAAAATCACCAGCGCCGGCTTAGCCAGCTCGGAGGGCTGCACGCCGACGGCGCTCCCCGCTCGCAGCCACCGGTGATGCGCCGCATCCAGAAAGTAGACCGCCGCCAGCAGCATGAGAGCGACGCTCATCGCGCAGAAGGCCACGGCGGGACTCTGAAATTTGCGGTAGGGAGTCTTCTTGAGGGTCATCATGACGGCAACTGCCACGGCGGCCCACTCCACCTGGCGCAGAACGAAGTGCCAGCTCCAGCCGTAACGCGGGTCGAGCTGGGCCATGATGGACGATGCGCTGTAGAGAATCAGCACGCCGAACGACATCATCGCCAGCACGGTGACGAACAGAATCCAGTCGGTCTTGAGCCGTTGTGCCATATCAATCCTTGGGTCGTAGTTGGTTGACGATTTGTTTGAAAACCTCGCCGCGATGCTCGAAGCTCTTGAACTGGTCGAAGCTGGCGCACGCCGGCGCCAGCAGAATAGTGTCGCCCGGCTGGCTTCCCGCATATGCGTGCGCCACGGCCGCATCCAGCGTTTTGGCATCCACCAGCGGCACGGCGCCGTGCAACTGGCTCGAAATCTTGGCCGCGGCGGCGCCGATGAGCAGAGCCGCGCGCGCCTTGGCCGCGAGCGGCGCGCGCAACGGCGAGTAGTCCAGCCCCTTGTCCTTGCCCCCCAGAATGACCCACAGGCCGCCGGGAAACGCGTCCAGCGCCTTGAGCGTGGCGTCCACGCTGGTGGCCTTCGAATCGTTGTAGAAATCGATGCCGCTCACCGTCCGCACGAACTCCAGCCGGTGCTCGACCGCCTGGAACGTGCGCACGGCGGCCGCGATCGTCTCGCGCTTCACTCCGGCCCGCGCCGCCGCAATCGACGCCGCCAGCACGTTTTCCACGTTGTGGTGCCCGCGTATGGGAATCTCGCGGGCTTCGATAAGCAGGCGGCCATCGAGCACCAGTCTGCCGCCGCACAGGCTCGCTCCGGGCGATACCTCGCGCCGGCTGCTGAACCACTCGACCGTGGCGAGAGTGCGGTCCGCGTATGGCACGCACACCGGGTCCTCGGCATTGAGCACCGCGAAGTCTCCGCTCCGCTGTGTTTCAAACAGCCGGCCCTTGGCGGCCGCATAATTCTGGAACGTGTGGTGGCGGTCGAGGTGGTTCTCGGTCACGTTCAAGGCCAGCCCGATGTGCGCCCGGAACCCGGAAATGGTCTCGAGTTGAAAACTCGAAAGCTCCAGCACGTTCCAGCCATCCGCGCGGGAGCTTTCCACCATGGCGGTCACGGGCGTTCCGATGTTGCCGCCCACCTGCACCGGCACGCCGGCTTGGCGCAGGATGTGGCCCACCAGGCTGGTGGTGGTGGTCTTGCCATTCGATCCCGTGATGCCGATGGTCTCGCCTTTCAGAAACGGAGCGGCGAGTTCCACTTCGCCGATCACCCGCACTCCTCGCTGGCGGGCCTCTACGAGCGGCGGCAGGTCCGCGGGCACATCCGGCGAAAGCACGATCAGGTCGCATCCCTCGAACACTTCCGGCGTCTGCCGCGCGAATGGAATGTCCAGCCGCTCGAGCAGCTCCCGCGCCTCGCCCAGCTCGGCGAGTTCTTCGAGCGATTTCAGATCGGTGGCGCGCGCTACCGCTCCCTGGCGCGCCAGCAACTCCGCCGACGCCATGCCGGACTTCTTCATCCCCACCACCAGCGCCTTGGTCCCATTCAGTTGCATGTCATTCGCCTGGCCCCCGGCCCCCGGCCCCCGGCCCCCGTTCCGTTGCATGTCATCTCAGCTTCAGAGTCGTCAGCGCGAACAGCGCCATCACCAGCCCGGCGATCCAGAAGCGCGCGATGATCTTCGATTCCGCCCACCCCAGCGCCTCGAAATGATGGTGCAGCGGGGCCATCTTGAAGATCCGTTTGCCGCGCAGCTTGAAGCTGCCCACCTGGAGGATGACGGAAAGCGCCTCCACCACGAAAACGCCGCCGATGAACACCAGCAGCACTTCCTGCTTGATGAGCACCGCGACCACCGCCATGGCGGCGCCCAGCCCCAGCGCTCCCACGTCGCCCATGAAGATCTCCGCCGGATGCGCGTTGTACCAAAGGAAGCCCACGCTGGCGCCGGTCATCGATCCGCAGAAGATGGTCAGCTCCGAGGTGTGCGGATTGCGCGCCAGTTGCAGGTATTCGGCCAGTTGCGCGTGTCCGCCGGCGTACGTCAGTGCGGTGAGCGCGCCCGCGGCAATCACCATCAGGCCAATGGCGAGGCCATCCAGCCCGTCCGTCAGGTTCACCGCATTGGACGCGAAGACCACCACCAGCGCGACGAAAATGCAGAATGGCGCCACGCCGAGCGCATACGTCCACGGATTCCTCATGAGCGACTCGATCAGCAGCGAAGGTTGGAACTGTTTGAAGAACGGGACGTTCATGGCGGTGGAATAATCGTTGTGCAGGCGCATCACCAGGAGGCTCGCGGCGAATGCGAACCCCATGGCGAACTGGTACGCCAGCTTGCGCCGCGCCGTCAGCCCCAGGTTGCGCTGGTGGGTCACTTTGGCGTAGTCGTCCAGGAACCCGATCCAGCCGTACCCGAGGAGCGCGGCGATGGCGATCCACACGTACGGATATCGAAGGTCCGCCCACAACAGCGTTGGAATCACGATGGAGATGATGATGAGAACGCCGCCCATGGTGGGTGTGCCGGCCTTCTTCTGGTGGGATCTCGGGCCTTCCTCGCGAATGTACTGCCCGATCTGGAATTGCCGCAGTTTCTCGATGAGCCAAGGCCCCAGCGCAATACACAGAAACAACGCCGTGAGGCTGGCAAACGCCGTCCGGAAGGTGGTGTAGCGGAAGACGCGGAGCGGGCTGATGTAGGGTTGGAGCCGTTCGTAGAGTAGATAGTAAAGCATCGGAGTTAAGCCAAGAACCTCTCCATCGCCCGCTCCACCGACACGCCGCGGGAACCCTTGAAGAGCACCGCATCGCCCGGCCGCGCCGTCAGCCGCGCGAACTCCCCCGCCTCGGCGGGGTCCTCGAAGAAGTGCGCCCGGCCGCGTGGAAGCCCGGCGGCGACTGCCGCTTCCACCATCGAGCGGGCATGCCCGCGAATGCCGATCAGCCAATCGACCCCATGTTCCGCCGCATACCGCCCCACCTGCCGATGCAACTCCTCGGCGGCGCGCCCCAATTCCAGCATCTCTCCCAAAACGGCCATGCGCCTGGCGGCGGGGGTCTCGCGCAATACGTCGATCATCGACTGCGCCGCCTCGGGGTTGGAGTTGTAACAGTCGTTCCAGACCACGACGCCGTTGTGCTGGCTGCGTTGGCCGCGCATCTGGCCGGCGGCGAAGGTTCGAACCGGCTCCCGCAGACGCTCCGGCGCGACGCCGAACACGCGCGCCACCGCAATGGCCGCCAGCAGGTTCATGACCGCGTGGCGGCCCGCCAGGCCCATCTCGAAATCCACTCCCACGGCTCGAAAGCGGGCGCCATCGGCGCTGTAGTGCGCCGCCTCCCCCCGCACGTCCGCGCCTTCCGACAAGCCGAACGTGACCGAGCGGCCGGGGTGCGCGTCCCGGAACGCCAGCACGCGCGGGTCATCGGCATTCAGCACCGCCACGCCGCCGCGCGGCAACGCCTCGATCAACTCGCGCTTGGCCGCCGCTACACCCTCGATGGAATCGAAATACTCGGCGTGCGCGTAGCCCACGTTGGTCACCACCCCCACGTCCGGCTTGGCGATGGCGGCCAGCCGGCGGATTTCGCCCGGGTGATTCATTCCGATTTCCAGAACGGCGGCGCGGCAGCCGCCGGCGAGCGACAGGATGGAAAGCGGCACCCCCACGTGGTTGTTGAAATTCCCGGCCGTCTTCCCCACGGACAACTCCGCTGCGAGCAGATGCGCGATGGCGTCCTTGGTGGTGGTCTTCCCCGCACTGCCGGTCACTCCGATCACGGTTCCGCCCCATTGCGCGCGCGCCCACGCCGCCAGCTCTTGCAGAGCTTCGAGCGTATCGCTCACCACCAATTCATGGGGCGCGCCGGTGCTCCGCTCCACCACCACACCGGCGGCGCCTCGAGCGATCGCAGCGCCCACAAAATCGTGGCCGTCGTGGTGGGGACCGCGCAGGGCGAAATAGAGATCGCCTGGATTCTGTGTCCGCGTATCCACGCTCCAGCCCGTCACCTTGAGCGGCGGAGGGTTCCCCGCCGCCCGCATGGCGCGCGCAACTTCTTGTGAATCCAGGGTCATGGTTCACTCGGTCTGGCGATACCCATAACCCCTAAGCACTTCTCTCGCCACCACCCGGTCGTCGAACGGAATGGTCTTGTCCTTCAGAACCTGGTAGGTCTCGTGGCCCTTGCCGGCCAGGATGACGAGGTCGCCCTCGCGCGCCTCCTTCAGCGCCCGGGCAATGGCGGCGGCGCGGTCCGGCTCCACCACGTGCGGCACATCCAGGCGCCGGATTCCCACCAGCGCGTCATTCATGATCGCCAGCGGATCTTCGGACCGCGGGTTGTCGCTGGTCAGCACGACGAAGTCGCTGGCTTCCGCGGCCGCCTGGCCCATCAGCGGGCGCTTGGCGCGGTCGCGATCCCCGCCGCAACCGAAGAGCGTAATCACTCGCTTGGGATTCAGCCCCCGCGCCACCGCAATCACGTTGCGCAGCGCGTCATCGGTATGCGCGTAGTCCACCACCACCACGAACGGCTGGCCTTGGTCGACTCGCTCGAATCGCCCCGGCACGGCACGGAGCCCGGCAATCCCTTGCGTGATTCTCTCCGGCGCGATGCCGTAGGAGAGGCCCGCGCCGCACGCCGCCAGAACGTTATACACGTTGATCCTGCCGATGAGCGGCGACTCGACGGCGAAGCGCAGCTTGCCGTACTGGACATCGAACCGCAGCCCGTGGAACCCCGATGAGATATGCAGCGCGTGCAGATCGCTCTCGTGGCCCAGCCCATACCAGAGGACTTCCGTCTTCGCATCCACCTTCAGCTTGCGCGCGTATTCGTCATCGCGGTTCAGGACGGCGAATCGGGGCGGAGGTCCCCCGGCCCCCTCGAACAGCGTCTGCTTGGCCGCGAAGTAGGTCTCCATGGAGCCGTGGAAATCCAGGTGATCGCGCGTCAGATTCGTGAAAACAGCGGTGTGGAATTGAAACACGTAAACCCGGCCCAGCGCCAGCGCATGGGACGAAACTTCCAAGGTGGCGTGGGTGCCGCCGGCGCGCTCGAGCTCCCAGAACAGCCGCACCAGGTCCAGCGATTCCGGGGTGGTGTTCAGGGCCGGCAGCACGCGCCCCGCCAGATGGTACTCAATGGTGCCGACGAGCGCCGTGGCGTGGCCCGACGCCCGCAACACCGAATCGATCAGGTAAGCGGTGGTGGTCTTGCCATTCGTCCCCGTAATGCCCGTCAGCCCGAGGCGCTCGTCCGGCTTGCCGTAGTAGTTGCGCGCCGCCAATGCCAGCGCTTGCCGGCCGTGCTCCACCTGAATCCAGCGCGCGGGGCCCAGAGGGCACCCCGGCGGGCCCGGAGGGCACCCCGGCGGGCCCGAAGGGCACCCCGATTCGCTGGCCACCGCTACGGCGCCGCGCGCCAGTGCGTCCGCGGCGAATTGGCGCCCGTCGGCGCGGCTGCCCGGAAAAGCAAAAAACAGGAAGCCCTGTTCCACGCGTCTCGAATCGTAATCCAGTCCGCTGATGTCGGCGCGGGCAAGCTCCGGCGGGATTGGCTGCCTCACCCGAACGCCCGAGAATATCTCGCCAAGAGTCATCTTACAAATCCACCGTGGCGCAGGCACTCTTGCCCAATGCCGCTTAGTTTTCGTGAAATCGATATTCTGCATGGATTATGGGGCGGGCAATCCTGCCCGCAAGCCGGCCTTCCGGCCGGCTGGACCCGCTGGAAAGCGGGTCCGCAGGCTGAAAAGCCTGCCCCACAAGTTTCGTCGGATTTGCGGTTTCCGAAAACTAAG
>Ga0187849_1003900_pt1 | contig 12763 bp, 8 predicted proteins | sample June2016WEW_4_10_2_FD_132412 | JGI IMG/M metagenome (GOLD analysis project Ga0187849, IMG submission 132412) | Peatland microbial communities from SPRUCE experiment site at the Marcell Experimental Forest, Minnesota, USA - June2016WEW_4_100 | ecosystem: Environmental > Terrestrial > Soil >... | reverse complement strand
GATGCCTCGGTCGGTCGGGGAGTGCGCTTCAACATCAGCGGGTGCTTGTCCTCCACCACCCACTCGATCACCTCGCCCTTCTCAATCTCCAGGGCTTGCGCCAAGGGCGCGGGACAAATCAGACACCATGGACGGTTCTTGCCACCCCCCTGAATCACCTGCACCGTGGACTGGTAACCCATGCTGGACCTCCCTCCGGCCATCGGAGGGGAAGTATATCATAGCTGTAATGCTAGTCAAGCATTTTTTTGATTTTTTCACAGCTTCGGATGCCCGTGCCACGCCGCGTGCTCGTGTAGGGGCCGGCGGCGCTGGCCCTGAGCGGGGCGTGCCTCATTTGGACGCAAATCACCGAGGCGGGGTAAGTGTCGTCAAGGGAAATCCCTCAATGCGCTGGCGGATAGAGACCAAACGCTTCCTCAACTTCGCGGATGCGCTGACGGCGGGAGTGATTCAGGTTTAGCACTTCTACGGTTGTGCGGCCCACGGTGGTCAACCCTTCGATCTGATAGCGATTAAACCGGAAGTGTTCTGACCAGCGTTGCCGGAGGGGATGAAATAATTGCACACGCTCACCCGTCGCCGGATCAATCGCCGTAATCCTGCTGGCTTTATGCAGATTGCATCCAGGGCACGCCAGCACGAGATTCTCCAAATCTGCGCGCCCGCCCTTGCATTGTGGGATTATGTGTTCAACGTGAAAAGTGGCTCCCTGGAGGCTCTCGTGCATCTGGCAATATTGGCACCGCCCGTCAGCGCGTGCCCGAACTGTGCGCGACAGTTCCTCCGGGAGGCTCATTATGGCTGCTTGCCTAAAATCTGCAATGCCTCGCCGCGGACGAGCGACAGTCGCTCGCTCAATTCAACCAATGCCTCCAGTTCTTCCCTTTCCGATTCCTGCAAAACCCCTTCGTTGTTGCGGTCCATTAGTTCCTGAAGACGATGGTCCGCCTTCGATGGAAAACGCAGATTTCCCACAGCCTCTATCCAGTCAACCGGTGCGGCAATGGTTGAATTCACGTCATCATCGTAAAACATCAAGGCATCGCTGTCAACGGCGGCGCCGAAACTTGTGGCGGGAAAACTGTATATCGCTTTTTTCATCAGCTATTCGAGCAAAGACGACGAGTTCGTACGGCGGTTCCACGCTGACCTTCAGCAGAAAGGCGCGCGCTGCTGGTTTGCGCCCGAAGACTTGAAGATCGGCGACAAGTTCCGAGCGCGCATCGAGGAATCCATACGCGTCTATGACAAGCTCATGGTGATCTTATCGGCGAACTCGATTCGCAGCCCGTGGGTGGAAGAAGAGGTGGAGGCGGCGCTGGAGAAAGAACGGAAGAAGAAGAAACAGGTCCTCTTCCCCATCCGCCTGGATGACGCCGTAAAGAAAACGCGTCAAGCCTGGGCCGCCAGCCTCCGCCGCATGCGCCACATCGGCGACTTCCGCGCCTGGAAAGATCACGACCCATACCACAAGTCGTTCAACCGCTTATTGCGCGACCTCAAAGCGTAGCGCAGGGCCCGCACTCTGGCCCTGCGGCTTTTCCAGCGGGCAGTCGCGGTCATTGCAGTCCTGACTGCGGGCTTTTTTCACGCCCGATGCCCCAGCGGCAACCGCACGCCGTCAATCTGCATGGGGCACGCCGCCACGGCCGGCTGCCGCAGACCCTTGTTCTTTGGCGTCTGCGATTTCCCGAAGGGACTTGGGGGAGCTGCAAAAGCAGTGACAAGGATCGAGTGACCAATGGCGAGAAACAGGCAAAGGCCAAAGGGAGGAGGACGAGGCGGAAATCGGGATTCGGGGGCGGGGTCGCTACGAAAAGCTGCCCGGCTGAAGAGCTTGCGGAAAAACGCTTCAATGCTGTCATTCTGAGTGGAGCGAAGAATCTCGCCCTGCGCATTTTCATGGCAATGCGAGATTCTTCGTCGCCTGCGGCTCCTCAGAATGACAGTGCCCACGAGTTTTTCCGCAACCTGTGAAGCCGGCCTCTACTTAAAGCTCCTCGCTGTCTACTGCCCTAAAGCGCCCACCTGCGCCTGCCCGCCGGTCATGTCAGAGTGATCACCATCACTTAGAACAAAGAGCGTTTTTCTCGAACGATTCGCTCATAATTAGATTATCCCCACAAAGATTGGCTCTGATAAAATCGCGTAGGACAACTGTCTCCGGAGCACGGATTGCCGAAGAAGAAAATCGCCGAACAAGACCCCGTCTTGGCCGCGGAAGGGGCCTTGCACATTCGCGTGTTGGGCATCGTACTTGCCGGCGGCAAGGGAAGGCGGCTCTTTCCCCTCACTCGAGAACGCGCCAAGCCGGCGGTTCCTTTCGGAGGCAAATACCGGATCATCGATTTCGTCCTCAGCAATTTCATCAACTCCGGAATCAACTCGATCTACGTGCTCACCCAGTTCCGCAGCCAGTCGCTGCTCCAGCATCTGAGTGAGGGATGGCAGTTCAGCGGAGTGCTGAAGAGCTACTTCATCATCCCCGTGCCGGCCCAGATGCGTTCCGAGGACGAGACTTGGTACCAGGGCACAGCCGACGCCATTTTGCAGAACATCAACCTCGTCGAGCAGTCCGACCCGCACGTGGTGGCCATCTTCGGCGCCGATCACGTCTACCGCATGAACATCGCCAGCATGATCGACTTCCACATGGCCAGGCACGCGGAAGTGACCGTCGCCGCCATCCCCGTGCCCCGAAAGCACGCCGCCGAATTCGGCGTCATCGAGGCCAACGAGGATGGACGCATCATGGCCTTTCACGAAAAGAACGCCCATGCGCCCACCCTGCCCGGCGATCCCAGCCAAGTCTACGCCTCCATGGGCAACTACATCTTCACCAAGCGCACGCTTGTGGATCTGCTCGAAGCCGACGCGAATGACCCCGCGAGTCACCACGATTTCGGCAAGGACATTCTGCCCAAGCTCGCCGGCCACGCCCCCATCTACGCTTACAACTTCCAGACCAACCGCATCCCCGGCGAGGCCGAAGACTCCATCCCCTACTGGCGCGACGTCGGCACCATCGATGCCTACTACGAAGCCAACATGGACCTGCGCTCCGTCAAGCCTGAACTCAACCTCTACAATCGCCAGTGGCCCCTGCGCAGTACCAGCTACCCCGACCCGCCTGCCAAGTTTACCTTCGACGAGGCCCATCGCCGCGGTGAGGCCATCGACAGCATCGTATCCGGCGGATGCATTCTTTCCGGCGGTGTCGTGCGCAACTCCATTCTTGGCCGCGGCGTCCGCGTCCACACCGGCGCCCTCGTGGAAGGCTGCGTCATCATGGATAATTGCGACATCGGCCGCCACGCCCAAGTGCGCCGCGCCATCCTGGATAAGAACGTCCGTGTTCCTGAACACACCCGGATCGGCTACGATTTCGATGCCGACCGCGCGCGCGGATGGCACGTGACCGAATCCGGCATCGTCGTCATCGGCGGAGAACGCAGCACGGTGCCCGTGGCCACGCTGGTCGTTTGATAGAGCAGTGACAAGTGACGAGTGACGAGTGACAAGTGACGAGCAAAATTACCGATTTCGAATTGTCTCAATCCAAAATCCAAAATCTAAAATCCAAAATGACTCTGCCCGTGCTACGATGCACTGCGTTTTCGGACTTCATCTGGAGGTTAAATATGGATTTATCCAAAATGACGCGGCGGGATTTCCACAAGTCCACGACGCTGGGTGTGACGAGCCTGGCCCTTTCGGCGGGCCCCGCCGTTCGGAGCGTGATCGGCGCCAACGACCGCATCGGCATCGGCCTGATCGGCGCCGGCAACCAGGGCCGGTTCGATTTCAGCTCCATGATGCGAACGGGGCAAGTGAATGCCGTCGCCGCAGCGGATGTTTACCAACTGCCACTTGCCCAGACGCTCGATGCCACCGGGACGCCACCGGGCAAGACCGTCGCTTACAGCGACTTTCGCCGCATCCTGGAGCGCAAGGATATTGACGCCGTCATCGTGGCCACACCGGAACACTGGCACGGCATTCCCATGATCATGGCGTGTGAGGCGGGCAAGGATGTATACGTAGAAAAGCCCATATCGCACACGATTTACGAGGGCCGCAAAATGGTGGAGGCGGCCAACAAGTACAACCGCGTGGTGACGTGTGGCACGCAGCAGCGCTCCGGCGAGCATTACCAGAAAGTTGTGGAGATGATTCGCGGCGGCAAGATCGGCAAGGTCACCTTTGTCGAGGCATGGCTCCATGGAGGCGGGTTTACGCGCGAGAACCGCAAGCAAACGCCTCCGCCCGACAGCGATCCTCCCCCGGGATTCGATTGGGATTTCTGGCTCGGACCCGCGCCTTACCATCATTACAACCGCAGCCGCCGGGGATTCACGGGCTTTTGGGAAACCGGGGGCGGCGAAACCACCAACTGGGGACCGCACTTGATGGACGTAGTCCATTGGGCGATGCAAGTGGACGCCCCGCTGACAGTCTCCTGCTCAGGGGGGAGATACGCCAGCCAGGGCATTTACGAGACCCCCGACACCCTCGAGGTCATGTACGAATACCCGGCCTGCCCGCTCAATTCCGCCGGCTTTATCGCCCGCTTCGGCTTCCACCTGGGACGGGGACCGGACGAACATTCGTATGGAACGCAGTTCTACGGAACGGATGGTACGCTGTTCATCAACCGCGAAGGCTATACCATCTGGCCACCCAACCGCACCACCGATGTGTGGGAAACCTTCGGCCCGACGGAAATTGAAAAGGGCGATGCCACACCCCAGCACCAGCCTCACGTGGTCAATTTCCTGGCCTGCGTAAGATCGCGGAAGAAGCCGAACTCCGATATCGAAACCACCCACCGCACCACCAGCGTTTGCATCATTGCCAACCTTTCGCTGCGGCTTGGCCGGAAATTGCGGTGGGATAGCCAGAAGGAACTGTTCATCGGTGACGCCGACGCCAATAAGATGTTGAATGAAGAGCGCCGGAAACCGTGGGATGTGATTTAGTGCCCCGGCTTGCGTGATTATTCGCCGGTGGGAATTAGCATTGTAGGGGCGAACTGCGGTCGCCGCGATTTCTTGCTAGGCTCAGAAGTTCTCATCGAACATTTGGAAGGGCGGGGCTTCAGCCCCACCGCAGACGCGGCTATCTATCTTAATTCCCTTCTCGCGCCCCGCGGTCGCTGCGGCGACCGCGGGGCGCGAGAAAGAGGAATAATGGGGAAGGTCTCTAAACGGCGGGGCTAAAGCCCCGCCCTTCCCTTACCAAGGAGGAGGCAACGCAATGAAATTCGGCGTCAATACCATGGTTTGGACCACCCAGGTGGGAGAGAAACAGGAGCCGCTATTCGCCCGCATCAAGGAATGGGGCTTTGACGGAGTCGAACTCTTCCTCTCTCCCGACGAGCCCGCCAATATTCCGGCGATCAGGGCCACGCTCGATCGGCTGCAACTGGAACGTACCACGTGCTGCGTGCTGCCGCGCCATGCCAACCTGATCAGCTCCGATGCGGCCACCCGCGCGCAAGGAGTGGAGTTCTTGAAAAAGTGTATGGACAGGACGGCGGACCTGGGCGCCCGCCTGATCTGCGGTCCCTTGTACGCCGGCCTGGGAGTTATGACCGGAAGCCGGCGCACCGAGAAAGAGTGGAAGTGGGCCGTCAAAGGTCTGCGCGCAGCCGCCACCCGCGCGCAAAAACGCGATGTGTGCCTTTGCCTCGAGCCGCTGAATCGTTTCGAGACTTACTTTCTCAACACCCTCGAGGACGCCGCTCGCCTGGTGCATGATGTGGGCGCGCCCAACGTGAAAATCCACTTTGACACTTTTCACTCGAACATCGAGGAACAGCATCCGGCCGAGGCCCTGCGCGCGGTGGCCAAAGATTTGGGACATGTTCACATTTCTGAAAACGATCGCGGCATACCGGGAACCGGCCACAACGATTGGAAGGGAATTCTCAAAGTGCTGAAGGAAATTGGCTACGATGGCTGGCTGACCATTGAATCTTTCGCCCAGCCGGAGCCCGCGCTGGCCGCAGCCGCCGCCATCTGGCGCGACCTGGCGCCATCAGGCGATGACCTGGCACGCCAGGGACTGCACTTCACGAAAAATCTGGCGCGCAAGTTGGGGATTCGATAATGGGTAGCGCGGACCCCCGTTTTTGGGGCCCGCGATTCTTCTTTTGGAAAAACCGAAAATCTCCAAGACGGACTCCTGCCCTCCGATTTAGAAGCTCGAGTCTCGGGAAGAACCGCAGACCTCAAAGGCGGAGGTCTGCGCTACACATGCTCGCGCTTTTGAGAGAGGGATGTGTTGTTTGGAATTTACTTCCCTTGCCCCCTTGGGGGAGAGGGAAAAAGAATTCTTGGTTAAGGAGATTGTTATGTCTTCCCGCGCTAGCAGAATAATTCGCATCCTCCACCGCGCTGCCCCTCTTGTGCGCCTGTCGCTGGGCTTCCTGGCCCTCGCGTCCTGCCTATTCTGGATTACGGGACGCGTGAGCGCGCAGGGCTCAGAGGAAATTCCTTTCTATAAACACACCATTGACTTGGGACAAAGCGAAGCGGCAGAGGTCGCCGACGTGAATCGCGACGGGAAGCTCGACATCATTTCCGGCGAGAACTGGTACGAGCAAACGCTGCCAGGCAAGGATGGGCCGCGTTGGATCAAACACCATTTTCGGGACCTGCCCTTCAATGGCGGTTACTTGGAAGACTTGGGTGACTTGGCGATTGATGTGAATGGTGACGGCTACCCCGATGTGGTGACCAGTTCCTACTGGACCACGCCACTGGCTTGGTGGGAAAACCCCGGCAAATCGAACCAGCCCTGGGTGAAGCACGTCATCGAGACGCGCTCGCCGGTGGAATTCTCGTTTCTGGTGGATATCCTGAATACCGGCAAGCCGCAACAACTCTTACCGCAATTCGGCGACAGCAAATTCCCGCTGACCTGGTACGAAATCGTCGGCAAAGGCCAGGACGCGCACTGGGTAGGACACGTGGTCAGTCCCCGGAGCTATGGGCACGGCATCGGCGCGGGAGACGTCAACGGCGACGGGCGCACGGACATCATCACGCCCAAGGGATGGTTTGAAGCTCCCCCCGACCCTCGCCACGGCGAGTGGGCCTTCCACGCGTTTTTGAGCGCGGATAGCGGCCACCCCGAATTCGACTTGGGAGCGACAGGATTCATCTACACGATGGACGTGAACGGCGACGGCTTGCCGGACCTCGTCACCACCCTCGCCCACGACTACGGAATTTTCTGGTACGAACAAAAGAAGGACGCGCAGGGCAACCGCACCTGGGTGAAACATGTTATCGACAACGCCTGGTCGCAGGCTCACGCCTTGACGATCGCCGACCTCAAGGGCGATGGCAAACCCGTACTGGTAACGGGAAAGCGCTACTACGCGCACGAGCACGATAAAGGCGCCAACGAGCCTCTCGGCGTGTATTGGTATGAAAGAGTGCAGACCGAACACGGGCTGCAATGGCGGCGGCACATCATTGACTACGGCACGCGGACCGGGGGAGGGATGCAAGTTTGCGTGGTCGACATCGACCATGACGGCGACCTCGACATCGTCGTGGGCGGAAAAACCGGGCTCTTTCTCTTCGAGAACATGACCAAAGGCCGCCGCGTCCCGCTGACTGATGTCATCGCCGCCCCCGGGCGATGACCGAATCAAAGGATTTCACCACAGAGCGCACAGAGACCACAGAGAAAAGAACTACTGCTTGGACGGGCAGAGATTACGGTTCCTTGGTTTGTTGACCAGCAGTTTCTATCTTTAGTCTTTTCTCCGTGATCTCTGTGCGCTCTGTGGTGAAATCCTTCTGCGTTGAGGCCGGCAGTTGCGTTTTGCGCTCTGTGGTGAGTCCTCATAATCCCGTGGGGTTACCCGCGCTGCTGCTATAATCAAACGTTCATCACCCTGTTGGCGAGGCGCGGTTAGAGTGCCGGGCGGAACCATCCGCCCGGGGCAAAATCTTATGTCGGGAATTATCGGTTACATCGGAAACAAACGGGTGGTGCCCGTACTGCTGGAAGGCTTGCAGCGGCTGCAATACCGCGGGTACGACTCCGCGGGCTTGGCCGTGATGCGCGAGGGCAAGCTGGACGTTCGCCGCTCCCCCGGCAAGCTGCGAAATCTGGAAGAGAAGATTCGCCTCGATCCCGTGGACGGCGCGTACGGCATTGGGCACACGCGCTGGGCCACGCACGGCGCGCCCACAGAGGAGAACGCTCACCCGCATACCGATTGCCATCAGACTGTGGCAGTCGTTCACAACGGGATCATTGAGAATTATCTGGAGCTGAAGAAGCAGCTCGAAGCGGAAGGCCACAAGTTTACCACCGAGACCGACACGGAAGTGATCGCCCACCTGGTGGAAAAGCACCTTGCAGGAAATGGTTCGGGGCGACCTGCGCCCAGTCTCGAGGATGCCGTGCGCGCGGCCGTGCGGCAGCTCAAAGGGGTGTTCGCGCTCGCCATCATCTCCACCAAAGATCTGAACAAGATCGTTGCCGTGCGGCAGGGTCCGCCGGCGGTGATCGGCCTGGGCAAGGACGAGTACTTCGTGGCGAGCGACGTACCCGCCATCCTTTACCACACGCGCGACTTGTTTTTTCTTTCCGACGGCGACGTGGCCGTGCTCACCCCCAACGGTGTGACCTTGTCTGATTTCGACGGCCATCCCGTCACGCGGCGTGTGCAGCACATCACCTGGGACCCCATCCTGGCGGAGAAGGGCGGGTTCAAGCACTTCACCCTGAAGGAAATTTACGAACAGCCGCGCGCCGTGCGCGACACCGCTCTGGGAAGAATCTCTCCTGAGTCCGGCCAGGTTTTCCTGGATGAAATGGAAATTTCCGAGGAGGATTTCCGTTCGTTCAAGGAAATCCGGATTGTCGCCGCCGGGACCTCACGCCACGCGGGCCTGGCGGGAAAAGTGATGATCGAGCGCCTGGCGCGCGTGCCGGTGGAAGTCCATTACGCCTCGGAATTCCGCTACCACGACCCGCTGGTGGATGCGCAGACCCTTACTTTGCTGATCACCCAATCCGGCGAAACGGCGGACACCATCGCCGGCCAGCGCGAGGCGAAGGCCAAGCTCTCGAAGACGCTGGCCATCTGCAACGTGCTGAGCAGCATGGTGCCGCGGGAAGCGCATGGTACCATCTACACGCACGCCGGGCCGGAAATTGGCGTGGGCTCAACCAAAACCTTCACCGCGCAGTTGACGGCGCTTTACCTCTTCGCGGTTTACTTGGCGCAGACGCGCGACCGCCTGCCCGTCGCCGAGGCCAAGAAGCTCCTGGCCGCGTTGACGGCACTGCCCAAACAGCTCGAGAGCGTGCTGCAAAAGGACGATGAGTTCGAAGATTTCGCGCGGCATTTCTACCGCTCGTCGGATTTTCTTTTCCTCGGCCGCGGCGTGCACTTCCCCGTGGCGCTGGAAGGCGCCTTGAAGATGAAGAAATTTTCGTACATCCACGCGGAGGCCTGCCCGGCGGGCGAGATGAAGCACGGGCCCATCGCGCTGATCGCCGATGGGATGCCGGTGGTCGTGATCGCCACCTGCGATTGGAGCGCCGAGGATTCGCGCGCCCGCTACGAGCGCACCATTTCCAACATCAAGGAGGCTAAGGCGCGGGGGGCCACCCTCCTGGCGCTGGTGACGGAAGGAGATCGCGAGGTCAGCGACATGGCCGACCATCTCATCGTGCTGCCCCACACCAACGAGTTGCTCTCTTCCATCCTGGAAGTGGTGCCCCTGCAATTGCTGGCCTACCACATCGGCGTGCTGCGCGGCTGCGACGTGGATCAGCCCCGCAACCTGGCCAAGTCGGTCACGGTGGAATAATTAAGGTAGCGAGGGAAGAAGCACAAGCGTTTTAGTGAGATCGCTTCAACTAATTGATAGTGTGCTGGTTACATGTGAAATGCTCGACTGAATCAGTCAACTGACTCTGGTGATGGGGGATGTCATAAGTGAATACCATCGCTGCGAAGGACATTATTAGTCGGATTCGGCTGGAAAATCCCTGGTGGGAAGGCGATCATGCCATCGCTCCCTCGCTTCGCGGCATGAAGCCTCGCGCTTACCTTAGTCTTTTTCACCCTTTGGTCAAGGAACGGACGGTGCGCCGGGCCGTTGTCTTAATGGGTCCGAGGCGCGTCGGTAAGACCGTGATGATTCATCATAGTATCCAAGCTCTACTCGATGAAGGCGTGAAGCCTACATCGATTTGCTATTGTTCGGTAGACAATCCTGTTTATAATGGGCTGAGCGTAGAGAAGCTATTAGAACATTATGGGAAGTCTGGAGGCATAGACTACAAATCGGAGCAGATTTACCTATTCTTTGATGAAATCCAATATCTGCGAGAGTGGGAGGTCCATCTCAAATCTGCCGTAGATACGTATCCCAGCATCAAGTTTGTAGCGTCGGGATCTGCCGCTGCCGCGCTACGGTTGAAGAGCGTTGAGTCTGGAGCTGGTCGCTTCACTGATTTTCTTCTCCCTCCACTAACATTTTACGAGTACTTAAACTTGCTAGGCAAGACAGAGCTCTTGGAAGAACCAGCGATTGTGGATGCCAAGACACGAAGAACGGGCTTCTTCTCGGCAAAGAATATTGACCAGTTGAACGAACAGTTCATTTACTATCTAAATTTTGGGGGCTACCCGGAGGTGATGTTTTCTCCCCAAATCCAGTCCGATCCAGCCCGTTTCATCAAGAGTGATATTATCGACAAGGTTTTATTGAGAGATCTTCCCAGCCTATACGGAATCGAAAACATTCAAGAACTGAACTACCTGTTCACCACCGTGGCTTTCAACACCGCGAATGAGATTTCGCTGGGAGAGCTTTCCCAAAACTCCGGCGTGGCAAAGAATACCATCAAACGATACATCGAGTACCTTGAGGCCGCCTTCCTTATAAAAGTTGTTCATCGAATAGGCCACAATGCGAAGAGATTTCGCAGGGCTGACTACTTCAAGGTGTATCTCACCAATCCATCAATGCGCGCCGCATTGTTCTCTCCGTTGAAGCCAGAAGACAGCGAGATTCCGCATCTGGCCGAGACCGCCATCTTTGCACAGTGGTTTCATAGTGATACGGTACTAAATTACGCCAGATGGCAGGATGGGGAAGTGGACATAGTACTCCTTGGTCCTAAGCAAAAAGCGGAGTGGGCAGTTGAGGTGAAGTGGTCCGATCACCATTGTGAACACCATGATGACCTGAGAAGCCTAGTTAGTTTTTGCCTTGAGAATGGGCTGAAGGATACTTTGGTCACAGCCAAAACAAGAACATTGACCTGTAATGTAGGCGGCGTAAAGGTACTCTTTGAGCCGGCAAGCCTCTACTGCTACACAGTTGGATATAACCTCATACATGGAAGAAGGAGTCTGCCGTTATCAGAACAGCTACAAATCGAACTCCCATTTTGACTTCCCTATGAAAGTCGTTTACTCCGACCAATACGACCTGAATCTGGGGAACCACGTTTTCCCCTCCATCAAGTATCGCTTGATCAAGGAAAAGCTGCTGCGTGACCAGATGGTGGGCCGGCAGGATTTTGTCGAGCCGCCGGCGGCTTCGGACGACGATGTGGCGCTGGTCCACGACCGCGAATACATTCGCAAGTTGCAGGCCGGCAAGCTTTCCTATTTGGAAATCTTGCGCCTGGAAATTCCCTACTCGCCTGCGCTCGTGCGCGCCGTGTGGCTTTGCGCGGGCGGGTCAATTCTGGCGGGGCGGTTGGCGCTCCAGGACGCCACGGCAGTGAACGTGGGCGGAGGATTTCACCACGCCTACCCCGACCACGGCGAAGGCTTCTGCGTTCTCAACGATTTTGCCATCGCCATTCGCCGGCTTCAGAAAGACAAGGCCATCGAGCGCGCCATGACCGTGGACTGCGACGTGCACCAGGGCAACGGCACCGCCGCCATTTTCGCCGGCGATCATTCGGTGTTTACTCTTTCAATACACCAGGAAAACAACTATCCCTATCCCAAGCCCCCCAGCACGCTCGATATCAACCTGCGCGACGGCGTGGAAGACGATGAATACCTTCAGGAACTGCAAAAGGGGCTTGACCAGGCGCTCGGCGAATTTCAGCCTGACCTGATCTACTACTTGGCGGGCGCCGACCCCTATCGCCACGATCAACTCGGAGGGCTAAAACTCTCGATTGAAGGGCTGGAGCGGCGCGACCGGTTGGTATTTGAGAAGGCGCGAGCGAAAAACATTCCCGTCGCGGTCGTGCTGGCAGGAGGTTATGCCCGCCGCGTGGAAGACACCATCCTAATCCACACCAATACCATTCAGGTTGCGAAGGAATTTGCGAAGTAGCGCGGACCTCCGCCTTTGAGGTCCGCGGCTCTTCCGTTGCAAAAACTGGAGGTTTCCAGGACCCACGCCTGCCCTCGGGTTGGGAGCGCGAGTCACCGTAAGAACCGCAGACCTCAAAAGTGGAGGTCTGCACTACGCACTCAACTTGGAACAGGGAATACGAAAAGGCCACGATATGCGAATCCGTTCAGCCAATAATCTTCCCCTCTCATTGTGCTCGGGTCGAAGAAAATTGCACAGTAAGGTTCGAGGTCTCGATTTTCGATGAAGTGACCTTTGAATGGCCAGGACTCAAAAAAACCCTGCGGGGGATAGTCCGCCCGTAGACCAACACGCCGCCTTGCCACGGGAAGGCTTCGTAAATGCCGAAAACACCAACCTTGCCCAAGTCTACCCGCTTGCCGTCCCAGTAGAGG
>Ga0187849_1003898_pt1 | contig 12778 bp, 12 predicted proteins | sample June2016WEW_4_10_2_FD_132412 | JGI IMG/M metagenome (GOLD analysis project Ga0187849, IMG submission 132412) | Peatland microbial communities from SPRUCE experiment site at the Marcell Experimental Forest, Minnesota, USA - June2016WEW_4_100 | ecosystem: Environmental > Terrestrial > Soil >... | reverse complement strand
TGCCACCCAACCTGCTGCCCGGGCTCTCCGCGGACGTCGAGGTGCTCCTGGAGGCGCGCGAGCAGGTGCTGCGCATCCCGACTTATGCCTTGCTCGAGGGCAACCGGGTCCTCGTGGTGGAGGGTGGCCTGTTGGCCGAGAAAAAGGTGGCCACCGGTTTGCACAACTGGAATTTCACCGAGATCACCTCCGGGCTGGCCGCCGACGAAAAGGTCGTCGTGTCGCTCGACCGGCCGGAGGTGAAGGCCGGCGCCCGGGTCGTCATCGGCGGGGAGGTGGAAAAGTGATTGAGCTAGCCGGGATTCATCGCACGTACGTCGTGGGCGGGAGCCCGGTTTACGCGCTCAAGGAGGTCAACCTGCGGATCGAGCGGGGCGAGTATGTCTCGGTCATGGGCCCGTCCGGCTCGGGCAAATCGACCCTCCTGCACCTGCTGGGGTGCCTGGATCGGCCCACCGCGGGCTCCTACCGGTTTGCGGGCCAGGAGACGGCGCGGTTGACGGAGTTGGAGTTGTCCCGCCTGCGCCGTCACCAGATCGGGTTTGTCTTTCAGTTTTTCCACCTGGTGCCGCGGCTCACGGCGGCGGGAAACGTGGAACTGCCGATGGTGTTCGCCGGGATTCTCCCCGAGGAGCGGCGGCAGCGGGTCCGAACCGCGCTCGCGGCGGTGCGCTTGACCGCGCGGGCCGAGCACCGCCCCGACCAACTCTCGGGCGGCGAGCAGCAGCGGGTGGCGATCGCGCGCGCGGTGGTGATGGGTCCCGGGCTGCTGCTCGCCGACGAACCCACCGGCAATCTCGACAGCGTCTCGGGCCGGGAGATCGTCCAGCTCATCGAGGAGATGAACCGGCAAGGCTTGACGCTCATCGTGGTGACGCATGACCCGCGAATCGGGGAACGGGCGCGGCGCCGAATCCATTTGGCCGATGGCGAAGTCGTCTCGGATGAGCGGGCGGAGGGCGCCGCCGTCCCGGCCGGGGCGGAGCCAGGCTCGCGGCAGGCCCTATGAGGTTCCTCGATCTGTTGCGGTTTGCCAGCGGCGGCTTGCGGGGTCATCGCCTGCGGACCTCGCTCTCGCTGCTGGGCGTGGCAATCGGGGTCGCTTCGGTGGTGCTGTTGACGAGCCTGGGCGAAGGGGCTCGTCTCTACGTGACCGGGGAGTTTGCTTCGCTGGGCGCGAACCTGCTCATCTTCATTCCGGGCAAGACGGAGACCAAGGGCTGGGCGCCGCTGGTCAGCACGGCGCCCCACGACCTGACGATGCAAGACGCGGCGGCGCTGCTCCAGCGCGTGCCGGCCATCCGGCGGGTGGCGCCGCTGGCCGTCGGGACGGCTACCCTCCTGGCGGGGGAACGCAGCCGGGAGGCCGCGGTGATCGGCGCCACGCACGACATCCTCGAGATTCGGCGCCTCAAGATGGCCGGCGGGCGGTTTCTGCCCCCGGACCTGCCCGAGGCCGCGCTCTGTGTCATCGGCGCGAAGCTCCAGCGGGAGCTCTTTCCCGATCAAAATCCGCTCGGGCAGTGGGTGCGGATCGGGGAATGGCGGTTTCGCATCATCGGCGTGATCGCCCCGCGCGGCACCTCGCTGGGGATGGATATGGATGAGGTCGTCGAGATTCCGGTGCAAACCGCCCTGCGCTTGTTCAACCGGAGCGGCCTGTATCGGATTTTGGCGGAGGTGGGCTCTCATTACGAGGTGCCCAAGGCGGAGCAGGCGGCGTTGGCGGTCTTGCGCGACCGCCATGCGGGGCAGGAAGACGTCACCGTCCTGACGGAGGACGCGGTGCTCGCCACCTTCGATCAAATCCTGCGCGCGCTGACGGCGGCCCTGGCTGGCATCGCCGCCATCTCGCTGGCGGTGGCCGGCCTGGGCATCATGAACGTGATGTTGGTCTCGGTCTCCGAACGGACGCGCGAGGTCGGTCTGCTCAAAGCGGTCGGGGCGACCCAGGCGCAGGTGCTGGCGGTCTTCCTGGTCGAGGCCGCCGTCCTTTCGACCGTCGGCGGGGGCCTCGGACTGGTGATGGGTCTGGCGGCGGGAGGCGGCTTGCAGCGGCTCTATCCGGATTTCCCCATCCACCCGCCGGGTTGGGCGATCGGGGCGGCCCTGGTCGTGTCCTGCGGCGTGGGACTGCTGTTCGGCATTCTGCCGGCCCGCAACGCGGCGCGCCTGAATCCGGTTCAGGCCTTGATGAGGCGCAAGGCATGAGCTTCAAGGACCTGCTGCGCCTGGCCTGGCAGTCCCTCTGGTTCCACCGCCAGCGGTCCCTCCTGACCATGCTGGGGATCGTGATCGGGATCGCGTCGGTGATTCTCTTGACCTCGATTGGTGAGGGGACGCGCGTATATGTGATGTCCGAGTTCACCCAGTTCGGCACGACGCTGGCGACGGTGGCCCCCGGGAGGGTCGAAACCACGGGCGCCCCCGGCGCCCTGGGGATCACCGTGCATCCTTTGACGCTGGAGGACGCCGCGGCGCTGGAGCGGCTGCCCGGAGTGGAGCGCGTGGTGCCGGTGGTGTATGGGGCGGCGCCGGTAGAGCGGGCCGGCAAGACCCGCAATGTAATTGTTTATGGCGTCACGTCGGCGGCCCCATCCGTATGGCGGTGGCGCGTCCGGGGCGGCCGGTTTCTGCCCGAGATGGAATGGCGGCGCGGCGCGCCCTTGGCCGTTTTGGGCCCCAAACTGAAGCGCGAACTCTTCGGGGACGAGACTTCGCTGGGCCAACACGTGCGCATCTCGGGGGAGCGCTTCCTGGTGCTCGGGGTGATGGAACCTAAGGGCCAATTTCTCGGGTTCGACTTTGACGACACCGCCTTCATCCCGGTGGCGGAGGCCCGGCGGCTGTTCAATCACCTGGGCCTGAACGAGATCGACGTGTCGATGGCCAATGCCTCGCTGATCGAGCCCGTGGTGGAACGTGTCCGCAGCCTGCTCATCGCGCGGCACAATAAGGAGCAGGATTTCACGATCGTCACCCAAACCGGCATGTTGGAAAGTCTGGGGCGGATCATCCGGATCGTGAGCCTGGCGGTGGGCGGGATCGGGGCCATCTCGCTGCTCGTGGGCTCGATTGGCATCCTGACCATGATGTGGATCTCGGTCAACGAGCGCACGTCGGAGATCGGGCTGGCCCGGGCCATCGGCGCCACCCCCACGCAAATCCTGCTCCTCTTTCTGAGCGAGGCGGCGCTGCTCTCCACCCTGGGCGGCGCGCTCGGTCTGGGTCTGGGCATCGGGCTCGCCCAACTGCTGCATTTGTACGTCCCCGCCCTCCCGGTGAAGACGCCGATGGAGTTCGTATTGTTGGCCATGGCGGTCAGCCTGATGGTGGGAATCATCAGCGGCTTGCTGCCCGCGCGGCGCGCGGCCTCGCTGGACCCACTCGTCGCGCTGACGGCGGAATAAGAACCGCGGCCCGGGATAAAAAATGAGTGAAGCGTCAAAATCCGATCCCTTGAGACCTGCGGGTTTGTCTGACAGGGGGACGGAGGACAACGCCCCGGTCAATGTTGATGCCCTCCTGCCCTCACCATTTTCAGTCCCTGTGGTGTAGTCCAGCCAACAGGCCTGCCTCTCATGCAGGAGATCACCGGCCTGCCCCGCCGTAGCTTTCCAGCGAAGGCGGGAGCGAAGCCGGTCAGGGACGCCAATATACGGGCAAATCTGAAGGGACAGCCGGAATGCCTGTTCGGCCTGCGCGTTCAGGCCGTGTGCGGCAAAGAGGTTGGCCTGGGCATCAGTCATTTTTGAGTAGGCCCTCAGCCAATCGGGCGAATCGGCGGCAGCGGGATCCGCGCGCAGTTGCTGCACCCGGTCTTGCCAGTAGGCCAGAGTTTGCGACGCAATGTCGGCGCTCAATGCATTCTGGCCATCCGGCGAGCGCAGTTCCATGATCGGGCCCAGCGGAGCGGCCTCAGCGTAGGTGGACTTCAGCGGATAGGATTCCTCGAGCCCGAAAGACGAGTCGGGATTTGCTTGAAGGATCATTTGCAGAATCCGCTCGTTAATCGCCATGCAGGAGATTTGCTCGGAAACCTGGATTGATTGTTCGCCCTGCTTGACAACCGCTGTCCAAAGACCGCCACCATCGCTGCCGACGCGCTCTCCGGGAAGCAGTTGCTTGGGTTCGTCCGGAAATTGCTGGTCATGGGCCAGGCGCTTTTGGCAATCCGCGACGTAGCTCTCGTAAGCGCTCTGGACCTGTTCCGTCGTGGGCAAGTTCACACGCTCGCCATAGATGAAGCGGAGGCAGTCCATGTAGGTGTTGTCCGCCAGGCCGTTCTGCCTAATGACCACGTGCCTTTCACTCTCACTGGTCTCGTTCAGCATTTCCGGGATTCCACGGCCGGGATCGGTCCCGCCGACGTACACCATGCCGGGCTTCAGCGATTCGAGAATGGCATTCCCGTAGTCAAGGTATTCCTGCGCCGGCCACAAATGAGCCTCCTCAAGGGCGTTAAAAGTCGCAAGCACGGGCGCCCAGAGCTGATCCAACTCGTGTGGGTGCGGCTGAACTCTGCGTTCGACCACCATCTTCCTGAATAGGGCCTGCAGTTGTTCCCAGTCCCCCGCCTCCGCCGCTGCGAAGAACTGTTCAACCTCAGCAGGCACACCGATATTCAGTTTGCCCGCAATCCCGTGAAGCACCTCGCGCCGGGAGCGCGCGAATTGGGCCGCCCTACGGGCTACAATCTGTTCGGCCGATTCAGCCGGAAGTGCCTCGGCACCGCCGGAATGCAGTCGTGAAAGGTCTCGTCGTCCCGGCCGCGCCTCACCGCTGAAATGGTCGCCGGATAGACCCGGTCTCGTGGGCCGGCTGCTCTCCGGCAGCGGCTTTGCCCGCGGCAGCAGAAGCGCGATGAAAAAGACAGCCAGCGAGCCCCCGACGATGATCGGCATCCACGACCGCCGATGGCAACACCCTGTCACATCGGTTTCGACAAGGCGCGTCGGCGCGGCGTGGTCGTCCTGGCCAATTCCTATGAGCCGAGGCGCCAACTGGGCAATCTCCTGCTCGAAAGCGAATGGCAATCGGATCGGCGTCCTCAGCCGGCCAAGGTCACCAGCCAGCTATGCGCTTCCTATGCGGGGCAATACCAACGCTCACCGAGTTTTGCGTTGGGCATGTTTGTGAGCCGGCAGTATCTCCTCGATGCTCCCCGGACCGCCACCTTGCTTCCGGCTGGCATTTGCCTTGCTGGCCTGGCGGTGCTGCTCTGGCGCGCCGGCACCACCCGCAAGCGGCGGCTCATCCTGGGCTCGGTGGTCCTGGCCGGCGTGCTTTCGGCCCCGCTCCTGCCGATAGTGGCCAGCCGCATCTTTTGCGTCTGTCTCCACCCCGGAATCGGCATCCATTACGAAGGGGATCGGCTTTTCGCTCAACCCATAGGCTCGGACTTGTGCTCGATTGAGGATTGGCCGAGCGCTCAGGCCTGGAGACAAAACCTGCACCCGATTGATGTCTTGTTTACATCCGTCCCGGTTGAATTGTTGCCGGAATCCGAAACGCGCTGCTTTGAACGGCTGAGCGTCGTGCCGACAACCTTTTCCCGCGATACCCGGGGCAAAGTCACCGGCCTGGCCCTGCACTACCACGGCAAGAGTTTCCATTATGACAAAATCTCAGATGCGCCGCCCAAGGCCACCGACCCATTGAAACCGACCGTCATCGTGGCCGTCAACTACGCCAAGGTGCCGAAGAAGCGACCGAAGCTCTGCGCCCGTGCCGTTCGCGAACGCGACCGTAACCGCTGCCAGTACACCGGTCGTGTCCTGCGCCCGGACGAGGGCAGCCTGGACCACGTCGTGCCCCGCTCGCGCGGCGGCAAGGACGCCTGGGAAAACTTGGTCTGGTCGGCCAAAGAAGTAAATCAGCGCAAAGCCGACCGCCTTCCCCACGAGGCGGGCCTGAGGCTCCTTTCCACCCCCCGTGCGCCAAGGGCGTTGCCGGTATCGGCGCTCATTCGCAATGCCCACCGTATTGAGGACTGGAAGCTGTTCGTGGAGGATCGGACGGAGCTTTGAACTGAGCATCGTCCATTACCGGCTGAGGTGATCACCTTGTAGTCGCGGCGGCCGAACCAACCAGGCAGAATATGGCGTCGGCAGCTACGTTGGCGTATCCTGGAGTGGTGAAAGCGATACAAATCGAAGAAACCCTCGAGGCAGTCTCGCGGCTCGCCGGCGAGGCAGGCAGGATCATCATGCCGTTCTTCAAGAACGACTGCGCGCATCATCTCAAGCCGGATCTCTCGCCGGTTACCGAGGCAGATGTTGCATCGCACGGATTCCTGGTGAAGGCACTGGGCGAATTGAACCCAGGTTTGCCTGTCGTTTCAGAGGAATCCTTCGGGGTCGAAGCGCCAAACTTGCCGGTTGGCGACTACTGGTTGATCGACCCGCTGGATGGGACGAAGGAATTCCTCAAGGGAAGACCACAGTTCACGGTCAATATTGCGATGATGCATGATCGCAGGCCGATTCTGGGCGTGGTTCACGCCCCCGTGCTTGGGCTCACGTACCTGGCGGCGGACGGAAAGGGCGCGTGGCGCCAACAGGGACAGAATCCCTCGGCCGCAATACGCACCAGGGCGGCCGATACCCATCGATTGACGGTGGTCGCCAGCAAGGACCACAGCGGCCCTCGGGTGAAACGGTTGTTGAGCAAGCTGCCCTCTCCTGGCGTGACGAACATTGGCAGTTCGCTGAAGTTCTGCCTCATCGCCGAAGGGCAGACTGACCTGTATTTTCGGGACTTGCCGACGATGGAATGGGATACCGCCGCGGCGCAGTGCGTCGTGGAGGCCGCCGGCGGCCTGGTGCGGGATCTGAACGGCGAACCCCTGCGCTACGGCAAGCCAGGTTTGAAGAATCCCGGGTTTGTCGTTTTGGGCGACCCCAATTTTCCTTGGAACGATTTGGTGCCTGGGAAAGAAAACCAGGACGCATTTCGAGCCTTTTTCGCTGACGTTTGCGGGGACACCGGTGAAGGTGCAAGGACCCCATCCGCCCAGTGACCGGGCAGGGGTGGATCACCCTGCCGATTCGCGGCCAGGACGAGGCGGCATAGACCGTTCGCAGCCAGATTCGCGCCAAGCGGCCTGGGCATCATTCTGAGCCGGTTCGACCCGATCTCATCAAAATGGCCCCTCCCGGTGAGCGGGCGGAGACTATGCTTATGGAGCGTTGACTTCGCCGCCAACCGCACCGCATCGTGCAGGTATGAATGCAGCATTGATTGCTCGATTGCTTCCTTCCGTCGGCCGCGGACCGCTGAGGTCCGTGGGGACAGGATGCTGAACATGAAAATCAGCCTCAACGTGTCTCTTTTCCTGGGGGGACTGCTCTGCTCTCTTTCCGGTTTGGCGCAGCCTCGCGCTGATGAGAGCCCCGGCGTGGGAACTACCTTGATCCGGAGGACATTCCGTGAGGTGGACAGGCCGCTTGCCAATCCCGGTCAGGGCTGGATGAGCCAGGCGCGCAACCCCAAGACCGACCCTCGCTTTCCCTGTTCGGTCGTCTATATCCGGTTTAACTGGGCCGACATCGAGCCCGAGCACGGCACATACAACTGGCAAGTCATCGATGATGTGATCTCCGCTTGGAAACCGCGCGGCGCGCTGCTTCACCTCGAAACCAAGTGGGCCAACGTCGGCGTGGGCAAACTTTACCGCCAGTACGCGTTGCGCTCTCGCTTGTGCATTCGGCAGGACACCCTGGTTTTGTCGCGGATGCAAAGGCGGATGTGGGGCAGTGGCTGCCGGGAGACCACGCGGTAACCGAGTCGCTCGAGATACCCGTGACCCCGGGACCTGGCGACTATGACCTGACGGTGGGATTGGTGGACCCAACCGGCGGGCGTCGCCCTTTCATTTTGGCCATCGATGCCCCCGAACAAAATGGCCGTTATTCGGTCAGCCGGATAACGATCAAGTGAGGCATCGGCAGTATGGAACCGTCTTTCTCGCGCCAGAAACTCGTGGAGCAGGCGATCCGCTTTGGTTCACCCGAGCGCGTGCCGATTGTCTTCTGGAACCGTGATCAGGAGCAGGGAGACCTTATGCTTTACCATCTGGCGCTGGGCGCGCCGGGCGATGGCACGCCGAACGCCTGGAACTGGACCGAGAACGAATGGGGCTACCGGCTGGAATCACTCGGGGATGGCACTATGGGCCATCCTGTGGCGCCATTCTATCCGGAGCTGCCGGACCCCGAAGGCATTCGGGTGCCGCCGTTGCGTGAGGCTGAGCGCATGTCCGCTCTGCCGGCGTTTCTCCGAGCCTGCGGCGACCGCTACCGCCTGGCCAGCCTGGACCTGAGCGGCTTCACGGTCTATACGCTGCTGCGCGGCTTTGAAAATGGCATGCGGGATTTTCTGCTGAACCCGGAAGGGTTCGCGGGGCTGTTGGACCGGATCATCGCCTTTGAGGGCGAGTTGATGCGCATGGCCGCGCGGCACGGATTTCAGGGCATCCACTTTGCCGACGATTGGGGTACGCAAACAGGCTTGATGATTTCGCCGGACCTGTGGCGGCGGTTGTTCAAGCCTCGGTACGCCCGCCAATTTGCGCTGGCCCGCCAAATGGGTCTGCACACCTGGTTTCATTGCTGCGGGAAATTCGATTTGATCATGGAGGATTTCCACGAGATTGGCGCGGACGTGATCAACATCTCGCAGCCGAACGTGGTGGATGTGGCGGCAGTGGGCCGCCGGCTGCGCGGGCGGCAATGTTTCATGGCGCCCATCAGCTATCAAACCGTGTCCATCGGGGGCACGCCCGCGGAGATTCGGGCGGAGGCTCGGCGCCTTTACGAACTGCTGGGCGCGCCCTCGGGCGGTTTTGTGGGCTATGTCGAGGAGTATGGCGTGATGGGCATGTCTGCCGAGGATTATCGCGCCTGCGCCCAGGCATTTCGCCAGCTCGGTTGTGCCGGATGATCATGAAACGCTTGCTTTGTCGCATCCTCCTGTCCTGCTTTCTCGGTTTGGCCGGAAGCTCAAGGGTGAGCGGCGGCGACGGCGTCTTCGTTCGGTTCCAGGTTGTCGAGCCAGCCAAGAGCGCCTGGTACGTGAAACTGGGCGGCTACATCCACAATGAACCGTGGTATCTACCGGAGGCGATTTGGCCCATGGGCGCAGACAGCAGCGAAGCCAAGCGCCTGCAAGGTGAAGAGTTCAGCCCGTGGTTCGACCTGGGCGCTCATGCCGGACAGCGGCTGCACGGGCGGTTGCATCGCGCCGGCGGAGTGGCGGAATTCCCGAACGTGACGGCCCGGTTTGTTTGCAGCGGGACCAACTCAGCGCGGCGGGTCATCATCGAGTTGGCCACCGCGCCAGCCGAGGCTGCGGTGGTGAAGCGTTTCCGGGAGTCGTTCCAGGGCGACCTGACAAGCTTTCTGGTGTCGCCCACCTTGCGCGCCGACGCCAACTCGCTGGAGACCGCCAGCCAGATGACCGCCCGGCGGCTGGAATGGGCGCAAGCGGCCAGCGGCGGCCGGCGCGTGGCGCCGACCAACCTTTGGGTCGAGACTAGCCTCTGGACACCCCAACGGCCCGAGTTGGGCGTGCAGGAAGCCCAGGTGCTTTGGTTGCTGGGCTTCAATGTGGTGGGCGGGCTGAAAGAAGAGATGGCTGCCAGGTTCCCTTTCCTCGAGCCGGGCGGAAATCATTGGGTTGAGTTCGGCCCGGCGCTGCGGCGGGACGACATTGAGCGGCAAATCGCCAGTCCAGCGCAGAAGGCACGGTCCGGGACCCGTCCGACACTTTTCGGCTTTTCGGATGAAGTCGTCTGCCGGCCGCCGATTGGGACCAATGCAACGGCGCTGGACCATTTCCGTGCCTGGCTTAAGGAACGGGGCGTGGCCCCGGCGGACCTGGGTGTGGCTTCGCTGGACGAGGTCTGGCCAATCGAATCGCCCGCCGTGCTGCGCGAGCGGCAGAAGCTCAACCGCTCCGCCGCCAACCGTGTGTTCGTCTGGACAACCCGGTTCCGGCAGGATTCAGCCACGCAACGGCTCAAATGGCTCACGCAGAGCTTTCATCGGCACGCACCGACTAACGTGCTGACTACCACGCTCGTTGCCGACCACCCGTATTTCGGCGGTTCGGGCCTGGGCATGGGCATGGGCCGGGAGAACACGACCTGGGGCGGCTTTCCGCTCTCCCTGGACTGGTTCGCTCTGGCCCGCGAACAAGCGGTGGACGTGATCGGGATCGAGGACTGGCTCGGGCTGAACTTCATGTACGGCCCGGCCTTCACGTGGGAGGGTTTTCAACTCCTTGGCTTCCAGGCTGCCATTTTCCGCAGCGCCAGCCAGGGCCGGCTGCCGGTCATCACCTGGATTACGCCCAGCGACGAGACCAACCTGCGCCTCAAGAGCGCCTCGGCCTTGTGCCAGGGTAGCGCGGAGTCAAGATAACGATCTTTGTTAGGTGTGGCGGGCTTGGGGAAAGAAAAAACTGAACAACTGTGCGCTGAACTATTTTACTTGGGGGCGTGGCCAAACCATTGCGTCTGCCTGGAGTCGAGGAACAGCGTGTCCTGGATGAGTTGGAAATTGACTTGTTGGTGGCGCCAACCCAGCAGGCGCGCTGGAACCGGTTGGTCAAAGAGCGGCACTACTTGCGCCGTGCCAGGCTAGTGGGGGAACAATGTCGTTATGCGGTGAGTTACCAGGGCCAATGGGTGGCCTTGCTGGGGAGGAGCGCGGCGGCATGGCACTTGGGGCCTCGGGATGAGTGGCTGGGCTGGTCGGAGGAGCAACGCCGCCGCCGCTTGCATTTTCTGGCGCAGAACAGCCGGTTTGTGATTCTGGCCGACCGCACCCGGTATCCCAATTTGGGCACTCGCTCCATGAAGCTTTGCCTGGATCGGCTCTCGGCGGATTGGCAGGCCCAGCACGGGCATCCCTTGGTGGCGTTGGAAAGCTTCGTGGATGGCCAACTTTTTCGGGGCACCCTTTACCAGGCGTCCAACTGGACGCTGCTGGGACCGACGGCAGGTTTTGGCCGGGTGGCGGAGGATTTTTATGTGCGCCACGCGCGGCCCAAACAACTGTGGGTGCGTCGGCTGCATCCTCAAGCGCGAGCATGGCTTGGTGCGCCGCAACTGCCCGCGCCGCGGCAGGCTTATGAACAGGCTCTCCCGGCGCGATGGGATCTGCCTTTGGGACAACTGGGTTCCTTGCGAGAGCGCTTTGCGGTCGTGAGCGAGTTTCGCAAGGGCCAAGGCAAGCGGCATCGTATCCCCACGGTTCTAGCCATTGCCGCCGGTGCGAAAATGGCCGGGGTGATCGGGGGCTATAGCGGCATTGCCAGCTATGCCCATAATCTGACCCGTCCGCAGCGCCGGGCTTTGCATTGCTGGTTTGGCCGGGGCGATCAGCCTGCCTTCGCACCGGTGCCTGGGAGTCGAGCCGGTGGCCGACCAGAGCAACGAAATTCCCGCCACCCAGAGATTGATCGCCCGCGCCCCGATTCTGCCCGGCCAGAGGGTGAGCCTGGACGCAATGCACACCCAACACCAGACCGTGGCCCAAATCCTCTTCGACAAAGGGGCCGACTATCTGCTGCCGATCAAAGGCAACCCAGACACCCGGCTCCAGACCGCACCCCAACTCCTGCCGGAGAGCTTTCCCCCCTCAGGTGGTCAGAGTGGAGGACAACCGCAGCCGGCGGGAACGGCGCGCACTGGCGACCCGGGCCATTGAGCCGGCCCAACTGGGACTGGCGGGCGCGGCCCAACTGGGCTGCCGGCACCGCCAGAGCGGCCAGGACGCCGAGCCGGAGGTGGAATATTTCGTCACCAGCCGAGTCGCCGGGAAGCTCTCCCCCGAGGAATTTCTGAACACCGACCGGCAATATTGGGGAGTGGAAAGCGGGTTGCCTCAGCGGCTGGATGGCTCGGGCTTCGAAGACCGCTTGCGCGTCCGTCACAAAGGCGCAGTCCACATCCCGGGGTTGTTTGCGCGGGTGGGCGTGGCCCTGTTTGTGCGCTGGGCTACCAACCAGCGCCGAGTTCGCGACCGAACTTTTCCCACCTGGCGGGAATGGAACTCCGGCCATCGCTGGCATATGATTCGGCAGGTGGTGGATTGAACCCGGGCTGAGACCCAATCCCGGCGGCACTTACTAACGGCCACGTCCTGGCCGGACGCTACCGCTTGCACTTGCAAGAGCGAGTCACGCCTTTTTGCTCCCTTTTGACCCGCTCGCTGGCGCTTACCAAGTCACGCCCAACCGGATGGCCTTAGCCTTTGGTGCTGCACTACCTTTCTTGAATCCACCATATTCCCCGCCGCCCTGCGAATTATTCCTCTTTACGTGGCCGGGGATCTTGGTAGATTGTTGTAGAGTATTACGAGTTGGCCAGCCGGGCATGGTTCAACAACAGAAAATTGCGCGCATATGAATACAGTTCTCAAGCTAGTTTCCCGAGGGACCTCCCCCACATCCCGGCCCGGCGGCATCGTCCGTCGTGGTTTCACACTTATCGAGTTGCTGGTAGTGATTGCCATCATCGCCATTCTGGCCGCCTTGCTGCTGCCCGCGTTGGCCAAGGCCAAACTGAAAGCTCAGGGCGCCATGTGCGAGACCAACGGCAAGCAGCTCATGCTTTCTTGGCGCATGTACGCCGATGACCAGAATGACCGGCTGGTCGGCGCTATGAATATCGGCTTTCAACCCAATCGGCCCAACTGGTTTACCGGCTCTTTGGATTACAACGGTGGCAACCGGTCCAACTGGGACATCAACCAGGATATGGTCAATAGCC
>Ga0187849_1003896_pt1 | contig 12782 bp, 10 predicted proteins | sample June2016WEW_4_10_2_FD_132412 | JGI IMG/M metagenome (GOLD analysis project Ga0187849, IMG submission 132412) | Peatland microbial communities from SPRUCE experiment site at the Marcell Experimental Forest, Minnesota, USA - June2016WEW_4_100 | ecosystem: Environmental > Terrestrial > Soil >... | reverse complement strand
ATAAGGACGTCGTGAATGGCGAGCTCAAGCCCGTGCTGGAAGCCATTCTGACAGTACACAAGGCCGGCGTCTGGAATGAAATCGTTTATCTCGTGGTACCCACGCTCAATGACGGGGACGCGGAATTCCAAGGCTTGGCGCGCTGGGTCAAATCCGAACTCGGCCCCGATGTGCCCCTGCACTTTTCGCGCTTCCAACCCGAGTATCTGCTCAAGAACCTGCCGCCCACACCCATCGAGACGCTGGAGCGCGCCAAGGCCATCGCCGACGCCGAGGGGCTCCACTACGTTTACATCGGCAACGTGCCCGGGCACCCGGCGGAGAGCACCTACTGCCCGCATTGCCGGAAAAAAGTGGTTGACCGCACCGGCTACACCATCGCCGGCGTTTATATCCGCCATGGTAAGTGCCAATTCTGCCAGACGCCGATTCCGGGGGTCTGGACGTAGAGAAGCGGGCAGATGGGCAGATAGGCAGATGGGCAGATGGGCAGGTAGAGAGCGGGTAGCCACAGTCGGTGCAGTTCTGACTGTGGGCTTTTCCCACGTCTCAAGGCGGGCGATGAGGGCACGATTCGGTTGGGAAAGATACAGCACCGGTTGATGGGCTCACTCCAGAGTTCTTAGCCACTGCCCACCTGCCCACTGCCCATCTGCTTATTAAAGGGCAGGTAGAGAGAAATAGAACAGGATGGAGGCGGATGGGTAGCGAACTGGTAAGAGAGATACCAAGGCGGGACGATGAGGGCAGGATTCGCTCCTATCGAGACCTGCGAGTCTGGCAGGAGGGAATAAGCCTGGCCGAGACTTGCTACCACTTGACGAAGCGGTTTCCCAAAGACGAACTTTTCGGGATGACCTCGCAGATTCGCCGCGCTGCGAGCTCAATCCCCGCGAACATAGCAGAAGGCTATGGCCGGGACAGTAAAGGCGAATACATTCAATTTCTCAGGATTTCCCAGGGCTCGTTGAAGGAAGTGGAAACCCATCTGATCCTTTGCACGCGCGTCGGGCTTCTGACAGAGTCAGAAGCTCAAAGCACTTTGGAGCATTGTGACCGTTTAGGAAAGATGTTGCACCGGTTGATCCGATCGCTCCAGAGTTCTTAGCCGCTGCCCATCTGCCGACTGCCCATCTGCCTATCTGCCACTTGAAGGTGATGCCATGAGGAATCTCCATACCAAGCTTTTGTTTCTCTTCGCGCTCGGTGCTTTGATTCTTGCCGTCCCGCACCAAGCCGGCTGCGGCGCCGAACAGAAAGTTCGCGCGCCCGGGGTGGCGGGAGGTTTCTATCCCGCCGACCCCAAAGAACTCACCCAGATGATTGACGGATTTTTGGCGCACAACACAGTGCCGCAAGTTCCAGGGCCGCTGGTGGCGCTGATTTGCCCGCACGCCGGCTACGTCTTCACGGGCCCCGTGGCGGCATCCTGCTTCGCCCAGCTCAAGGGGCGGAAATACACCCGTGTGGTGGTGATTGCGCCTTCGCACTATGTCAATTTCCCTTTCTCCTCCATTTACGATGGCGACGCTTACGCGACCCCGCTGGGTAATGTTCCCGTGGACAAGGAGTTTCGGGCCAAGCTTGCGCATTTGAGTTCCTCCATCAAGATTTCCGATCGCGGTCACGTGCAGGAGGGCGAGAATGCCGAGCACTCGCTGGAAGTGCAACTGCCCTGGCTGCAACGCACGCTGGGCGATTTCAAGCTGGTGCCCATCATCATGGGCGACCAGAATTACGGCTTGGAGCGTGCCCTCGGGCGGGCGCTCGCCAAAGCGCTGCTGGCGGAGACAGCCGAGGCGCGCGCTCAGACGCTCATCCTGGTAAGTTCCGACCTCTCGCACTACCACCCTTACGATTACGCGAACAATATCGACCATCAGACGCTTCAGGCCATCGTGGATTGGGACTACCTCAGCCTGTCGCGCAACTTCGCCATGTGGGAGCGAGGCGTTCAGACCTGGGAAGCGTGCGGCGGAGGGCCTATCGTCGCGGGCATGATCGCCGCCGAGGGCTTGGGCGCAACCCACGCGCAAATTCTGAAATACGCCAACTCCGGCGACGCCACCGGCGACAAGACCCGTGTGGTAGGCTATGGCGCGGTGGCGATCACACCGGCGAGTCCCGCGGAAACCAAGAAGAGCGCGGAGTTCTCACTGACCGGCCGTGAGAAGAATACCCTGATGAAGATTGCGCGGAGTTCAGTTGAGACCGCCGTGCGCGATCGCAAGATGTACCTGGTGGGTTCCACCGGCTTCCCGCGCCTGGAGGAAGCCCGCGGCGCGTTCGTCACCCTCAAGGAGCATGGCGAGCTGCGGGGGTGCATCGGCTACATCACGCCGATGAAATCTCTGGCGGAAACCGTGCGTGACGTGGCGGCCTATGCGGCGCTGGAAGATACGCGCTTCACGCCCGTCACCACCCAGGAATTGCCGCTCCTCGAGTATGAGATTTCCGTCATGTCGCCGCTCCGCCGTGTCTTAGATATTAAAGACATCAAGGTGGGTAAGCACGGATTGATTATGAAGCAGGGAGATATAGAGGGAATCTTGCTGCCGCAGGTCCCGGTGGAAGAACATTGGGACCGCGACACGTTCATCCAAGAGACCTGCCTCAAGGCCGGTCTGCCGCGCCAAGCCTGGAAGGACGATGACACCGACATTTTTATGTTTACAGCGCTGGTTTTTGGCGAGCACTCACCTGATGTGGGAACCTTCCCTGACCGGCCAAGCGTTCCCGACCGCACGCAGCCGCCATCACCGCTGGGGCTAGATTCACCGCGGCCATGAGCACGGCCGTGCGCAGAAATCCATGAACGGGAATCAGCAGAACGCTCAGCGCCAGAGCCCCGGCGCAGGCCCCGGCAAGGTCCAGGGCATAAAGCACGCCGGGCGAGCGGCCGATTTCAGGCGCATCACCAAAATAGGCGCGGCTGGCCAACAGGAATTGGAAGCCACCCAGTAAGCCCGCCACCAGCGCCAGGGCGGGGAACAGGATCTCGCTCGCGGCGCGTTGCCCGCCCGCGCTGCTCACTCGCCCGAGTTGAACGAGCAGCCCAAAGAGCAGCAACGGTGACGCCGCCAAGAGGATTTGCAGGCCCGCGAGGAGCCGCAAGTCCCGCCGCCAAGAAGTAGGGGCTAGGCGCAGAGCCCACCAGGCGCCCATCGCCACGCCCACCATGAACAGCGCCACCAGAATGGTGAGCTCGTGGTAAACGTATCCGTAGAGCGCCTGAAAACCCAACAACAGGAGGATTTCCAAACCTAACTCCGTGAACCCCACCACCGCCACCGCGAAGGCCGCCGACCGGCGCGCGCGCGCCGCCCGCTTATCCTCCCGGCCCGCTGGCCACATCCACAGCAGCGGGACCAGCGCCGCGAGCGCCAGCGTGGTGGCCACCAGGAGCCACTTAAAACTTATGCTCGCGAGCGCCTCAATCCAGTGCGCGGAAGTTTGGTGGAAGGATGCACTCCACAGCACTACGTCAAAGTAATAAGCCACCGGCGCAAAGTCATGATTGACCGGCGTGGAGGGCAACGGCTCGATTTGGAGTTGCAAATCCTGCATGCGGTCCGGCGACATACGAAACGGCAGAAAGTATTCCCGCACATACTGGGTGTGCAACCGGCGCGCCCGCAACCGCCGCAGGAGTTCTTGGGAATCGTTGGTCAGCGTTCCCGGTTTTGCCGCCGCGAAGAAATGGACGGTCGCGCCCGGAATCGCTGTGACTTCCGGAAATACTCGGCGCAGAGTGCGCTCGAGGCAACGGAGAAAATCAGCCAATTCCTGACTGATGTAATTTTCCGAGGAGGTCACCTGGAACGACACGATTCCGCCGGGGTCAAGCTTGGCGGCGGCTTCGCGATAGAACTCTTCCGTGTAAAAGCGATTGAGCTGCGCAGTGTGCGGGTCGGGCAGGTTCACAATGATGACGTCAAAGGAATCCCCGGTGGTTTTCAGGAAGCGCCGCCCGTCCATGGCCTGGACATGCACGCGCGAATCGCGCCGGATCTTCTCCCACGCCGCGGGGAAATATCGCGCCGCGATGTCAAAGATCATCGGGTCAAGTTCGACGTAATCCACCCGCTCCAAGCTGGGATGGGTCAGCGCCTCCGCAACGCTGCCATTCACGCCGCCACCGATCAGCAGCAGGCGGCGGGGATCAGGATGTTCGAGCAAGGCAAAATGCACGGCTTCCTCGGCCGCCGCGGGGTCCGGCACGGTCATCACGATCAGGCCGTTCTCGAAGAGGCTCCGGCTCGCGCCCGTCTCCACGACGGCCAAGCTGCCGTAAACGGAATTCTGCGCTGCCACCAGGTGAAAGCCGCGCCACAACCGGGCAAGTGAAAGGGGCTGGAGTTCGTAACCGCCGATGAGGACCAGAGCCGCCATCCCCGCAAAGCTTGCGGCCAGAGCCCGGCGCCACGCGCCGACGGGGGCGAGAAGCGCCCAAGCGGCAAGGAGATTCAGCACGCCCACAAGCGCCGTAATCTCAAACGGGTTCGCGAGCCGTACCAGCGCCAAGCCGGCAAGCACGCCGCCCACTCCCGAACCTGCCGCTTCGAGCAGGTACACGGCGCCCGTGGCCGTGGCGGTCGAGGCGCCGGCCACATCCGCGAACAGCCGGCTGCCCGCCGCAAACAGCCCGCCGGAGATCACGCAGAGAACACTGAGCGTCGCGAAGGAGGTCAAAAACATCGGCACGGGCCCCAGGATTTCTCCGGGGACCGATTGGCAAAAGCCTTTGCTGGCTCGGACGGCCAGCAAGGTGAGCGGCAGCGCAAAAGCCAGCAGTGCCTGAAGCCCCGCTACGAGTTTTCGCGGATGGCTCGAGCGCATCGCCCATCGCCCGAGCAAACTTGCGCCGAGCGCCGTCCATAGAAGCCAGTTGGCCAGCATCACTCCCAGCGCGAGTTCGTTGCCATAGAAGACCACCAGCAACTCGCGCATCAGCACGACTTGGGCGATGACCGCCGTGAAGCCGATGAGCGACAAAATGACGCGCAGCGTCCAGGTTGCTCTGGGCGCTTGCCGGCCCGTGCTTTGGAAGCCCATTTGCTCACCCATCTCGCTGGAATAGACGGCAATACGGTTGCCAATTCGCCGAAATCCTCGGAGGCTCGGTAAGCGAATCACCAGCCCGGCACCCCGAACATGGTAGACACCCAGCATCCCGTCGAAACCCCCGCACCGCCCTCTGTGCCCCGGCGCGAGATGCTCGTAAAACTCCTGCGCGTAGGAGGCGTGAGCGCTTCTGCGGTGGCTGCGGCGCTGTGGCTCCGCAAACGGAGTCGCCGTCCGCAGGATGAAGCCCCACTGACGCTCGCCCGCAGCTTCACGGTGCCAGCCGACGCCCGCTATCCTGAAATGGTGGTAGCGCAGGGGGAAGATCCCCGGGCACTGGTCCGGAAGGCGCTCGAGGGGCTGGGAGGCGTCCGGCGCTTCATCGCGCGCGGTGACGTGGTGGTGATTAAGCCCAACATTGCGTGGGATCGCACTCCCGAGCAAGCCGCCAACACCAATCCTCTGGCCGTGGCGGAAATGGTGCGGGAGTGTCTGAATGCGGGCGCCAAGAAAGTGATCGTCACCGACGTAAGTTGCAATGAACCCCACCGCTGCTTTGAGCGCAGCGGCATTGCCCGCGCCGCCAGCGACGAGGGCGCGGAAATCGTTCTGCCGGAGGAGCGCCTGTTTCGTCAGGTCAACCTGCGCGGCGACGTTCTGGGCGAGTGGCCCGTGCTCGAACCCTTCATCGCCGCCGACAAGGTGATCAATTTTCCGGTGGCCAAGTCTCACAGCTTGACGGGCGTCACGCTGGGAATGAAGAACTGGTATGGCATTCTGGGTGGGGCGCGCAACCGGCTTCACCAGCGCATCCACGAAAGCCTGGCCGACCTCGCCGACGTCATGCGCCCGACCCTAACCCTGATGGACGCGTATCGCGTGCTCATCCGCAACGGCCCCACCGGCGGCAGCCTAGCCGACGTGCTTCTGAAGAAGACGTTGGTGGCCGGAACTGATCCCGTGGCCCTCGATGCTTACGTGGCCAAGGCCTACTGGGACCTCGAGCCCAGCCAGTTGCGCTATTTGCAGCTTGCGCAGGATCGGGGGCTAGGGAAAATGGATTTTGCCAAGGTCCGGACCGAAGTGGTCAAGGTGTAAGTCAGTTGATCCACTCCCCCTCATCCTCTTCGTAGTCTGCCTCGCCTGACATTGCTTGAGCCATGGAGATGGCTTCGCTGGCTGCCTCGGCAATTTCTTCGTCGCGAGAGGCGGCCAAGTCTACGAGGATTTCCCCTGCCTCCTGCGGACGGATGTTGCCGACCGCTTCGATGGCGGCGAGCAGCAAGGGCTTTGGAGTTGATGGGGCCTTGACGAGTGCGACGACGTGCGGCCAAGCAGCATCCAGTTCCCATCCGCCCGCCGCCTTGACTGCCTCATAGTGAATCTCCGGGTCGGCGCTTTCCAATGCCTCCAGAATCTGATCATCAAAACCGAGAACCCAGCGCATCGCAAACACCGCCGTCAGCATCCAGTCTTTGTCTCCGCTGGAATACGCAACTCTGATTGCGCTCGCGTGCCAATCCTGAGGGGCGCGCACAGCCGCCTCCAGAATTCGCCGCCGTACTTTCTTGGGATTGCTCGCATCGAGGTAAAGCTTGCGGAGCAAATCCTGGATGTAATGAAACGTGCGCTCGGCAATGGGTACTTCATCCGAATCCTCGAACCCGTCCAGGTCGGCTTGTTCGAGGACCGGCCCAAGGCTAATTGCCGCCTTGGCACGCAATTCCGTGGGCTCGTCACCACTGCCTGCGATCGCCAGTAAGGCATCTGCCAACTCGTCGTTCATAACGGTTAAATCGCCCGCTAGCTCGGCAGCGATGAGCCGGTCGGATTTACTGGCCTGCTTATCAACCAAGGTCTTAAGAAATAACCTCCCTGCATCTCTTGGCCACTCCCACGGAGGTGTATTGAGCAAAGTATTAAGGTCCATAAAGTCCCCCCGGCCTTTCGTTTCATCGCGCGCTATTCGCTTCATGCAGGGCGCAGGCGCGAACCTCAACTGCGGAGCAGGCGTAGCGCGGACCTGTTTTGTAGGTCCGCGGCTCGTCCCCTATGGGCAAGGAAAAGCCGCCCCGATGAATCGGGGCGCTACCCTTCTCATTTGAGCTTGCGCTGCAATTCCGCAATTAGCCGCTCGGCGCGGGCGATCTGGCGCGCCACCTGCTTGGGGGCGGTGCCGCCGGTCACATTGCGGCGGGCCACGCAGCGCTCCATGGATGTGGCCACTTCGTGCAGATTGGAATCCCATGCCGGCACGAACTGCGCGGCTTCCTCCGCCAATAAATCCTGAAACGTCTTGCCCTCTGCCGCGCAATGTCGGACCAGCTTCCCCACCTGCTCGTGCGCATCGGCAAAAGGAATGCCGCGCCGCACCAGTTCATCCGCAAGGTCGGTGGCGGTCAGGAACCCGAGTTGGGTCATGGCCTTCATGCGCTCAGGACGGATGCGCAGTGTGGCGGCCACGCGCGCGGCGATTTCGAGCGCGCCCCGGGTGGTATCCACTCCGGAAAACATTGCGACCTTGTCTTCCTGAAGGTCGCGATCGTAGGCGAGCGGCAGGCCTTTCATCACCGCCAGCATGGCCATGAGCTTTCCCAGTAGGATGCCCGACCGCCCACGAATCAACTCGAGGGAGTCCGGGTTCTTCTTCTGCGGCATCAAGCTGCTCCCCGTTGAGTAGGCGTCGGCAAGCTCCACGTAGCCAAACCCCGGCGAGGAGTAGATGATCAAATCTTCCGCCCAGCGGCTTAGGTGGACCATGCACAAGGCACAGGCGAAAAGCAGTTCCGCCACGGGGTCGCGGTCAGAGGTAACATCCAAGCTGTTGCGGGCGACGCGCGCGAATCCCAACTCCCTCGCTAAGCGCTCACGATTAATCGCGAAGGTGGTTCCCGCCAAGGCCCCGGCGCCCATCGGAAGTTCATCGGCGCGGACGCGGCAATCCCGCAGCCGGCTGCCGTCCCGGCAGAACATCTCGAAATAGGCGAGCAGGTAGTGCGCGAAAAGTATGGGTTGCGCGGGCTGAAGGTGGGTATATCCCGGCAGAACCACGTGCGAGTGTCGCCGCGCTTGGCTGACCAGTGCGGCCAGCAGACCGGCCAGGGCGCGCTCAAGGTGGAGGGTAGCGTCCTTCACGTACAGGCGCATCTCCGTCGCCACCAAGTCGTTGCGGCTGCGGCCGGTGCGCAGCTTGCGCGCCACGTCCCCGGCGATGCGTTCGAGCTCACCCTCCACCCAAGTATGGACGTCTTCGGCGGCCTGCCCCTGGGCCCAGCGGGGATTGCGCTGGACTTTGCGGCGCAGCGCTTCCAGGCCGGCAGCGAGCTGCCCGGCTTCGCGCGGCTTCAGCACGCGAGCCTCACTCAAGGCCTTCACGTAAGCAAGGTTGACGCGCAGGTCGTACAGAACGAAACGTTGATCGAGGGAAAAGGACTCGGAGAACTTTTCGAACTGTGGATCGCGCTGGCCGCTGAAGCGTCCGCCCCAGAGCTTCATCCTTTCTTCCTCCGCGCGGGCTTCGCTTCCCGCTTCTTGCGCAGCGCGGCCTCCAGCCGCAGCGGCAGGCCGAGGATATTGATAAAGCCTGCGGCGTCCTTCTGATCGTAGTCCGCGCTCATCACGAAGCTGCCGATGCTGGTGTCATAGAGGGAATAGGGCGATTGCCGGTCCAGCACACGGATGTTGCCACGATAAAGGCCCAAAGTCACTTTTCCCGTCACGTTTCGCTGCGTGCTTTCAACGAAGCTGTCGAGCGCTTCGCGCAGCGGGGTAAACCACTGTCCGTAATAGACCAGCTCGGCATATCGCAAGGCGACGTGCTGCTTGTAGTGAAGCGTTTCCCGGTCGAGGCACAGGGCTTCCAATTCATGGTGGGCAGCGTAAATCAGCGTGCCGCCGGGGGTCTCATACGCCCCGTGCGATTTGATTCCCACCAGCCGGTTCTCCACCAGATCGGTGCGGCCCACGCCGTAGTGACCGCCGATTTCATTCAAGGTTTCGACCAGCTTGACGGGGCCCAGGCGCTTGCCATTGACCGCCACCGGCGCGCCCGCCTGGAAGCCGATGACCACCGTTCCTTCCTGGTCCGGGGCGTTTTGAGGGCTGGAGGTGAGTTTCCACGCGTCCTCGGGGGGCTCGCCCAGTTGGGTTTCCAGCGGCCCGCCCTCGTGGCTCAGGTGCCACAGATTCTGGTCGCGGCTGTAGAGATCCTTCTTGGTGACGGGCACGGGGATGCCGTGACTCTCCGCATACTGCAAAGCGTCTTCGCGCGATTTGATGGACCATTCGCGCCAAGGGGCGATGACCCGCAGGTGGGGCGCCAGCGCCTTGTAGGCCAGCTCGAACCGCACCTGATCGTTCCCCTTCCCCGTGCAACCGTGCGCCACAGCGTCCGCGCCTTGTTCAACGGCCACCTTCACTTGGGCCTTGGCGAGCACGGGCCGGGCCAGCGAAGTTCCCAACAGGTACTTCCCTTCGTAGATCGTGCCCGCCTTGACGGCTTTCCAAAGGTGGCCGGTTACAAACTCCTCGCGGAGATCCTCGACAAAAACCTTGGCAGCGCCACTGGCCAGAGCCTTCCGGCGGACCGCGGCGTAATCGTCGCCCTGGCCGACGTTCCCGACCATGGCGATGACTTCGCAGCCGTAATTTTCACGCAGCCAGGGAATGATGATGGAGGTGTCAAGCCCTCCGGAGTAAGCCAGAACCACGCGCTTGACTTGGGTTAGAGAAGAAGTAGACATGGAGTTGAATTCCGATTTCCTTTTCTTAGGAAGTTGTCAGTAGTCAGTAGTCCGTGGTCAGTTGATTCGCTCAACCGCTATCACCGGATTGCGCAGAGCGCAGCTCTGCGGTCTGGAGTTTCTACATTTTCCCTCGCCCCCTTGGGGGAGAGGGGGGACCGCAAGGCGGTGGGTGAGGGGGTTGGTAGCGGCATGAACGCACTCAGTCAAGTTTTGATGAGACCCCACGGTTTCAACCCCCTCACCCGTCTCGCCCCGGCTGATGAAAGCGCCGGCGGCGAGCCACCCTCTCCCCCAAGGGGGCGAGGGCGATGAATTCAAAACCGTACGCCGGATTCTCCCCGTGGGCGAGAGTTCCCATCGGAAATGTAGAAACTCCAGTCCGCAGAGCGAAGCTCTGCGGTTTGCTCAACCCCTATCACTGGATTGCGCAGAGCGCAGCTCTGCGATTCGCCAACCGCAGAGCTTCGCTCTGCGCAATCCACTTCCTTTCTCAAGTCGCAACCAGCGCCAAAATCTTCTTGCGAATCACTTCCGCTTGGCGCGAACTGGGAGTGGCGATAAAGATGGTGTCGTCGCCGGCCACGGTTCCGACCACCTCCTCCCAAGGGTTGGCGTCCAGCGCCACGGCCACCGAGTGCGCGTTCCCCGGCCGGGTCTTCACGACCACCAGGTTCGCAGCTTGGCGCGCGTCGGTGAGGAATTCCTTCAGCACTACCGCCAGGGTCGGCTGGGGAGGCGCCATCGGTTCCGCCGCTTCCGGCAGGCGATATCCGGTGCGCGTCTTGACCAAGCCGAGCTCCTCGATATCGCGCGAGACCGTCGCCTGGGTCACATGGATGCCCCGGCGCGCCAGCTTGCGGCGAAGCTCCTCCTGCGTTTCGACCTCGTCGCTTCGCAGGAGGTCCACGATTTGCGTCCGTCGATAGACCTTGTCCATGCAATTTTATGCAAACAACTTATAAATATACCACAGGGCGGGAGGGCACGGCAACCCAGGCTCAGACGGGCGGCATAGTGGGATTTTCGCTGCCCGCGGGGCGGCGGGGGCGGGGCGGCCATCCGGCAGGACAACGCCAATCGCGCCGCTTGCGGCACGGGCCGGAAACCCCGGCCCGCGCTGCAACGGCGGAAGGAGGGTACAACCTAGAAGTGGGGCATTTCCGGCATCTGCATCTTCTGCGGTTCACCCTTAATATGGGAGGTTTCGTTGGTCAGGGTTTTCTTCAAGACCATGGTCACGTCCGGACCGGTCATCTTCGCCATAGCGTAAGGGGTGACCTGGTCCGAAAGCCAGTAGTCGACGGTCCCGCTCTTCTCTTGCTTGCGATAGTGCTGGCACACGAACGTGCCGGCGGGAACCGTGACGGTTTCCGTGCCCACTAGTTCGCCCATGTCCGCCTTGCCGCCGGATGACGGGGTTTGGTGTGGTTTCATCATCCCCATTATCATACCGCTCATTTCCATCGGTGGCTGTCCGGGGGCTTGCGTGATCATGCGTTTCATGCCCGCCTCGGGGCCACCGGTCACCATCAACATTTTCGTGATCATCTCCCCGCCCATCTCCGCGCTTTGCATGCGGGTTTCGACCCAGATGCCGGGACTGCCATTCACGTCTTCCTTGCCGACGATCGCGTAGGCAATGTCCATATCCTTGCCCTTCGCATTCATTTGGTATTCCGCGCCCGAGCCAAGCACCGGATTTTGCAGGCCGGGTAGGGGCGGTTGCTGTCCCATACCCATTCCGCCTCTTCCGCCCCGCTGTGCCCAGGCGCCCGCTGCGACCGTCAGCGCCAGCACCAAAAATATGCTTATTCTCTTAAAAGAAGTCATAGGATGGTACCTCCGATTTTTGCTGGCCGGGAAGCAACGGTGCTTCCGCCTGGGCCAGAGATTCCCAAAAATTCGCCATCAAACTGCAACGTGCGTACTCCCCATTAATGTTCGTGAAAACGAAGTCAGCAAGAAAGTATAGCAGAAAATCCGCACGGAAGTGGAAAGAGACCGGGTAGCGCGGACCCCCGTTTTTGGGGTCCGCGGTTCTTCCTATGCAAAAACCGCAAATCTCAAAGACGGCCGCCTGCCCGCGGGTTCGGGAGCGCGAGCCTGAGGAAGAACCGCAGACCTCAAAAGCGGAGGTCTGCGCTACGCTTGCTGGTAATTGTGGCCGCAAAGCCCGCGCTTATTCGCTGTGCGCGCCGTAAGCCATGAATCGCTCTTTCTTGAATTGTCCCCACTGGGCGGGCTGATACTGGTCGTTGGGGATGAAGACTTTGTGAAGAAAGGCGATGCCCAGTTGGGCTTCGTCGATTTCCGCGTCCTTTTGGGGAAGGTAGTCGAAGACGCTGCGGTTAGCTCCGTAATACGCGCAGAGCCAAACGCCCTCGGAGTTTTCCACGGCGTACAGCGCGCACACCAGAGGCAAAGGGCGAGCCGCATCCACGGAGACCTTAACGACCGAGTCGATGATCTTACCGACGACGCGCGGAGCAGCCGCGGTCGGGGAAGCAGGTGTCGAAGCCATGGGTGACCTCACGCTCAAAGCACGGACTTGGGGCGAACGGAGGATCGGTTCCTCCGCAAGGAAACATACACGGAGCCTTGGAAGGGCGTCAATTCATTTTGGATTTTCGATTTTGGATTGGAAAGTTCGGCGGTGAGCAACGAGCGGTAGGGGTGTCATTTGGAATGGGATCCTCTTCGAAAGGCGGGTCATTCCCGCGAAGGCGGGAATCCAGTCCGGCGGCGCATTTCCAATGTCTTGCGAAGTGGATTCCCGCCTTCGCGGGAATGACCGCAACCGGGAACGCCCGTGTCTCGCAAATGACACCAGTACCCGGGCAGGCGTGGTCCTTAGCAGGATGCTGAAAAAGTCGAAAAGCGGCCTGTTTTGCCCCACTTCGGCACCTCTAAGTCCTTTGTTTTCAGGCGAGGCTGGCAATATAGTTATCCCAAAAAAGAGTTTTTCAGCATCCT
>Ga0187849_1003890_pt1 | contig 12793 bp, 13 predicted proteins | sample June2016WEW_4_10_2_FD_132412 | JGI IMG/M metagenome (GOLD analysis project Ga0187849, IMG submission 132412) | Peatland microbial communities from SPRUCE experiment site at the Marcell Experimental Forest, Minnesota, USA - June2016WEW_4_100 | ecosystem: Environmental > Terrestrial > Soil >... | reverse complement strand
TTAGTGCGCCAGTCAAATCCATTTACCGAGGTGATCCAGGTGAGTCCGGACCCTATTCGTCCCGCAATCGAGTTCTTCAGGGCCGCCTGGGCTTCCTCATTGTCAACCTCTTCGAGGCGGGCTTGAGAACCGGGACCGCCAGACGGGTTTGCCGCCGCCCCTGGCAGCGGCGAGGTTGGCTGTGGCGCCACGCCGCCCGCGTCCAACAGCGGCCCTTTCACCCCATGCGGTGCGCCGGCCAGGATGGAAGCCCGTTTCTGATCGTAGATTTTTCTCTCGGTCTCCGGAAGCCCGGGGAAAGACATCAGCGCCCAGAAGACGATCGAAATGGCCAGGATAATCGTACCGGCTTTGCGGATATACTGCCACGCCCGCTCCCAGGTATGGATGAGAAGCCCCTTGAATGTGGGCAAACGGTATGGAGGCAGTTCCAGCAGGAAAGGCGTGCTCGGCCCCCTCAGAATGGTCGAGCGGATCAGCTTTGCGATGAGCAGGGCAGCCACCCATGATAGAATGGTCAGAAGGAACATCACCTGAGCCTCTTTTGCCGAGAAAAAAGCCGCGATAAGCATCGCAAAAACGGGCAGCTTGGCTCCGCAGTTCATGAAAGGCGCGGTGATGAGCGTGGCGATACGCTCGCGCGAGCTTCTGAGGGTCCTCGCGGCAAGCACTCCGGGAACCGCGCAGCCGCCGGCGATCCCCCCCGAAATGATGTAGGCCATGACTGAGCTGCCGTGCAGGCCGAATGTGCGGAAAACGCGGTCGAGCATATAGGCTACTCGAGCAAGGTAACCCGTATCCTCAAGCAATGCGATACCGAAGAACATGAACAGTATCAGCGGCACAAACCCAAGGACCCCGCCTACCCCGTCGATCACGCCTGAGACGATCAGCGACTTGAAAGGCCCTGGGGGCAAAGAAGAGTCCGCAAGTCTTCCCAGCTCCGAAAAACCTGCTTCCAGCCATCCTACAGGGACCTTGCTGTATGTGAACGTGAAAGTATAGACAGCATAAATTATCAGCATCATGAGGACGGGACCGAAAAAACGATTGATGAGCACCCGGTCGAGCTGATCTGAGAGGTAGAGCCGGTCGGCTTTGTGGCTCTGCTTGACGACCCCTTCTTTGAGCAGGGCGGAGATGAAGCCGTAGCGGTGATCGGCAATAATGGCTTCAGGATAGCTGTCCAGGGTCTTCTGGAGGTGCTGCGAGACATGTTCGGCGAGTTCTTCGAGTTTGCCCGAAAGAGCCGGGTCCTTTGCCTTCCCTTTTCGAATTACCTCCTGGTCAGTTTCAAGGTATTTGAGGGCCGTCCAGCGGGCCGGCTGCAAATCCGTGAGGAAGCTGCCAGACCCAATCAGCGCTTCCATTTTGTCGAGAACGGCGTCGATATCAGGTCCATAAGAAATGTAGAGGGGCTCCCAGACTGCACCCTTTTGCACCAGTTGCGCGGCTGCCTCGAGCAGCTCCTCTTTACCCCGGCCAGTGCGCGCAACAGTGGGTATAACCGGCCGCCCCAACCTGCGTCCGAGTTCTTCGGGATTTATTTCCAGTCCCCTCGCAGTTGCCATATCGACCATGTTCAAGGCTATCAGGACCGGAATGCCGAGTTCAAGGAGTTGGACAGTAAGGTATAGATTTCGTTCAAGATTGGATGAATCGACTATATTGATGACCGCGTCGGGGCGGTCCTGGATGAGATAATTGCGCGCGACGAGTTCCTCGGGAGAATAGGCGGTAAGCGAATAGGTCCCGGGGAGGTCAACCAACTGGATTTGTCTGCCGTTTACCTGGCAGTATCCTTCCTTTTTTTCGACCGTTATTCCGGGGTAGTTTCCAACATGCTGCCGCGCGCCGGTAATTGCGTTGAAAAGGGTCGTCTTCCCGCAGTTAGGGTTGCCGGCCAACGCGATCAGGTTTTCCACCGGGTGAGCCATTAGACCTCTTCCACCTCGGCCTCGATAAAATCGGATTCGTTATTGCGAAGGGCCAGGGTAAAATTTCTTAGCCGGATTGCCACCGGGTCCTTCAGAGGCGCGTGGCCCTGCACCTGGAAGGGAGTTCCCGGAACCAGCCCCATGTCCCGAATGCGGCGCCCGATTTCACCGGACGCGGTGACGCGGTGGATTGTTCCTTTCTGTCCCTTTGCCATTTGGCGTAAAAGAACAATGACCATGGGCAAATCCTCTGTCTCGACGGAAAATTAGGCTGGCCTAACATTTGCCGAAAAAAGAAACGGCGCTAAAGACGCCGTCAACTTTTACGGCCCTATCAGGAAGGAATTACAAGAATCTTGTCAGAAATATCTTTTCCCAGACTGAGAAGCCCGCCATTAATACGGACACATCCCCTGCAGAGCAAATGCATCTCGACCCCTGGATAAATTCCCAGCGCGGCCATCCGGGCACACAGCCCACGCCCCCCGTTGATGCAGGCGACTTTGAAGTTTTTTCCGGACTCGGCTTTGCAGAGAGGCATCGAGACGCACCCGGGACTTGACGGCCGGTCGTAGCGTGTGCAAAGGTTGTTTTCCGCCAGGCTTAACATTATGGATCACCTCCGGATCTGAGAAGACGATAATTAGGTACACCAAACATTACACACTGTCAACATCTTTTTTCGTATTCACGCATTGATTTAAGACATCCCAACTAATATGGTACTGGGAGGAGGCTGGCATACGGTGGATTCAAAACGCCTTGATCAGCAAATCGAATTTCTGGTTGAAATAGACAGGCTCAAGAGCATAGTGCGCCAGACCCTTCTGGTGGATGGGTCGAGACAAGAGGATTCCGCCGAGCATTCATGGCATCTGGCGATCCTGGCGGTGGTGCTGGTGGAGCACTCCAACGCGCCGGTCAATCTTTTTCGAGTACTTAAAATGATCCTGGTCCACGACCTTGTTGAAATCGATGCCGAGGACACCTACTGCTACGATGAAGAAGCAAACAGGAACAAGGAGGAGCGCGAGAAAAAGGCGGCGGACCGGATTTTCAATCTTCTGCCTCCGGACCAAGCCGTTGAGTTTCACTCCCTCTGGGAGGAGTTCGAATGCAGGCAGACGGCGGATGCGATTTTTGCCGCCGCCCTGGACAGGCTTCAGCCCCTTTTGATCAATTTCAGGGCGGGTGGAGTTATGTGGCGAAAACACAGGATAAGAAAAGAGCAGGTTTACTTGAGAAACAGCCCCATGGAGGAGGGTTCGCCGGTTCTGTGGGAGTATGCGGAAAGAATGATCAAAGATGCAATCGAAAAAGGCTGGATCGGCGAATGATACATCGCGGGGCGTGAAGATTTTTTCGCGCTCGGGGCGCGTTCCTGCCGCTCCCGGCAATTCCGATATCCGCTCTCCGACCTCCGTAAGGGTGGTCTCCTGGCTTCTGTATGATTTTGGCATGGCCTGGTTCTCGATGGTCGTCCTGACCGCCTATTTCATTCTTTATTTCAGGGAGGTCATAGTCGGAGAAAAAGGCTACGCCGATTTCCTGTGGGGGGTGGCCATATCCACGGCCATGGCGGTTTCGGTCGTGCTTTCGCCGCTTTTGGGGGCAGCCGCCGACGCGAGCGGAAATAAAAAGAGCTTCATGGCGGCGTTCGCCGGCATATCCATACTGAGCGTTTTTTGTCTCTATTTCACAGGGCCGGGCCAAAAAGCGTGGGCGGTATTTCTGGTCAGCGCCGGATATGTGGGCTATACGCTGGCCATGACTTTTTACAATGCTTTCCTGCCGGAGATAGCCGGTCCGGGTTCCATCGAGAAGTTATCGGGAATCGGCTGGGGGCTGGGTTATATCGGCGGGCTTACGGCCCTGGTCTGCATGGCCTTCATGGTCCCGAACGTAGCGGGGGGCAAATCTATCCTTCTGCTCACCGGGGCGGTTTGCGCGATTTTCGCCCTGCCCTCTTTGATCGTTTTCAAAGACTCGCCGAAAGGAAGCGCCAAGCGATGGGCGGCTATAAGTGAAGGCTTCTCCAGGCTTATTCTGACTTTCCGGGAGATTCGCTCGCTTAAAAACATCTTCATATTTCTCATTGCATATTTTTTTGTGAGCGACGCCATATCGACCGTGATCGTCTTTTTCTCCTCCTATACCGTTTACACTCTGCAGTTCACCGTAAAGCAGAATTTTTTTCTCCTCATGCTGATCCAGCTATCCGCTGCAGCCGGGGCGGCAGCCACCGGACTGATCGCAAACCGCATCGGAATACTGCGCACGATAATCATCACGATCCTGATCTGGATATTGGCGCTGCTCGGAATAATCGTTTTTTCGAGCGTCTCCGCCTTCTACGCCCTTTCGGTTTGCGCCGGGTTGGTTCTGGGCGGGACCCAGGCAACAGCGCGAACCTACATGGCAATCGAGGCCCCGGAAGGGAAAAAAGCGGAGTTTTTCGGATTTATGACCTTCAGCACCAAAATAGCCGCGATATTCGGCCCCCTGCTGTACGGGATCATATCCAGCCGCACAAACAACCCCCGCATAGCCCTGCTGTCACTGGAGGCCCTGTTCGTCCTGGGGTTGTTTTTCATGCTCATGGTCCCGCGCGCCGATCACCGCAGAGGCGGGGCATAGTCCGGTCAGGGAAAGGTAAAGACCGACGCGGAAAGGGAGGGACACGGAGACAAGACCCTCGCCGCGTCCCTGCGTCTCCCCATCCCCCTGTCGGCCCTTATCTGTGTCCTTTGTGTCTCTGCTTCGAAAAGGCTTGGTGGGCTGCGCTCGCTTACGCCCGGCACCCCACCTTCGGATCTTTTCATCGCTTCGGGTGTCCCAACCGGACATGAGATGCTGTGGTGAGAATTTTTTGTCCATGCGTCTCAGCGGTGAACATTTACTTTAGCAAGCCCGCTCAAGCCTTTCTGCAATCCATTGATTCAGGCTTTTGCCTTCACGAAGGGCATTCACATATAACTTGCGGTGCAAGTTCGGTGGCAAGCGGAGCATCAACCGTCCGGAAAAAGGTTTGTCTGGCTCTTCACCTTTTTGCTCGCAAAACTCCAGGTAGTCGTCGACGGATTCGCGGAAAGCCCGTTCTATTTCTTCAACGCTCTTTCCCTGAAAAGTGATGACGTCCCTAAGGTCAAGCACCTCCCCATGAAAATTACCTTCGGTATCGTCATATTCGACGTGCCCTGTATAGCCTTTATATGTCAGCATGGGTTTTACTCCTCCAACTGAACACCTGCTTCTGTCAAAAACCGCCTCATTGACTTGAGAGCCCCCTTTTCGGTCTCTTTCCGTGGGTGTGGACGATGAAAAACAGCACGAACCCCTTTGAGATACACGCGCACCCTCGATCCCCTACCGTCGCTCAGCTCCGCTCCTAAAGCAAGCAGAAGATTCTCGATGCCCGTCCATTCGATATCGGAACGGATAGGATCTTCAAATATGACACGTAGTGTCTTCAGGTGCTTGGTGCTCAGTTTCATAGTGTCATTATATGACATCACCTCAAAAAGAGGAAATGTGAATTGATCCCAATCATGAGATGTGCCCAAGCCCGCTCCCTGCTTCCCGCTCCCTGCTTCCCGCTCCAGGCACTGTTCGTCCTTGGCCTGATTTTCATGCTCATGGTCCCGCGCACCGATCACCGCAGAGGCGGGGCATAGTCCGGTCAAGGAGAGAAAAACCCCGAATACAAATGATTCAGGAATTAGGCGATTGATGCCTTCATCTTGAGAGCAGATTCTTTGCCGATTAAAGGGGTTCGAAACCCAGGTAAGTTTCTTCTGAATCGGTATCCTTCCTGTGAATGAATTTAACTTTCATCGGAGTACCCACCTTGATCTCTTCCGGGCTTTCAGGCTCTATGCCTTCTATCCTGGCGTCAACCCGCCCACCGTCTTCGAGATCTATCACTCCCGAAACATATGGATTGTTTCTATTATACCCCTGCGCAACCATGAAGGGGGGAGCAATGTAAATGCAGGTAAAAGCGGCGAGCTTTCCACGCCCCGGGACCTCCACCCATTCCAGGTCAGTGCTGTAGCAGCGCGTGCACAGGGGGCGAGGCGGCACGGAACGGGTCCCGCATTTTTTACACTTCGAGCCCATCAATTTATCTTCGTTCAGAAACAGGTTGTAGGATATGTCGTTGAAAGGCCGCTCCGCCATTGTTCCTACCTCCTTTCCAGAATGGTGAAGGTGCAAGTCCCGCCGGTTCCTCCCAGATTGTGAGCGCCCCCGATTCGCAGCTCCTTTATGGGGACCTGGCGTTTGCCAGCCTTCCCTCTTAACTGGGTCCAGACCTCGTAGATCTGCGACGTGCCCGTGGCCCCCACCGGGTGTCCCTTGCACTTCAGACCGCCGGATGTGTTGATCGGTTTTGGTCCGTGGAGCCTGGTCTGTCCTTCGGCAACAGCCTTGAACCCGGCACCGGGCTTGAAAAACCCGAGATCCTCAATGTGAAGGAGCTCAGCAATCGAGAAGCAGTCGTGCACCTCGCAAAATTGGATGTCTTTTGGTGTCAGTCCCGACATGGCGTATGCTTCACGAGCAGCGGCCCTAGTTGCTTCGAAGCTGGTCAAGTCCTCACAGGCGTGTAATCCGCGACCGCTGCCCTGTCCGATTCCGGCGACGTGTAGCGGATCGTCGGTAAAGCGCCTCGCGATCTCTTCACCGGCCAGAAGGACGCAGCTAGCCCCATCGCTTATCGGGCAGCAGTCAAACAGGTGAAGCGGCCACGCAACCGGCGGATTCGCCGCCGGATCGAAGAGGAAATCCTTTTCGTCTCTCCAGTCCGGGACCGCCCTTCCCCGCTTGCGCAGGCTTTCAGCTTTTGCTTTCATCGTGTCTTTGCTCGTATACGGGAACTGAGCCTTGGGATTAAGAGGGGCATTGTCGTGGCTCTTGATTGTTATATCCATGAGGTGCTCGCGCCCGGCCCCATACCTGGCGAAATAAGCGGTGGCAACGGCCCCGAATACGCCCGGAAAGGTAAACCCGACGCGGTTCTCATAGGGTACCGCAGCCAGGGCCAGACCTTCGGCCACTTCCTCTGTGGTGCGCTTTGACATATCTTCCACACCGCCAACCAGAACCAGGTCGTAGAACCCCGAAGCTATTGCCAATACCCCCTCGCGGAAAGCCAGGGCGCTCGATGCGCAAGCCCCTTCGGTCCTGGTCGAGGGCTTCGGAGTAAGCCCCGCTACGTCTGCTATAATCGGCCCCCAGTGGGACTGGCGCACAAAGTAGTCATTGGAGTAATTGCCGAGATAAAGAGCGTCGATCTCGGCGGGATCGAGACCTTTATCGACCGACAAAAGCGCCTCCGTGAAGGCTTCAGCAAACAAGTCCCTGGAATCCCGGTCCTTGAACATGTCAAATTTGGACATCCCTGCGCCTACAACTGCGACCCCTCTGCCGAGCCTTCGCTTCTTCATGGCTGACCTCCCATAATCCTCAGGCCATTAACTTTAGCATTTTCATACATGACCGGCCGCCCGGAGCCCTAAGCATGAGTCTGGCGGATAGCCTCCGGGCCATTATAATAGAAATTCTTTCGCAGCGCCTGCCGCAATTCGCCCCTTAAGTCCGGATGAGCGATATTGATGAGTTCATCCGCACGCTGTCTTCTGGATTTGTATCTAACGTCCGCAATTCCATACTCCGTCACTATGTAGTGAGCATATGTCCTGGGGACGGTAATGGGAGATCCGGGAGGCATCTCTGAAACAATTGAGGATACCAGATTCCCGTCTTTGGCGGTCCTCGACGAGGACATAACCGTGATAGGGCGGCCGCCCTTGGAGTGGAACGCACCGAACTGAAAATCGAGCTGCCCGCCGGACCCGCTGACCATTCGGTGGCCAAGGCCCTCCGAGTTTATCTGACCGCTCAAGTCTATCATCAGGGCCATGTTAATGGCCACCAGATTGGGAAAATGCGCGGCAAAACCGGGGTTGTTGGTGTATCCGACCGGATAGATCCGGCAAAGAGGATTCATGTGGACGAAATCATTCATGCTTTGATCGCCCGCGCAGAAGGTCGCTGTCGTGACGCCCTTGTGAAAAGGCTTCCTCGCGTTGGTCACGATACCTTTTTCCACCAGTTGAGGCAAACCGATGGGAAACATCTCGGTGTGGACTCCGATGTCGTGTTTCCCTTCCATTCCGGCCACCACGGCCTCCGGAATCGATCCTATACCCATCTGGATGGTGTCTCCATCTTTGATCAGCTCCAGGACACACTCCCCGATTTTCTTGTCGCGGTCGCCCGGAACAGGCCGGTTCAATTTGGCAATGGGCTGCGAGTTCTCGAAAAAAACGTCGAATTCCGTGACGTGCAACCTGTTGTCGCCCAATATTACCGGCATCTGGTCATTAACCTCGCCAATGGTAACCCGCTGTTTTCCCGAAGCCCGTCTTCCCGAATGGCATGCATGGTGTAGAAGTTGGTCAGGCCAAGGTTTACCCATCCGTGCTCGTTAGGGGGGTCACCTGACAAACATAAACGTCCGACCACCTCCCATAGCGGTCTCCGAGATCGTGACTTTGCTCGATGTAAAAATCCGGCAGACGGGTTTCGACCAGCTTTCGGGAAAGGGCATCCCGAAAGACGGGTCGTAGTTGATGTGGCCCTGGAGATTCATCATGATTTCGACATCATAAAGCCTGGTTGGGCGGACCGGCACCGTATCGGAGATGATGACGCCGCGCAGTTCTTCCCAACGGTCCAGGATAGCGTGAAAGAAATCGGGCGAGCAGGCACCCATCCCGAGCGCGATTCCGACAAAATCACCGGATTTGGTCTTTCAGGCAGCATCTTGCAGAGAAACGAGTCTTTTCTTGTACTCCTCTTTCCAATCCATGAGAATCTCCTGATGTGCTTGCTTTAACGTTCATCAGCTCCTGGAACGCGCAGAGTCCAGAAAGAATACGGTATCCCAACAGCTCTCAATGCCCCGAAATCTATTTCGAATCGGATGCGCGCTGCTTGAGCAGGAACCTTTGTATCTTGCCGCTTGGCGTTTTGGGCAACTGGTCGACAAATTCGACCTCCCGCGGGTATTCGTGCCCTGAAAGGTGCTCCTTGACGAAGTTTTTTAACTGTTCAGAAAGCTCCTGGCTTGGCGACGCCCCTGGAACCAGGGTGACATAGGCCTTTATCGCCTCTCCTCTGAGCTCGTCGGGTTTTCCTACAACCGCAGCCTCCGCTACCGTGGGGTGTTTCATGAGGGCGCTTTCCACTTCAAACGGCCCTATCCGGTAGCCGGCGCTCAAGATGATGTCGTCGGAGCGCCCGCTGAAGAAAATGTAGCCGTCTTCATCCATTTTCACGGTATCGCCGGCCAGGTAATATCTCCCGTTTCCGACTATTCTTTCCTGCGTTCTCTTGTCATCTTTCCAGTACCCGCGGAACCAGTAGAGCGGCGAGTTCCGGATATCCACCGCAAATTGCCCCTCTTCGCCCGTTTTGACTTCCTGCCCTTGGTCGTTCACGACAACCATCCTGAATCCCGGCATCGAGGGACCCATGGAGCCCATCTTGATAGGCTGCCTGACCTCTTCGATATGGTGATTGTTTGCAACCATGCCCAGTTCTGTCTGGCCGAACTGGTCATGGATCGGGATGCCCCAGAGTTTGCTGCTCCATTCAACAACCTCCGGATTCAGAGGTTCCCCGGCGCTCGAAGCGACTCGCAAAAAGTAGGGGTATTGCCTGGCAATCCGGTCGCCGGCGGCCTTGAGAGCACGGTATGCGGTGGGAGACGAGGCAAAGTTGGTGACCCGGTATTTGCTCATGATCCGGAAAAACTCACCCGGAGTGAACGGAGCATCGAAAAACATGGTCGCCTTGCCCATGAGCAGCGGTCCGATGAGATTGTAATAGAGGCCGTAGGCCCAGCCGGGGTCGGCCATATTCCAGAACATGTCGTCTTCGCGAAGGTCCAGGCCGAATTTCATGTAAGCTTCAAAGGAAGCAAGACATTTCACCGGGATGTCCACACCCTTGGGGTCGCCGGTCGTGCCGGAAGTGTAGAGCATAATCATCATGTCTTCGCCCGATATCATGGACGGCCTGGTTTCAGCATCCGCTGACTCCAGTTCGTGCCAAAAGCTGTAATCTCCCTTTTCGAGGCCTTTTCCGCGTCCTTCACAAAGGGTGACAACCGCAAGCTTTCCGCTCCGGTAAGCGGACGTGGCGCTGAGTTTTGCCCGATTGGCCGCATTGGTCACCACCACGCGCGTATCGCTGTCGAGAATCCGGTAATCTACAGCGTCGGGGCCAAAGGCCGTGAAGAGCGGCACGTATGCGGCGCCCAGCCTCCAGGTGGCAAGAGCGGAAATGATAAGCTCCGGGGTTTTTGGGAGCATCACGCCCACACGGTCACCTTTCCGGATGCCGATTGACTTAAGAAAACCCGCCAGCTTGGAGGATGCCTCACGGAACTCCCGGAAGGTCCACTTTGCAGTCTCCCCTTGAGCGTTTTCATAGAAAAGCGCGACCCTGTCCGGAATGCGGGCATGGCGGTCGCAAAGAAAATCTGCCGCATTCACCTCGCCGGTTGAGTATTCCTTGAGCCAGGATTGCACTAGAGCATCGACTTTCGAATCGGGCTTTCTCATGGCAGTCTCCTTTGTGTCTGTTTGGTGGACCGCAAGCATAAACGGACGTAGTGTTTTTTGCAACCGGGCGTGTCAATTAAAGCAAACTCGCGCGGACAAAAAACTCTCACCACAGAGACACAGAGGACACAGAGCAGCCCCGGGCCGCAACCAAAGGGCGAAAACCATATCACGCGGAGACGCAGAGAAAACAACGGTTTAGCCTCATATGCTTGCCAAAATTTCAAGGAACTGCACGTTAGCAGTACAGAGGACGGGGCATAGTCCGGTCAAGGAGAGAAAAGCTTTGTAAGACAGGATTTACAGGATCAAATGAAATGGCTATTGATTTAAGATGGATATAACCTTGAAAATCATTTTAGTATCTGACCAGATGGCCTCTTTGCTCAAGAAAGTCTCCGGGAAGTTTGTTTCTCACTCCGAAACAGTTATTTTCCACGTTATTGAGAATGTAGAGTATTTTCATTTCTTCCTGAGGAGAAAACCATAGAGGAATTTGTCTCCCGTGAGTTCCGGGAAATCTTGCTCTCTGATTATTTCGAAACACTTTTCTACCGCGTCCCGAAACTCGCCGGCCTTGAACCAGTATTGTTTGCCGCCCCAGTTTGCTTTGGCTTGCCATGCCCTCCATGTTAACAGCCACCCTACTATCAGAGCAATTGCATCGTTTTTCAGAACACGATGGTATTCTTGGATGGCTTTTTCGTAATCGGGAATATGGTCGATAGTAGAAAGGTCGATAACTGTCCCGAATTCTCCATCGGGGAATGGAATTTGGCGGATATCCCCTTGGATGGCATTGTATCCGCTTGATAATGCCCGCTGGACTCGATAACTGTCCAGTTCAAGGTAAGCATCGGCTTTGATGGGGAGATTCATCTCGGTTTCATTCCACGTATCAGTTTTAAGAACTTTGTGCCCCCCTAGATTGATTGCTTCTTTTGCGTACTGTTGGTATTTCTGGTGTGTGATTGACATAAATTGCTTTTGTTTCCGCACTAGGAATGTTTTAAATTTCCAGAATGGCTTTATTATTTTATAGAAGGGATATAAGAGAAAGAATGAACGAACACCATATTTATCACCAATTATTTTCAGTGCTTCGTGCCTCTCAATATACTTTTTCTTGTATCCCTTCCATACCTGATAGGCGGCATCATATTGACTCCAGCTAATAACCCGCCTTTTGGACCTGAGAAGCTCGGCCCTACGCGACTCGATCTCCGCCGCGAAGCCGCCGGTGCGGGCGGACTCCTCCCGGAGCTTTGTCTCTAAGGCTTTTTGGGATAAACGAAGGGCTGCGTCCTGCAACTTCTGATCCGCGAGAGCCTGCTCAAACAGGGCATTGGAGGAGCGAAGGGCTTCTTTCTGCAACTTCTGTTTTAACGCCGGCTTTCTCAAGAGCCTTGCTCCACGGGGTTTTCCTGAATGAGTTGATTTTTAAACGTCCGCCCCCTTTCATTGAAAAAATATAGGAGCCGCTTGCCTTTTGAATTGCACGATCCAGACGTTCTTTCAGAGCACTGGTTATCGGAGTCCCCCGCGGCCTGTAGTCGGTCTTCAACATTCCCACTCTTTCAACTCCCCGAACAATCGAATCCTGGACATGGATGGAACCATCGTAGATATGCCCCTGTTTTAGTCCTGCGATTTCCGATCCGATCATGCCTGTCCTTATCATCACTTCAGCCACACCACGGTTATTTTCAACCACCCCGGATTTTGTTTTCCAAAAGGCTTAAGCCCGAATAATGCGTCAACTTGACCCCAACTGGAGCCGAACCGTCTTTCCGGCCCGGATTCCATCCGAAAAAGCTTTTGGAATGCCGAATGTCCGTGAATCATACGATATTGCAATCAAAACCCGCAAGAAAATGGCGTTCAGATCAATTGGAGCAATTTGAGATGACAGCTCTGAACACATGCTATGGCTTTACGACATCGAACACTTGCTCCGTCAATTTGTGATCGCCGTACCACAGCTCAAAGCGCCATTTCCCGGTAACGAGTTCGAATGGGTGATCGAAACCGTATCCTGCTACCTTATTAGTGACCGTCCCTTCCGGGGAGGTTGTGAAGGTTATAATGGTCTCATAGTTTTTACTTGAGTTTTCCAAAATTCTAAACTGGTATGATATTTTTCTTTTAAAATCGGGATATTGGCAGTAACATTAGTGTAGTGGTATTATTTATGTGTTTTAATGCTTGACTTGTCAGGATTGG
>Ga0187849_1003889_pt1 | contig 12794 bp, 9 predicted proteins | sample June2016WEW_4_10_2_FD_132412 | JGI IMG/M metagenome (GOLD analysis project Ga0187849, IMG submission 132412) | Peatland microbial communities from SPRUCE experiment site at the Marcell Experimental Forest, Minnesota, USA - June2016WEW_4_100 | ecosystem: Environmental > Terrestrial > Soil >... | reverse complement strand
TCTTGGGGGGGCGTCCTTTCAGAGATATCCAGGATGCCCTCAGGTAATATTACATGCGATAAAGCCGGAAAAAGCCGGGTATAAGCCTCGGCTTGCTTGAAACTCATCAACTTTATTTTCTGGACGTACAAAAGTTCCTTAACCAGGGCATTGTCTTCTGATCCGAATATCATTACTGCATCCACCGTCCCTTCTAAGAGCGCTTTATTGGCAGCAGCACTGGGAATGTCGAGTAGCAAGGTCGGTGGATCCGCAGCATTACTGACCCTGAGCAAATCGATGGCAAATTTACGTACCCCGCTGCCCTCCGGTCCGATCGCAATCCTCTTTCCTTTGAGCCTGGAAAGGTCGTCAAAGGTCTCATGGCTTCGATAAAAAACCCAGAGAGGGGAATAGCATATCGCTCCGAGGGAAACCAGATCCTTCTTTTCTGCTGGAGAGCTCGTTCCATCCTGTACAAAACCGGCATCAACCCGAGAGGATTTGTTGCTAAGACGCCTGAGATTTTCTACTGAACCTGAGGAATAGAGTACGTTTAGATTAATCTTCTCACGCGCCAAAATTTGTCGGTAGCGCTCCCCAAATTTTGCATAGGCCCCTCCTTCGAATCCGGTGGTCATGACTAAACTATCAGGGGGCGTCAAATGATAGGCTGCGATGGATATGAGTGCAATCAACAGAAACAGGGCAATAATAACCGGAAGGCTACGATTAAATATTGCAGAAATTATTCTCCGTCCCATCCTTGTTTTTGGGGCCATTCTATACCTCGCTGGAGGCACAGGCTTCTTTAAAGAGAATTCTACCCCTTTTTGAGGCCATTATGGAGAAAATTTTCTGCCTCCCCCTTAACTTTGAGCTCTGGAAGATTCCAAATCCACCACTGATCTTTTGTGCTAGACTAAATTTGAGCCTTTCTTAAGGAGGTTTTTATGGCAAAAAACACAATTTCGATGGCCGGCATCTTCCCCCCGATTCCCACACCCTTCGATGCCGCGGGGGAGTTAGATTTGAAGGCGCTGGCATCCAACTTTAAAAAGTGGAATTCTTATCCTCTCTCAGGATACGTAATTCTGGGCACCAATGGAGAATTTCCCTACCTAAGCGAAGCTGAGAAGCTGGCTTACCTGGAGGCAGCCCGTAAGCATATCCCCCCGGGCAAGCTCTTCATGACGGGGGTCGGATGTGAGTCCACCCACAGCACCATCTCTCTGGTAAAGAAGGTTGCTGCGTTGGGGCCTGATGTAGCCCTGCTCATCACTCCCAGCTACTATAAGTCCAAAATGGATATGGCCGCCCTCACGCATTACTACCAGAGTGTGGCTGACGCCTCGCCCATCCCCGTGAGCATTTATAACATGCCGGCCAACACAAATGTAGACATGTCAGCGGAGCTGATTATTAAACTCTCCCAGCATCCGAATATCATCGGCGTGAAGGACAGCAGCGGAAACCTGTCCAAGATTGGGGGAATCCTCCGGTATGCCCGTCCGGGGTTTCAGGTCCTTGCGGGCTCGGCGGGATTTCTCTACCCGGCGTTATGCCTGGGAGCAGTAGGCGGAGTGCTGGCTTTGTCTAACATCGCACCGCAACAGTGTTGCGACCTACTTAATTTCTTCCGTCAGGGCCGCCATGCGGACGCCAAGGAATTACAACTTCGTTTGATTGCCCCCAATGATGCGGTGACCGCCCGATTTGGTGTGGCCGGCCTCAAGGCGGCGATGGAATTAGTTGGATTTTACGGCGGCCCTCCCCGCAGCCCGCTGCAGCCCCTCAACAATGAGCAGAAAGCAACCGTGCGCGGCATCCTTCAGGAAGCGGGCATCATTTCGTAGGCCCGAGGCCTATAACGGATCTGCCCTTGTCCGAGGACGAGACAGGGAGACACCCCCAAAAGGAAATTATGTTTACTCCAACGGTGCGGGATGGGCGACTAGCCGAGCTCCCTGGTGGGCCTGTTCGGCGTTGACCGCAAATAGTCCCAAAATTCCAGGGGCGTTTTTTCTTTCCAGGGGGCGCCATTGACTTCGACGCTTCTTCCACTCTTGATCGGAGACTTCCGCATTCAGCGAGCGGGCATGCAGGTTGATGGAAATCATATCTCCATTTTTCAGGAGAGCCAAGGGGCCGCCCACGGCGGCCTCGGGAGAAACCTGGCATACTCCCAGGCCCCGGGCGAACCCGGAGAAGCGGCCATCGGTAACCACAGCCAGTTTTCCTTCTAACCCCATCCCGACTACGGTTGCCAGCAAAGCGTAGATATCCGGCATACCCGGCGCCCCCCGTGGTCCCTCGTGACGCACCACGATGACTTCTCCTTCTTTGACCTTCCCGGACTTCAGTGCAGTGACTGCCTCTTTCTGGGAGTTGAAACAGCGGGCCGGCCCCCGGTGAGAAGGAATGGTGTTATTCAGCATCCGGGCCAGAGAGCTGATGGGAGCCAGATTTCCCTTGAGCACCGCGATCCCCCCATGGGCGAGCAACGGTTTTTTTAGAGAAAGGACCGACCTCCTCACTTTCTGCAGTCGAGGAGCCCCTAACTTGATCCAGTCCTTCAAGGTTCGCCCGTCAACCCCCCGGGCCTGCAAGTTCAGGAGAGGTTTTAACTCCGCCATGATTGCCGGCATCCCCCCGTCTTCATGAAGGTCGGGAAGATAATACTTTCCCACCGGCTGGACATTGGAGATGCAGGGGGTGGTGCGGCTGAATTCGTCAACCCGCCCTATATTCATGTGCTTTTCCAGACCCAGTTCCCCCGCCAGCGCCAGAATATGGAGAACTCCATTGGTCGATCCCCCCAGGGCCATGCATACCCGGAGCATGTTCTCTAAATTTTTTAGTCCCATGATGGAGCGTGCAGTCTCTCCTTTGAAGACCATGCGCACAATGGCTTCCCCGGAAGCCTTCCCCAGGCGTAGCCTTTCAGCGGAAACGGCCCGGGCGGTGGCAGCAAAGGGAAGGGTCATGCCGGCAGCTTCAGCCAGGCACTGCATGGTATTGGCTGTGCCCATGATTGAGCAGGCCCCCGGTGAGGGACAGACGGCATCCTCCATCAGTTCAATCGTCCGCAGGTCCGCTTTTCCCTGAGGAAGGGCTCCGAAGACCAGTTCGTCTAAGTCCGACAGAGTCACCTGCCTCCCCTCGCAGGCTCCGACTTCCATACAGCCTCCTGGAACGATGATACAGGGAAGATCCAGGCGGGCAGCAGCCAGAAGGGCCCCGGGGACGACTTTGTCGCAGGAGACCAGGATGACCATCCCATCAAATATCTGCTGCTCGATGATGGCCTCAATGTCAAAAGCCAGCAGGTCCCGGGTCGGCAAATCGTAGCGCATGCTGGGTTCCCCCAGACTGGCCGTGGGACACTGGGAGATGGCGGTAAATTCCAGGGGAGTCCCCCCCGTTTTCCAGATGCCGTCTCGAACCGTGCGGGTCAGGTGGTCCAGGTTGTAGTGGCCGGGACAAACTTCACCCCAGGTATTCACGATGGCAATCAAAGGTCGGCTCAGGTCATCGGTGGTATATCCCATGGCCTTGTAAACCGCCCGCCGATGGGCTCCAGCCGGGCCGTGATAATATCGCTGTGTCTTCCAAGATATCCTTTTAGGCATAAACTTTCTCTCCTTTAAAAGTTCGGAGTTTGTAGGGGCACGCGGCGGTGTGCCCCGGTAGTTCGAAGTCCATCAATTTTCGGTTTTAAAATTCTGAACTTCTGACTTCGAACCTTGTACGGGGTACTCTGTACGGGCGACCGGCCGGTCGCCCCTATGACTTCCAGACTATTTTTTCTTATTCGCCAGATACAAAACCGCGTCCAGCCCCATAAAATAAACCCGGATTCCCAGGCCCATGATTACCCCTGGGTTGCTTCAGCGATCTGGGATTAAATATCTTATCCAAAGTGGTTGGAGAGGTGCCCTTCACGTAGAGCGTCCTCGTTCCTCCCCGCTCTCCTCTGGTTTAAATGAGTTTTTAGAATTATCTCATGGAGGGTTCACCAGTTCAATTCAAAATTCCCCTCATCCCACTCCCTCCCCGTCAAGAGACTGTGTCGTAACTCTTCATGCCCACCCTGCACCAGGACGGTACAGGGTCGGTGAAGGCGGGCATCCAGGAAGATGAAATTCTTGAACAAAACTGCAACCGGTTTCCCGCTTCCGCGGGAATGACGGCTCTTTTTTCTAATTACGACACAGTCTCCAAAGGCGAAGAAGATAAACGGGGGGAGGGATTACGCCCTCGTGGCCTTTGAGGCTGATTTGTGGTATAAAAAATTCACGGATATTATTTACCCTTTAAGAATCGAAAAGGATTTTTCAACCTATGCCTGATCTCAAAGTCAAAATAAGAGATGTCACCCTTAAAAACCCGATCATCATCGCTTCGGGCACGCCTACTTATGGGCCGTCCAACGTGAAAAGATGTATCCGGAGCGATGCCGCAGCCTTTGTTACCAAAACTCTCTGTTACACGGAATGGCTGCGGAAACAACCTCGACCCCGGTGGCATGTTGAATACCCCGAAGCCATCGATAATGGCGCTTATTTTTCTCTTTATTCCACCGAGCGCCTCAATCCCACTCCCCCCGAAGAATATGCCCGCAAAAAAATGAAAGAGTATGTCAAAGAGGCCCATGATTTTGACGTAAAGGTCATCGCTTCCATCGCCGGAACGGACCCCGAAACCTGGGCCAGGTTGACTGACCTGGTGACGGAGAACGGCGCTGACCTGATTGAGCTAAACCTCCAGTGCCCCCATGTGGAAAAAGGCCAACCCACGGGCATGGTCGCCGGGAGGGACCCGGAACTCTGTCATTCGATCTTAGACCAGGTGAGGAAACGGACTTCTCTTCCCATCATCGGCAAAGTAGTTGGCGAAGGGGTGGACCCAATCAGGATTGCCAGCCGTATGGTTGATGGCGGAGCTGATGCGGTCGTGTTGACCGGAAGATTCCAGGGCCTCTACCTGGACATTGAAACTGAAAAGCCCATTCACTGGGGAGGCATGGGTGGATACGGTGGATTCTGGCAGGCGTCGATCACGCGCAAGTGGCTGGTTCGCGGTTCCGAGGCCAACTTGAAAGTTCCCGTCATCGGCGGAGCGGGGATCGGCTCTTATGAAGATGTTATCTCCTATATCCTTTGCGGAGCCACAGCGGTGCAGAGCTGTACAGCGGTCATCGTCTACGGTCACAAGATCATCAAACGTTGGCTGAGGCAGCTTTCCGGCTGGATGGAGACGAGAGAATATTCTTCCATCAAGGCCTTTTTGGGGCGCGCCGTGAAGAACATAATCGCTCCGAGCCAGATCCCGGGGGATATTCCCTATGCCTCCCGAATCGACCCGGACGCCTGCCGGAAATGCCTCCGGTGCATGGAAGCCTGTCCTTATGACGCCATCTCCGTGGTCAATCAAAAACTGACCGTTAACCCGGAGAAATGCGACGGGTGCCGCCTCTGTGTGGCCCTCTGCCAGGAAGGCGCTGTGGAGTTTTATCAAAAATGAATTGGGACGCAGATTTTCGCAGATAGACGCGGATCTTCACGGATAACAGAATACTTTTTATGAAATTTAGGCATTCTTGGTACTTTTTTATATTCATCTGCGTTTATCTGTGTAAATCTGCGTCCAAAACTTTAAATGGAAGGAAAGCAAGTGCCCACATCAGTTGCTATCATCAAAGGGAAAAACGGGAAAGACTTAAATGAAGTCCGGCGCATGATGGGGGAGCTCTTTTCTCTCATAGGGCCCGCTTCGAAGATCATCCCGCCCAATAGCCGGGTGCTGATCAAGCCCAACCTGACTGCCGAGGAGAACCTCTGGGAGAAAGGAATCCTCACCGGACCGATCTTTATGCAAACTCTGGTGGAAGAAGTACAAAAGGCCAGGCCTGCCGAAGTGATCGTAGCCGAAGCCACCGCCGTGGGTTTGAACACGAAGAAAGCATTCGTCGCCAACGGCTATGAGGAGATGGCCCGGGCCACCGGGGCCAGGCTTCTCGACCTTTACGACGGAGAATTCGAGGAGGTAAAGACTGCGGAGGGCGGACTGCTAAAGAGTGTGAAGGTTTCCAAAGAAGTCTTGCGGGCTGATTTCTTCATCAACGCCCCGGTCCTAAAGACCCATTTCGCCAGTACCCTTACGGCCGCCATGAAAAACCTGAAGGGAACCACGACCTATGAAGAAAAGAAGAGATTTCATTATCTGGGCCTCAACAAGGCTGTGGCTGAGCTCAACGCCGTGCTGAAGCCTCATCTAATTGTGGTGGACGCCCTCATCGCCATGGAGGGAGATGGTCCGATTGCTGGCACTCCCGTAGGACTGAATGTGCTGTTGGCCGGATTGGATGCAGTGGCCGTGGATACCGTAGCTGCCCGGATCATGGACATCGATCCAACAGAAGTCCTTTCTCTCTGTCTGGCCCAGGGCATGGGTTATGGGATCTGGGAGGAAAGAGAAATTCGAATCCTCGGTAGGTCGATCGAAGAAGTCCGTCGCCCCTTTGTCCGCGCCTGCGCCCCGCTCCATCTGGATGTGGAAAAGATCCGCTTTCTGGACGGGCAGGCCTGCAATGCTTGCCGCGATGGGCTGCGTATGGCCATGGATCGTCTGAAAGTTGCGGGAGTTCCCCTGGATAAACTTCCCAAGCTCGAAATCAGCATGGGATCAGAAGCCAGGCTTTCGGAATCTTCGGATTGTATCCAGCTTCCCATCGGCAATTGCCAGAAACAATACAAGCACCTTTCCAACTACGTTCCCGGCTGTCCTCCGCCGACTTTTCTCATGGCCGATCAGGTACGCGAAATACTGGGTGAGCCCCGAAAATTCGGGCCGAAGAAAGATTTTATAATGGAATGAAAAACCAGGGTGCGAGGATTCAGGGGGCCAAGGATTCTAGCGTTTAGTCTTAAACCTATTTCCCTCAAACCCTTGAATCCCGGACCCCTTGAACCCTTAAAAGAAGGAATTTTCTAATGAAAGAATATCCCATGGCCGTGGTCACGGCTCCCGGAAAGGTAGAATTTATAAATAGAACGCTTCCCGCCCTGGGGGCCAATGACGTCTTACTGCGGGTCAAAGCCTGCAGCATCTGCGGAGGAGATCTCCACCTCTACAAGGGGGAACATCCCCTGGCTTCTCTCCCTATGGCCATCGGCCACGAAATTTCCGGCGAGGTGATCGAAGTGGGACAAGGCGGGTCTAAAATCTGCGTAGGCGACCGGGTGGCGGTTGAACCTGTGATCATCTGCGGGAAATGTTATTTCTGCCTTCGGGGAGAGTATCATCTCTGCCAGGACATCCGTTATCAATACAGCGCCGGGCAGGGGGGTTTCACCCCCTATTTTGTGGTTTCGGAAAACTGGGTTCATCGGCTTCCGGACTTTGTCTCCTACGAAGAGGGAGCGCTCCTGGAGCCTCTGGCCGTTGCCGTCCATGCGGCCCGCAAAGCCCAGTTAGACCTGGGGCAAAGTGCGGCGATCTTTGGCGCTGGAGGAATCGGCCTCTTTCTGCTCCAGGTGGTAAAAGCCGGGGGATGCGGCTCGGTTTTTATCGTTGACCTTCTGGAACAACGCTTGAAGACTGCCCTGTCCTTCGGAGCCAGTCTGGCTATCAACCCCGTCCAGGAAGATCCGGTAGAAAAGATTTTCCAAGAGACGGGGAGTCTGGGGGTAGACCGGTCCTTTGAAGCCGTGGGCCTGGAAAAGACTCTGCGGCAGACCGCCCAATCCTTGAAGAAAGGCGGGATCTGCGTTGTGATCGGACTTTTTGAAGACCCCATGAAGGTAAACTTTCCGGTCAACCTTTTTGCTCAGCGAGAGATCCAGATTCGGGGAGTACGCGGATACTGTTGGGATTTCCAGGCGGCCCTCGAATTGATTAAAGGTCGGCAGGTCCAGCTTAAACCTCTTATCTCCCACCAGCTACCCCTGAGCGACCTTCCCGAAGCTTTCGAAATCCTCCTGGACCCGGAAAGCAAGGCCAATAAAGTGGTGATTCGAATGGATTAGAAAGGCCAGATTAGAAAGGCCAGTATTGACAACCCTTCGATTAAGATGTTACGTTTCAAACGGCTGCTTATCACCCTTATTCAACATTGAGGCCCCATTCCAATAATCAACGAAGGGGGCCAATCGATTCGGGGCAAGGAAGATTTTTGATGATCTACTTTACGGAGGAGGAAAAGATGAAAAAGTTATCCTTACTCGTCGCCATGGTCATTATTGCTCTTTTGGCCGTCTTCGGCGCGGGCGGGGCCGCTGCCGCAGAGGAAATCCTGGTCGGCAACATCCAGGATCTGTCGGGGCCCAATAAGGCCTTCGGCCTGGCAACGTTCAACGGCGCCCAGATGTACTTCGATAAGATCAATGCCGCCGGCGGCGTCAACGGCATGAAGCTGAAGATTATCAGCTACGACACGAAGAGCGAGGTCAACGAGGCGATCAGCGCGTACCGTCGGCTCTGCGATCTGGATAAAGTTTCCATCGTGATCGGCCCCCCCATCGCCAATATGGGAATTGCCCTGGCGCCCATTGCCGAAGGGAAGAAAATCCCCATCATTGGCCTGTACATGGACGAGCGTGCAACCACCAAGCCCGATGGAAAACCCTGGACTTATATGTTCCTGGCCCAGAACTCCTCGGGGGCCCAGGCAAGGACCATTGCCCTTTACGCCGTCAAGGATCTAAAGCTGAAGAAGTATGCGCTTCTTTATAACCAACAGAATGCCTATTCCGTTTCCCTGGTCGAGCCCTTCGTCGCTTATGTGACTGAAAACGGGGGGACGATCGTGGCCAAAGAAACCTTTATGACCGCCGACAAGGATTACCGGGCCCAGCTCACCAAGATCAAGCAGGCCAACCCGGAAGCCATTTACATGCCCAATTACCCGCAGGAAATCCCGTTGACGCTGCAGCAATCCTTCGATCTCGGGATCAAAGCCACGATCCTGGGCAATAACTCTTATATCCCCTTTGCCCTGGCCAGCAATACGGACCCCAAGGCGTCCGAAGGAGTGTACTTCCCCTACGGGATCGATCCGTCCGACCCCAAGCTGAAAGAATTCAGCGCCCAGTATGAAAAGAAGTTCGGCTATCCTGCCATTACCCAGGCTTTCTCGGGGTGGGACCTTGGCGGAGCAATCGTAGAGGCCTACCAGCGTGCTCTTACGGCAAGTAAGAAGCCCTCGGGAGATGGGCTCGCCGCCGAACTGGCCAAGACCCGGGACTTCCCTGGATTTCAGGGTGCCTTCACCATTTCCCCGAAGACCCACCGCCCTCTGGGTCTGACCATGTATATTCTTCAGGTAAAGGGCGGCAAACCGGTTACCCTCATTAAGCTCATTCCGCCGGAAGAAAAATAGAGTAAATAGGTCCAGCCGGAACTTCAGTGAAAATCATTGGGGTTCCGGTTTTTTTAGGAGGGCAAACCTTTATGGAAGCAAGCCAGTTCCTAAGTGTTGCCATGCAGCAAATCGTCAACGGGATCTCGCTTGGGGCGGTTTATGCCTTGATCGCCGTCGGCTTTGCCATGGTATTCAATGTCCTCAAGTTTTCCAATTTTTCCCATGGAGGAGTGCTCGGAACCGGCGCCTATTTAGGCTATCTGGCCGCCCTCTATCTAAAGCTCCCGCTCATCCCGGTTCTGCTCATTGGCATGTTGATGGGAGGTCTTGTTGCCGTCGGAGTCGAGTTCGTGGCTTTCCGCTCCATCCGCAAAAAACGGGGACAGTTGGTTTATTTCTTTGTAACTTCGGTCACCATGCTCATGCTTCTGGAACAGATCCTGGTTATTTTCTTCGGGGCTTCCTTCTTCACCTACCCAACCATGATTAGAACTACATCTTTCTCCCTTGGCGGGATCAACTTTACCGTTTTGTACCTGGTCATGATGGCGGTTTCTCTGCTGGCCTTCGGCACTCTTGCCTGGGCCCTGAAATATACGAAGCTGGGGATCGCCATTCGCGCCGCCTCCAATGACTTGACGACTACGAACCTGATGGGCGTCAATGTAGACTTTATCGTCATGGCCACCTTCTTTGTCTCCGGCATGCTGGGCGGCCTGTCCGGTGTGTTGCTGGGGATGACCTACACCCTTTACCCTCAGATCGGCCAACTGGTGGTGAAGGGGTTCATTGCCTGTGTCCTGGGAGGATTGGGAAGTGTTACCGGTGCGGCCTGGGGCGCTTTGGCCTTGGCCGTTGTAGAAGTATCGTTGATCGCCATCATGGGTGCGGGGTTATCTCCCGCGGTGATCTTCGCGATCATGGTAGCTTTTCTGCTGGTGAGACCCCAGGGGTTCGCCGGTGTCTCCTTCCAGGAGAAAGCATAAAGAGAGGATTCAGGAGCTAGGAGTCAGGAAACAGAAGAAAGAAATTCCATTCAGAATTCTGGCTTTTGATTTCTTCATTATCCTATGGATTACATCATAACCGTTGCTGTCTTTACCGCGATTACGACCCTGGGGGTTCTGGGGACTTTTGTCCTCACGGGTCTGACCGGCCTCTTTTCCCTCGGTCAGGCCGCTTTCATGGGTCTGGGATCGTATATCGCCGCTCTGGCCGTAGTGAAATATGACGTTCCCTTTCCCCTCGCCGTTGCCATGGCTGTAGTGATTTCTGTGGCCGTAGCCTACGTCATCGGGTACACCACTTTGAAAATCCGTCAGGATTTCTTTGCTCTGGTCACTTTCGGCTTCGGAGAAGCTCTCCGGTCTATCATGGACGAATCGGTGAAATATACGGGCGGGGCCATGGGATTCTCCGGTGTTCCCCAGTTGACGACTCCGTGGCTGGCCTTTGGCTCGCTGGCCGCCGCAGTGTGGCTGGTCCGCAATGTCCGGAAATCAAAGTTCGGCCGAGACTGCCTGGCCATTCGGACGGATGAGCTGGCCGCCCAGGTTATTGGAATCGATGCTTTCAGCCATAAGCTAAAAGTTTTCCTGCTGGGAGCCGGCCTATCCTCATTTGCCGGGGCTCTGATGGCTTTCTTTACCACCTATGTGGAACCGGGCATGTTCGGGTGGATTCAGTCGGCCATCTGGATCATCATGGTTTTCTTCGGGGGACGGGACAGCCTGACGGGCACGATCTTCGGAGCGGCCACTCTTTCCGCCCTCCCTGAAATCCTGCGGTTCGCATCCCAGTGGCGGGTTCTCATCTACTGCGTGATCATCCTCCTGATCATTAACTTCCGCCCGGCCGGACTTTTTGGCCGATGGGAATTATCCTTGGAGAATCTCGGGCTGAAACACCGCCGGGTTGGGCCGGGAATTCCGGAGGGGAAAATCCATGGCTGAAAACGGAGTCCTGCTTGAGGTCAAGGGCCTATCCAAGAAGTTTGGCGGGGTGGTAGCCGTGGATGATTTTAACGCCAGGATAAAAAAAAGTCGACTGATCGGAATTATTGGTCCGAACGGGGCGGGCAAGACCACGATCCTTAATCTTCTGTCCGGTGTTTATGAGTCCGATTCCGGGGAGATTCTTTTCAACGGGAGGAATATTACCAATCTCCAATCATTCGAGGTCGGTCGTTTGGGAATCGCCCGGACCTTCCAGAATATCCGTCTCTTTGAGGACATGAGTGTCCTGGACAATGTCCGTAGCGCCTATAGTTGGCGAGCGGAATATGGTCTCCTGAAAGCGATGGTCGGATGGAGAGGGGTGGGGAGCTCCGAACACCGCGTAGTCGAACAATCCCTTCACTGGCTGGGGAAGGTGGGCCTCAGCGGACACCTCGATGAAGACGCAGGCAGCCTGCCCTATGGGTTGCAGCGCCGGGTCGAACTGGCCCGGGCCTTGGCCGGGGAGCCCCGGCTGCTTCTCCTCGACGAGCCGGCAGCCGGACTGAACCCGGCTGAGGTTAGGGGGCTGATTGAATTGATTCGCAAGCTTTTCGTCGAGCTCCAGCTTTCAATCATCCTGATCGAGCACCGGATGGAAGTGGTGATGGAGCTTTGCCAGTGGATCTACGTCCAGAACTTCGGCTGCACCATCGCTCAGGGGACGCCCGCACAGATCCAAAAGGATCCGGTGGTGATCAATGCCTACCTCGGAGAGGAATTCGAATGCTCGAGGTAAGAAATATAACCGTCGCGTACGGTAAAATCGAGGCCCTCCGCGGAGTCAACCTGAAGGTCCCAGAAGGTCAGATGATCAGTGTCATCGGCTCCAACGGAGCGGGGAAGACCACTTTATTGAACACGATCTCCGGGCTTCTGCGCCCGCGAAATGGCGTCATTTATCTCGACGGGAAGATCCTTCCCTCGGCCGCTCACCTGACCGTGGCTGCGGGCATCGTTCAGGTACCCGAGGGGCGCAAGGTGTTTACGACTTTGACCGTTGATGAGAATCTTACCATGGGGGGATACCGGGCCGGCCGACAGGAGTCGAATAAGACCCGGGAGCAAGTTTATCGGATGTTTCCGATTTTGAACGAGCGGCGCGGGCAGACCGCTGGTACTCTCTCCGGAGGAGAGCAGCAGATGCTTTCCATCGGGCGCGGCCTCATGTCTTCCCCCAGGATCATGCTCCTCGACGAGCCTTCCCTGGGCCTGGCTCCAAAGATCGTAAAACAGATCTTTGACCTGATCCAGGAGATCAACCGCCGGGGTACAACCCTGGTCTTGGTCGAACAGAACGCCAGGACCGCCCTGGCCGTGGCCCACTACGCTTACGTTCTGGAGAACGGGAGGGTGATTCTCGAAGGAACCTGCTCCGAACTAAGCAAAAACCCCCAGGTGGAGGCCGCCTATCTCGGGGGCCTTGAGACTTCCTGCCAGGCTGATTCTACAAGCCC
>Ga0187849_1003888_pt1 | contig 12795 bp, 13 predicted proteins | sample June2016WEW_4_10_2_FD_132412 | JGI IMG/M metagenome (GOLD analysis project Ga0187849, IMG submission 132412) | Peatland microbial communities from SPRUCE experiment site at the Marcell Experimental Forest, Minnesota, USA - June2016WEW_4_100 | ecosystem: Environmental > Terrestrial > Soil >... | reverse complement strand
GGTTGATATTAGTTGGGAGCCAATAAAAACAAGGAGGGGGATATCCAATATTGTGCGACGGAAAATAAACTTCTTTTCTGAAATCATCTGGACAATCCAGGTACCCGTAATTAAAGTTGTCAAAATGTAAACCAAGACCATCTTATTAAATTCAAAAACCTCGGAAGTAAAAGGCCAAAGAATCAAAGGAACAAAAAAAAGAAGAACTGCGAAAAGCCAAAATATTATTTTTTGATACGCCTTCATTTATAAGATTGTAACACAAAAATTTTGCTAAAAACCCTTTGCAACTTTCTATCAAGTCGCTATACTGCGTTGCGGATGAAATTTATTAACCCCATTGATCAGTTTTTAGGACTTTTCTCCCACGATATCGGAATCGATTTGGGTACCGCCAATACTTTGGTTTATGTGAGGGGAAAAGGAATCGTTATACGTGAACCCTCTGCAGTTGCCAGACACAAAAAATCAAAAGAGATTCTGGCGATTGGAGCCTCGGCAAAAAAAATGCTCGGCCGCGCTCCTGCATCAATCGATGTAATCCGACCTCTCAGGGACGGAGTAATTGCGGATTTTGATGCAACCGCCGCAATGTTAGCCTACTATATTAAAAAAGTTCACGAATCGGGAAGTGCAATGCCGAAAATTCCCCGCCCAAGGGTGGTAATCGGAATTCCCTCCGGGGTAACCGAGGTCGAAAGAAGGGCTGTTGCTGATGCCTGTCTTGATGCGGGAGCAAGGGAGGTAAATTTAATTGAGGAACCGATGGCGGCGGCAATCGGCGCGCGCCTTCCGATAGAAGGCCCCGAAGGAACTTTTATTGTTGATATAGGGGGAGGAACCAGTGAGATTGCCGTGATTTCTCTGGGAGGGGTTGTCCTGGGCCGCTCCGTCAGGATTGCGGGAGACGAAATGGACGAGGCAATAATCAATTATGTGAGGCTTAAATATTCACTTTTACTCGGGCAGCCTTCGGCCGAGGCGGTGAAAATATCAATCGGCTCAGCCGGTAGAGAGAAAGGCGGAGAAAAAAAGGAAAAATTTGCCGTTGTCCGGGGACGTGATCTCGAAGCAGGACTGCCTAAATCGATAAAATTAACCGGCGGGGAAATTCAGGAAGCGCTAAGCCCCATTATCCAGGAAATTATCGGAAATATTGTTGATACGCTTGAAGAAACTCCTCCGGAGCTGACGAGTGATATTATGGAGCGCGGAATAATCTTGGCCGGGGGTGGGTCGATGATATCGGGAATTGATAAAGTAATTTCGGAAGCTACAAAAATGCCGGTCTGGATTGCGGATGATCCGTTAACCTGTGTTGTCCGCGGATGCGGAGTTTGTCTGGAAGACAACGGACTTCTGAAAAAAATGAGGGTGACAAAGGGATTGTAGCTGGTAAACTGGATATATGAATTCTTTGGCTTCAAAAGGCAGTCAGTCCTGGCTTTCGTGGTTCTTGAGGGGAACCCTGATTCTTCTTTTTTTGATTCTTTTTGCAAAACTATTTGAAGTTCAGGTGATTAAAGGTGATTATTACCGGACTTTGTCGCAGGAAAACAGGATCAGGCACGTTCCGATTCCGGCCCCGAGAGGTAAAATTCTGGCAAGGGGTGGAGAGGAACTGGCGGGAAATGTTGATGTTCAAAAGCGGATTGAATTTAGTCAGCAGAACGGTTTTACCGTTTCCGATGACGTGACGGGCGCAACACCCGAAGAAATGGTCACCGATTACAAAAGGGTTTATCCGTTGGGGGATGTGGCGGCGCATGCGGTCGGATATCTGTCGGTGGTGGGATCGGATCAGGTTGGGAAAATTGATCCCGATTGTCCAGAAAAAGGGCCCCGGGTTTCCGGAGAGCTCGTCGGCACAACCGGTTTGGAAGAATATTACGACTGTCAATTAAAAGGTATTCCGGGTGAGGAGTTGATTGAGGTTAATACTCAGGGGCGCGAAGTCAGAGTTTTGGGAAGGCGCGAGCCGATTCCGGGGCAGAATATTCAAACGACGATTGATTATAATTTGCAGTCCAATGTGGCATTGGAGATGGGTGGACAAAAGGGCGCCGCTATTGTTACCGATGCACAAGGGGAAATTTTAGCTTTTTATTCTTCACCAAGTTTTGACCCGGCGGATATAGTGAAATCTTTAAATGATTCGGCGCTTCCTCTTTTGGACAGAGCCGTCAGCGGCACATTTAACCCCGGATCCGTTTTTAAACCCGTCGTTGCCTTTGCGGCGCTTGAGGAAGGGACAATCGATAAAAATTTTATCTTTAACGATCCCGGGGTGATTACCGTTAACAATTTTTCCTACACAAACTGGTATTTTACCCAGTATGGGAGAACGGAAGGAGCTATCGGTCTTGTCCGCGCCATTGCACGTTCCACCGATACTTTTTTCTATAAAATCGGTGAGATGGTCGGGCCGAATGCTATTGCAAAATGGGCTGACGAATTTGGTCTTGATACGCAAACTGGAATTGATATTCCGGGCGAAACGCACGGGTTAATTCCAACTCCGGATTGGAAAGAAGCAACCAAAGATGAATCCTGGTACCTCGGAGACACTTATCATATGGCAATAGGCCAGGGGGATGTTTCCGTAACTCCGATTGAATTGAATACATATATTGCGGCAATTGCTGCGGGGGGAAAAATTTGTCAACCCAGATTTAATCTGGATAATCCCGCAGTCTGCCGCTCCATTAATATTTCCAAGAATAATTTGAGTTTGGTAAAACAGGGAATGGAAGAAGCGTGCAGCGCAGGCGGAACGGGTTATACTTTTTTTGATTTTGCGGCAACGCACAAAGGAGTAAAGGTTGCTTGTAAAACAGGAACGGCTGAAGTGGAAACAAACGGAATTCCTAACGCGTGGTTTACTTTTTTTGCGCCGGCCGATAATCCACAGATTGTAGTTACGGTTTTATTTGAAAGGGGCGGTGAGGGTTCATCCGTGGCAGGTCCCGTTGCAAGGAAAATTGCGGATGAATATTTTGCTTTACCCAGCAGTCAGTAGGGCAACACTCGAACTTCATATGCAGAGATTCTAAATATTGGCTATAGTAAGGTGTAACCGAAAGTCAGTATTTGACAGCCGTTTACGCTTTTAGTTATTTTGGGCGAGTTGGATTTGCAGGTGGAGGTAGATAGGCAAAAGTTCAGGGGGGTTAATCTGGACTTAAAAGAAGAGGAAAAGATATTGGAAATTTTGGGGGTTGAGCCACTGCACTTGACGAGCTTGTTAGAATATCTGATCACAAAACTGCAGACATTTCTGCTAGACTGACGATTATGGAAATGAAAAGGATGGTCGGAGATATCGTCGGTAGTGTGTACAAAAAAATCTGAAATGGAGCTCATTATTGTTGAGTCACCGACAAAAGCCAAAACACTGAGCCGCTTTCTGGGCGGAGGTTATGATGTGGAGGCAACGATGGGACACATTAAGGATCTTCCCAAGAGCCAATTGGGGATTGATGTGGAACATAATTTTAAACCCGATTTTGCCGAGATGCCTAAAAAACTTGATCTAATTAAGAAATTAAAATCCGAAGCGAAGAAAGCAAAAGTGGTTTATCTTGCAACCGATCCTGACCGCGAAGGAGAAGCAATTGCGCAGCATGTCTCGGAAGTTTTGGGGGATGGAGCCAAGATGAAACGCGTAGCATTCCACGAAATTACCAAAGAAGCTGTTGAAGATGCAATAAAAAACCCGCGCGAGATTGACAAAAATTTGGTTGACGCACAGATTGCCCGGAGGGTACTGGACAGGCTTGTGGGATATAAGCTCTCGCCGCTTCTCTGGAAAAAGATAAGACTTGGCCTTTCGGCCGGTAGGGTGCAGTCGGTTGCGGTACGCCTTATTGTTGAGAAGGAAAGAGAGATTGAAGCCTTTAAATCGGAGGAATTCTGGGAAATTTACGCCAGTGTCCTGTCTCGCAACAGTTCCAAATCCATCCGCAAGGGGACCTCGGCTTTGGATTTCCCCGTTGCGCAGCACCCTTCAACTGACGAGCGGCAGGACTCCGTTTTTACAGTCCAGTTAATTAAAATCGGAGAGAAAAACGCTGAAGTTAAAAACAAAGCCGATTCCGACAAAATTCTTGCCGATTTAACAAAAGCCGATTACAAAGTTGCCGATGTCATTAAACGGGAGGTTACAAAAAATCCTTATCCTCCTTTTACAACTTCAACAATGACCCAGGCTGGCTCAAGAATTTTCGGATGGTCTTCAAAAAAGACGATGTCGGTTGCACAAAAACTTTACGAAGAAGGGCTTATTACATATCACAGAACCGATTCTTTTAACCTGTCCGTTGCCGCGGTAAATAAGGCGAGGGATTATATCGGAAAAGAATTCGGTAAAAATTATTTGCCGCCCGCACTCAGGATTTATAAAACCCAGTCGAAAGTTGCGCAGGAGGCACACGAGGCAATCCGTCCGACAAATATTAATTATAAATTTGAAATCTCGGAAGACAAATGGGCAAAGGATGAAGAAACTCTTTATAAATTAATTTGGGCAAGGTTTGTTGCTTGCCAGATGACGGCAAGCGTTTACGACGAGACAATAATTGATGTTTCTGCGGAAAATTATTTGCTCCGTGCTTCCGGACAGGTGATGAGATTTGACGGATGGCGGAAGGTTATTCCCGCGAAACTTGATGTTGGGGGAGCGGTTTCGTTGCCGGAAGTCGCCAAGGATGAGAAACTCGATTTGGTTCGCTCTTGGGGTGAACAAAAGTTTACCCAGCCCCCGGCAAGGTATAACGAGGCCTCGCTGATTAAAACTTTGGAAAAATTGGGAATTGGCCGCCCCTCGACATATGCGCCGACAATTTCGACCATAGAAACCCGGAATTACGTTGAAAAGGATGAAGGAAAATTTTCCCCGACACCTGTGGGAATTGCAGTGAATGATTTCCTGATGAAATACTTTCCGGATATTTTTGAATATGCGTTTACAGCCGAAATGGAAGACGATCTCGACAAAATTGCCGACGGGAAACTTCAATGGGAAAAAACTATCAAAGTTTTTTACGAACCCTTTGCCAAAAAGCTAGAGGGTGTTACAGAAAAATCCAAAAGGGTAAAGATTGAAGTGGAAAAGCTTGGGAAAAAGTGTCCGCAGTGTAAGATTGGGGAACTCGTAATACGAATTGGCCGATTTGGTAAATTTATTTCCTGCTCACGTTTTCCCGATTGCAAATATACGGAAAAGTATGTGGAAAAAATCGGGATGAAATGCCCCGAATGTAAAACCGGCGATGTAATAGTCAAAAAGACTTTCAAAGGCCGAAAGTTTTTTGGCTGTTCCCGCTACCCGGATTGTAAATGGGCAAGTTGGAGAAGTCCTAAAAAAGAAGAAGTATCCGCTCTTCCAAATTAACCTTTTTGGTTGGCGTAAGTTTGCAATTCCTTAAATTTATATTGAACCTTGACTCCGGCTTTCCTGAACATTTTATCAGACTCGCTTCCGGTGTGATATTTTCGCTCGCAGTAAATTCTTTTAACCCCGCAATTGATTAAAAGCATTGCACAAACTCTGCAGGGAGTCATTCTTGTGTAAACCGTTGCTCCTTCAATTGAAATTCCGCGTTTTGCAGCTTGGCAAATTGCGTTTTGTTCCGAATGCACCGTTCGGACACAATGCTGACTGATGGTTCCGTCCTCGTTGAATGATTTTCGGAGGTCGTGTCCGACTTCATCGCAATGGGGAAATCCTATCGGTGACCCGACATACCCGGTTGCTAATATTTGCTTGTCTTTGACGATAACTGTTCCTGCACGTCCCCGGTCGCAAGTTGCTCTTTTGGCAATTGATTCCATGACTTCCATAAAGTAATCATCCCAGGAAGGACGGATATACACGGACTTTTTACCTTGTCTTTTCGATTTCTTTGAAGATTTCATTTAGCTTTCCGTAAAAATACTTCAAACTTTTGGTATTTACAATAGTGTAATCGGCCATTGCAATAGTGCCCCCTTTATTTAGGTTTTCGATTTCGGCGTAATCGCGTGACTCGGCCACCTTTCTTGTAAGAGATCGGTATCTCAAGTCCTTGTCTTTTGAAGTGAGTCTCCTCACCGCAAGTCTTTTGTATCTCATCTCAGGTGGAGAATAAACTGCAATAGTTTTTAACCGTTTTTCAAATTCCTTTTTCAAAAGCTTATACTCTTCAAAGCTGTATAATCCGTCGCCGATTACATTTCCTTTTTTAAGCAAGGATTTAAATTTCGGTAGGTTCAGAATTGCAAACGCCGCCATTCCGTATTTTTTTCTAAATCCCTCACGAATCATTCTTTCGTTTTGCTCGTTTACGGCAAGTTTTCTTCTAACCAGTTCGTCCAAGGCAACCTGCCCGAAGCGTAAATATTGATAGCCCTTTCCGACAAAAAAGTCCGAAGCGACGCTTTTACCAGAACCGGGCAAACCTGTTATGCACACCAGTTTGTTCATTCAATGAGTATACACAATTTGTAGAGCCCGTCGATAAAAACTTTGCATATTGACACCCCTCAAGGCAAGTTGATAAAAAGTTGTAGCGGATGTCAACGGAATTTATTCGGTACCACCTTGAAGGAAAAGCTTTCTCCCCGCAGAGGGAAATTTTGCAACCAAATGAAATTCCTTCCGTTGCGGTTTGGGGAGAAACCTTGCCCGAAGCATGGGAAAATGCGGTTTTAGCCGCTTATGAATTTGGAGCGCGTATTCCCACAGAATACGATCAAGAAGTTGATCCGGAAAGCCGGGATGTGACAATGATGATGACGGTTGCAAAGCCTTTTGCCGAGCCCAGAATTCACAGGGCGATCCCCGATAGTTTTGAGGGCCTAGCGATTTATGTCGCTGAAGTTGTCGACGGGGTTCATGACTGGAAGGTAAATAGACAAGGACACGGTTGGAGCTACTCCTATCATGACCGTCTTTTTAATTGGCCGGGGCAATTTAGTTGGAAAGAAATACTGGAAGGAGCAAAAATTGAGATTTCTAATGTAAATCAAGTTGATAAACTGGTGGCTAAGCTTGCGGAAACTCCTTACTCCAGGAGAGCGCAGGCAATTACTTGGGTGCCGCAGGTAGATCAACCCAACGATGAACCGCCTTGTTTGCAGAGAATCTGGTGCAGGTTGGTAAAAAACGATGCAGGGTATCTTCTTGAGATGAATACCCACTGGCGCTCAAACGATGCATTTAAGGCGGCATTTATGAATACTTTCGCTCTGACAGAACTTCAGAAAGTTATTGCCGGGGAAATTGGTGAAAGGACGGGTAAAGTTGTTGGCGTAGGAAGATATACCGGGTTAATGGATAGCTTTCATCTCTACGGTTCCTATGAAAGAAGGAATGAAATTGCGACATTCCTTTCACAAGTGGAAAAGATGCCTTTTGAAAGAAGAGTAATTCGGTCAGATAACCCGCTGGTAGTTAAGGAATTTGCAAAAGCCAAAGAAAAATTGGCAGGAGAGGAAAAACAATAAATGCCCGAAAGAGGAGAGAAACTGTCCAACGAAAGATACCCTTTTATTGCAGTTGTCGGTCCGGTAGGAGTCGGCAAAAGTACTTTCACGGAACTGATCGCAACGGGAATAGGCATTACCCAATTTCAGGAACCGTATAGGGAAAATCCTTACCTTAAAGATTTTTATTTAAGAAGCCCCGCTGATTTCAGTTTTGACACCCAAATGTTTTTTTTGGCAAATAAAGGACTTCAGGTAAGAAAAATTGAAGGTCTGGCAAAAGCCGGCCCCGTAATCCAGGACCCCGGAATTGATGTTGATTTTATGATTGCCAGTGCGCAACACGATATGCATTGGATGACTCACACACAGTTTGATACTTACAAATCCGCTTTTGTGAACGTTTTTGCCGACTCCCTGGTTCCCGATATTTATATTGCACTGAAAGCAAAGCCGGATACGGTTATAAAAAGAATTAAAGGCAGAGGAAGAGAAATGGAGCTTGCTATGCACGAAAAATATCCGGAGTATTTTAGTATGTTGGCCAGGAAATTTGATAAGTGGTTGAGCCACAAGCGGAAACAAAGGGGAAACTGGATTGTAGAAATTGACACCGACAGATTTGATTTTACGGGGGGAGACGATATTAAAGAGAGTGTAGTAAAAGAGGCAATAAACTGGACAAATTATCTTTTGACAAACCCTAACCAGAGAAATACAATCGGCTCGGACGGAGCGAAGTTAATAATTCCACGTTCTTTTAGAATTACGCGACATTTTGTGGACCCTGTGCCCGGGGCAAATATCAATTATTAAAAATGCAAGAAAGAGGAAAATTTGTTGTTTTTGAAGGGCCTGGCGGAAGCGGGAAAGGAACCCAGATAGAATTTAGTGAAAAACTTCTTAAAGCCAATAAATTGCCGACAGTTTTCACCCGCGAACCCGGTGGAATAGAAGCTGCGGAAACAATAAGAAATCTGATTTTTGTTTTAAGACGAAAAGAACTGATAAAAGCCGAAGGCCAGATGGTTTTATTTTTTGCGGCAAGGCAGTTGTGGGTTGTCGGAGTTGTAAAACCGAATATAGACAAAGGAGTCAATGTTCTTACCGATAGGTCTTATGCTTCAACAGGAGCTTACCAGGGTTACGCGGAGGGTGGAGATCAAAAAACGATTTTGGAAATTGCCGATGCAATTATGGGTGACTATAAGCCGGACGCCGTAATTTTACTTGATGTTTCCAGGGAAACTTCTCTCAAAAGACGTGGCATAAATACCAATGGGGATCCTTTTGATGAAAGGCCTCCGGAATACTTTGATAAAGTTATTGCTGGATATAGAGAAATGGCGGCGGCGGGTTGGGGAGGACTTAATTGGTTTATGGTAAACGGCGAAATGAAACCAGAGCTGGTTTCCGAGGAGATTGCAAAAATATTGGAAGATGTTTTTCATCAAAAACTTGAGAGGTAATGTGTTAAAATAGCTTCATATGGATAAAATCGTTGAGTGTATTCCCAACTTCAGTGAAGGAAAAGATAAAAAAGTTATTGATGCAATTTTTGATGCCGCAAAATCAGTTAAATCCGTAAAGGTAATGGATCTGGAATTTAACGCTTCCCATAACCGCTGCCTGTTTACAATAATCGGGGAACCCGGGGAGGTTTTGGCTTCTGTTTACGAATCAATTAAGATTGCGACGAAACTGATTGATATGGAAAAGCATAAGGGTGAACACCCCAGGATTGGTGCAACTGATGTTGTCCCTTTTGTTCCAGTTTCCGGTGTTTCGATGGAAGAGTGTGTTGAACTTGCTAAAAAGTTGGGCAAGATAGTTGGTGAGGAACTGAAAATTCCGGTTTTCCTTTATGAGGAAGCGGCAAGTAGGCCTGAAAATCGGAATTTGGCTGATGTCAGGAAGGGTGAGTATGAAGGTTTGAAAGTAAAGATGAATAAGCCCGATTTTGGGCCTTCCAAAATGCACTCTACTGCCGGCGCGGTTGTAATCGGAGCCAGGAAATATCTGGTTGCTTTCAATGTAAATCTCGATACGAAGGATATCAAAATCGGCAAGGATATTGCATCAAAAATCCGCGAGAAAAACGGCGGGCTTCCCGGGGTTAAAGCTTTGGGATTTGACGTTGACGGGTTTGCGCAGGTATCAATGAATTTGGTTGATTCTGAAAAAACAAATTTTGACGAAGTCTTCCGCGCCGTTACCTTGGAAGCGGAAAAGTTGGGGGTTAAAGTTAAAAGCTCCGAGATTTACGGAATGATTCCTTTGGAATCTCTGGTCCGTGCAGTTAAAACTACATTTAAGGCGGAAACTTTTAAGTCGGATCAGGTTTTAGAGAAGAAATTATACGAATGAAAATCAAAGACCAGAAAATACAGGAGTTTTTGGATGGTGTTGCTGCTAAGACGCCGACTCCGGGGGGTGGGTCAGTTGCGGCCGTAACGGGAGCAATGGCGGCATCTTTAACCGAAATGGTTTGCAATTTGACGATTGGAAACCCTAAATACCCCGATGTTCAAGATGAAATGGTAAGAATTGCGGAAAGGGCAAGTGAATTATCCGGACAGCTCCTGGAACTTGCCGACCGCGACTCGGAGGCTTTTGAAAAAGTGATGGGAGCATATAAAACTAAGGACAAAGCCAAAATCAAAGGGGCACTTTTGACTGCGGTCGAGGTTCCCCAAAAAACCGCCGAGCTTTGTGAGAATGTGCGTGAATTGGCTGAAATTGCTTCCAGATTAGGCAATATTAACGCACGTTCCGATGCCGTGAGCGCCGAACACCTGGCCTTTGCCGGAGTTCAGGCTGCCCAGGAGAATGTTGAGATAAATAAGAAGAGCTTGGCGCTACTTGGAGAGGCAACCAAAAAGACGCTTGCGAAGCTCGCCTAGAGCCGTTATAATACGCCTACACACGCAGGTCACGTTTCCTGGACCCTTCCGATCTGCGGCGGATTAAGGAAACGACAAAAACGAATGTCTAAGATTAACGTTTCATTGGATACGCTACTCGAAACAGGTGCTCATTTCGGGCATCAGACCCGCCGTTGGAATCCCAAAATGGAGGAGTATCTTTATGGTCAGGAAAACGGTGTTCACATTTTTGATTTGATCAAAACAAAACCTCTTCTTGAAGAAGCCTTGGACTTTATTACCAAATCTGTCCGCGAGGGTAAGACGGTTCTAATTCTCGGAACCAAGAAACAGATTAAAGACAAAGTTGCCGAAGTTGGTGAGGAAGTTGGGGTTCCTTATATTAATGAAAGATGGCTGGGCGGAATAATCTCCAATTTTGAGCAGATGAGAAAATCCCTGAAAAAGATGGAAGAAATGAAGGCCAATATGGCTTCAGGTGTTTACAACAAATATACAAAGAAGGAAAGACTTCTAATTGATAGGGAAATTGCAAGATTGGAAAGATTTTTCGGCGGAATTAAAAACCTGACTGCAATCCCCGATGTTCTTTTTGTTATCGATACCAAAAGGGAAGCCGGTGCGGTTCATGAGGCAAATGCAAAGAAGATACCCGTTATAGGAATAGTTGACAGCAATTCCGACCCGGACCTTATCGATTATCCGATTCCGATGAATGACGATGCCAGCAAAGCTTTGGAATATATTCTTTCTTTGGTCAAAGAAGCTATACTGGAGGGGAAGAAAAAGATTAAATAAAATGGCAAAAATTGATATTGAACAAATAAAAAAACTCCGCGAGGAAACGGGAGTTGCAATTATCCGCATCAGGGAAGTTTTGGAAGAAGTTGACGGCGATGAGAAAAAAGCGCTTGTAATTCTTAAAAAGGAAGGAATGGAAAAGGCCTCGAAACGGGAGGGAAGAGAAACCGGTGAAGGAAAAATTTTTGTCTATGCCCATCACACCGGAAAAGTTGTGGGAGTAGTCGAACTTCTTTGCGAAACCGATTTTGTTGCCAAAAATGAACTTTTTGAAACCTTAGGTCGCGATCTTGCAATGCAGGTTGCCTCAATGGGAGATGAGAACCTTCTCGGACAGGAATTTATTAAAGACCCGGGTAAAAAAGTTTCGGATTTGATTAAAGAAGTTATTGCCAAAACGGGGGAGAATGTTCGCATAGGGCGCGTTTTTCGTATAGAATTAGGAAAGGAATAAATCCTATCCAAATGGACGAATCTTCAATTAGGTCCAAAATGCAATCGGCACTAGATACCGTGACTTCGGATGTTGCCGGAATTAGAACCGGCCGTGCCACCCCTTCCTTGGTCGAAAATATAATTTGTCCGGCTTACGGAGGGACGCAGAGATTAAAAGTAGTTGAACTTGCGACGATTACCGCCCCCGATCCCTCACAGATAATTATCAACCCGTTTGATAAATCCATAATCGGCGATATTAGAAAAGGGATAGAACAAGCGAATCTCGGAATGAATCCGATGATAGATGGCGAAATAATTAGAATTACAATGCTCCCCTTAACGACCGAGGACAGGGAAAAATATGTAAAACTTCTCTCTGGAAAACTTGAAAGCGGAAAAATTATGATCCGGCAGGTTAGAGCCGACGAAATGCACGAAATTAAGAAAAAATTTGAAGCCAAAGAAATGACGGAAGATGATAGGTTTGCGAATGAAAAGAAACTTCAGGAAATTACGGATGAGTTTACCCGGAAAATCGATGAGATGGGTGAAAAGAAAAAATCCGAGCTTCTCCAGATTTAACAGTTGATTTACTTCTTTTTTAGCTTTACAGTTAATTGACTATGGCTGGTGAACACAGAACGGATCGGTTTTCGATTCCCGGGAGACAGCAAATAATTCGAGGCGAGGCCGAATCCGGGACCAAAGAAAAGTGGAGTAACATTTATAACCCTGAAGAGGAGGAAGTTGGACATGCGGGACCCAAGACCAGCGGTGAGAGAATTTCGGGTGGTGGCGAGGGGGGAATAGGTAGACTTTTTGAGGACTGGGAAAACGCGGATCCGGAACTTCAGCACCTGGTCGGTGAGTTTCTTCAAGAAAAGTATCATTACAAACTTAATAGGGAACATGGCCTAGCTGTTAATGATATTCCCGAGTGGCAAGTACAAGAAGACTTTGCAAAATGGTTAAACGAAGAAGGCCACGAGGAAAGAAAGTTTTATGCCCCCGCCATTAAATTGGATAAGGTTGGATATAATACCGAACTTTATGAAAAGATGGCCGATCTTGAAAGGGCTTGGGGAGATAAAGGGACAAAAGTCGTTTGGGAATTTGGAAATAGGGAAAATCCTGATTCAGACAGAATGATATTTTCAAGTACCCGTTTTGAAATTAAAGATAAACAAGGCAACGTGCTGAACCCGGG
>Ga0187849_1003886_pt1 | contig 12806 bp, 10 predicted proteins | sample June2016WEW_4_10_2_FD_132412 | JGI IMG/M metagenome (GOLD analysis project Ga0187849, IMG submission 132412) | Peatland microbial communities from SPRUCE experiment site at the Marcell Experimental Forest, Minnesota, USA - June2016WEW_4_100 | ecosystem: Environmental > Terrestrial > Soil >... | reverse complement strand
TTCCCGCGCCACAACACTCTGGCTCGGTTTCATCTGGTTGCTGCCGTTATTTGGCCCGATTTTTTATCTTGTGCTCGGCGTCAACCGCATCCGCCGCCGCGCCGTTTCACTCGGTGTCCACAAAACTTTCAGCCGCCCCGTTCCAAAGAACCTCGGCGAACCGGAACACGAAGGCGCGGAACATCTGAAAATGCTCGCGCGCGTTGTCAGCCGCGTCGTCGCGCAACCACTGACAACCGGCAATCAAATTCAACCGCTGGTGAATGGCGACAAGGCATTTCCCGCCATGCTCGCCGCGATTGATTCCGCGCAAAAATCCATTTCGCTCTCGACCTATATTTTTGACAACGACGCCAGCGGCAACCAATTCGTCGAGGCCCTTGGCCGCGCCGTCGCTCGCGGGGTCGTCGTGCGCGTTTTGATTGATGCCACCGGCGCGCGTTATTCATGGCCGTCCATCATTCACGAATTGAAACGCGCCAATGTACCGGTTGCGCGTTTTTTGCCGTCGCTCGCGCCGTGGCGGGTGATGACGTTGAATCTCCGCAACCACCGCAAATTGCTCGCGCCGGATGGCCAGATCGCCTTCACCGGCGGCATGAACATCCGGCATGGTAACGTGCTCGCCGACAAACCGAAAGGCCCCGTGCAGGACTTGCAGTTTCGCGTTGAAGGCCCGCTTGTGGCCCAACTGCAGGCGGCATTTGCCAACGATTGGGCGTTCACCACCGGCGAAGTGCTCGATGGCGAAAAGTGGTTCCCCAAACCCCAGCCCACCGACCAGGGCGTCATCGCGCGGGTCATCACGGACGGCCCAGACGGGGATTTTGAAAAGCTGCACTGGACGCTGCTCGCCGCATTGGCCGAGGCGCAAACGTCCGTGCAAATTCTCACGCCGTATTTCCTGCCGGACACTGCGCTGGTTTCCGCGCTGAACCTCGCCGCGTTGCGCGGCGTGCAAGTGGACATCATTTTGCCGGCCAAGAACAATCTGCCTTACGTTCATTGGGCCTCGCGCGCGATGTGGTGGCAGGTGCTCGAACGCGGCTGCCGCATCTGGCTCACGCCGCCCCCGTTCGATCACTCGAAGCTGATGATTGTGGACAGCCACTGGGTTTTGTTCGGCTCGGCCAACTGGGACGCGCGCAGTTTACGGCTGAACTTTGAGCTGAACGTCGAATGTTACGGACGCGATCTCGCGCATGACCTGGCGGCGGTCATCGGGAAAAAACTTCGCGGCGCGCGCGAAGTGACGCTGGCCGAAGTGGACGGGCGGTCGTTGCCCGCAAAATTGCGCGACGCCATCGCGCGGTTATTTTCACCGTATCTGTAAATTCGGATTTCGGAATTCGGAATTCGGAATTTGAGTAGCTTTCGAACTGAAAGTAGACATTTGCATTTGAAAAAATGATTCGATTCCTCCTGACCCGGGGCCACAATTATACGCTGAAACAGGTGAAAAAATCACCATTGGCGCCACCCATTGGATTGATGAATTACGACCGCCTGTTTCGTTCCCGCTGGATCAAACACGCCACTCACGTTTTCGCCGACCTGGACCGGCTGGGTTACTGGGACCTCGAACTGGCCGCTGATCTGTATCTGCAAATGAAAAATGCGGGCCTTTTGGTTTTAAACAATCCCGCATGCTTCAAAAACCGCTACTCCTTGCTGCGGGCATTGCATACAGCCGGCTTGAACGATTTTGACGTCTATCGCGTTCACGAAATCAACTCCATCAAACGTTTCCCGGTTTTCCTGAGAAAAATTCAAGGACATCGCGCGCCTTTGAGCGATTTGCTCGAAACGCATGAGGCAACGAAAAGGGCAATTGACGCAGCAATCTCCGCTGGCACACCGGAAGAAAATCTCGTTGTAATCGAACTGGTCGCCGAACCGGTCCGCCCCGGATTATATCGCAAGCTCTCCGCTTTTAGAATCGGCAATGCCATCGTCCCGCGCCCCCCCTTGCATGACACCGTGTGGCTGGTCAAGTATGGCCGGACACTCGACTTGACCGAAGACATCCATCGGGAAGAACACGATATGCTGGAACAGAATGCGTTTGACGGACATCTCCGGAAAGTTTTTGATGTTGCTGGCGTCGAATACGGCCGGGCGGACTTCGGGTTTTTTCAAGGCCGCATTCAGGTATTTGAGATTAACACCAATCCTTGCGTTGACCAAGTCGAGCTGCATCCCTCGGCCATTCGAATTGCCAGCATGAAGCTGGCTTGGGGAAAATACATGCAGGCGTTGCGGGCAATTGACAGCCGTGGCGGATGGCCGGTCCGCCTGGCCGATGGCCGGCTACAGCGCTGGCGTCCGTGGAAAAATCTTCTGGCGCACACACGGAAGGTTCATTGAATATTCGCTAGCCGTCCTGAACGCGAAACCGCGCCATGAAACTTTCATTGATCATCGCCACCTATAACCAGCGGGACGCGCTGGAAAAGGTGCTGGCCGGGGTCTCACTGCAAAAGGTTCGGCCGGGTGAAATTCTCATCGCCGATGACGGTTCCGGTGAATCCACGCGCGAACTGATCGACGGCTGGCAACGCAAAGCCGCCGTGCCGGTTCGCCATCTCTGGCATCCGGACAACGGTTTTCTCAAGACCACCATCCTCAACAAGGCCGTCGCGGCGGCCACCGGGGAATATCTCGTGTTCCTGGACGGGGATTGCGTTCCGCATCCACTTTATATTGCCGACCATCGCGCGCTGGCCGAACGTGGATTCTGGGTTCAAGGCCGGCGGTGTTTTGTGCGCGAACCGTTCGCAATGGCGTTCGTGCCCGGGAAAACCGCCGTCTGGCGATGGGCACTGTGCGGCCGAGTGTCCCGTCCGCAAAAAAGTTTCCGCCTGCCTTTTCCAATCGTTTTTCGCAACCAAAAACAACGTGGTATTCTGGGCTGCAACATGGCTTATTGGCGTGACGACATCGTACAAGTGAACGGTTTTGATGAAACTTACCTGGGCCGCGGCATGGGCGCGGACTCTGATCTCGGCAGCCGGCTTTACAATCTTGGACGCCGGCGCAAATTTGTCTATGGCCGCGCCCTGGTATATCACCTCAATCATCCGATCATGCCACGACCGCACTCCGCCGAAAATAAACAGCATTTCTTGGAAGTCATTCATTCCGGCAAAATCCGCTGCGAACGCGGCTTGGATCAATATTTGAAGAAACCATGAACTTATGAAAACATTCGACAGCCTTACCGAACAGGAAATCCTCGCTCTGGCCATCTCGCTGGAGGAGGAGGACGCGCGCATCTACGGCGACTTCGCTGACGGCTTGCAGGCGAATTATCCCGAACAGGCTGATAAGTTCCGTGCCATGCGCCGCGAGGAGGACGGCCATCGCCACCGCCTGCTCGAACTTTACAAAAGCCGCTTTGGTGATCACGTGCCGCTCATCCGGCGGCAGGACGTGCGCGGGTTTGTGGATCGCCGCCCTGTCTGGCTTGTGCGTCCACTCGGACTCAAAGCCGTGCAAAAAGCCGCTGAAACCATGGAGCTGGAGACCAAACGCTTTTACGAAGTCGCGGCACGGCGCACAAACGACGTCGGGATCCGCCAGTTGCTCGGCGATCTCGTGGAAGAGGAACGTAAACACGCGCACATAGCGGAACAAATTACCCTGACTAAACTGAGTGAAACGGAATCGTCCCGACAAAAGCGAATGTTTCTGTTGCAGGTGGTGCAGCCGGGATTGGTCGGGTTGATGGATGGTTCAATTTCGACGCTGGCCCCGTTGTTTGCCGCAGCGTTCGCCACGCACAACAGTTGGGACACTTTTCTGGTCGGCCTCGCCGCAAGTGTCGGCGCGGGCATCAGTATGGGTTTTGCCGAGGCGTTGTCCGACGATGGCAGCCTTACCGGACGCGGTCACCCGTGGGCACGCGGATTCGTGTGCGGTCTGATGACCATGCTCGGCGGCATCGGCCACACCCTGCCCTTCCTGATTCCTGGCTTCAAAACTGCCACTTCCGTCGCTGTGTGCGTGGTGCTGGTGGAACTGGGCGCAATTTCCTGGGTGCGGCACAAATACATGGACACGCCGTGGGCTTCGGCGCTGTTCCAAGTCGGGCTGGGCGGCGCGCTGGTGTTCCTTGCCGGAATTTTAATTGGTAATTCGTGAAAATTTCACTTGCGAGGAAAATGTCTTTGCCGGACGTTCGAGACATTCGCATGAAAATTCCACGTCGTGAATTCATCGGCAAATCCGCGTTGGGCGTCGGCGGCCTGATGCTCGGTGCGACTTTGCCCTCGTTCGCAAAACCCGACGCGAACAATTTTGACCCCTACGAAATCGTTCCCTCGGCAGGACCGGATTAAAGGTCAGCCGTCTGTGCATCGGCACCGGTTCGTATGGCTTTATGCGTTCGTCCAACCAGACGCGACTGGGCCATAAAAAATTTGAAGCGTTGCTTCGCGGCGCTTACGACTGCGGCATACGGATGTTCGACCTCGCCGACGCTTACGGTTCGCATCCGTATCTCATTCCGGCGCTTAAAGACATTCCGCGAAAGGATTATGTCATCGTGACAAAAATCTGGCACGGCGAGAGCGGCCTGCCCGAAGATGAACGCCCGGACGCAGATGTCGTCATCGCGCGTTTTTTGAAGGAAATCCAGACCGATTATCTCGATCTCGTGTTGCTGCACTACGTCTTTTCAGGAAACTGGCCGGAGGAACTGCGCCGGCAAATGGAAATTTTGTCCAAGCTCAAAAACAAGGGCATCATCCGCGCGCTCGGCGTGTCGTGCCATTCCCTTCCCGCGCTCGAAGCCGCCGCAAACGAGCCGTGGGTCGATTCCGTCCACGCACGCATCAATCACTACGGTTCTTCGATGGATGGTCCGCCGAGGGAGGTCGTGCCAGTTCTGAAAAAAATCCATGCCGCTGGCAAGGGCGTTGTCGGAATGAAAATCATCGGCGCAGGCGAATTTAGCAACAGCGACGATATGCGAAACCATTCCGTGAGATTTGTCCTGCAGCTCGGTTGCGTGGACGTGCTGAACGTCGGTTTCGAAAGCGTGGACCAGATTGACGACCTCGCCGCGCGCGTCCGCAACGTGCCTCGACCGGCAGCGCAAGTCGCGCTTGGCACGCGCTGGTTTTCCTAGCGGTAATTTTAATTGGCAGTTCGCAAACCTCCCCTGCCAAATCAGGTGGGGTCGCCTCGCCGAGGCGACCAAAATGGGAGGCGGAACTTCCGCCGGACGGCTCGGCGAAACGTCCCTGCCAAAATTTTATACCGCCAGCAATTCGCGGCAGGCGGTCTGAAGCTTTTTAAAATTCGCCTTTGACTTGGCCTCAATGTAGCAGCGAATCAACGGTTCGGTGCCGCTGGCGCGAAAGGCAACCCATTCGCGGTTCGGCAGCAAAAATTTATAGCCGTCGGTGGTGATGAACTTTTCCACCTTGAACGGCCCGACGTTTTGCAAACCGGCGCCAAGTTTCGCCAGCAACGCGTCCTTTTTCTCCGGCGCAAAGCCGACGTTGATGCGGTCAGTGTAAAATTCACCAATTTGTTTCGAGAGTTCCTTCAAAATTTGTCCCAACGATTTCTTTTCGGTCGCAATCAGTTCCGCCATGAGCAGACAGGCGAGGATGCCGTCCTTTTCCGGCACGTGGCCCTTGACGCTCAAGCCGCCGGATTCCTCGCCGCCGACAATGATGGGTACGGTTTCCATTAGCGCGCCGATGTATTTGAAGCCGACGGGGGTTTCGTAAACCTTCACACCAAGCAATTCGGCGATAGCATCCACCTGATGACTCGTCGGCACGGTGCGCACGACCGCGCCCGTCCAGCCGCGGTTCTTTTTCAAATGATACAACGCGAGCGCGAGGATCTGGTTTGGTGTCAGCCATGTGCCGTCCTTGTCCACAATGCCGAAGCGGTCGGCATCGCCGTCAAGACCGAGGCCGATTTGCGCCCTGCCGCTGCGGACAAATTTTATGACCTCGGCCATGTTTTCGGCGTTCGGTTCGGGACGATGCCCGCCAAACAGTGGATTAATTTCGTTGTGAAAAACGGTGACCTTCGCACCCACACTTTCGAGCAGTTTGTCGAGATAACCGTGACCGGTGCCGTAGCTCAAATCCACGGCAACTTTGAGCTTCGCTTTTTTGAGCGTCACAAAATCAATCAATTTGTGGAGCTGTTGGAAATACGCTGGTTGAGGATCGAACGTCTTGCATTCGTAAGTACCGATGACCGCGCCTTTGAACGACCAGCCTTGCTGTTGTAGTCGTGCGATGTTCGTTTCAATCCGCTCCGTCACTTCCGGCGTGGCAGGTGCGCCATTGGACGTGGAAAATTTCAGGCCTTGATACTCCGCCGGATTGTGGCTGGCGGTCATGTTGATGCCGCCGATTGACTTGCGATGACGGATGGCATGGGCGATGACAGGTGTGGGCGTATCGCGGTTGCAAAGGAGCGGTTTGAGTCCGTTGGCAGCGAGCACTTCGGCGGTGGCCAGCGAAAATTCGCGACCGAGAAACCGCGTGTCGTAACCCAAAATCACGACTTTGGACTTCAGATATTCCGCGATGCCCTGCGTGGCGAGGCGGACGTTGTCGAAGGTGAAATCGCGCGCGATGATGCCGCGCCAGCCGCTGGTGCCAAATTTAATTGCGTCCATATTAAATTATTAAATCGTTGAGTCGGAGGGGCGAGTTTGGCTTCCCAAGCCCGCCACAAATTTGTTGCCCAAACAAGGCTGTTCGCTTCGCGACTCGTGGTCACGAGTCCCCATTATTTTGTGTCTTGAGGAAATTCACGGATTCGCATAGCTCGTCCCTCCGAAAAGGGTTTCATCGGTTCAACGGTTTAATAAAGTTTCAATCTTTCCAGTCGAATGCCTTCTTCTTCAGCGCGTAAAAATACCCGGCAAACAAAATTGCCAAAAACGAAACCATCGAACCCAGAATGAGATTCCGCGTGGCGTGGTCTGCGAGCATGTCGCGGTAAACGACCGCCCAAGGATAAAGAAACACAACTTCGATGTCGAACAGGATGAACAACATTGCCACGAGATAGAATTTCACGGAAAACCGCACATTGCCCTCGCCGACGGGATCTTTGCCGCATTCGTAAGCCGTGTCTTTGGCGGAGGTGCGTTTGCCACGCTGTCCGAGAAGCACTGATATCACAAGCGTTCCCGCCGCGAAACTGACGGCCACGACGAGCAATATGAGCACCGGAATGTATTGCACCAATTGCGTCTGTTCCATGCTCAAGAATTTAGGAACGGCACGGGGAAAATTCAATAAGGAAAGCAGGAAGTCAGGAAAAATTTGGTAGAATCATCGTTCTTAGCGGGAGGGGTGGATCGAATCTCTCGGGAGAGGCCGGACACATGCCGCAATACACCTCATCTCCCCGATCAAAGAATTCCTCCAGTTGCCTGTCCGTGCAACCGGGTTTCAAGGGTTGATATTGCAAGTAAGGCTTCCATTTCGCGGAGAGGCAATGCCTGGCATCCTGCATTGGCAGATATGCCAATGGTGGGCATTTCCAGAGTTTCCCCTCCAACAACTGCGTACAATACTTTGGAGCACAATGTTCCCAGCTAAATCTCGGCTGCCCGTCTTCGAACGGCTCCATCGCAGAGCCAAAGCCACGATACCTTCTGGTCCAATTTTTGTATGACTCGATGTAAACCACCCGGATCTGGTGGTCTCGAACCCAGCCGTTTACCAGTTCCAGAGCCGGCCGCATTTTCTCCTGGTATTCCGACGCATCGGAGTGAATCGTGACATAGAGACAGGCATCACGGTCCTTTTTCAAAACGATGGGCAGGAGTGGGTGTCGTTGAAGGAAAAAACCGTTTGTCACAATCTTCAAGTGCGCCCGGGGCCAACACCGGCGCGCCAGCGGCACAAACTCCGGCAGGTCAGGATGAATCGTGGGTTCGCCACCCAACATGGAAAAGTTCCCGGGATTCAGCCTGTGGTTCCACAAGCGCATCCAATGTTCCGCGTCTGTCAGGGACAAAATTCCCTTGTGCCCCTGGTTGGAATAATGGGAGCAGCTCTCGCATGCCAGATTGCAGGCATGGACGAGATGAATTTCCAAGTCGGAGATGTTCCGCGCCCCGGTCGCTTTCCGCCGCAGCCGATTGAAAATGAATGACAGGAAGGACATGCGGTAAACTCACAAAGTCCCGGCCAGATTCCGATTGCACACCAAGGCAAACAGGCTTTAGCCGGCAAAAACAGTTCGCAATTACCACCAAGCCCAACGTGGTTCAAGCGCAAAAAGTCACGGGTTGTAATTAAAAAATTCTACTTCGACAGCTTTTTTCCTTTTGCCGACAGTGGTTTGCCTTTTCAATTGCGCGCCATGTCGCGCGATTACGTTCTTGCACCGTTTCAACCGGAGGTTCATCTCCAAATTGATTACGCGCGCGAACTCAATCCGCAGCAACTGGCCGCCGTCACCGCGCCGCCCGGCCCCGCGCTCGTCATCGCCGGCGCCGGCTCTGGCAAGACACGCACGCTTACCTACCGCGTCGCCTATCTGCTCGAACAGGGCATTCCCGCCGACCGCATCCTGTTGTTGACGTTCACCAACAAGGCCGCCGGCGAAATGATGCGCCGTGTCGCCGATTTGCTTGGCCGGCAACTTCCGTCGCTTTGGGGCGGCACGTTTCATTCCATCGGTGCCCGCGTGCTGCGCTTGCACGCCGAACTGCTCGGTCACCGCCGCGATTTCACGATTCTTGACCGCGACGACGCGAAGGCCTTGATCAAAACGTGCGTCGCCGCCGCAGGCATCGAAATTAAAGGCACGCACTTCCCAAAACCCGAAGTGCTCTGCGAAATTTTTTCGCTCGCAGTCAACACGCACAAAACCACCGATGAGATTTTGGAAGAGCAATACGATTACTTTTCGCAATTTTCGGCGCAGATTGTCGATCTGCGGAAGCGTTACGCCGCCCGCAAACGTGCCTCGAACGCAATGGACTTCGACGACCTGCTCGCGCTCTGGCTCAAGCTGCTTCAAGACCATGCCGACGTGTGCGAGCATTACCAGCGCCGGTTTCAGTTCATTCTCGTGGATGAATATCAGGACACGAACAAGCTCCAGAGCGACCTGATTGACCTGCTCGCCGATCGGCATCACAACGTCATGGTTGTCGGCGACGATGCACAAAGTATCTATGGTTGGCGCGGCGCGAATTTTGAAAACATCTTAAAGTTTCCGAAACGTTATCCCGACACGAAAGTTTTCAAAATCGAAACCAACTACCGCAGCACACCGGAAATTCTGAAGGTCGCCAATGCCGCCATCGCCGCGAACCGGAATCAATTCACAAAAATCCTTGCGCCGGCGCGAAAATCCGGCGTGAAACCTGCCCTGCTCGCCTGCATTGACGCCGCACAACAGGCGGCGTTCATTGCACAACGCGTGCTCGAACTCCAGGACGAAGGCGTGAGCATGAATCAAATCGCTGTGCTTTACCGCTCGCATTTCCACGCGCTGGAATTGCAACTTGAACTCACCAAACGCAACATCCCCTTCTCCATCACCAGTGGCATCCGGTTTTTCGAGCAGGCGCATATCAAGGACGCGACGGCATATTTGAAACTCGTCGCCAACCCGCGCGACGAAATCGCCTTCAAACGCCTCGTGCAATTGCTGCCCGGCATCGCCGCCAAAGGCGCGGAAAAAATTTGGCAAGCCTTTCAGTCCAAAGTCCAAAGTCCAAAGTCCAATTCTCCAATCGCCACTGCGTTGCGGGACTGCGCGAAGTCCGTTCCGAAAAAAGCAGAACCGGTTTGGGCGCGACTCGTAGCGACGATTTCACAACTCGAAGACGAAACCGTTCGTAAGAGTGCGGCGAAAATGCTGCGATTGGTGATGGATGCGGGTTACGACGATTATCTCAAGGAAAATTTTGCCAACTACCGCACACGCTTGGAAGACCTCGAACAACTCGCCGTGTTCGCCTACCAATTCAACTCGGTCGAGGATTTTCTGACGCAACTCGCGCTGCTCACAAACGTCGAAGCCGAGGATGGCCAGGCACCCAACCGCGACGCCGGGCAAATCCGGCTTTCGACGATTCATCAGGCGAAGGGTTTGGAATTCGATGCCGTATTCGTCATCACGCTTTGCGATGGTTTGTTTCCATCCGCACGCTCGATGGAAAACGATGAAGGCGAGGAGGAGGAACGCCGATTGTTTTACGTCGCCATCACCCGCGCTCGCAACGAGCTTTACTTGAGTTACCCGCTGATGCGCGCGAACTTCAGCAACACCGGCGGCGACTCAATGCAGCAGCCCTCGTGCTTTTTATCGGAAATTCCCGGCGACCTGTTAAACAAGTGGAATCTGAAGCCGTCCTACTGAATCTTTTCCCATTCGCGCACCTTGCCATGCAGAATTCCGAAAAGCGGATGTGGCGAGACGCGTCGGAAAACCTGACTTGATTCAATCCCTGAGCGCACGCCATTGGCGTCGGGCCATGTAAGGATCAATCCGGCTGAGCAGAAAGTAAGCCCAGTGCTGTTTCAGTCTTCGCCAAAGCGTGCGCGATTTGCGCCATTCCTCGCCGGTCACGCGTTTGCAATGTTCAAGATTATCTGTGAAAATTTTGCGCGCTATTTTCGCAATCTCCTTGTTCTCAAAACGAATCATCAGTTCGTAATTGATGTGCAGGCTGCGCGGATCGAGATTGGCTGATCCAATATAAACGATGTCATCCACGATGATCAGTTTGGCGTGCAAAATTTGCGGCTGATATTCGTAAATCTCGATGTTACCGCTCAAAAACCGGCGATACAAACTTTGCGCGGCGAGCATCGAAAGAAGCACGTCGGACTTGCCGGCCAAAATCAATTGCACGCGTCCACCGCGACGCGCCACGCGCATCAAATCGCGCCGAATCCTCCACGTCGGTAGAAAATAGGCGACGATGATCTGGACCTGTTTTGCGCGCGCCAAATCTTTTCGCAATGCGCGTTTGATGGGGCTTCGTCCCCGACCCGGCCCGCTGAACAGGATTTGTTCCGTCGGCAAGGCGACGATTTTTTTCGCGCCGAGTTTGCGAAGTCTCACAAAATGTTTGTGCCGGAAATCGGCGCGCGCGAACATTTCGTCAAAGGACATCGCCAGTTGCGGGACAAGCCTGCCTTCGAGTTTCAACCCCACGTCGCACCAACCGCGTTCGACACCGTCGCCTTCGTATTCAGGCGCAACGTTGAAGCCGCCGACGAAGGCCACGCGCTCATCGCACACGAGCAATTTGCGATGATTGCGAATCCAGAACCGTTTCAATGCCATCGGATTGAACTGGCGCACTTCACCGCCGGCGTTCCGCAGCGGCTCCCAAAAACTGTCCGACAATGACATTGAACCAACCGCATCTATGAGCACTTGGACACGCACGCCACGGACTTGAGCACGAATCAGCGCCTCACGAAAACGTCTTCCCAGCAGGCTGTTCGTGTAAGTGTAAATTTCCAGACAGACCGATTTTTTTGCGGCATCAATGGCGGCAAACATCGCGGGAAAAATTTCATCCCCCGCGCACAGCCAGTTGTAAGTTGCATTGGTATCGACTTGCATCGTTACTTGTTAATCTATTTCGTTCAGGCGGATTTTTAATTAGGACAAGCGCTTCGTCATAATTGTGAAAAAATATTCTAATTTTCCCCATTTTCGTGCAACTATATCCCTGTGCGAGCTTTTTCGAATCTGCTCATCGTAATTTTTCTTGGCCTTGCCGGAAATTTTGCCCACGCCGCGCACACGCAGGCGCAGCTGATTTTGTCCGCCGACATCGCGCGACCCGGCGACACGATTTGGGCCGGCGTGGATTTGAAAATGGAATCAGGCTGGCATACGTATTGGAAAAATCCCGGTGCCGCCGGCATGGCCACCAAAATCCAGTGGCAATTGCCACCCGGCGTCACCGCCGGCGAAATCCAATGGCCGTTGCCGGAAAAACTGCCGCCCGCCGAGGTCACCACTTACGGTTACAATGATGAGGTCGTCCTTCTGGTGCCGCTCAGGCTCGCCAACGATTTGAAGCCCGGTCCGCTTGATTTGAAGGCTGACGTCTCGTGGCTCGAATGCAAGAAAGCGTGCATCCCGGGCAAGGCGACCGTTGAGACCACGCTCAATATCGGCGACCAAACCAAAGCTTCAGCCGATGCCGCGACAATTGAATTCTGGCAAAATAAAGTTCCAAAATCGGCCACGAATTTAACCGTCTACGCACGGTGGTATGATTCAACAAACGCCAATCCAAGATCACTCTTAATCCAAATCAAGCCTCCCAAGTCCGGCGCTGTGGACTTTTTCCCAGATGCAAGCGACGATTTTGAAATTCAACCCAAAACCAAATCAACTTTCGACGAATATAGTAACTCAACCATAGTAAATAAATTCGTTAAAAAATTCTCCGGCGATTGGCCAGGAGAAATCAGCGGCGTGATTGTCACAGAAACCGGCAATCTACGAACCGGCTTTGAAGTCAAATTGCTCGTCAGCGAACGACCTCCAGCCGGTGAAACGATTTCATCGCAAACATCGCGGGAAAGCGGGACAGGCATCCTGCCTGCCCGGGCAGGCGAGACGCCTGCGCTACTTTCGCAGTCGCTGTGGCGAATGCTGCTCTACGCCTTTATCGGCGGATTGATTCTCAACATCATGCCGTGTGTGCTGCCGGTCATCGCGCTGAAAATTCTCGGCTTCGTCGGCGAAGCCAGAAGCGAGCCGCGTCGCGTGCGCAAACTCGGTCTCGTCTATGCACTCGGCGTGCTGGTGTCGTTCCTCGCGCTCGC
>Ga0187849_1003880_pt1 | contig 12813 bp, 9 predicted proteins | sample June2016WEW_4_10_2_FD_132412 | JGI IMG/M metagenome (GOLD analysis project Ga0187849, IMG submission 132412) | Peatland microbial communities from SPRUCE experiment site at the Marcell Experimental Forest, Minnesota, USA - June2016WEW_4_100 | ecosystem: Environmental > Terrestrial > Soil >... | reverse complement strand
TTCAGGTGGGAGGGTGGGGCAGACCTCTGGTCTGCCGGTTAGCCGGGCCTCTGGCCCGGTGTTCCGACCGCACCAAGTTCACGGAGCCGGAGGCTCCGTGAACTGGCAGACCGGAGGTCTGCCCCACACCTGAACAGTTACAAATTCTCATGAGCCAAGGAACACCTCCCCGAGGATTCTGTCGTAACTGGCAGCGGCATGGGCCAGAGTGTAACGCGCCTGGAAAGTCTCACGAGCCCGCCTGCCCATTTCACGGAGCCTGTCGGGGTCGCTCTTCAGGGACAGGATCGCCCGGGCCACCTCCGGCCCGCTCGGATTCTCCAGCACCAATCCGCACCCGGTTTCGTTGATGGTCAGCCCGATCTCACTCTCCGCATCCATGAACGCAAGCACCGCCACCCCTGCGGCCAATATCCCATACGTTTTGCATGGCACGGAAAGTCCCGTAAATGGCGACGCCAGGCAAACCAATGCCAGGTCGCCGGCGGACAGCACCTGGGCGAGAGCGTCCATTGGCTGAAATGGCAGGAACTGCACATTCGTCAAGCCTCGGTGCCTGACCGTTGCTTGCAGTTTGGCCTTCTTGTGCCCGTCCCCAATAAACTGGAACAGGATGTTCTCCTCGTTCAGTATGCCCGCAGCTTCGATCACGTTTTCGACATTGTGCGTTCGGCCGATCGTCCCGGAGTACTGCACCAGAAAGGCATTTCCCGGGTTATATTGCTTCCGGAAGCTGTTTTGGGATTTGGGGACCGGATATACAGTTGCTCCGTCTGACCAATTGCTGACAATATGAACGCCCTTGGTATCGCCGGAGCCCAGTTTCTGCGAAATCACCTTGGCCATGTCCCGGCCGATCACAATATTGCCCTCCGCGCCCCTGGCAATGAATTCCGACAGCTTTTTCCAGATCCAGGCGATCAACGATCGCTGCTTAACCAGACCCAGGCGAATTGCCGTTTCTGGGTACACATCGTGCACGACTACGACGTAGGGCTTTCCTCGGAGCCACTTGACCAAAAGCCCCACCAACCCTACAAACGGCGGGTTGGTGCTCACCACCAATCCGCGGTAGCGGCCGGCCCTGCGCAGACTCCATAGCGCCGCGGAAAGCATGAACGTCAGCCCATGGAACAAGCGGCCAATCAAAGAGCCCCGGTGGCGCCCGAAGGAGGCGGAGCGGTAGATATTAATGCCCTCGTATTCGATCGCCGGCGGCGCCTTGGGATTTCCCCCCTCATGCAATGCGGAAGGCTGCGCGCATACCACATCTATTTCCCATCCCCATTTGTGCAAGGCCGCTGAGATCTCTGTCATGAGCTTCCCGGTCGAAACCATTTCCGGGTAAAACAACTGACACAAAACCAGGAGCTTGCCTTTTACTTGTGGCATTTGAGAACCGCGGCTCTTGAGCTGCACGGGAGGCCGAGAGCCGGCATTATCAATGCAGCCAGCGCGGCGCAGATCAGCAGGCTGATCTTCACGTGCGAGAATTCCAGCCAGCCGCTGGTGCTTTCCTTGCGCTTTGGACCGCACCGCCTCGCCCCAACCCACGATACCACTCTGCGGTGGCCCGTACGCCGCTGCCGAAGCTGATCGGAAGGTCGCCGCAGACAGCGCGCGTTCTGCTCAAGTCGAACACATACTCGGTCAAGATGTTCCGCAGCCGAAATGAATTGAACGGAAAACTCCGTCCCCGCAAGGCTCCCATGACGTCCCCCAGATAAGCGAGCGTCCTCGCGGCAGGGAGGGGGACAGTTCGGATCGGTTTTGCCCCAAGTTCCCTGGCCAGCGAATCCAAGTAGTCGCGCAACGAAAGCGGTTCGTAATCAGCCAGATAGAAAGTTTGCCGGTGAACGGCTTCGGGCCTCGCGGCCAGCAAGGTGGCGTATTGGTGTGCTATATTCCCGGCGTAGCCGTAGGACTTGTGAAGCTTCCCGCTCCCGCAGTGGAAGAAAACACCGCGGCTGACCAAATCCAGCATCTGCTGGTAATGGGCGCTCATCCCCGGCCCCCAGACCGTGGTGGGCCGGACCAGACACCATTCTACGGTCCCGCCGTCCGCCTGCCTCACGATCTGCTCGGTCAGCGCCTTGCTTTCTCCATACAGGGTATCTGGGCAATACTCCTCCATGCTCTTCGGAACGTGGCCTACCTTGCAGACCAACTGCGAGGACGTGTAGATGACCCTGCGGACGGAGGGCGCTTGACGGACCGAGTCGAGCAGGTTGCGCACCCCATCGATGTTGGCCGCATAACCCCGGATTTCATGCTTCTCGTCCAGGTCGACTCGGGCCGCAAGATGAATGACGGCGTCCGGTTGGCTTTCCTTGATGGCCGACCTCAATCTCTTCCCGTCGAGAATGTCGCAGATACAGGTCTTCTCCCGGCCAAACTCTTCCGGTGGCCCCGCCTTGTCCAGCCCGATGACCTCGTGTCCCTGCTCGGCGAGACGTTTCCAAACCCAGCCGCCTATAAAGCCGCTGCTCCCGGTTATCATGACCCTCATCGCTGATTCACTCCAGCCTTCGCAGGCCTGGCTCCCATCAATTCGCGGCAAAGCGATTCGTATTCTTTGCCTATGCGCGTCCAGGAGTACGACTTCTGCACCAAATCCAGCCCTTTCAAGCCCAGTTCCCGCATTCCTTTCCGTCCAATGGCCGCCATTTGGACAATGCCCTCGGCAAAGTCGGCCGCCGTGCGCCCGAGTATCTTGCCCGCGCCCACAGACTGGATTTCGTCGAAATAGGCGCCTTGGGTCGTCAGCACGGCACATCCGTGAGCCATGGCCTCAAGCAGCACCATCGCAAAGCCCTCCGCTTCCGTTGGCAACACAAAACAGTCGGCTCTCCGGAAGAGAGCCGCCTTGTCGTCCCCATGCGCTACTCCCGTATAGTGAAAGCGTTCCGCCAGCCCTGCCGCGTCCACGCGCGCCAGGAGTTCCGGCATCAGCGCAACCTCGTCAGGACCGGCCATGATGGCATGTGCGCCCGGACTCTTCGGCGCGGCACGGATGAAGGCATCGACAAAAATGTCCGGACCCTTGAGCGCGTGGACACGGCTCATCCAGAGAAAGACCGGGCCATCGCCAAGATTCTTCAGCAGGCGCGCCGTGTCTGGGCTGGTTTGCAGATTCTCCCTTTGAAAGGAGACGGCATCGATGCCATTGGGAATGACTGCGATCCGATTCGTCAGGCCAACGATCCGAAAGGATTCCACCTCCCGCCGGGTCAAGGCGATGAGCGCATCAGCCCTCCTCATAATCGGCTTTTCCACCAGGGCCACATAGACGGCCTTCTTGAACCGTCCATGACGGCGCAGCCGGATAGGGTCGAGGTCCCCCCTCTGATGATACAAATAGACCTTCCCGCAACGCCTCGCCAGCCGTGAACACGCCCCGTTGGAGCATGTAAAGGAAATTTGGCTGTCGATGACATCGAAGCCTGGCCCTTCCAAGGCCAGCCACCGGCCAAATTCCGGTCCGTGCGAAAATACGCTCGCCTTGGCGAACATAGGCAGACCTGTGCGCTGGAGCATTGTGGGTCTTGCCCGAAAATAATTCACGCGAACCCCTTCAATCTCGTACTCTCGGCCGCAGCACACATCCAGGCGACCGGGAATATCCAGGTCCGAGGCCGCAACCGTCACTTCATGACCGCAGCGAACCAGTTCCTCAGCCAGGGCTGAGACGGAGTAAATCGGTCCCCCGCCCCCGCGCGCCGGCTTGTAGAAGACGGTGTTGAACAAAAACCGCACGGTTGACGCTTCCAGGATAGTGCCCAAAGAACCGGTCCGCGGGACCGGGGGACGGAAGACTTCGTCGCAGCCTTCGTCGTCCCGATTCCGAATCGGGATCGAATCGGCCATTCTTCGACAAAGTTGGCGACAAAGGTCCGGAACCGGAGTTTTTGGGACAGGCTCTAGCTTACCACGGTTTCCAGAGAATCCTCGGCGGTGTGCTGTAAGCCACTGTCACCCATTCACCGGGCTGGAGGGGAATCGTATGGCCGGTTGAAGTAAATACAGCCGTGTCATTGATGTCAACTTCGCTCACCGTCCCGCTATCAATGAATACAAAAACGTTATTGGGCTGGTTATTAGTCCACATACAGGGTGTCGCACCGACCGGAACGGACGTTAGCGCAAGTTGATTACTGGAGGCAGTGGAGATATTGCCGTTTACGTGCAGCGTGCATTGCGGAGAGTTCGTGCCGATGCCAACGTTGCCTATAAATGACCCGCTATAGAGATTATCCGAGTTGGTGAGCACAGCCATGCCCGCGAAGACATTGGTCGCTGTGAACAAGTTCGTGTCGTCGAGCAACGCTACGTTGGCGGACAGCCGGGCGTCCGGCACCGTGCCGGCCAGGCTGGCAACGCTCAGGTTGGTCAATCCCGACCCGTCGCCGCTCAAGACTCCCCTCAGGCTCGCCGCGTTCAGACTGGTCAATCCCGCGCCGTTGCCGCTGATTGAGGCGACGGTCATGTTCCCGCTGCCGTCCGTAGAAACCGCGCCGTGATCGGACGTGTATTGTTGCGCGATGGTCACAACCCCGTTCGTGGACAGTTGCAGGACCGGCTCGCAGCCGTGGGCTGAGCCCCACGTCCCCGAGTAGAAGCCGAAGGTGCTGTCGTTTGCGTACGCGCCGGAGTTTCCACCAACCTGCCACCCCAGTGCCGCGCCGGAATGGATATACAGCGGAGTTGTCCCCGAAGGTGAGTCCAGGTCTAACTTGAACCCCTGGTCAGGATAAAAGGTCCCAATCCCGACGGTGCCCGCACTCATGGCGAGCAGCACGTCGCCGTTAGTGTAGGCTTGAAGCAGGGTATTTGCCCCATCGTAGCTGTAAAGCCCGAAACTGCCGTCGGAAGAAAGCGCACCCGTGTTAGGCCCCAGTGCCCACCCTTGACCTGTTCCTGCCGTTATAGAAATAGGGCTGACGCCGGACGGCACCGCCAGCATTTCTGGAAATGCAGGATTCCCGGTCCCAATTCCAAGATTGCCGCCGATGACGGTGACATTCGTAATGGTCCCATTTCCGGGCCAGCTCCAAACTGGCGCAGTGTAGTTGACGCTGCCAAAAGGACGCGTTACGTTGATGCAAGTAATGCCGTCCACAACGCTGGCGCCAACCGTGCCCGGATACTCCGCGCGGTCACACGGCTCAATGGTTGTCATCCGCTGGATAGATCTGCCATCCTCCAGGGAACAGTTCTGAACCACAACATGCCGGATGTTTGCCGTGTAATTGGTGCCAGGTCCAACATACAACCACGTAATGCCGTCCGTCTCGGTTACGAATCCGGACAAATGGGTTGGCGCAACGGTGGATACCAGGGGCCCACTATTGCCTCCGCCCGTCACAAGCAGGCTCATTTTCCAGCGGTTGGTTCCGATTTGGCACACGTCGCCAAGCTGATACGTTTTGCCGGACGACCAGTTGGTCCAAGAGCCGGTCAGCAATCGCAAGAAGCAAGCGTTGACCGCCCCAGGCCAGTGCGAGACGCAGTTTTGAATCGTGATGGCCTGGTCGTCGTAGAGGTCTAAAACGGTGTTCCACCAGTCCCAGGGCTGGATGCAGAATGAATCGTCGAGCGCAGTGACGTCACATCCGGTGAACGTGACATTCTGGCACCCGCTTTCGACGGCGAACCCGTTTTTGGCCCCGCTGTAAACGCAACCTGAGACAGTGACGTTGGTAGCGCAGTCGAAATAATAGCCCGCAAGGTTGCCGCCGCCGTTGGTAACTGCAACGTTGCTAAGACTAAGCCCCTTAACATGGCGGAACGATAGCTCACCCCACACAGCACAGTAAACGTCCAGATTGTTAACGTCTATGGTTATGTCCCGGATCGCGATGCTTGTATTCCATCCGCCGCCGTTGGCCATCGCGTTGATGAAGACGGAGGCATAAGGAGCACTCTTGCGCAGCACAACTCCCGGCACCCCCACGACAGCTTGGTTGTCACTGAGAACAATGGAGGTGGACATTGGATAGATGCCCGGCCTGCCAATGCTCGCATAGCCGAGCGCCGCCAGCATTTTGCTCAGGGCCAGCACGTTGCCCTGTCCTGTATTGCTGACTGAAAAGCCCCAGGCCGCAGCGTCGTTTGTGAGCACGCCCGAGGATAGGGCCAAGCCCGACCCATCGCCCTGCGCCACCGCCGCCAGAATCCCCGGCAGGGCACTTGCGCTGATGTTGGTCAAACCAGCGCCGCTGCCGGAGATCTGGCCGGTGAGGTTGGCCGCGTTCAGGTTGGTCAACGCTGAGCCGTCGCCGATATGACCCCCGACAACGACATTGGCTGGATTGGTCAGCATAGCCACGCCCTGAACGACCAGCCCGTTCCCTCCATCAGTTAGAGGGCCGGGAGCTTGCCCAAGGCCCATGAATGGGACCGTCAACGCCAACATTATCAACAGCTTTTTCATGCAGAAATGGCATGATTGACACAGCATAATCAGTGCCATTCTGTAGAAACATGAAAAAAATGGTTGGAATATGTCTGGAAACCTGCCTCAAGGCAGACAAATGAAACGGCAACCCGTCCCAATCCGAGCCGGCCGCACCAGGGGCGGAGTCCAACTGGATGCCAGGAGGGATAAGGCGAGGTTTCCGGGAGCGCCAGGCTTGCAGGGCCCTCGGAACGTCGGCAAAAACTTCCACCTCAAAGCCGTGGGACTCATACACATTGTCCCCGACGCGGAATGTCCACGTCCGAGGTGGCCACCGTCACGTCATGGCCGCGGCGGGCCGGTTCCCCAGCCAGGGCGGACACCGAGTAAATCGCCCCCCCGCCGCCGCACGCCGGCTTCTAGTAAACGTTGTTGAACAGGAATCGCCTTGCCCCTTCGAATGTCTTGTCATCCAGCTTCAACATGATTCAAGGATGTGCTTCTTCCTCAGAAACAGGCACACGCTGGACACAAACTCCCGTTCCACATCGGGAGTCGCTTCGACTTTGCTCCATCCTTGGGGTGTTTTAGTGTAGTAAAAGCTCGATTTCTCCAACGTGTACATTCCGAAACACACGAACTGAAATTCGATAAGAAAGAATCTGCCGTCCAGATGAGCCACATCCATAGAGATGATCGGGACGTCGAAGATCTGGAATACGGACCAGCAGTAGTCAAGAAGCCCGTCTGGAACCGCTGGGTCGCTGTTAAACAAGCCGCTCCCGCTGGCGCGAAAATCGTTCTTCCTGTTCGATCGCGCCAGCAGGTACAGTTTGTCACCGAAAATCAGTACTTTGAAGTCGCCCTTCAGGTTCTCGATGAATCGTTGCACGACAAATTTCTTTCGTCGATAGGACTTCTTCCTGTAATCCTTGTACCGGAATCGAAGGAAATGCTTGACCCAGATCCTCAGGATATCTTTCCAGTCACCTACCAACGAAATCTTCCGAGGCAGAGCCAGCTTATCGCTCGGAGTTGCCAACAAGGCCACCCCCTTGCTGCAGGCTCCGGCCGCAGGCTTCAACACCCACTTGCCATTCTTCACTATCTCGAGCCGGCCCAGGTAATCTTCGTAGGTGCCAAAAACGTGCGCCGGCAGATCAATGCTCCGATCGCCGAGAGCCTTTCTCAGCAACTCCATAAAGCTCTTGTTATGGTGGGCCCTGAGCATTGGAAACGCGGGGACCAAAATGGCGCCAATCAACTGCAGTGCAAGCAGTACGTCTTCGATATAGCTTTTGTACCAGCCGCCCCTATCCTCGGACGACTGGTACATTACCACTTCTCCGGAGAGCGCCCTGAGGTTGTTGCTGGCGTCGAAGTATGTCCAAAACCTGGTGCGAAGGCCTGACTGGGCAAAGTAAGCGGTGAGCTTTGCAAGGTCAAGGGATGCGTCCCAATATTTCGTTGCGGGAAAGAACTTGCCGCGATAATCAACGATAACGTTGATGCGGGTCTCTTTCATCGTTGTGGGTGTTGTGCTGGGCGCGAATACTGCCCGACCCGGACCAGTGGTGGTGACGCCCTGCTCGGAGGGGTGTTCCACTTAGTAGAGAGCGCCACGCCATCCATGGGGCGGATTAAACGGACGCCCAAGCACAGGGTGGATGGCCTCGAAGCTGGTTTCCGCCCCGTTCATGGTGACTTTCTGTTCCTTGAAGTCCGCTGTAACCAGCGGAAATTCCAGCTCGGGGTTGAGGGCTTCTCTCACAATCGGGATCAGCCGAGGATCATACCCCATCAGTCGACACGCCGCCAAATCGCCCAGCGCAACATTGTCGCTGAACACCAGCGTGCCCGCTCTCGCTGGCGAAGGTGAAAGCGGCCCCTGGCCCTCCCCAGCAACAATGCCGTCAATCAGTAGCAGGTTCTGGCGCGCCAATGTGGACTGCAAATGGCCATCTGCAGAAGTGTAATGCACAATCCGAGCCAGATCCAAAGCCATTCTCCAGCAGGTATCATTGCCGTTCCACGAGCCGCCGTAAATCGCGCCAAACCTGGACAAAACCCGGTTCAAATTCCGGTCGAGCACCATTCCGGCCGGCTTCCAAGGACTCGGACGCGCTGCTGAGTTCAGGAAATCGTGGAAGCGAGACTGCCAGAGGCGGAGCCTCCCCCCTCTCGGATACTCATCGCCGCCCTCACGCGCCGATCCAAAACGGTGGTGAGCCAGGCAGTCTTTGTGTCCCACAACACCCACAAAGCCCTTTAGGCCGCAGGTAATGCCCACCTTCTCGTGGGTCTTGAGTTTGGGCACACTGATCACGACATCGCTCTCCAGAATCTCCCGATGGACCAGGTAAGCATGGCGCGTACTGCACTGAAGCCGCTCGGTTGCGGCCGGATCGTAATCCGTCACACGGAAACGGACCGCCATGTTCGCCTCACGCCCTGAAACAGCACTGAGCAGGCTGTGGCTGGTAAAGTTGATGTCCTTGCACAGTTGCGCCGAATCGAACGCTTTCGACTCGATGATATTTCCAAGAACACTCCTCCGGTGCATGAAGGTCCGCAAGTCCACGGCCCGAACTGTCTGTGCGTGCCTGGCGTAAAACTCTTCAACCGCGCCCGCGCCCGTTTCTCTCATCAGCGCGCTCCAATCAGCGATTTGGATCGGTGCATTTCCAAAACAAACGCGGCCTTTCCCCTGCAGCGCAATCAGCACGTAGTCGCAAAGCGCGCGCAACACTGAACCGTGGGTGCATTTGGCATCGAACGCCGCCCGGCTTTGGGCGAGCCGTTTCTCTTGAACGAAATTGCACAGCAGAAACACTTTGTGCCCCGGCTTGATCCACTGCCCAAGAGGATTCCATGCCGGAGACCCGAAGCGCTCCCTGTCCAGGCCGGCCTGTTTAAAAGTTTCGCGGACTTGGGCATAAACGCCGCCGTCCACGCCATCGGCACTTCCAAAGGGATACTCAGGGTACGGGTGTGCCGGACTGAAAGAGCCGGTTTGCGGCGGATACCCGGCTTCCGACGAGGACGTCACCGAGAGCATGTGAGTATTGGCGCCACTCTGATCCCGTGGCACATGTTACCGGCCCGACGAGGTCAAGGTGGTGCCGGGACCCTGGGGCTGCAACCCCAGGCAACGCGCGACCCTGAGGGAGCCAGACAGTTCGTGATTGCGCAGCAGCCTGATTATGTAATTTCGCCAATTTCGGGCGCGAAACGTGAGGCGCGCCCTGGCGCGCGTCCGCCCAGGCACCCGCAACTTGCTGCGCTCAAGGGCCATCTTTCCTTCCGCGAGCTGCAACGACTGGAAATGCTGGCTGTACTGCGCGGCATGGACCCGAAACGCCGCGATTGGAGGCCGGAGCAACCGCCAGAAAGAGAAGCCGCCGAGCTGCGCCCGCAAGAAGAAATCGAAATCAGCAGATTGGCGGAAGGTGGTATCAAAGCCCCCGAGCTTGGAGAATACACGCTGCCGAAACAAAGTGCCTGCCTGAGGAACTGGGATAAAAAGGCAGGCCGCCAAGGCCAGCACGTCCCCTTCCGGCGCGCTCTTGAACGCATGCAGGAACCGCCCCCGGTAGTCAATGTAATCCACACTCCCATAGATAAGGTCGGCATCCGCCCGCGCTTGTTCCAGGGCCTTCGTTACCGCATCAGCGTACAGCAAATCATCCCCGTTAATGTAAGTCAACCACTCGCTCTGCGCGGTGCGCAACCCCGCGTTAACCGCAACGTACATGTTGCCCTTCGGGACGTTGATCACCTCGGCCCCAAATTGGCGCGCCTGCTCCGCCGTTCCGTCGCTTGAGTCGCTGTCCACCACTACAACCCGCGCCCCGCCATCACGCAATTCACGGAGCGACTCCAGCGTGAACCTTAGCGTTGGCAAACAGTTCAAGGTTGGAATCGCGATGGTTAGATCGAGTGTGGAAGGCATAGTTGCGGCGACCCCTAGCCCGGATATTTCACGGGTTTCGCCAACTGGAAGGCGTAGCGCAGACTTCCAGTCTGCTGTATCGCGGATTTCCAATCCGCAGATGCGACCAAGCAGCTACAGCCTGCCGACTGGAAGTCGGCAATACGGCAGGTTGGAAACCTGCGCTACGTAGCCTTGCGAGCCCAGTACCTCTCTCGGGCTAAGAAACATTCGGGCAGCGGCGTAACACTACCAGGTCCTGCCGGTCATCGATAATGGCCTCGACGACGGCGCGCACCTCAAAGCCCGCGGAAGGCCACTGTTTGCGAATGTAATCGGGTGAGAGCGCCGTGTTGCCGTAACTTCCTTCCACGCCCGCCAGGGGGCTGGCGGCCTTCAAGGTGTTCTGGCTTCTTACGCAATCTTCCCAGTCAGGAAACTCCCTGTACAGAAACCCGTCCTTGGCGATCCGCGCCCGCAAGGCACTCTCGTCCTGGCCCAACACGCCGCCGAACCACTTCAGGGTTGCCAATCCTTCTGTCGTCAGAAAGCAGTGGCCGCCAGGCTTCGTCACCCGGGCCAGTTCCTTCAGCCATGCCGCTTGGTCCTGCATATTGAGGTGCGAGAAAATGGACACGGAATAGACCATGTCAAAAAAGCCGGTCTCGTAGTCAAGAGGCGGCGTAAACTTGCTCGTGTACGCGGCCACCCGCGCATAGTGCTTTCGGATAAAAGCGATCGCCGTGTCGTCAATGTCACAGGCAAAAAAGGAGGGAGACGAGTACTTTCGCGTGAAGTGGAGCAACTGGCGGCCAACACCGCATCCAAAGTCGAGCACTTTGACGTTCTGGTCCAGCCGCACTCCCTCCTGCTGCGCGCAAGCTGCGATCGGCAGGAAGCTGCGGACGCCACCCATGTAGTAGTCCGTGATGGTCTTGGAGCTGGTCTTCCGAAGGTTCGAGTTCGGCGGCACCGGAAAATCGATGACACCGGCTAGCCGCCCCAACGCCTCGACACAGTTCTGCACCTGGTTTAGGCCAACTTTCACCAGCTTCTTTGGGAGTCCGTAAGTCTCGATCATACTGTCTTAGCAGCGAAGTCAAGTCTGCCCTCGTCCAGCACCGGACAACCCGGCCAGGCGCCGGCCTCGCAGAGTGCTGCCGGTTCCGGCCTCTTGAGCCGGACCCTTGGCGGCCTGCGCATCGGCGACGTGCAATTTGGTGAAGAGCAGCCTGTATATTATGGGTCCGCTCAGGGCTCCGCTGCCCAGGAGGGCGACCATAAGCTCTCCCGAGTAAATATTCGGGGCGGCGCCTATCATAAAGGCCAGCAAAGGGATTCGCCAACCGCCCCTTCCGTACCTCTTCTCGCGCAAGTCTATCCAGGTCATTAATCCAAAGATGATGGTTGCTCCCTGAGCGACGCCTAAAAAGCCCAATTGCGCCCATCCATCCCCCACCAGGCCACAATTCATGTTGTAAGCATGGCCAGTTACGACTCCCGACACCATCTGGCACGTCGAGAGGTCGCTGGTGTACTTCTCGGTCCACGGGGCCAGCAGCGCGTGCATCGTCCTTGACCCGGACCAATTCTGGAATGGAATGACATCCGGAACGGCGTAAAAGTGAGCTAAGGTTGAGTCTGTCGGTATTTTCACCGAACGCTCCTCAAGTTCAGACCAGAGCTCATCGAGGCTCCCGGTCCCGTGGGTCGCGGAGTAAAGCACCATCAGCACGGACACCAGCATGACACCCATGACTGCAGACTTGAAGACAGTGCCGGCCGATACCCTGCCCTCCGAAGTCCGCAATATCACCCAAAGAACCAGTTGCGACAGCACGATCTGTATGAAGGGATACTTGTTCAATCCAAGTATGGCGGAGAAAATTGACAGCGCAGAACCGGACAGCCACATTGCGGAATAGGCCCGCCGCCGTGGCGGGTCCTGCGTCGTGAGAGCGGCGTACAGGCAAGCCAATGCGGCCAACGGCAACGCGGTGTCCACTATCAGCGCATATAACAGACTGAACCACTGTGGCCAGCCGGCGTCTGATATGGCGTTCCGCACGGCGTAGTAATCGTCTGCGTTGCCGAACGAAGAGAAGACCAGCATAATCCCGTAAGACAACCGCATCCTTCCACCCGCGGTAAGGAAAAAGGCTGAGATCACGGCCGCCCCTGCCAGAAGGAACCATTTGATTCTATAGCCGGCAAACTCGTACTTCGCCCCACTCCCGATCGGCGCCTGGCGCTTGCTGACAGAGCCCCCCACCAGAAGACATAACAGTCCGATGGAAGAGGCGATCAGGGCAGAAAGCCGCGCGTTCGACTGTATCTCGCGGCTAAGAGGCATCATGCCGACCACCAAGCCGAGGCCGGTATCGTCCGTGCAGAGGGCAAAACCCACCCCGTGCAGCACCACAAACAGGAAAACCATCCAGGGCAATATCCCAAGGTAGCGCTGGCGGTGGAGCGCCCAGCCCGA
>Ga0187849_1003875_pt1 | contig 12820 bp, 7 predicted proteins | sample June2016WEW_4_10_2_FD_132412 | JGI IMG/M metagenome (GOLD analysis project Ga0187849, IMG submission 132412) | Peatland microbial communities from SPRUCE experiment site at the Marcell Experimental Forest, Minnesota, USA - June2016WEW_4_100 | ecosystem: Environmental > Terrestrial > Soil >... | reverse complement strand
GACCCGGGTGCCGGTTGGGGACTCAATAACCAATGACCAATTCTCAATACTCAATTCTCAATGGGCCTGACCCAGCACATTCCATCGCAGAGGCGGTCTGGGGCGGAGCCACGCTAACCGAGCGGAGAAGTGGGGTAAGAGCAGGGTCTCGCTGCGCTTCGACCCCCGGCTTGACGACTTTGGCAAGGCCTCAGTGAAGGCGGGAGCGAGACCGCGGGCGGGCCCCTCACCCCATCGGATGGGGGGGAGAATTCTTCGTAGCGGCTTGAGGAACCGGAGGCGCCTGGCAGTTCAAGAGTTTGCCGGCGCTTCTCCCTCTCCCCTTCGGAAGGGGAGAGGGCCGGGGTGAGGGGTCCGCCGGTGACTCCATCTCCGCCACCACTGACCGATTATCGATTTTGTAATTTTTCTCTTGCCAACGAAGGCCGATTTTGATTTACTGCACCAGTTCCTCAACCGATCGACGGCTGCCGCTCCCGGGAAACCGGGCGGCTTCGGGGCGGGCCTTCTCGCCACCGGCGATCCGCGAGGCTCAAAAAACAATGCAAAGTCGATGACGAACCGTTAAGAGATTCAACCCCCGAACGTCAAAGAAACAACACCAAAAACAAACCTCCCCTGCAAAAAACCGTGAATCCATTATGAAAACACCAAACCTCGTCTCCCTCCTGCGGGCCGTTCCGGCCCTGGCGGCGGCGTGCGCCCTGTTCTCGGGCGGCGTCGCCCTGGCCCAGCCGTCCCTCAGCAGCATCTACCCCGACGGCACGGTCCAGTTCCAGTACACGAACAAACTTTCGTTCACCCTCACTTCCGTGGCCGGCATTACCCCCGCAGACATTTCGATCCAGTTCTATATCACGAACCTGTCGGGCGTGGCCACATCGACGAACCTGACGTCCACCAACGGCCTGACCATCGGCGGTTCGGCGACCAGCCGAGTCGTGACGATGCCGCTGACCAGCAATTTGAGCTATACCGCCATCATCCAGGCGACGGATATCAACGGCTCTCTCGAATCCTCCAATGTTTTCGATACCGTTATCCCGTCTTATATCTGGGAAGCGGAAGATTACGACTACAACGGCGGCAAATTCTTCGATAATCCCGTGCCCAATGCATACGTAGGGCTGGTGGCCACTGATCAGGTGGACGCCCATAACCCCAATGGCGGAGGCACCTCCTATCGTCCGATCAACAGCGGCGGTGACACGGGCGGCGATTTGGGAACCGAAGTCAACGGCGACACGCCGCGCGCCGACTTCGTCAATGCGGGCGCTACCGACTACGACGTCGGGTGGAGCAATGGCGGCACCGACCTCTGGGGGAATTATACCAGGCACTATCCCGCCGGCAAATGGAACATCTATATGCGGGGCGCAGGGTGGGCCGCCCCATCGGAGAGCTGCGACATGCTGCAGGGGGGCGGGCCGTCCGGGACGCGCCTCGGCGAATTCATCGTCCCCAACTCGCAAACTGCCGTAGGCACTCTCGGCGGAACCTACCAAAACTACCGCTTTGCGCCTTTGACGGATATCGCTGGAAACCTGGTCGAATGGGATACAGACGGCAGCGCGCAGACCCTGACGCTCATCACCGTCACTGGCAATTGGAACGCGAATTACTTCATGCTCATGCCTGTTAACCCGGACTACAAGCCGGTCCCGTATGTCAGCAACGTCAGCCCGAGCGGCTCACAGATGTTCCCATTGACCAATCTCTTCACTTTTACCGCCAATTCCGTCGCGGGGATTACCACGGACGGTATTGTGGTGACTTTGAACGGCATCAAACCGTACGGCTTGACCTATACCGGCTCGGAACATTCCATGAAGGCCACCTGCCCGCTGGCGACCAACGTATCCTATTCGGTGGCGATTACTTTAACGGACCCCTTCGGCTCCAGCTCCTACACCACGACCTTCGGCACCTACTCACCCAGCAACTATACGTTCGAGGTCGAGGATTTTGACCACGATAGCGGGCAATTCTTCGACAACCCTCAGGTCGATGCCTACGCGGGGCTGGCGGGCGTTGATGGGGTGGATGCTCACAACAGCCAGGCAGGCGGCACCTCGTATCGGTCTAACGACGGTGGTGATCTGAGCACCGAGGTCAACGGCGACGCCAAGCGCGCGCAATATACAAGCCTGGGCACCAACGACTACGACGTCGGGTGGACCGGCGCCGGCCAGTGGGGCAATTACACCCGGCACTATCCGGCGGGCGTGTTTAACGTCCAGTTGCGCGCGGCTGGCAACGCCGGCGGCGCCGACATGGCGAGGCTCTTGCGGGTAACGAGCGGGGTTGGCACAAGCAGCCAAACCACCACTTCACTGGGTCAGTTCAACGTTCCCAATACCGGCAACTGGCAAATCTACTCGTGGGCGCCCTTGGTGGACGCAAACGGCAACGTGGTCAGCATTACCAACAGCGGCGGGCTCTCGACGCTCCAGCTCTATCAGGATAATGGCGGATGGAACGGCAACTTCCTCATGTTTAACCCGCCCGACACCACCCGGCCCACCATCAGCCAGATCTACCCGGATGGCAAGGGAATGTTCCAAAAGACCAATACCTTGAGCTTTGTCGCCTCTTCCACCGTTAACCTCAGCCCCAGCGTCATTTCGGTAACCCTGAACGGCGTCTTGGCGCAGAACCTGTCCTTCAGCGGTCCGCCCACCAATCTGACCGTGACCTGCCCCTTGCAGCCTGACACCGCCTATACGGCGACCCTCGGCGTAAACACCACCAACAACGACCCGAACGCCGTGACCTACTTCTTTGACACGTTCACTACCGGCCACTATACGTTCGAAGCGGAGGATTGGGACTACAACGGCGGGAAATTCATCGATAACCCTCAAATCGATGGCTATTCCAATCAGGTGGGCGTGGCTTATGTGGATTGTGTCAACACCAACCTCGGACCCGGCCTCACCTATCGGCCCTACGGCACCGGCGGTGATTTGGGCACCGAGACCACCGGCGACTATGCGCGCGCGCAATTTGCGGGCACCAACGACTACGACGTCGGGTGGACCTCCGCCAGCCAGTGGGCCAATTACACCCGGACCTATCCGACGGGCGTGTTTAACGTCTACCTGCGCGGCTCCAGCCCCAGCGGCGTGACGGATGGGGCGAGCCTCTTGCAGGTGGAGAGCGGGCTTGGCACCAGCAACCAAACCACTGTCGCATTGGGCCAGTTCAACTTCCCGGTTACAGGCGGGTGGCAAAACTATACTTGGGAGCCCTTGGTCGATTCAGGCGGCAACATGGTGACCATTACCAACAGCGGCGCGGTCAAGACGTTCCGGATGTACCAGGTTGCCGGCGGATGGAACGCCAACTTCCTCATGCTGGTCCCGCCCTCGGCCACCGCGCCGAAGCTGACGCTCACACGTTCCGGTTCGAGCGTCGTTATCTCCTGGGCGCCTGCCGGCGGCACGCTCCTGTCCAGCCCGGCCCTCGGTGCTACCGCCAATTGGCAGGCGGTCGCCAACCCGACCAACCCGATGACCATACCCATCGGCCCGGCCGACCTGTACTTCAGGGTCAAGCAGTGACCTCTAAGGCCGGCCGCCATTAAGCTTCAAAGAGCCGCGGGGTTCCCCTCGCGGCTCTCTTTTTTTGCGGGACTGAAAGGGTCGGGTTCGGAGGGGCAATGAAAACGCAGAGACGCCAGCGGCGTCATTCATACCAGCCCAGGGCAACGCCCTGGGTTTTTCTGTTCCGGGCTGGTCTGCTGCGCGCTTTCAGCGCGGGGTCCATGGACCTTGTGCGCGCGGCACGAATCTCCTCAAATGCCATCAGGGTATCCTCGTGCCCGGAACCGGGCAACGACATTTTTCCCGCCGTTGCCGGGGAACAGAGCCAATCCATGATAGGGTGGGCACGGCTCGTCCCCGCCCCGGGCTTTGCGGTTTCGTAACTGTTCAGGTGTGGGGCAGACCTCCGGCCTGCCGGTTCACGGAGCCTCCGGCTCCGTGAACCTGGGGCGATCGGAACACCGGGCCAGAGGCCCGGCTGACCGGCACAGACCAGAGGTCTGCCCCACCCTCCCACCTGAACAGTTACGCGGCTTCACGAATTGGTCCCGACCGCGGAACCGTGATCGCCGGGCTGCCCAACAAAACCATCGGCATATCATTCACTGAGCAGGCTCCGGATCAAATCGGTCATCTTGCTGCTGCCGCCGGCCCCTTGATATTCCAACTCGCCCTCCCAGCAGTACCTGACCCGGCCTTGCTTATCGAGCAGCCAGATGGCCGGCCAATAGCGCTGTTGCCACCGGTCCCAGTTGGCCCGGTCCGGATCCAGCAGCACCGGGTAGTCGATGCCCAGTTCTTTGACCTTTTTGGCCACCTTGGCCGGGTCGCGCTCGGCGGCGGTCTCCGGTGTATGAATGCCGATGACCTCAAGGCCCTGGGAAGCGAAGCGCCGCCGCCACTGACGATACCAGGGAAGATTGTGTTTGCAGTTAATGCAATCGAAGGTCCAGAAATGCACGACCGTCACCTTGCCCTTCCGGGAGGCCAGGGAGAGCCTGCCCCCGTTTGTCAGGTTCAACCACGCATTGCCCGCCAGTTCCGGGGCGGGCGGGCCGCCGGGCCCGCTCGGGCCGGTCTGCGCCGCGGCCCCAGCGCCCAGCGCCAGCAGGACCAGCCAGGGCAGGAGCCGCCCCTTGGGAGCGGCTGCGCGTGCCAAGTGAAACTGACTCCAAGCGTTAGTCCGACTCATGGCATCCAACATACGGCGCGGCGCCGCCCCGTCAAGCTTCGCGAGTGAGGCGCGCGTGGCGGAAATCGCGAAGCGTTTGGAGTGCGGTGGCAAGCGGAGCGCGGCACCGCTTTGGCTCGGGCAGCCTGTGGCGTTCTCGGAGGTCCCGGGCGGCCGAAGGCGCCGTCGCCGCCTGCTCTTACCCCGGATCATGCCCGTGCATGGGACCGTGGCGTGAACGGTGCCCGATGAGCGCATGACGGAATTCTTCGCGCCGTGTGGTTTGCGCGGATTTTGGGAGCTTTCGTATATGAGGGCCATCCATACACCGCTTGGTCACATCGGTTGCGTTTCCGGGCGCGCCGGAGCACCCCCGCAGCCCAGCGCCAACGGCGCGGCCTCATACCAGCCTGGGGCAAGGCCCCAGGGCAGGGGCGTGCAAGGATTGCCAGGGCTGAAAGCCCGTTCCATCCATCACCGGCGCGCCATCGACCAACCCATCGCCGAGGATGCCAACGGATAGGGCGGGCTTTCAGCCCTTTGGCCCTTTTCCGGTCATGACCTGGGCCGTTGGCCCAGGCTGGTATGAAGCCGCGCCGTTGGCGCTGCGGGGGCTGGGTCGGATCATTTCCTCGGGCGTTACTCTGGGCTGGTATGAATGCGGCCTTTGGCGTCCAGAGCACGCACCGCCGGTTCCATGGTGCATCCGAAGAATTCTCCCGTTGCCAACGGCGACTGGTTTGCTGTCGTGCGACCGCAGCCCTGCCGCCCCCACCCCTTTTGGCTTCCATTCGCTGCTGACGGCTTGGTAGCCTGTAGCCGATGAAGTCCAAGCAGCCCCCAGCGCCCGAGCCGCCTCCGCCGGCCCGGGGCTCGCCCCGGCCATTGTCGCGGCGAGCCCTTCTCGGCGGCGGCGGTCGCCGCTTCGGCCTTCGGACTTCGGACTTCAGCCTTCATCCTTTCCGCTGCTGTCGGAGGCCGAGGTGGCGCGGCGTCTGGGCTTTACTGATTTCGACCGCCGTCGAGCACTGAGACAGACGCGGATGCGTTTGCAGCAGCCGCCCTTCGCGACCCAAAGCAACCTCGAGGAGCGAGACGGGCGCTTGCGCGAGGCGCTGGCCGCGCCAGCGGTCCCGCCGGCAGACCTGGTCCCCGAGTATCGCGCCGCTCTGGCCCTGGCCCCGGATGACTGGTGGCTGCGGGCCAACTTCGGGCGTTTGCTAGAGGTAGCGGGCGATGGTCCCGGGGCGGCAGCCCAGTGGAAGGAGGTTGCCCGGCTGCTCCCGCACGAGCCAGATGCCTGGTTTCATCTCGGCTATCTCGAACAGGGCGCGGGCCACCCTGCCCAAGCGGCCCGGCTCTTCCAGGATGCCCTGGCCCGGAACCCCAATCTCGCCGAGGCCATGGACGGCCTTGGCCAGGCATTGGCCGCTCAAGGCAGGGCCGGCGAAGCCATCGCTCTCTATGCGCGGGCGCTCGAGTTGCAGCCGGCCAACGCCCTGGCCCATTACGATCTTGCCAACGCCCTTGCGGCCCAAGGCCGCCGTGCCGAGGCCCTGCCTCACTACCGGGCAGCCGTCCAGTCCCGGCCCGAGTTCGCGGAAGCCAGACACAGTCTCGCCGTCGAATTGGCCCGCCTCGGACAATTCGCCGATGCCCTGGCCCAATTCGCCGAAGTCGTCCGGATCGATCCCGAATCGGCGGAAGCCCGCTATAACTACGGCGTGGCTCTGGCGATAACCAAGCGCTATGCCGAGGCCGTCCGCCAGTTCCAGGAAACCCTCACGCGCCAACCTGACAACTCCGCCGCCCGCTCCGCCCTGGAACGCGCCTTAAACCTCGAAAAAGCCCGGTCCCCGTAGTAACAACTCGGGTGTTTGACCAGGTCTGACGTGAATGCTGACGCAGGATTGCCTTGAGGCATTGTCCCGGAGGGACAAAGCTCGAAGCCGACCCCGCGCAAGCATTCACGTCAAACCCGGCCCAACGCCTAAACAAATAACCTGCACGAGGCCGGCGAATCGGGTCAGTGGCTCTCGCGCGCGAGGATCTCCCTCATGGCGTGCACGTCGAGCTTGTCCTTGTCGCGCCAGGAATCCTCCTTGAGAAAAACGAGGTCGGCGGGCGAAAGATAGGGGATGCGGACACCGCCCGTTTCCAAGTGGCGCAGGCGCGGGCGAAAGTCCTCCAGCGACCTGCCTTTCATGCGGGTGAAGATGAGCAGGATGTCCACATCGAGGGTTAGAGGCGGATAACCGTTGAAGATGACTGCCAGCCCGCCAACGACCGCGAAGTCAACGCGGTCAGCGGCGAGGGTGGCCAACAGTCTTTCGAATCGGGAAGTAGTCTCCCTCGGCTCTGGCGAGTGCTCCAGGCGCGCGTTTGTTGAGAAAGCCGGCCAGGTCTTGGAGGTGGGCGAGCCGGCGGGAAGTGGTGAGCGGACGACCGACCACTTTGTGGACCGGCTGCTGCATCGGCTCGATCTTCGCGTTCATCAGGGCAAACTTAACCCGGCAACAGGCGGAAGGTCAACTCCAGGATGTGGATTGCAGTTGATTTGGAGGTGCAGGCTTGGTTTGATGCGGGCATGAAGTCCGGGGAGTTTGCAGGAGCAGCGGCAAGTCCATCAGCCGACCCGCGGGCTTGGGGCGGCGCATGAAACAACCGCTATTGCCGGCAGCGTTGCTCTATGCGGTGGGAATACTGGCTGGGGCCGTGGCGCCGGTTTCGCCCTGGGCGCTCCTGGGAGCCAGCCTTGGTCTGGCGGCGGTGACCCTCGCCTGGGGTCTAGCGGGGTTGCTGTGCCCGGACCACTGCCGGCTGAAGCCGGCGTTCCGGTGGCTTGGCTGGGCGCGGGGGCGGGCGGCGTTGCTGTGCCTGCTGGTTTTTCTGGCCGGATGGACGAACCTGGCGCTCCACAGGGCGGTGCTCTCTCCGAACGATCTTCGCCGGATTCTGGGCGATCGACCCGCTATCGTGTCTGTCCGGGGCACGCTGCGCGAGACCCCTTCTTTGCGGGCGCATGAACGCGGGGAAAGGGAGTTCTGGCGGGCGACCGCCCAGGTGGAGGTCACTGCCCTGAGCACCAATCATCAGCCGTGGCAGCCGGCAACCGGACGCATAGCGGTCACGACGCCGGGGACATTGGGCCATTTCTTCGGGGGCCAGACGGTGGAAATCGCCGGCGTGGCGGCGCTGCCCAAGGGGGCGGCGGCGGAAGGGACGTTCGATTACCGGGCCTACTTGAAGGAATTGGAGATTTATTATCAGTTGCAGGCGGGCTCCGAGCAGGACTGGACGGTGCTGGCAAGACCGCCGGCTCCGCCCCTGGCAGACCGGTTCCGCACCTGGGCGCGCCGGGCGCTGGGGCGCGGTCTGCCCGTCGAAGACGAGTCGATGCGCCTGGAATGGGCCCTGACGCTCGGGTGGAAGGCAGCCCTGACCGAGGAGGTCTCGGAGCCGTTCATCCGGGCGGCGACCTATCATATCTTTGCCGTGGACGGCCTGCGGATGGCGATTGTATTCGGCATTTTCTTCGGCCTGTTCCGCGCGCTGGGTTTGCCCCGCCCGCTGAGCGGGGCAGTGCTGATTCCATTGATCTGGTTTTACGTGGCGTTGACTGGGTGGCCGGCCTCGGCGATTCGCGCCACGGTGATGTTGTCGGTGGTGATTGTGGGCTGGGTCTTGAGGCGCCCGAGCAACCTGCTCAATTCGCTGTTTGCGGCGGCGTTGATCATCCTGGCCTGGGAACCGCAACAGATTTTCCAGGCGGGCTTTCAACTCTCGTTCCTGGTCGTGCTTTGCATCCTCCTGCTCCTGCCGCCGTTGCGGGGATGGGCCGAGCGTCTCACCGCGGCCGACCCATTGTTGCCGGCGGAACTGCTGCCCCGCTGGCGGCGGATAGCTCGAGTGCCGGCGCGTTACGTGGGCGACCTTTTGCTCGTGTCATTTGCCGCGTGGGCCGGCTCGCTGCCGCTGGTGGCTTATTATTTTCATGTCCTGACACCCGTCAGCACGCCGGCCAACATCGTGGCGGTGCCCCTGTGCGGCTTGGTGTTGGCCAGCAACCTGGCCGGACTGTTGGCGGCGGGCTGGTTTCCGGCGGCGGCGGAATGCTTCAACCACGCCGGCTGGTTTTTGATGGAGTGCATCCGGGTGAGCAGCCATTGGTTTGCCGCCTGGCCGGGCGCCTATTATTACGTGGCGGCGCCGGGCATTCTTGGAAGCGCCCTCTACTATGCCCTGTTGCTGGCAGCCGCCACGGGCTGGCTCTTCCGGCCCAACGTGCGTTCCTGGGCCACCGGAGCCTTGGGTGTGGCCGCGGGCGTTTGGTGCTGGCAAACCTGGCAGATCGCCTCGAGCACCCGGTTGACCGTCCTGCCTCTGGGCGGCGGCCATGCGATCTATGTCGACGCGCCGGGCTCGAGGAATGACTTGCTCATTGATTGCGGTTCGAGCAATTCGGTGCAGCTCCTGACCAAGCCTTTTTTGCGCGCGCAGGGCGTCAACCGGTTGCCCGGCCTGGTCCTGACCCATGGAAACTCGCAGAGCATTGGGGGCGCCCAAGCCGTGGACGCGCTTTTCCCGGCACGGGCCATCTGGGCCAGCCCGGTCCGCTTTCGCTCTGGGGCCTACCGTCGCGCGCTGCAGGAATTCAACCGCACACCGGGCAAGCTGCGCACCCTCAGCCGCGGCGACCGGTTGGGAGCGTGGACCATCCTGCACCCGGAGGCCGGCGACCGTATGCCGCAAGCGGATGACAATGCCCTGGTGCTGATGGGCGGGTTGCAGGGCGCGCGGGTCCTGCTGCTCTCCGACCTGGGCCGGCCCGGTCAGAACGCCCTTCTGGAACGAAATCGCGATTTGAGGGCGGACATTGTTATCACGGGCCTGCCTGTGGCGACAGAGGCCATTGGCGAGGAACTGCTCGAGGCGGTCCAACCGCGCGTCATCATCGTGGCTGACTCCGAATTCCCCGCTTCCGCGCGCGCCAGCCCGAGGCTTCGCGAGCGGCTGGGGCAAAGAAACGTTCCGGTTCTCTATACGCGCTCCGACGGAGCCGTAACGCTCGAGTTGAGCCGCGGCCGGTGGGAACTCAGGACCATGAGCGGCGTGAGGCTGACTTCGGCGGTCAGGGGCCCGACGGACTAGAGTGGATTTCCACGGAGAATAGTTCGCATAAGTTTTTCGCCCGCTGCAAGGTGTCAGACGCGCAACCCGGAGGGTTGCCAGATGGTAGCCACCGGACGAGCAGGAACGCCCCAACCAGCAAGACAAAGGCCCCAATAGCAGCAAGTTTCCTTTTCATACTACCCCGATAGACACCGGTCGCACGTGGGTCTGTATATGGTCTGATCAGGTAGCGGACGGCAGGATCAGGCACGGAATCTGCTGTCTCCAGTGAAGGTGATGAAGCCCAGTGGAGCTTCATAGTGCATAGTTGGTTGGGGGCGACTCGGTGAGGACCGGGTCGCCCTTTTTGCTCGCCACCCAGGCACTTGCATCTTGTGGGGAATTTGCGGGCTGCGCGCCTCGTACACGCTGTGGTCGAGCCGCCTCGGGCAGGCCACTTTGGAGTGCGGCGGCAAGCGGCTGCACCTTACACGCATTTTTTGTGACTCTCCAGGTCCCACGCCGGGTTCGACCTCAATACTTGCGATATAGGTCCGCTGCCAGGCTGTGTCCCGGAGGGACATCCCGAGACTAGCCCGGCGCTTCAGCGCCGGGTCGGCGCCCCAAGACTTTCCGTCCCGACGGGACGGCTGAAGCGCAATGGACCGGGAGTTGTCGTGGGACGTGCGCCTGATTCAGCCGTTCCTTCGGAACGGGTGGAACATAACACTGGCCCTCCCGGCGCTGAAGCGCCGGGCTATTCTCGGGCAGCGCCTGGAGTTCGGCCTCTGTCCAGGTTCGCTTCGCCTGTTCGACCGCTACGCTCATTGGGCCAGCTTACCAGCGGAGACAACCCGTGTCAAAGGGGCGCAAGAGTTCCGGGTGCATTCCACTTATTTGGGTAGCCGTTCCTAATCGTAATCCTAATCCTGCTCCTAATCTCCTTCTTTTCATGGTCGAACGGGCAATTCCTTCGGCCTAAGATTAGGAGCAAGATTAGGATTAGGAGGCGCAAAGACCAGCAAGCGTGCTCCGCGGTCATCACTTGGGTTGTCGCTTCGCCACGACCCCCGCTTTCACACGTCTCCATTACCGGTTGTCGAAACCACCTTGGCCGCTGACGGTCTCCTCGAGTTGGCACTTGGCGGGCTTGACGGTGGCCAAGTGGCGCTGCACCTCGGCCGCAAGGCCGGCCAGGACCGCGGGATGGAGCGCGGCCACATCGAACCTCTCACCCGAGTCGTGGCTCAGGTTGAAGAGCAGCGGCGGGTCGTGAACGACCGGTTGGTCCGGGCCGAACGCCGAGCGGGTGATGAAGTGGGCTTTGTAAGGGCCTTTGCGCGCGGCGTAGAGCCGTGTGCCGCGATAATAGAAGAAGACCTCGCGCCGGCTTGGTCCCGCGCCAAAAAGCACGGGCGCCAAGTCCACGCCATCAATGATGCGGTCCTCCGGGACTTTGGCTTCCGCCAGCTTGAGGCTGGTCGTAAACAGGTCCATGGTGCAAGCCAATTCGTGAGTGACAACCCCGGCGGGGACCCGGCCCGGCCACCAGGCGATGCCCGGCTCGCGCATCCCGCCCTCCCAGGTCGAGCCCTTGCCGTCGCGCAACGGACCTGCCGAGCCTCCCGCTTCGTTTTGGGTCAGCCACGGGCCGTTGTCGCTGGTGAAGAAGACCAGCGTGTGCGTGTCCAACCCCTCGCGGCGCAGGGCCTCGAGCACCTGGCCGCTGCTCCAATCAATCTCCTCGACCACGTCCCCGTAAAGGCCGCGGCGGCTCTGGCCCTTGAATTTGTCCGACGCGAAGAGCGGCACGTGCGGAAAGGTGTGCGCCAGATAGAGGAAAAATGGCCCGCCCCGGTGGTCATGAATGAACTTGACCGCCTCCTGGGTGTAGCGGCGCGTCAAGGTGGACTGGTCGGCGGGCTTTTCGATGAGTTCCTCATTGCGGAAGAGCGGCGCGGCCCACCACTCCGCCCGCTGATCGAGCCGTTGGGTGGCATCCTTGGGCGTGGCGGGGGTGGGGTTCATATCGTTGGAGTGCGGCAGGCCGAAGTAATAATCAAACCCGTGGCGGCGGGGGTAGTGGGCCGGATCGTTGACGTAATTGCCCAGGTGCCACTTGCCGATACAGGCGGTGGCGTAGCCGCTGTCCTTGAGCCCCTGGGCGATCGTCATCTCCTGGGCGGGCAGGCCCCCGGCCGCGTTGGCCCGCAGAACGCGGTATTTATCGTCGCACATGCCGCTGCGGATAGGGTAGCGGCCCGTCAACAAGGCGGCGCGGCTGGGCGTGCAAACCTCAGCAGCGGCGTAAAAATCCGTGAAGCGCATCCCCTGGGCGGCCATGCGGTCCAGGTTGGGCGTATGGATGCTCGGATGACCGTAGCAGCCCAAATCGCCCCACCCCATGTCGTCGGCCAGGATGATGATGAGGTTGGGCCGGTTTGTGCCGGTGGCCTCGCCGGCATGGGCGCCAGCAGCGCCCACAAGCACGGCTCCGATAAGAGCAGCCCCAATGATTGTGATGAGCCTTTTCAGAACTGGCCGAGGTTGACGACTTCCATAACTTCATCGCCCATGGCGATGCCATAGACCTTTTCGCGGTTGAGGAAAGCAATCACCGAGGGTTCGAGGTAAACGCTGGCCACGGCGGCACACAGGGTTTTGCCCGCCAACTCGGGGAAAAACTCGGGCAGCCGTTTGAGCTTGTCCCGGTATTCCGCGACTTTGGCCGCGTCGATGCGCCGCTTGACCTCGACGACCAGCAGCTTGGCAGGACCGATGGCGAGCAGATCCAGTTCCATCACCTCGCCGGGCCGCGCGGGGTGCTTGCGCTTGACGCGGATGGCGCAGGTCTGCGCCTCCTCCGAGCCGAAGACCGTCCTGGCCAGTTGGAAACCGCAAGGCGCGACCATGTCCTCGATCAGGGTCCCCATGCTGTCGGAAATCTCGGCCAGGCGTTTATTGAAATCCTTGCGGTCCTTTTCGGCCTGCT
>Ga0187849_1003869_pt1 | contig 12830 bp, 12 predicted proteins | sample June2016WEW_4_10_2_FD_132412 | JGI IMG/M metagenome (GOLD analysis project Ga0187849, IMG submission 132412) | Peatland microbial communities from SPRUCE experiment site at the Marcell Experimental Forest, Minnesota, USA - June2016WEW_4_100 | ecosystem: Environmental > Terrestrial > Soil >... | reverse complement strand
TGGGAAGCCAAAGACACCCAGGACGATCTTGACGCCGAGATCAAGAAGAAGATCGCCCGCGGCTACCCCCTCTCCAACATCATCTTTGAGGACACCCAAACCGGCGTCCTGTTTCAGAGCAAGCAGAAGATCAACGGGCCGTACAGTCTCGGCAACCCCAAAGAGTTGGCCGCCCTTCTCAACCAATTCTTCTCCTACACCGAGCCGGATATTGAAGAATTCGAAGAAGCGGTTGAGGAATTCAAGGAGCGCGCGCCCTACCTCGCGCGCGGGCCTTTACACTCCTCAACCTACTGCGTATACTTCCACTGAGAATCAATCGACACTGAGGCGGGCTTGCCAACTTCTACATTAGAGACAACGGAGAACGCCTATCGAAAGCTATCCGCCTTGCTTCGGAAGAACTTGGACTTTGGTTCCTCTGATAGCGGATATGCGTCGCATTCAATTCATCCCTTCGCAGCAAAATTCCCCCCCCAGATCCCGCGCCTGTTTATTGAGGAACTAACTGAGAGCGGTGACTCCGTGCTAGACCCCATGGCAGGGTCGGGGACAACAATTGTCGAAGCGGTCCTCCTGAAACGCGAGGCTTTTGGTTTTGACATCGATCCTCTTGCACTTCGCCTTTGCACTGTGAAAACAATGTGGCTAGACCCTCAGGAGTTGGAGAAGAAGGGACTGGAGATTATAGAGGGCGCTACAACGACCGGCAATTCGGAACGGTTGCTTAGGCGTGAACTGGAAGCTCGTTTTGACATTGAGACAAGGGAGTTTCTTGATTATTGGTTTCTGCCCGAAACTCAACTTGAGCTCCTGTCGCTCATCCTGACGATTGAGAGAACGACAGAATCTCCCGTGAGAGACTTCTTCGAATTGGTCTTCTCTTCTGCCATTATCGCCAAAACTGGGGGAGTGTCGCTTGCGCGCGACCTCGCGCACTCCAGGCCTCACCGTGACTTGGAAAAGAAGCCGCGCAATGCGATCACAGAATTTCGGCTCAGATTGGCTAAGGTCCTCAAGAAATTTCAAAACCTACCACAACGTGCGAAACGAGTCTTTGTGGCGGAACGGAATGCTAAAGATGTACCACTCCCCACTGAGTCCATCGACTTAATAGTCACATCCCCGCCGTACGCGAATGCAATTGATTACATGCGTGCCCACAAATTCAGTCTGGTTTGGTTTGGGCACACTACGGGCGCCCTGAGCGCCCTACGTGGTCGATACATCGGAAGTGAAAAGTTCGATCCGCAATATTCCGAAGATTTGGCGCCAAAGGCCCAGGCGGCAGTTCAAAGCCTTGCGCAAAAGGACGCCAGCAAGGCGAGGGTTCTTCGCAAGTACCTACTCGAGATGAAACAGGTCATTTCTGAGATGAACCGAGTTTTGAAGTCCGGCAAAGCCGCTGTTATTGTGGTAGGGCCTTCAATAATGCGAGGGCTTGAAATCGCAACTCATGAATACCTTGCTGAAATTGGAGAGACCTTAGGATTTCGAGTCGCGGGCATTCAAAAGCGGAAAATAGACCGAGACCGAAGAATGCTTCCAATTAGCTTCGGCCGTAACGGCGATTCGATGATAGAGCAACGCATGCATGAAGAATTTGTTGTCGGGCTTGTGAAGGGACAATAATTAGGGGGTCCACTTGCCGCAGCCTTCAATTTTGGAAGAGCTCCGCTCAGACTACCACGCCACTATTCTTGAGAATATCCTGGGCCGGCGAAGAAAGAAGGGGGAAAAGAAGGGGAAGTTCTATTACTCAAATGCCGATTCAGGAAATGCTGGGAGTATAGCCCTATCTGAGTGGGTTGCACTTAAGTTAAAAGCGAATACGGGTCAAGAACCCTGCCAAAGTCCGCCAAAAGAGCAGACTGCGGGAAACGTGTTTGCATCCTTAACAAAGGACTTTCTGGACAAAGCCTTCAAGCACCTCCACCATCTTCGGCCCGGAAACTGGACATTCTCTACTAGCCAAGAAAAGGAAGGCATAACGAAACACTTCCAGTACGAACATCTTGCCGACCTGCAGGCTGTCATCGAGAAACACCCTGAAATTCGCGCCACGCTGGGTGGTGATTATCTGGTCGTGCCCGACATAACGATATCACGCCAACCTGTGGATGACGCCGAGATAAACACGGTGGAAAAGTTCGTGTCCGAAGCGGAGCAGTTCGGGAAATATACGCCGTTACGCGCCAGCGTAAATCCGAAAAGCATCTTGCACGCTAGTGTTTCGTGCAAGTGGACAATTCGAAGCGACAGGTCACAGAACACTCGGACGGAGGCGCTGAACCTCATCAGAAACAGAAAGGGTAAGGTTCCTATTGTTGTAGCAGTTGTCTTTGAGCCCTTGCCAACCCGCATTGCATCGATTGCCTTAGGGACGGGCGATTTGGATTGCGTTTACCATGGCGCGCTGCACGAACTCCAGGAGGCCATTGAGGAGATAGGGAACGAGGATCAAAAGGAAATGCTCGACACCCTTGTCCAAGGCCGCAGACTTCGAGACATAAGCGATTTGCCTTTCGATTTGGCGACTTGACCCCGAGGTAGCACGTGTCCTCCGAATCCTCACGAAAACATCACCGCCTGGGCAATCGTAGCGCCCTCGAATGGGTGATTGACCAATATCAGGTGACGGAAGACAAGCACAGCGGCATCCGCTCCGACCCCAACCGCCCCGACGACCCCGAATACATCGTGCGCCTCGTGGGCCAAGTCATTCGCGTGAGCCTTGAAACGGTTAAGCTCGTGAAATCTTTGCCCGCCCTCGCTGGTGGCCGGGTGACCTAACTTTCACGCGGGGTCAGTGGTAGGATATGAAGTGGGATTGGAGAGCAAGCGTAGTGAACCCGGAGAAAATGCCGACGGTCAGGAAACATCCGAATGTGGCTGCCCGCTTTTCTTAGGAGGTGCCCATGTCTATCTATGACAAGACAACCGACAAGATGTTAACAGCAGACTTGCAAGATCTCCTCGCAAAGTCCGCAGTTGAAAACCTTCGGCTCGAATTTAAATCCCAGGACGTAAAGAAGGACGAGGCGCTGAAGAAGATTACATCTTTCGCGAATACGTTCGGTGGGTACATGGTAATTGGCGCGGAAGCGGACAAAAATGGCCGACTCGTCGGCCTTCCTGGAGTTGACCGAATCAACGGTTTTAAACAGAGAATGATAGATTGGGCTTCCCGCGGAGCGTTCCCCCCTGTCCTTCTCTTTGTGTCGGACCCCATTCCCAGCCCACAAGATGCCACGAAGTTTTGTTATGTTGTTTTCGTCCCCGAGAGCGAAGAAGCTCCGCACTTCATCAACGGCCGAAAAGGTGCCTACGTGCGAACGGATGAGTTCAGCCAGCGCTTTGATTCCCAACTCGCCACGTACGAGGAGATCGAGCATCTTGCAAAGCGTCGAGCTCTTACCGTTGCTCACCGCGATTTGCTTATCGATCGTGCAAGGGCGCGACTCGCCACATTCCTTGAGAGCATGGCGAAGCCGCCCGCTCGAAGACCGCTCTTGACCCTTTCGGTATGCCCGCTCTTCCCCTCCAGACCTCTCACGTCGCACGCCAAACTTCTAGATAAGCTCAACCGGTGCAGAGTTCCCTGGTCTTCAACCCTCACACTCCCGGGCGGGCATCGGATTAGTCAGCACGAGAGCGCAATTTTCCTAGAAGCAAGCCAGGAAAAGCCATCGCTCGTGGAAGGGAACACATGGGGGCTATTGTTCTACGCCCATAGCGTGCATGGGGAGGATAGTGGAACTCAAGCGATACATCTCTGCAAGACCCTGGGGTGTATCTTAGCGACTTTAGAGCACGCGAAGAAAATGTATGAGCAACTCGGGTTCGAGGGAACGATCCTGGTTCGCACGAGGCTTGAGCCGGTTCGTGGATTACCGCTCATGCTCTCTAATGCCTATGCCTGGCCGAAATCACCGCTGGATGATAGCGTTGAATTCGATATCATCAGCCCGTCAGATCGCCTCAAGGCTGAGCGCGACACTCTCGCCATTGACATTATCCGACTCCTGATGTTTGCGCTGAATTGCGCGGAGATGGCTGTAAATGAAAAGACTCTCCAGACACTCCTGGCAGATGGTTACGAATACAACCACTGGCAGAGGCAGCAAACAACCTGATTTTTGCAAGCAATTGCGGACCTATGCGGTGTGAGGTCTGCGGCTATTCCTAAAGAAGAACCCACGACATGCAGTCCATGCTGTGGCTGCCCGGTTTGAGTTTATCGGAAGGGTGGGAAGAGCATGGAAGTTAGCCAATTCTTTGATAAGTACGGTGCGGCAATTATTGCAGTTTTTGGAACCATATCTGGTGTCTTGATAACAGCGTTTGCTAATCTCCTGCTGAAGAAGAATGAATGGATCAACCAGAAAAGATTAAGGAAACTGGAGCGTTCAATTGCGTTTGAAGAACGTAATCTAATTGAACCGATTGTTGAATATATTGAGGCTGAGCTACAACACTTACAAAGAATATATGCAAAAGGCTTTGAAAGGGACACCAGCACAATCCCTGAAATGCTTCAAGAGCATCATTGGAAAATGGTGCTGACATCTGCGAGAGTTAAGGTCTATGGTAACAAAGAACTAATTGATAGGTTTGAAAGCTTTACTCGAAAGCGGATTGAAATTGGAAATTTCGCTTTAGATCCGAAAAACAAGAATCTAAATCTCGCGTATGGTGATTTAAAGGAAGCTGAAAGCATTGCCGCCGAAATACTGACAACCTTGAAAAACAAACTGTCGGATATTGAAACTTAACCAGCAAGTAGGGCGTAGCGCAGACCTCCGCCTTTGAGGTCTGCGGTTCTTCCCGAGACTCGCGCTTCCGAACCTGAAGGTAGACGCCTACCTTTGAGATTCCCGGTTTTTGCAAGAGAAGAGCCGCGGACCCCAAAGACGGGGGTCCGCGCTACACTTGCTATGCCAGGGTGGGATGCGTCGGGGCGGTGATATAGGCACCATGAGCTTTGAAGAAGAAACAGGACGCGGGACATTGACCCACGACTGTGGATGCCGGCTGGCGCAGACCCCTGTCCTTTGGGGTCTGCGATTTCCCGAAGCGACTTGTGGGAGTTCACAGCACATTCCAGTCGGCTTGTAGACCAGCCCTCTCCCAGAGGAGATCATTGCAATCACACGGTCAGCGCAATTCCATTCAGTCAAGAGTTGTTTCAGGTGGGCCTAAAGGAAGGCAGGGGCAGCGGCGGGTTGAGTTGAGGTGCCTGCCGCCTGCCCCTGTTGGTAGGTGAGCTTTAGGTGAGCTTAATGGTGTCCGCCTCCGTGGCCGCCGCCGGAACTATGGCCGCCGCCACCGCCGGAACTGTGGCCGCCACCGCCACCGCCTCCGCCGCTGCTGCGCGGTGCGGAGTAGCTATGACCACCGCCACCGCTGGGGGCGGAATAACTGCGGCCTCCACCCGAAGGCGCAGAGTAGCTTCGGCCACCGCCTCCGCTGGGGGCGGAATAACTGCGGCCTCCACCCGAAGGCGCCGAATAGCTATGACCACCGCCACCGCTGGGGGCAGAATAACTGCGACCTCCACCCGAAGGTGCGGAGTAGCTTCGGCCACCGCCTCCGTAAGAGCCGCTACTGGGAGCGCGCTGGCGCATGATGGGCCGATTCAGTTGGAGCGGGGGGCGCGAACCGCCGCCATAGTAGGAACCACCCGAGCGGCCCGCACTGCCCCCTCCCGAGTAACTGCGTGGCGCGCTCGAGTAGCCTTGCCACCCGCCGCGCTGAGTGGACTGTCCGGATCCCGTCCGCCCGCTGTAGGGGCTGGGGCTCGCGAACCGCTGCCAACTGTACCGATTCCCTTGTGTGGCCGGGGCGCTTCTCCCCTGAAACCTCGTACTCGAGCCATTGCCCGCCGCCGGCGACCGGCCTGAGGTCGAATATCGCTGCCAGTTGTAGGATGTGCCTCTGGCGCCGGCTGTTCCAGTTTCCGTGCGCCCACCGGCCATGGAGTTCGAGCGCGTCCCAAAGCTTTGCATGTTTCCGCCGGCGCGCCCGTTCATTCCGCCGCCCCTGGGTAAGAAGTGCGCACCATTCGGACTCCCCCATCGATTGCCGGAGTAGTTTCCACCTCTGTTACCCCAACCACCCCGGTCCGGCCGCCAGCGCCAGTGGCCTCCATACATGAACCAACTGCCGTAGTGGTAGGGCACCCAGCCCCAAGGCTCAGCGGAAATCCAGGTCCATCCCCAGTAAGGCTCCCAACCCCAACGGCCTACGGTGTAGGGCACCCAACCGACATCCACCTGGGGTGTCCAGCACCAACCCTGGTCCGGCACCTCACTCCATTGGCCGTAGGTATCGAGATCGCTCGACCCCATATAGGAAGGATCCGTGTGTTGCGAGGCTTGCGCACTCTGGATCTGCCGGTCGCGGTCGACGCACCACTTGTCGAAATCATCCCCGCCCGGCGCTGGGTCAACTTTATACTCCGGATTGTCCGTGCCGTGAATGTTGATGACTTGGCCGGCCTCAACCTTGGTGCTGCCCTGGTTGGTAAGGACTTCCGCTTCGCCCTGATGCACGATCAGCAGGGTCTCACTGGGGGAATTCACCTGAATGCGGTAAATCCCCGGCGCCAGCGGATGTACGCCCATGTTCGGGGTGTCAATCTCCACGTCCGCTTGGGTGCCATTAAGAACCGTGAAATCCACCAGGCCCGAGGCCAACTGGATTTGCATCTTGTTCTGCTCGAGGTCCGCCACCTTGGCTTCCGTGCGCTGGTCGAGCCGCATCACGTTGGCAGGGTCGAGTTGGACTTCCGCCCGCGACTGATCCGCCGTCGCCACTTTGTCACCCGGCACCACGGGAGTGTTCACCGTGCCCGCCACCCAATCGCCCGCATCACCGTGCATGGTTGAAACTTCGCCATGAATCACGCTGAGCCGCCCCACTCCTGTCGGTGCCTGGGGCTGTGCCTGGGGCTGTGCTTGGGGCGGTGCCTGGGGCTGGGACTCGTCCTCGGCCCGAATGTTGGGTGTGACGAGCAAGCCCATCGAGAGAATTGCTAGTGCGATCAGGAAGAATCGGTTTTTCATGGCCCACCTCGGTCGAACGTCCACTGTCGAACTCCAAACCTGCGTCCGGTCTGTATAGGGCAATACCCATGCCAAACTCAGAAATGGTTAACGTTACCTATCTGCTTGCAGGGCAGGGGGTTAGGGGGAATTATCTTTTTGGACTCGAAGATCCCTTCCCAGGACCCTGCCTAAATTCAGCCGATTGGTGGCCGTTTTCGGCCAGACGACGTGGGGGGTGGCCGGTCGTCGGACATTCTTGCAAACGCCATCCCCTTATTAAGCCAAGTTACTGCCCGCCTGCGGAGATGCCGAACCTTATTCAGTAATAGAAGGCTATCTAGCGGTGTTCACGAAGGAGTTCTTGGCGGAATGGAAGTTGCTCAGTGTATGGTTCTTCGCCTCTGAGCTTGCGGGCCATTTCCCGGCCAACCCGAAGGGCTTGTCGCTTCTCAAGATTCGCGACCCCTCCCACCCGGCGATGTCCCCCACCGCCGTATTGCTCACATAATGCACCCAAGTCAGGGCCGCCATGTGTACCCCATGGGTTAGAACTTACAGTGATCCGGAAAGCCTGACCATTTGCATACACTGCCACCACAAATTTGATTTGCGGCCAGAAGTAATACGGGGCATACCGATGAAACAATCCATCGCGCTTCGTAAGGTCAAAGAAAGCCACCCCCTTCGTTACTTCCGCGACCTTCTCCATGTACGAGATTGCCACCTTCTGCCATTCCATTGCCTTCTCGTATCGTCGTGAGACTTCTCCGAGTCTTGCCACCTCATCGAGAGGCTTCTCTTCCATGCATTTAACCAAGAACACCAGGTAGGGCGGGTCTGCATCGGCTGCCAAACTTAGGTTGATCCGAAGAGCAGGTTCGATGGCTTGAACGACTTGGGCAGGGGAAGAATATTCGGCGCTATCAATTATATCAGACCAGATGACGTGCTCCCGGAATCGCGCCTTCAAATCGGTCCTCAATACCCCGTCCCGCAGAGAGTCCAGGATCAAACCGGGACAGGATTTGTAACGCGTGTTCCACACATGCCGGTCGTCTGACCTGAATGAAGCCTCCCACTCGGCCTTCACAAATGTACTCGGATGGTGATCAAACCACCAATCGGCGGCAGGGTGATATAAGAAATCCACTATCGCGGACTGTTTTGGAAGATCAGTCTCTGCCCAATTTGGCTTCACATTGTAATCTACGGGGACCAATTGTGCTTGAAGCCCAGAGCCAACACCCGTCCCCGAGACGGATGCAAGAAACACCGCGGCGGAGCAGATTCCATCGAAATCCTGATGGAAAAACACGTTGAGGCTAGTTCCTTTAGCCATTTGCGTTCGGTGCTCCTTGGGCAGAGTCATACACGAGAGTGGAATGTTCGTTGATTATTTGACTGAAGTCATCCTCAAGGAAATCCGAGATCTTCCCTCCGTGACGGAACACAAAAACAGGGATCTTCGCCTTGCCGTAAGCTTGGCGATAAGGCACAAAAGCAATCTTTTCGTCAAAGCGATAGTAAGTGTACTTGGGAGGGCGGTCGTGCTTGTAGATCATGAGCCGACCCGCCAGCTTACCCATCGCTTTGACTTCCTCTGCACAAGACTGAAGCAAATTCACAGTTCTGCTTATTTTTTCCTCCAGTCCGCCCTTGGAATACTGGAAGCTCTCTTCAAGTGAATCCACACAACCGCTCTTCTCGCCAAGGACACAAAACCGCATAAGGGTTCCTGCTCTCGAGAGGAACCCTCTAATATTGTTGTACTCGGTTCCGAGCCAGTAATCCGCGTGAATTACCCAAACATCAACTTCACGGACGTCTTGAAACCACCCTGCGAAGTCGAAATGATTGAAATCAAGCGCGATCTGTTCTAATCCGGCATTCCGGATGCTCTCACGTACACCGATTGCGTCGAGCCAAAACGCGGCCAGATCCCGTCGAAGCAGGAAATTGGCAGTTACGGAAATAGTTCCCGAGATGAATAACGCTGCCGAGAGACTCCTTACAATGCCCGTCAAGACTGGGTGGCCCGCAGCGATCTTTTCTGCACCCCAGAAGCCGAGGACAGCCGCTAATATGGACAAGACGACGAGCAGGGCCAGCTTGTACTTCGCAATCAGTGGGATGAGTCCCGTACGGTGTGGACTATCACAAAGCATCTCAGAGTCCTTGTAAAGCCTAAGCGATATTATGGCCGTTTGGCGGTCAGACGCAATGGGAATAATACCACCACGCCCAGCCCACGGCGAGTTGATCCGGGCCTGCACGACGCCCCGTCTTGGAAACAGTCAAGTATTTCATTTCCGGCTAAGTGAGTTAACATCAATTAGAAAACTGCTTGTCCGCGCATGGAACATCGTTAAAATACCTTTGTGTGACATTTGCGCAAATGGTCCGAGGCGGTTATGTCCGGTTTTGATCTCAAGTTCTATCTCGATCGTTTTCCTGACATCTGCAAGCAGAAGTTCGGGCGCACGTATTCCTTCCGCGCGCTGGAGAAGAAGTTCGAGCCGCTGTGCACGGGCAATCGGTGGCTGGCGGCGAAGGACGTCCTGAACATTTTCGATCCTACCGCCACGCCCTTTGGACTTTACTGGCCCAAGCCCAACGAAAAGGAGCTGGACCAAGTCCTGAAGAAGGCGAGGCTGGTGCTGGGTCCTTCGCCCGCCGACCCGCGCGACCTGGTCCGGCGCGCCCTCGATGTGCTGCACAGCACGGGGATCGTATCCCTCGTCCTGCGTTTTGCCCATCCCGATCGCTACGGGGTTTTTTCGACGCCCATCATGAATTTGCTCCAGGTTCATCGGCCGCGCACCATCGACCTCTACTTGGCCTATTGCGACGAGCTGCGCGCCTGGAAGGAACGCTTTCGCCTGGAATCCGTGGCCGATACCGAGACGGCCCTGTGGACCTACCATGAACTTGTCGCCGGGGAGACGCACGCGAGCGAGATTTCCACCTCACACGCGGAATTCGACGCCGACGTTTGGATTCAGCGCCGCCGCGTGGCGCAGGTGCTGCGGCCCTTTCTCCGCAACTACGGGCCGCTCGAGCTGGCGCGCATTCTGGTGGAAGAAGAACCCAAACTGGCCGGCAAAATCGCCGGGGAAGAATACGAGCGCCTGCTCCGCGTCGCCGCGCGCGAACTCTGCGGCGGGATGAACCTGAACGTGCGGGGCGCCATTGAAATCCTTTTTGATCGCCTGGCTGAGGATGGCTACATCTCACTGGAAGACAAGGCGCAACTCGATAAAGCCTGGAGAATCCGCAACGCCGCCGTCCACGCCGGACGCCCTCCTGACCCCGAACAGGTGGATAATATGATCGACACCATCGAGCGCATCTGCCGCCCCTGGGAAAAACCGCGGTAGGGGACCCGAAGGGAAGGATGTTTTTGCCTGCCCCGCGCCGCAGGCGCCTTGGAGTGCGGTAGCGCCAGCTACCGCCTTTTCCTACATTGTCAAGAATTAGGTATGACAGGACACTAGGAACGCACAGGATTTCCAGCGGCTGCGGATGCGAAGCTTTCACACTTACTTTTCCGAACTATGGTCCGCCAAACTCACGCGCAAGAACTCCAACACTTTGGGAATGGCGTCGAGGGAGGATTGCGCGTCCCCTTGCGCGTTCCCACCCAAGTTTTCCTCTCTTCCCGAGGTGGGATTCCTGACGCTGCCGTGCCACGTGGGAACGATTTCGGGCCGGCCCGCCCGGTGCCCGGCATGAGGGTATTTCAATTGTTCGTAGGAATACGCGAAGTGAGAATGTTTCAGGCGGCCGACCACAGCGTTTGCCATCTCGCTCGACTGCCACACTCCATCATTCTCTCCGGAGATGAGCAAAATAGGTCCGTGCGTGTACTCGACGGCGATCGCGGCTTCAAACGCCGCCTCCAGATTCCCCCGCAGGGCCCCCGGGTCCACGAACACCAGTGCCTGCCCCTGCCAAGTCCAAGCGGGGACCCGCGTGTCGCTACAGCAGGACGGATAACGCACGTTGGCCGGCACGTAAGCCACCACCGCCTTGATCTGTGAAAACATGGACCCCAATTGCAGCGCCAGTTCGCCGCCGCGCGAGGTTCCCATCACGGCGATGCGATCGGCGGAGATTTCCGGCCGCTGCACCATCCAGGCGAGCGCGCGCCCGAAGTACTCGAGCGGGATGCGTTCCAGTCGAGGCGGCAGGTCCTCATAGCGGAAGTAGGCGAGCGCGAACGCCGCATACCCCCGGGAAGCCAACCAGGCAGCTTTGCGGCGCGGCAAGCCTCCTTCGGATCCTCCCACCACCAGCACGCCCGGACGGCGCTCTTTCGTGTTGGGCAGGAAAAGCACACCGTGAAGTTGCCCTTCCACTTTGATCTGCTGCACGCCCTCGGCGACCCCGAGTTGTTCCATCAGGGCGTTCGCTACGCGCTGGCCATTTCTCATCAACCGAAAATTAATGATCTGCGTGCCCAGGTCCCGCGGCGCTTGATACGACGCCACATGTTTCGCCTCCGGCTTCATGGACCAGATGAGACCCATCGCCGATACTTCGCCGTAAGAGCCTTGCACGGGAGCTTGCTTGGAGGTATCGACGGCGCCTTGTGCATCCGCAACGAACTCCGCTTGCGATGACCAGGGCTTGTCCCCGCCATCGACCAATTCAGCCTGGATGGAAATGTGCTCATTGGGCTCGAGTCCCCCCGCGCGGATTACGGCGGATTCATCCATCAACACTCGATTGGGAATGACCTCCAGCGTTTGGGCGGAAGCAATGCCGAGTCCGCCCGTCCAAAGGCAGGCGGCGAGAATAAACCTTTGCATCTTCATGCCGCAGCTTCGATCGAGCATAGATTCTCCTTAAAGCCTTTTCCCCAATCTTACCTGCCCGACCGGTAACATACTCCTGACCGCCGATGAACGCAATTGTCAGCCGAGTAGCCCTGTCTGTTGGCTTTCAGCCGACGTCGTGATATCGTGATATCAGGAGGGAGATGGGGTGGCCCAATTAGTGGTTCGCAATATTGAGACAGGGATCAAACTACGGTTACAGCGTCGCGCCAAGCGGCATGGCCGGAGCATGGAGGAAGAAGTACGGGATATTCTGCGCGACGCCGCCAAGGAAGAAGCAACCCCCGCCCGCGGGCTGGGAACCGAAATCGCATCCTTGTTCAGGAAGGTCGGCCTGGAGGTGGATATTCCTGAACTTCGTGGACATGCAATCAAGCCCGCTTCCTTCGATTGATGATTATCCTCGACACCAACGTGCTTTCGGCGCTGATGAGCCGAGTACCAGACAAACAGGTGATCCTTTGGCTGGACAAACAGCCGAGCACATCCGTCTGGACAACTTCCGTAACGGTCCTAGAAATCAGATTTGGATTGCAGACGATGCCGGTGGGAAAGCGGCGCGCGGCATTGGTGCAGGCCTTTGAAACCGTCCTGGTCGACAAGATCGATCGCAGGATTGCTCCCTTCGATGCGGCGGCGGCTCAATTAGCCGGGGACCTCATGGCGGTCCGTCACAAGAAAGGACGCCCCGGCGATCTAAGAGACACGATGATCGCAGGGATCGTGCTTGCCTTTAAGGCTACGCTCGCCACCCGCAATACCTCGCATTTTGAAGATCTCTCCGTCCCCGTCATCAACCCTTGGGCCAGCACGTAGCGCATCTATAACGGCATCGGCGTTGTCAAGCAAAACTTCTCCGTTGGGGTGGCGGTTGGATTTTTCTCGTGCCTTTCCCCTTGTGGGATTCGTATTGGGCTCAAACCGACCAAGGCTCGCCTCGTCG
>Ga0187849_1003867_pt1 | contig 12835 bp, 11 predicted proteins | sample June2016WEW_4_10_2_FD_132412 | JGI IMG/M metagenome (GOLD analysis project Ga0187849, IMG submission 132412) | Peatland microbial communities from SPRUCE experiment site at the Marcell Experimental Forest, Minnesota, USA - June2016WEW_4_100 | ecosystem: Environmental > Terrestrial > Soil >... | reverse complement strand
GTCGATGGGCGCGGGCAATCCGAAGTTCAAAATCTGGCTCACCATATCCGCGGACAGAAACGAGAACGCGGTACCGGGAAATTCGCGCGGAAGCGACTTGCGCAGCATCCGCATATAATCCGCGACGGGCCGGTGGTTCTCGTTGAGCGTGACCAGAATATCGGCGTCCTCGGGGCCGATCGGCGCGGAATTGCTATACGTCAGATTGATGGTGCTGTTCGGTACGCCGATGTTGTCCAATATGCCTTCGAGATCATGCCGTGGAATCTGCCGGCGGAGCGAGTTCTCTACCATGTCGCAATAGCGCGCCGTCTCCTCGATGCGCATGCCGGTTCGAACGCGCATGTGGAGCTTGAACTGCCCGGTATCGACGCTGGGGAAAAAGTCCTGGCCCAGCCACGGGATCAGCAGCAGGGTGCACAGACACGCGAGCAGGAACACGGGAAGGAATACGCGCCGGTGGCGGACGCCCGCGGCGAGCAGCGCGGAATAGCTATCGCGAAACGTCGAAAATCCCCGCTCGAAACTTTGCTGCAGCGCAGCTAAGAAGTTCCACCGGTGCCTGGCGGCTGCGGCGCCGTGCTCGGCTCGCAACAAATACTTGGCGAGCGTGGGGACGAGCGTGCGCGACAGGCCATAAGAGGCAAGCATGGCGAATACGACCGATTCCGCCATCGGGACGAACAGATATCTCGGCACGCCGCTCAGGAAAAACATCGGGAGGAAGACGATGCAGATCGCGAGAGTGGAAACGAACGCGGGTACGGCAATCTGCTGCGCGCCGTCCAGAATGGCTTGCACCATCTCCTTGCCCATATCGAGTTGGCGGTTGATGTTCTCGACCTCGACCGTCGCGTCGTCGACGAGAATGCCGACGGCCAGCGCAAGGCCCCCGAGCGTCATCAGGTTGATGGTTTCGTGCAGTCCCCAAAGACAGATCAGCGAAATCAGGATCGAAAGCGGTATCGAAACGGCAATAATTACGGTGCTGCGCCAGCTTCCCAGGAAGAGCAGAATCATCAGACCCGTGAGGCACGCGGCGACGATGGCCTCGCGGACTACGCCGCCGATCGCGGCGCGGACGAAAATGGACTGGTCCGCCAGCGGCTCGATTTTGAGATCCTTGGGCATCTGCGCGGCTACGACGGGAAGCAGATCGCGAACGCCTTTGACGATGTCGAGTGTCGAGGCATTGCCGCTCTTATAGACGATCAGCAACGAGCCGCGGCGTCCGTCACGCCGCACGATATTGGTTTGCGGCGCGAAACCGTTCCGGACACTCCCGATGTCGTGCAGGTAGATTGTCGTGCCGTTCACGGCTTTGACCGGCAGGTTGGAAATTTCGGCGACTGTCTGCGGGCTGCCGTTCATATCTACTTGGTATTCGAACGGCCCGATCTTGGCGGTTCCGGCGGGAAGAATCAGGTTCTCCACCGAGACCGCATTAACCACATCTTGCGGCGACAGCCCTTTCGCTTGGAGCAGCGCCGGATCGATATCGACCATGATCTGCGGCATCTTTCCGCCGTAAGGATAAGGCACGGAAGAGCCGAATACGGTGGCGAGTTGGGCCCGTATGAAATTCGTGCCCAGGTCGCCCAAATCCTGTTCGGAAAGCGTGGGGCTCGATAGCGAAATCTGCAGGATCGGCACCGTGGAAGCGTTGTAGGTAATGATGAGCGGCGGCGTGGCGCCGGGTGGCATCGCGCGGAGCACGGTCTGCGAAATCGCAGTGACCTGCGCGATGGCCGTGTTGATGTTTACGGTGGGATGGAAAAACACTTTCACCACCGACATGCCGCTCAGGGTCTGCGACTCGATGTGTTCGATGTCGTTGACGGTGGTGCTCAGCGCGCGCTCGTAACTCGTAACGATGCGGCCTTCCATCTCTCGCGGGCTCAATCCCGCATAGCCCCAGCACGCGGCTACGACCGGGATGTCGATATTCGGAAAGATATCGGTCGGCATCCGGGAAATCACGACCGGGCTGAGCAGCAGAACGAGGATCGCCAGAACGACGAAGGTATAGGGCCGCTTAAGGGCGAGTCGAACGATCCACATCGAAGAACAAAATCCTTCCAGGCCGGGGCCTGCGGCGCGGGGTAATTACGAAACGAAACAGTTTCGTTTCTATTTCATGATACACTGCTTCTGTACCCGATGGAGAAGACAGCCGAGACGGAAGAGCAGGTACGGCCGCAGGGCAGACCGCGCGACGAGGCCGTGCGGCGGAAAATTCTCGGCGCGGCGCTTACACTGCTCGAAGACGCCGGTTTTGCGCGCGTAACCTGCGGCGCCATCGCCAAACGCGCCGGAACGAGTTCGGCTACCGTCTACCGCTGGTGGCCGAACAAAGCGGCCGTGCTGATCGACGCTTTCGCCGAGAGCATCGCTCCCGAGCTGCCGGTGCCGGACGTGCCCACGCTCGCGGAATACGTTCGGGTGCAACTGCGGCAATTCAGCAAAGTTCTGGTGGGCCGCAACGGCCGGTTACGCGCGGCCTTGATCGCGGCGGCGCAGGACGACCCGGAAGTCGCGGCGGCGTTCGTATCGCACTGGGTCGAGCCCCGGCGGGCGCTGGCGCGAAAATCCTTGCGGCGTTACCAGAACGACGGCCAACTCCCGGCGGACTTCGATATCGATCTGGTCCTCGATGCGATGTACGGTCCGCTGCATTTTCTCCTGATGGTCCGGCACGGCAAACCGAATCAGGATTATGCCGACGACATAGCCTCCTTGCTACTGCGAGGTTTTATGCCGCGCGAAGACGAGCGCTAACCGCGAAACACGGTTGCCGGTCGCTCCGGTAACCAGCGCGGCCGTCAATGTTAAGATGATGCCGATGCTTGCTCTACGCGGTGCGCGCAATACGCTGCTCACGATTTTCGCCCTATTCTGCATTGTTGGACCCCTGTACGCCGCTTTCGAAAAGATACCTTTCGGAATCGCGATTCCCGTAAGCATCGCCTTCGCGCTCGAAGCCTCGATGTACGCGGCGTGCGGAATCGGGAGCGCGCGCAAATTTATCGGGGAGCGATTGCGCGGGCCGGTTCTTGCGCCGGCCCTCACGCTGAGCGCCGCGCTCCCCTATTCGATTTACGCCGTGCCAACGGGCACGTTCGAGTGGCGTGCGTTCGCACTTCTGATGGCGCTCGCCGCGGCGGTGTCTTTCTGGTATATCGTCTTTCCAAGACACTGGGCCGCGGATATCGCGTTCGTAGCTTTGATTGCGGCCGTGGTGTTGTCTGGCGCGTTTTCGTTCATTTACGCCACGCCGTTCCACAAACTTCCGCTTGTAATATTCGGCCAACTCATGTGGACCCGCGTTAGCATTTTCGCGGCGCTGCTCATCGCACGCATGGATGTGAAGGGGTTCGGATTCCTGCCGTCGCGCAAAGAATGGAAAGCGGGCGCCTTGAATTTTCTGCTCTTCGTGCCTTGCGGCGTATTGCTGAACTGGGGCACCGGCTTCGGGACGTTTCATCCGCATCCCACCGGCTGGTGGCAGATGACCGGCACGGCCGTTCTCACTTTTCTGGGCATGCTCTGGGTGGTCGCGCTACGCGAGGAGTTCTTCTTTCGCGGACTGCTTCAGGAATGGTTCGAAAAGTGGACGCGTTCGAAGTGGGCCGGCCTCGTCATCGCCGCCGTCGCGTTCGGTTCCGTACACCTGCCGTTTCGCGGCTTTCCAAACTGGCGCTTTGCGCTGATGGCGGCGCTGGCGGGCCTGTTTTTCGGACGCGCATACATGACCACGCGCAGCGTTCGCGCGGCCATGATCGCGCACGCCCTCGTCAACACGTTCTGGCGCGTGCTGTTCTCGTAGCGGTTCGAGCCAAGTTCAGCCCGCCACCCTCGTCTTCCGTGCCGGCGCCAACGCTTCCGGGATCGCTTCGAGCGCCCGCTCGAAATCGGCCAGAAGATCGCGCCAGTCTTCGATTCCGACCGATACGCGAACCAGACCGTCCGTGATCCCTGACTCGCCCAATTCCCCGGCGGAGAGTCCGGAATGCGTCGTCGTTTTGGGATGGCAGAGCAGCGTTTCGACGCCGCCGAGCGAAACCGCGTTCCTCGCTATCCGGACGTTCCGCAGAAACTCGAAAGCCGCCTCGCGCGTGCCGAGGTCGAGTGAGAACAGCGCGCCGGGAAAATCGCACTGCGCCTGGCGAATGCGGATCTGCTCGGCGTCGTCGAACAGGCTCGGGTAGTGCAGGCGCGGCACGCGCGGGTGCTGCGCCAAACGCTCGGCAATGCGCTGCGCGTTCTTGCTTTGGCGATTCATGCGCAGGGAAACGGTAGGCAAACGGCCGTCGAGCATCCAGCACTCGTCCGGCTGCAGGATATTTCCGAACATTCCGCGCCGCCGCCGCAGAGTCCGCATCAACTCCGGGTCGGCCGATAGCGCGACGCCGGCGATCATATCGCTGAAGCCGGAAAGATATTTCGTAGCCGAATAGAGCGCAAAATCCGCGCCCAGCAAGAGCGGATGCTGAAATGCCGGGCCGAGAAACGTGTTATCCACCATCACCAGCGGCCGGTCCGGATGTTCGTGCGCCGTTGCGGCCGCGCGCCGGATATCCGTCATGGTGAGCGTGGGATTCGCCGGGGTCTCGATAAAGACGATGCACAAATTCTTGGCCGCGCGGATCGCACGATCGAGAGCGCCGCCGTTGCCGGCCGGCACTCCCGCCGCGCTCATTCCCCACGGCTGCAGGAACTCGTGGATCATGTGTACGGTCCCGCCGTACAGGGGAACGGTGTAGACGATATTGCCACCGGGCCGCCCAAAGGTCATAATGGCGGTCATGATGGCGGCCATGCCGGAATTGAAGACCGCCGCGGCGCGCGATCCGTGCTCGAGCGGAACGATCTGGTCTTCCAGAATCTCCGCGTTCGGATGATTGAAACGCGAGTAGATCAGGTCCTGACGCTCGCCTTCGCGCGGCGCGGCGCGTCCGCTCGCAACGTCGAAAGCGCGCTCCGCGGCCTCGGGACTCGGAAAAACGTAGGTGGAACTGCGGAACACGGCGGGCCGGGCCGAACCGACCGAGAGCGTGGGATCGAAACCGCGAGTCAGAACTTCCGTGGGGGGACGCAACGCATGCGGGGCGTCCTTGCCGTCCTTGTGAGGCATACCCACCTCCATCCAGAGTCTACCGCCGGAACGAGAAAAGGGGAATGCGGTGGAACCCGCAACGGGACGGCCAATCCGCTCCGCGGATCGAGCGGGAACGCGCGTGCGAGCGCGTGTCGCAATCCCTGAGACGATACTACAATGAGGAGACTCATAGGGCGTCTGCCGGGTTCGGTGTAGAGAGCCGGTAAACGAAGCGCCTTCCCGGCCGGTGATCGCTATCATGCTCCGGCCAGAGGCGGAAGGAAGAACACACCGTTGCCAATGCAATTTGGGACCGCTCCCGAGGGCCAGCCGGTCGAGCTGTTCACACTGACGAGCGGCAAGGGATTGGAAGCTCGCATCATGACCTGGGGCGCGGCCGTGGTCTCGCTCCGGGTTCCGGACGCGGACGGCCGCTGCGACGATGTCGTACTCGGTTACGACACCTTAGAGGGCTACCTGCGCCATAGCGCGTATTTTGGCGCAACGGCCGGCCGGTACGCCAATCGTATCGGCAACGCGCGCTTCCGGCTGAACGGCAGAGAGCACGAGTTGTCCGCAAACGACGGCGCGCACTCGCTGCACGGCGGACAGCGCGGCTTCGACAAGCGCGTTTGGACGGCGGTTCACGCGGACGCCAGATCGATCGAGCTGCAATACCGCAGTGAAGACGGCGAGGAGGGATATCCGGGCAATCTGACCGTGACGGTCCGGTACTCGGTTTCGCCGGGGAACGAGCTGCGCATCGAATACACCGCCGGCACGGATAAAGAAACGGTTCTAAATCTAACGAATCATTCCTATTTCAATCTCGCAGGCGCCGGAAACGGGACGGTGTTGGACGAGGAGATCGAGATCCGCGCCAGCCGCTTCACTCCCGTCGATGCGGGCTCGATCCCAACCGGAGAATTGCGCTCAGTGGAAGGCACGCCGCTGGATTTCCGCAAACCCGTCCGGATCGGCGCGCGCATCCATTCGAGCGACGAGCAGTTGCAAATTGGGAACGGCTACGATCACAACTGGGTTCTGGATAAGCCCGGCGGCGCGCTGGCTCTGGCGGCGCGAGTTTACGACCCGCTTACCGGCCGCATTATGGAAGTCCTGACGACGGAGCCCGGCGTGCAGTTTTACACCGGAAATTTTCTGGACCCGGCCGCGAAGGGCAGGGGCGGAACGACGTACCCGCGCCGTGGCGCGCTGTGTCTTGAGACGCAACACTTCCCCGATTCGCCGAATCGAAGCGAATTCCCAAGCACCACGCTCCAGCCGGGCGCGATTTTTCGCAGCACGACGATCTACCGGTTTTCGGTTGAACAGAGATAGCGTCAAGCCGATGCCCTGGACTGACGCCGCTTGGTTCGAGAGCGTATCCCGGAGGATGGCTCGCGCTTGATGGGGCTTGTCTTAGACGGTGCTCAGGACGCGCGTTTGGCCAGCCACAGCATTACCGCGCCGAAGGTGGCCATCGCCAGGCCGCTATACAAATTGACGTTGGCGCTGGTGAGTGGCGCTTTGAGGGACGGGGTAAAAATTCCCAGCGTGCACAGAATGATCCCCAGTCCGAGAAAGAACAACCCCGCAGGCAATCGAAGATCCCACATATAGCCGCCCTCTCGCAGTATACAGGGCGCGAGCACAACGGTGGCGGCGCTGCCGGATGGTCTACTAGCAGGCTGCCGAAAAGGCTTTGACAGGCCAGGAGTGCCCGCCCCACGGAACACGCTATTGTATTGAACTACTGAGACAGCACACTAGTGCTTTGACCGAGTAATTCGGTTCCTCCGCTTGCTTACGTGCGCGGTTCTGCCCCGTTACGGAACCGCGACCGTAAGGGAGCGGACTTCGCGGTCACAGGGCTAGCCGGCCGGGTTTCCAGACAATGAGCGTAACTCCGGCCCGAAGCATTTTCAGGGAACGGAGCAGGGCAGGGCGCTGATCGCGGCCCCCGTGGTGTCCTCGAAGATGGGGGAACACCGGGCGCGTTTCAGCGCGGCAAGCTGCAGGGGGATCTTCACTTTCTGTGCCATCGTCTCTGCGAGCTTCCACAGCAGCTTCTGAAATGCCCTGGCGTCAATTTTTGACTTGTCGTTCAGTTCCATTCACCAGCACCTTACTGCTGCCGACGTCTGTTTAGTGGGGACTCTGGACATGCATCAACAAAGGCCCCAAACGAAAGGGTGTTAAGTCCTTCATGCCAACGCGCCGGATGTCCGTGAATGTACTGGAAAAGAATCTCCGCTATCTGCTTGTCGTTCATACCTACAACGCAGTTTTCTAACCAAGCCACGTGACCCTTTGGAGCGTCAAATGCAGGAGAGAGCAACATTCCGTTCACTATGCCAATAGCGTAGTAACGTCGCGCGGATTCCGTCCATTCAATGTAGTCCTGGCCGGTGCTGAATCCGTTTTGGATTTCCACCAGGTCCTTTCGCGTTTGGGCACCCAAAAGAAGGGTGTATGACAAGGTGACAAGCAAGAATTTCCGCATTGATGACCTCCTCGGCTGATTCTACACTCCCCTGATGTACTCGCGGCAGCCATCTCGATTGTTCGCCGGTTCTCCCGTCTTTACGGATAATGTGTTCCACGCCTCTGCACCCCGCCCAAGATATGGCCCGTCAATCAAACGTCTCCCACTGCGGGCGTGCAGGGTCATCGAGCGCGGCGGAGCTAAACCGGCGCGCGGCGACGGGATGCACGATCACCATGCCCGGTGCGAATTCAAGAGTACCGGGCGCATAACCGTTGAAGCCGGTTGACTGTGTCGAGCGGCCGTTCGGCCACTGCTCCGTCGGCTGGCTGAGGCTGCCTGGATGGTTCCGCCGCCACTGCCACAGGTCCAGCAGATCCTTCGCGGTCGTTTCAATCAGCGCCTTCGTGCTGTCGATCAGTCCCTTCAAAGTTCGCTCTCCTTCCTCAGCCAGCACCAACGTCCAGGAGGGGGCGTCGAGTAACACCTCAACATCGGACCTGCCAGGGTCGCGGGGAAGGTGGGTGACACAGCGAGCACGCAACACCGGCCGCCCATCAGCCCCGTATAGATCCGGCTTTCGCGGAACGAACTGACCATATTCAAGTCTTCGTCCACGATGGACCAGCATGTTGCGGAAGTCGAGCGTCCAATCTAGCCATCCCAGTGGACCTGCGGCAACGATGTTGGCTTCGAGCCGGGCGGCAAACTGCGCCTGCATTCCCACCCCTTGGCTCGCTGCGCCGGTGATTCGATTGAGACTCGTGCGCGCCCGGGCGAAGTCCGCCCGGAGGATGCCCGTCGGCAGCGCGGCCACACCGATTATGACCCCGGCGAGGCAATCCAGGGCCGAAGCCAGCGCCCGGATGATGCCGGACTGGTGAATCCGGATGAACTCGGGGCCGAGCTGTTCAAACGGGCTGCGGTCGCGTGGTGCGTCTATGGTTGGCTGTCCGTTCTCAATCTTCACGGCATCGACAAACCGCGCGCTATCGCGCTCGGAAGCGTCCAGAAATTCGAGCCAGTGCAACGCCGCTTCAGTCATATTGCCCGCGACGCTTGTCGCGCAGCAATAGAGCTGGTCGGCGATGAGAATTCGGCGGCTGGTGCCCGGACCGGGTGCCCACCAGCCAATGCCATAAGGAGGCTGCTCTTCAAAATCCGCGAGGATGCCGGTTTCCAGCTTTGTCCAGTACGTCAGATTCATTCCCAGTGCCGCCATAGCGCCCGTAACGGGCGGATCGCTGTCTTCGGGATAGGGTTCGTTCAGGCGCGCGAGATCAATCGGTCTCATAGCGACAGTGTCGCGCGTTTACCTGGATTTACGGGGGGCATCGCGTGTATGGACGCGTTTCCCGCACTGTTCATTGGACTTGCATAGTTCCTAGCGTGCGTTCCCGCACGCCGCGCGCGAATCGTGGCCGGGCCAATTTCCCGCTGAGAGTCTTGGCGGCCGGTTTCACTACTATTCTGTGAAAACGGCACTGGCTGTTCTGGTTTCCACGGCTCTGTTTGCCCAGAGCCTCACGCTCCAGATTCGCGTTCCTCCCGGTGACCAAAGCGTGCGGGTAGCCGGAGCGCGAACCGCCGGGGTCGCCGTCCAGGTGATCGATCCATCCGGTAAACCCTTTCCGGGCGTAGCCGTTACCTTCCGAATGCCCGACGAAGGACCGGGCGGCAGCTTCGGAGACGGTCTCAATTCCGCCATCGTAACCACCGGACCGGACGGCCGCGCCATGAGTTCGCCGATCCGCTGGGGCCCGCTCTCCGGCGTTTGCGAGATTCGAGTTACGGCGGCCAAGAACGGCGTCAGCACGGGCACGACGCTACCGGTAGAAATCTCGGAGCTTAAGGCGAGCATCACGACGGTGCGTTCGTCGGCCGGCGCCCGGCACAGCTCGACCAAATGGATTCTTATCGCCGCCGCCATCGGGGCGGGCGCGGCGGTGGGCCTCGCGATGGGCGGCCACGGCCACTCGGCAACGTCCAGCGGCCCGGCCCCGGTGCAAATTGGTTCTCCCACGGTTACGATTACAGCGCCATGACTCTCCCAACCTCCTTGAAAACCGCAGTCCTCCTTCTGTTTGCAGTCTATTCAGCCGGGGCCGGCCTTATCCCGCCTCGCCTCGGCTGTTTTTTAGACGGCGCCGGGAGGTTGCAACCTATCACGGGCGTAGCCGGAAATTTCCTGCTGGCGTCCGCCGAGCAGCCGCCTGGGCAATCGCAGTATCTCTCGGTGGTCTGCTTCGGAGCGGTCACGCTGATTCAGACGAACGATTCGATCGAGTGGCGGCAGGGCACAACCGTGCGCTCGTGGCCCGCGCCGGCGGGTGCGGCGGTGCTTGGCTATTCCCGAAGCGGTGCCTACGCGTTCGCCTGCTTTGCGGCATCCGGGATGTGCGCCCAAATTGACGCGAACGGCAACCTCACGGAAGTGGCCGGCTGGAACGAGCCATCGAGCCAAACGCTCGGCATTGCGAGCCAATCGCCCGGCCAAGTCTCGCTGCTGGTGCGGCAGGATGACACGCTCGCGCTGGTCTCGCTGGACGGGGGCGGCGTCACCGCCAGAACCGAACTCGAAGGCATCGGGTCTCCCGCGCTGCTCGCGCCGGACGGCACGCTCGTCTATACGGAAGGCTCGAATCCGATGCGCGTTCTCCACAACAACCGTCTTTCCGCTCCGGGCGTGGAAAGAAGCCGTTCGCGGAACCAAATTCTGATTCGCAATATCTGGGATAGCCAGCCGTGCCCGCAAAGATCGGCAGGCGGCTGCCAGCCAAAGCAAATCGAGTTGCCCGCCCCGGCCACCGCGCTCGCGTTGCTGGGCCGTGGATGGGTGAGTATCGCTCTCGCTAATGGAAGGCGTCTCGCGCTTCAACCCGCAAGCTCCCAGCCGATTCTCTATGAACTGCCGGAGGTGACGCAGTGATCGCCCGCGTTCTCCTATTCACCCTGTTTGCCACGTATTCCGCGTTCGGCCAGTTGCAATGGCAATTGCTTCAGGTCGATGCAGCCGGAAACGAAACGCCCATCTGCAACTCGCAGCAGACTTGCAATGGAATCGACCTGGGTTCGACGGCAACCGGGACGGCCCTCACGGATACGTTTCACCTCAAAAACACCGGCAGCACGCAGGCGGACGTGGACACATTGAGCGTCACGGGGACGGGATTTCAGCTCGTGCTGCTGAACAGCCCGTCGATTCCCGTTACGCTGATGCCGGAGGCGGCGCTCTATTTCCAAATCGCATTCACCTCGAATACGGCCGGTAACGCCAGCGGCAGCCTGACGATCAACAACGGCGGTCCCTATCCGCTCTCTGCCAGCGCAACCGGAGGGGGCGGCGCGCAGCCGAATCCACCCGTGACGCCTACCCCGACCGCCAATCCGGTGGTTGTCAATTCCACAACCGGCGTTACTATTCCCGCGGGCGGGATCATCGATTTTGGAAACGTGCAGACCAGCTCCAGCACCAGCTTTGCCCTGCTGCTCGAAAACCAGTCCAGCACGAACGAGGCCGTCACTGCACTTGCGGTGACTGGCAGCGGATTCAGCGGAAGCGGCAATAGCGTACCGCCTTTCACGATCCTGCCCAATAATCAAGTCCAGTACATTTTGACGTTCACGCCTCCGAGCACTGGGTCGTTCCAGGGGCAGCTCACGCTGAACCACGAAACATTCCTCCTGGGCGGCACAGCGTCCGCACCCCCGTCGCCCACTCCGCCCGGCGGACAGCCGAGCCCGTCCGCAACGCCCGAGCCGCAAATCTTAATCACAGATAATGCCTTGGGGATAAACAGGCAACCAGTTCCCGACGGCCAGTCGATTACGCTCGCCAGCAGCAATCAGGTCCAACTGGACGTCCATTTTTCGACGCAGTATTCGACCAATGCCAACGGAACGGCCAGCATCCAACTCTGCCAGACTTGCCCGCAGGGATCGACGGGCGTCTGCAATAACCTGCTGACGGATTCCGGGGTGACATTTATCCTCAGTGGCTCTTCGCCACCCCTGACTTCGCTGCCCTTTAACGTGAACTCCGGAGATTCCGATGCCCATTTCAATGGCTCTCCATATGCCACGTTCCAAACCGGCACCACGGCTGGAGCGATTCTGGTTACGGTATCGATGGGGCAAACCATAGAAACGGCCTGCATCGATCTCCCTTCAGGCCCGATCTCGCTCGGTCCCAACTATCCCACCGATCCCGACAACAGTCCCGTGACGGCGAAGCTCAGCGCGTCCTCTATTCTGCTCAAAATCGCTGCGTTCGATAACACGCACGCGACATGCGCCGACAATACACGTTCTGCCTCGTTCTCGTTCTATGACACCTCGCACAACTTGCTAGGCAGTTCCACCCAGGATTTGAGCGCGAAGTTTAATAGCTACTTCTGCCCGTCAAGCGGCACCCCGGCGGACGGTGGCATGTTCGAGCTGACCGCGGCGTTTCCGGTATCGGGCGACGTGTCGCGGATCGCTTCGATGGACATCATACTGTCGAACTTGCAAGGAGCCGCATCCGGTCTGACGGACATCCCTGTCGTACCGGCGGACTAATGTCACAATCTTAGAGTGACGGTTGCGCTTACCATCGCCGGTTCGGATGCGAGCGGCGGCGCGGGCATTCAGGCCGATCTCAAGACGTTCCACCAGTTCGGCGTTTACGGCGAAGCCGTTGTCTCGCTGATTACGGTGCAGAACACGCTGGGCGTCGAGCGGGTCGAGTGCCTGGCAGCGGATCTCGTTTGCGCGCAGATCCGCGCCGTGATCGAGGATATTCCGCCGCGCGCCGCGAAAACCGGGGCGCTCGGCAACGCCAGCGTCGTCGAGGCCGTGGCCGCGCTCGCAGCGCGCTTCGATTTTCCGCTGGTCGTCGATCCGGTAATTTGCAGCACGCACGGCGCGCCGCTGGCATCCGAAGAAGCTCTCGATGCCATCCGGCGGCTGCTGGTTCCGCGCGCGTACCTGCTGACTCCCAACCTCTCCGAAGCCGCGGCACTCATGGGTTTTGCCGTCGAAGACCTGGAGGGTATGCGCCGCGCGGCCGCGCGCCTGATCGAACTCGGCGCAAAAGCCGTTCTCGTAAAAGGCGGCCATCTGGCCGGGGCCGCGACCGATATTTTGCTGGCGGGGGGCGTCTGGCACGAATTCTCCGCGCCGCGCGTCGAGACCATACACACGCACGGCACGGGATGCACGTATTCGGCTGCCATCACGGCGGAACTCGCGCTCGGAACCGCGCTCCC
>Ga0187849_1003866_pt1 | contig 12836 bp, 8 predicted proteins | sample June2016WEW_4_10_2_FD_132412 | JGI IMG/M metagenome (GOLD analysis project Ga0187849, IMG submission 132412) | Peatland microbial communities from SPRUCE experiment site at the Marcell Experimental Forest, Minnesota, USA - June2016WEW_4_100 | ecosystem: Environmental > Terrestrial > Soil >... | reverse complement strand
TCTGGTATCGGGGCCGTCCCCTGCTCCGGCGAGCTGGGCGGCGGTTGCGCCCAAACCGTTCCCCGGCGCCGACGCCACCGCCAGGCGCCGCCCAAATCCCCCGAGCGTGGTCCGACGACCGCACCTGCGCTCCCGAATGGCATCTGCCGTCGACGCACTTGGATCGCGGCCTGGCGTTGTGGAACCTCCACCAGGCGCATGGCTTTCACACTGCCCGCCTGGCCCTGGCGCGCCGCTACCATGAAGACCTGCAGGGCGTCGAAGGCATCCTCCGCCCGGGGCCCTGCTCCACCGCCTTGAGCCACTACACCGTCCGCCTCGATGCCGCTATCCGGAACACCGTCAAACAGCGCCTCTGGCAAGAAGGAGTTTACACCATATCGCTTTGGACCTTTCCCGAGCATTTGGAGCGGGAGCGGTTCCCCAACACATTCCGCCTCAGCTCGGAGGTGATCAACCTGCCTTTGTCCCCCTGGATGTCCACGGACCATGTCGACCAGGTTTGTGAGCGGTTGAGCCGCGCCGTCCGGGCCTGTTCTCAGACGGGCCCTGGTTGACCCGGCAGGGCTGCTTTAAACTCTGGCCGCGGAGGGCGAGCCAAGCGGGCAGCCCTGAAGTCCGAAGGCCGAAGGTCGAAGGTCGAAAGAAGGCCGAAATCCGAAGGCCGAGATCGCAAAGCTTTCGAGCACTGGCTCTGCGCTCAATACTGAGGCCACAGGCGCTTCCGTGTCGCGCAGTCACCGCACCGGGTAAGGGACTGGATTTGCGATTTCGGGTTTCGGATTTCGGGTTTCTTTCGGGGCTTCGGGTTTCGGACTTCGGGTTTCAGGGCTGGGGGTTTGCCCTTTCTCTCACCAGGGTGACGTTAGAGCAGCCCTGCTGAACCGGAGGCCAGGGCAATTGGCCGTTGGCAATTGGCGGTTGGCGATGTTATGTTGGGCGCTCAAATTCATGGCTACGATAAAGCCCTTTGCCGCCCTGCGGCCGAAAGCGGAACTGGCGGCGCGCGTCTGTGAACTGCCTTACGATGTCTTCTCGTCAGAGGAGGCGCGCCAAATCGCGGCCGGCAACCCTTTGAGCTTCTTGCATGTCAGCAAGCCGGAAATCGATCTGCCGCCCTCCACCGATCCCTGCGCGCCGGAGGTCTATGCGAAAGGCAAAGAGAATTTTGAGCGGCTAATCGCCCAGGGCGCCCTCCGCAGGGACCCCGGACCTGGCTTCTATCTTTACCGCCAAGTCATGGGCCGGCACAGCCAGGTCGGGTTGGTGGCGGCGGCCAGTTGCCAAGAGTGCCTCAGCGGCCTCATCAAGAAGCACGAACTGACCCGGCCTGACAAGGAGGACGACCGGCTGCGCCATATCGAAACCCTCCAATCCCAAACCGGGCCGGTCTTCCTGGTGTATCGCGCCTCCCCGGCCATCGACCAGCTTGTGGCCGGCAAGACCGCCCAGCCGCCGGAGATCGACTTCACCGCCCCCGACGGCGTGCGCCACAGCGCATGGGTCATAGCCGAGGCCTCGCCTCTGCGCGCCCTCGAGGCCGCCTTTGCCCAAATTCCCTGCCTCTATATCGCCGACGGCCACCACCGCTGCGCCGCCGCTGCCCGCCTCTATCGAAGCCGCCAGGCCCGGCGCCCCGCGCTGCCGGCGGCGGACCCAAGCCGCTTCTTCCTCAGCGTGATATTCCCCCACGACCAGGTTTGCATCCTGCCCTACAATCGCGTGGTCAAAGACCTTAACGGCCTTTCCCCCAGGCAACTGCTCAAGGAATTGGAGGGCGTCTTTGTGCCCGAGCCGGGCGGCACCCCCTTCCCGGCGCGCAAGCACCAACTCGCCCTCTGGCTGGAGGGCCAATGGCACTCGCTGAGTTTCCGACCACGGTTTGCCGCCGCGACCGGCCCGATTGAACAGCTCGACGTCACACTCCTGCAAAAACACGTGCTCCAACCCATCTTCGGCATCGCCGACCCGCGAACCAGCCAACGCCTGGGTTTCGTCGGCGGCGGCCGCGGCACGGCGGAGTTGGAGAAACTGGTTTGCAACGGCCAGTACGCCTGCGCATTTTCGATGTTCCCGACCCGCATCGAAGACCTGATGACCGTCGCCGACGCCGGGGGCCTGATGCCCCCGAAAAGCACCTGGTTCGAACCCAAGCTCCGCGACGGCCTGTTTTGTCATATCATCGGGTAGCCGGCAGAGCACTTATGGATGCGAATCGAACCTGCTGGGGGCTGTTGCGCCGCCGGTCTTGCCTGGTGCCAACCTGGCGGGGCGGGTTGGTCCTGGTTCTTGGCTCAGCGCTCTTGTTGGCCTTGGTTTTGCAAGGGGTCTATCCGTTTCTTGCCTTGAGCGAGCCGAAACCTGGGGGAGTGCTCGTCATCGAAGGCTGGGTCCCGGATCGTGTCCTCCAGGCGGGCCTCGCAGAGTTCAACCGCCATCATTACGACAAAGTCTTTGTCACCGGCACCCCGATCGAGCAGGGCGGACCCTTTTCCATCTACAAAAGTGAGGCCGACCTGTGCGCCGCCGCGCTCCTCAAGCTCGGCATGAACAGCAACCTCCTCCAGTCGGTCCCGGCGCCCAGGGTGCGCCAGGGCCGCACTTATGCCTCGGCCGTTGCGTTGAGGCAATGGTGGCGCGCCCATGAAATGGCTCCCACCAACATCAACCTGTTCACCGTCGGACCCCACGCGCGCCAGTCGCGGCTCCTGTTTAAGCGGGCCCTCGGCAAGGAAGTAGCCGTCGGCATCGTTGCCTTTCCCCCTGTCGAATACGATGTCCGCCATTGGTGGCGCTCGAGCCAGGGATTCAGGACCGTCACCGGCGAACTCATTGCCTACTGTTACGCCCGCGTCATGTTTTGGACATTTGCGAGCGCATGAATTGCTCCGGCGGCATGAGGTCCTCCCCCTTCTCATTGGGCGCGGTTGTGCTCGGCGCCGGGCGATCCCGGCGCATGGGACGGCCCAAATTGTTGTTGCCTTGGCAGGGCACCACGGTGCTCGGCCACTTGGTTGCCCAATGGCAGGCGGCCGGAGTTGAACAAATCGCCATTGTTTGCGCGGCGGGGGATCGGGCAATCCAAGCGGAACTGGACCGCTTGGCTTTTCCGGCGGCGCATCGCATCTTCAATCCCGCCCCTGACCGCGGCATGTTCAGCTCGATCCAATGCGCCGCCCAATGGCCGGCCTGGCAGAGCGCCTTGACTCACTTCGCCATCGTGCTGGGTGACCAACCCCACCTCCGCCAGGGAACATTGCGAGCCCTGCTCCGCTTCAGCGCCGCTCACCCGGCCCAAGTCTGTCAACCCTCTCGCGCCGGCCGGCCCCGCCACCCCGTGTTCCTGCCCAGGACCGCCTTCCTTGACCTCGCGCAGTCCCAGGCCGGGCATCTGAAGGAATTCCTCGCCGCCTGCCACACTGCCGCTTGCGAGCTCGACGACCCGGGACTCGACCTGGACCTCGACTGCCCGGCCGATTATGAAAAGGCAACAGGCAAAATCGGTTAGGCGGTGGAAATAAATAACGGTGGCAAGATGCCGCCGGGATTTTGGCGCCCAGCGAGGCGTGAACGAGGCGCATATCCGCAGCGATCTGCAACGAGTGAACAACGAAGCTGGGCGGCAAAAGAACAAGGCAGGTTGCTACCTTTATTTATTTCCACCGCCTTATGTCTCCTGAAGCGAAAGGCGGGCGCCTGTCGCCGAGAGGAGGTGGGTGGGGAACCCGAGAAGAGACGCACAGGCACCCGATGGCCTTATACTGCCTGGACTGACCCCCAACCGTCAAGAGATTTTTTCAGTTCTGTTCAATTCTCCGCGAGTCTTCAGTTCCGCAACCGGAAGAATTGCATTGGCCCGGACACAGGGTCCCAGGTGTATGGGCTGGCCGCCCCGGTCACATCGCCCCAGGGACCGGTCAGGCTCGGGGCGGACTGCAGCGTCGAGGCGCCCTGCCAGGAAAGGACCACCATTTTGCCTGCGCGCGCAACGGAGAGGCTGGGCGGGGGCGCCGCCGTCACCAACCGGAAGAATCGCATCGGTCCGGAGGCAGGGTTGTAGATATATGGGCTGGTCGCCCCGATGACAAAGCTCCAAGGACCGGTCAGGCGGGGCGCGGACTGCAGCGAGCCGCCCTGCCACGAGATGACCACCATTTTGCCCGCGAGCGCAACGGAGAGGCTGGGGGGCGCCGCCGCCGTCGCCACTGCGAAACTGACGTCATCGAAGTACCCGACAGTGTTGGCCTGGGCGCTGTTGACCTCGATGACATTAAATCCGCTGCGGTTGATGGAGTTGCCCGAATAGACCGGTGTGACGAGGTCATCTATGTAAAAATAGACAGTGACGGTTCCGTCCGGGAGCAGTGGGCCCAGGAGGATACGGGCGCGGTGCCAGCCGACGCTGCGTTGCCTGGGGGTGTCAATCCATCCTTGGCCATAGCCGAGGGAGGCGCCTGCGATCCGGGCCTGGTACTTGGAGCTATCATAGGCCCCGTAATCCGGCAGGAACGCGGAAGCGCCCAGGGAGAGCCGTTGGTATTGCGAGGAGACGATCAGGCCGGCATCGAGGTTGCCGTTATTCTCGGGCGTCGAAGACTCAGGATAGTCCGCGTTGGTGGGGGCGGTATTGTAACTGCAGAGGGCGGCATAATCTTCAAAGTCGGCGGCGTTGGGAGCGCTGCCCAGAGGGTCGTAAAACCACCAGTCGAGCAGGCAGTCGCTCATGAAGTTCTGCCCCCCGCCCGCTCGATAGGCGATGTTGCACCAATTCGTATCCAGGGCTCCGGGGGCGGCGCCGCCGATCATCTGCTTGCCGCCGCGCGGCGTCACGCCATTTTCCGCCGTTATGACCTGGGCGTTGGGCGGTGTGGGTCCGAACCACGGATTACCGACGCCGTTTGTGGCGTAATTGGGGCCGTCGCTGCCGGGGTCCACCCAGTACATGGGATTCTTGTCCAGCGCGCCCGGGGCGTATGTCTCAAAGCCGTCCGAGAAGAGGGTCGCGTATGACCCGGGAATGAAGGGCGGACTGGCAACGGTGAAGCTGTAATTCCAGGTGAATTGCTGCGGGGAAGGCTTCGCGTTGTCAGCAAAGGCCAGGTTCACGGTATGCGCCGAAGAGAATACGAAGCCCGACGACGGCACAAAATGCAGCCTTGTCTCAGTGCCATTGGTGGAAATGACCGGGGAAACAGCGGCGCCGTCCAGGGTCAGCACGACCGAGGCGGGGTCCACCGCCGTGAGGTCATCCTCGAGCACGATGTCTATGGCGCTGTTGGTTTGAACCTGCCGTCCTCGAGGGGCAAAGGACTGGATGTAAGGAGCGGGCGTGGTGGAGGTAACGATGCTCAGGTTATCGATAAAATGATCATCGTTAGTCGCTCCCGTGATGGAGCCAAACCCAAACAGACTCCCGGCTGCGGGCGCATACCCGTAGGCGCTGAGGTCCAGGTTCGAATAGACATAGATGCCGTCATAGACCACATCGAGCGTGTTATTCGGATTGAGTTGAATGACCGCGTCGACGAAACTGCCCGCTTGCAAGCCCTCGCAGAAGACGCTGGCCAACCCGGTGCCGGCCACCTTCACGTCAATTGCCGGAGCAGGTTCAGTCGCCCCATCGATGAGGGTGTCAAACTCGACGGTCAAACCGCTGCCTGCGCCATCCATGGAGACAGGAGCGAGCGGCAGGTCCGGGGCAAAATTGAAGCTGAATCCGGCAGCCGCGTCTCCGCCGGCCATCAACACCTTGAAGGCGGCAGTAAAGCTGACCACGGGAGTGCCGCCATCCAGGTCGTTGATGATGAAGGCGCCGCCTTGGCCTCCAAGCGCCCCGGACAGTTGCAGGCAACCGCTGTTGGTGTATCCTCCCCCGGTCCCGTCGTTGGGCGAGACCACGGAGGTGCCGAAGAGGGCGCTCCCAGGCGGCAGGCCCGAATTGAAATCAGTGACAAAACTGCCTGCGTACGGGCGAATCGGCGCTCCCAGCAAAGCGAAAGCTGCAAAGCCCAGGGACAGTCTCAGGGGGTTCATCATCCTCATGACACGATGTCTTGGGCCTGAGGGTCCCAGCGGACGGTACGCTGCTGCCGGCAGGAGGCGATCGCCATCTGGCAGGTAATCGCAGTGCGGAATCCCAACTCGAAGGGGCAAATCGGTTCTTTGCGGCTGCGCACGCAGTCAAAGAAATTCTGGATATGCTGGGGCGTGTAATCCGAGTAGCCCCCCTTGGGCTGCTCGCCTGCCCCCGCCGCGCCGGCCGCCGTTTGCCCTTGGGGATAGTAGAGGACTTGGCCGGACGCGTCGTGCATCACGGTGCCTTTGGTGCCGAAGAGATAATCGTGAGTCTCGCCGTAATAGGCGTTGCCGAACATGGAATTCCAGGTGAAAAGGACCTTCTCCCGATGGTTCATCGAGACGGTCATAGTGTCGGGCACCTCCATCTTGGGCGAATGATAATTGGCCCCGACCATGGTGACGGTTTCCGGGATGCCCAAGCCCAGCACCTGGTGCCAGAAGCCGACCTGGTGGACCATGTTCTCGAACACGTTGCCCCCCGAGTAATCCCAGTAAAACCGCCAGTTCATATACCGTTGCGCGTCGAACGAGCAACGCTGGGCTTCGCCCTCGAAGGCGGGCCAATCCACATGCTGTGGGTCGCAGTCTGAGGGGATTGGCCTAAGCCACCCGCCGTAGGGAGCATTGCGATAATGATGGGCCTCGATGGCGGTGATGGCGCCCATGCGCTCGGCGGTGGCCAGTTCCTGCACCTTCCCGATGCCCGGCCCGCTGTTCATCTGCATGCCAATCTGGACCACGCGTCCGGCGCCTTCCAGCGCCTTGCGCATGCGCCGGGCGTGCTCGGGGTTGAACGCCATGGTCTTCTCCTGGTACACATCTTTGCCGGCCTGGATGGCCGGCACAAAGTTCAGCACATGCTGGTGCTGCGGCGTCGCAATGAGGACCGCATCGACCGACTTGTCCTCGAGCAACTGCCTGAAATCTCCGAAGGTCTTGGCTGCCGGGGCAATGGCCTTGGCTTGCTCGAGGCGGCGAGTATAGACATCGGCCACCGCCACACCCTCGACATCAGGACAGCCAAGAGCGGCCCGGAAAATCTCCCGGCCCCGGTCGCCCGCGCCGATCAAACCGAGGCGGATGCGTTCGTTGGCGCCCAGGATACGGCCCGGAGCCATCAGCCCCGAAGCCGCCACCCAGGCGGCGCTACCGACCGTCTGCTGCAAAAAGGTACGGCGGTTATTCATAAACTACTCCTTTCACGTTGTTAAGAGAAACATTGGTTCCTATCCCGCCGCGGCGAACGGGTCAGGCCGCAGTCGAGTATTTCCGGCACAAGGGCTTGATTTTTTCGATCAATTTGGGCACACCGCTCATCGCATCTTCCGCGCCTTCGTATTCGACCGACATGTAGCCCTTGTAACCGCTCCGGGCGAACATCTCCCAGACGCGCTCGAGGTCCAGCGGCTTCTTGGGCTCGCCATAAAAGTCGCGGATATGGGTGTGGGTCGCGTATGGGAGGCAAGCCTGAATCTGCTCATAAGGGTTCTCGCGGAAGTTGCTGATATCCAGGTTGCACCCGGCATAAGGCGAATCGACCCCGCGCAGTATCGCAACCATGTTGGCGGCCTTGGCCGAGAGCCCGGAATGGGTCTCCACGCCGAGAATCACTCCCTTCCTGGCGGCATACTCGCAGGCCGCTTTCATCGTTTCGACCACCCATTGAATCCCCTGTTCCTCGTTCGCCCCGGCGGGCAACTTGTCGCCGAAGACGCGCAAATGGGAGGCCCCGAGCAATTCCGTCGCGTCCACCCATTTCCTGACGGTCTCAATCACTTCCGCTCGTTTCGCCGCCTCGGGCTGGCAGAGGTCGGCGCCAATCGCCAGCCCGGAAAAAGGCATGCCCTGCCGATAGGCGAAGTTGCGCAAGCCGGCCAGATACGCCGGTTCGGTCGATTTAAGCCAATAGGTCGTTATATCCACGCCCAGCACGCCAAGTTCGACCCCCTTGACGATGAATTGCTCCATGGTCATTTTCCCCTTGCCCAGATACGAGCCGTAGGAATAGGCGCAGCATCCGGGAAAGAGCCTGGCGCCCCCAGCCGCCGCCCCTTGCCCTGGCTGGTCCTCCGCCCGCAAGCTCAACGCCAGCGAGCTGACGGACACCATGCCGGTGGTCTTGAGGAAGTCCCGGCGGTGAAGTGGACGGTTGATGCCGCAAAACGCGTTCATTCTTGGAGAATGCCCAATCGGGCGCGCGACAGTCAAGCAGCTTCCTGTCGCCCAGTTGCTTGCCGCGGGGTGAGGGGTGGATTATCCTGCAAACGATGAATGCCGTAGCCGTTTCCGCTTAATTCATCCACGGCTCGACGGGGGCTCGCTGCGGTTCCCACAAGCCACTCGGCTTCTCGTTATTGCCCGAGGGCGGACAAGCGCCGCCGCACTTCCTGGATGTTGGCGACCAGCACCACGCCCTCCTCTGTGCCCCAGGCGAGCCGTGTGCCATCCGGGCTGAACGCCGACACCCATGAGAGCGCAGTCCAGTCCGTGACCAGCGGGATTCGCTCCGTTCCTTCGCCGGCTGCCGTGAGCTGATCGTGGCTGACGAACCCCTGGCCGAATGGGCTGATGGCTTCGCAGTGTTCAACCGTTCTTCCGATTTCCCGAAAGTCGGAGAAGCGCATAAGGCGGAGGCGCGTGGAGGCGTAGCCCGTGTAGCCGAACCAGCGCCCGGACGGATCGGCACAAACTCGCAAGTCGGGGTCGCGCCTCTCAGTGGCGGCCTTCCATAACTCCCGCCCGCTGACCGCATCGTACGCCAGGATGGTGTTGGGACCGCCCTCGCCACCGGCGTGCCACACCAGAAATCGTCCGCCGCCGGGCGCGAAAGCCAGGTTGACCGGAGACCAATTCGTTTCTGTCTGTTCGTGGAGCAAGGCCGGGCTTTCGGAGGCGCCCAGTTCGTGCAAGCGCCAGACCCACTTTTGGCGTCCAGAGGGCCGTTCGCGGCGCAGCAGGAGCCAGCGGCCTCGCGCATCGACCTGCAATTGATCCGATGCGCCCTCGGCCAAGCGCCACCGTTGGAGAACATCACCGGTCCTCAGATCGAAAAGGCACGCCTCGCGCCCGGTCGCAAAGGCAAACCGCTCCCCGCTGGCGTCGAAGCAGCCCCCGGCACTGTCGGCGTATGAGGAGCCAAGCGGAGTCTCAAATAAAGCGAGCAAACGGCCCGAGCCCGCTTCCCAAACCCCCAGGTGCCAATCGTCGCTCAAGGCGGCAAGCCGCGCGCTGTTCGTAGAGAACCAGACTTTCCGCGCGGACGACGCCAGACCGCGCAGAACCTGAACGCCACGGTTCGGCTCCAGTTCCCAAAGGGCAACGGTTGCGGGGGTTGGCCCCGCTTCCCCGCCGCAAATTAGCCGGCGGCCTTCGCGGTCGAAAGCCAGAGCGCGGGACTCCCCGGGGCTCGCGCCCCCAAGGCAGAGGAGGAGCTGCCCGCTCGTCACATCCCAGAGCCGGGGTTCGTTCCGGCCGGCGGAAGCCAGGGTCAGCCCATCCGGATGGAAGGCGAGAGCAGTCACAATCCAGGTCGAGCCTCGGCAGATGGACCGCGGTTGGCGCCGGTCCAGGTCCCATATCACGATCCCGGCCCCCTGATCGCCGGCGGCCAGGAGCCAGGGATTCGTTTTCCTCTCGGCGCCATAACGCGCGACGCGATCGCGCGCAAAAGCCAGGCAGAGGATCGGGTTCCCGCGCAAGGCCGGCGGCAACACCGAGACTTGCGCCAGACCAGGAACGGCATAGACACGGGTAGTTCCATCCGCGCTGCCCGCCCCCAGAAGAGAGCCATCGGGGCTGAAGGCCAGCGCAGTAGCTCCCGTCGCAACTTCGCCCAGTAACTCACCAGACGCTGCTTTCCAAACGAACACTCGGCCGCCCAGACCCGCCGCCACACGACTGCCCTCCGGCGTAATGGCGAGCACCGGCGGGGAGCCGGCAGGCGATGCTGCCGTGCCGCCAAGCGGGAACTCCCGGCGCACGTTGCCCGAAAGGGCCTCGCGCAGCACCAGGCCGTTTGTGGCGACGACGAGCTGCAGCGGCACGCTATCGGTCGTCCAGCACACTGGCCCCTGGCCGCGCACCGGCAATTCAGTCACCACTCCATTCGTATCGATCAGCAGGGCCGGGCCGCTCGGCCCCACGCCGCCGGCCAGTGCGCGCCCGTCGGGGCCAAATGCCGCGGATGCTGCGGCGGCGCCCTTGAGAACCCTCACCGGTTGCGCATCCAGGCCGGCGAGCAGGGCTGACGCCTGCTCCCGGACTTCCTGGTCCTTGCGGATCTTCGCGGCATGTTCCAGTCGCGACCAGTCGTTCGAGAGCCAGCCGGCACGCCGGAGTTGCATCCGCGAAATCTGGATTTCCCTCAGTTCGCGGCGGCGATTCCCCTCCGCCGCGCTGCTCCTGAAAAAGAAGAAGCCCGTGACCAACCCGAGGACCACAACCATCCCCGCCACGGCAGCCACGACCACCAATATTCGGTGATAGGCACGTTCCAACTTCCGCAGGCGCACGAGTGATTTCTTGCTGCTGAGCAATTCCAACTCGCCTCGCATTTCTTCTGCGGTCTGATACCGTCTCTCCGGATTGCGGTCGCACGCCCGCAACACGACCTGATTCAGCTCGTTCAGCATCTCGTGCTCGGCGGTTTCCGCCCATCCCGCCGGCAGGCTCGGGTATTTCTCTTTGGGGCTGAGGCTGCTGCCCTCGTTGGCGCTCAGGCCCGTCATCATCTCGTAGAGCACCTTGCCCAGCGCGTAGATGTCCGCTTGCGGTTTGCCCGGCCCTTCGGGGGCGACGTACCCTTCCGTGCCGACGAACGAACATTCTTCCTGCGCCTCGGCCACCAGTCCGATGTCCGCCAGTTTCGGCAGACCGTTCACAAAAATGACGTTCGCGGGCTTGATGTCGCGGTGGATGAGACCGGCATGGTGCAGATGCTCCAACGCGGTGGTGAGCGCCAGGCCGATCCGCAGGCAGTCCGCAACCGGCAGGCGGCCACGCTGCTGGAGTTCGCTGCGGAGCGTCTTGGGCACGTAGCTCTCGGGGTCAACCTGTTGGCCGGTGCGTTGGTCGTCGGCCAGTTCCATCGCATAATAGAAATTGCCGGCCCCTTCGCTGCGTCCCACCCCCAGGATGCTTACCTGGCTCGGGTGCGACCGCGAGACCGGCTCGAATCGCTGGATGCCCTCCAGTTCCCGCTCGAAAGGCCGGTCCTCGAGGAATCGGTCGCGATACACCACCTTCACCGCCCGATAGGTATTCAGCACGGTGTGCCGCGCCAGCCAGACCTCGCCATAGCTGCCGTGGCCGATCAGGCGCAGCATTTCGTGGTTGGGGACGGCGGGGCGAGCGCGCCCATGCAAGCCGTCGGCGGAGGCAGGCGAACTGCTGGAGTCCTGCTTCATTCGCCGCGAGCGTAGCAGCACCGCTCCCGCAAGGAAAGTCCGGCGAAGTGCGGCGCAGGCGCCCTCGCCTGCGGGTGAACCGGGCGTCCCGCCCGATTCTGGAGTTTGCGCATTTGCCCCAGGCGGTTTGCGGGTCAATCCCGAAGGGATTGTGTCCTCCAGCCCAGGGTTGCGAGCTTGCGAGCTACCCTGGGTCAACCGCCCTAAAAAGCCCAACAACCCGGAACGGGTTGCGGCTGGATTCGGGCTAAGAGCCTGTTTTAAAATTCCGTGGGGTCCTGCGGCGAGGGAGCCCGCCGGTTTGGATTAGGAGCCTCCGCAAAATAACTTGAACAAGATGACGCCGGAATTCTGGCGGCTGGCAAGGCGCGCGCGAGGCGCATATCCGCACGGATCTGTAACGAGCGCGCAACGCCGCCAGCCGCCAAAAGAACAAGTCAGGTTGTTCAAGTTATTTTGCGGTGGCTCCTTACCCGAGCTTCTTCTCCAGCCGCTTGACGATTCTCTTGAGCGCACTCGCCACCCGGTGCTTGATGAGATAAATCTGCGCCCGGCTGCGGCCAACCATTGCCGCCACTTCCTCGATCGACTTTTGCTCAACCACGAGCAGATGGAAAATCTGGTACTGCCCCGCCTTCACTTCCAACTGGAGTTCCTTGAAGGCACGCTCCCGGAGCTGCGCTTCCCATTCCGCATCGCACAAGCCTTCCAAGTCCACCCCGCGCGGATCGGGCACGCGCTCCGCCGTCGGCGTCGTGGCCGTGGCCCCGGGCGGAACATAGCTGCCCGTTGCGGCTGGCGACCGCTTCCGAAACTGGTCGGTGATCCGCCACCGCGCGTTGTTCAGCAGCCAGGCGCGGAACTTGCCGCGCGCCGGATCGGCCTCAAAGCGCTGGATGTCGTTCACCACGGACCGCATGGTCTCCTGCACCACGTCGTCAGCCTCGTCCTCCCGCAGACCCGCCTTCATGGCCACGCCGCGAATCACCCCCTGGTAAACGTCGTAAAACTCCTGCCATGCGCCGTCGTCGTCCGGGTTCTTCAGCCGCGCCACGAGTGTCCAACTGGTTCTAAGGGTTTCCTGGTCAGGTTTCATCGATGGCGTCACTTCTACAAGAACACGGCCCTCCACGCGATTTCTTTCAGAAATTCTGCCAACCGCTCAGGTGTGGGGCAGACCTCCTGGTCTGCCGGTTCACGGAGCCTCCGGCTCCGTGCCCCTGCGGGAGTGGAAACTCCGGGCCGGAGGCCCGCCTAACCGGCAGACCGGAGGTCCAATACCGCTAGGAATTGCTTTGGGTATTCGGGTCGGTTTTGCGGGTCTGGCGGTATTGTTTGATTATGTCTGGCCCG
>Ga0187849_1003854_pt1 | contig 12860 bp, 17 predicted proteins | sample June2016WEW_4_10_2_FD_132412 | JGI IMG/M metagenome (GOLD analysis project Ga0187849, IMG submission 132412) | Peatland microbial communities from SPRUCE experiment site at the Marcell Experimental Forest, Minnesota, USA - June2016WEW_4_100 | ecosystem: Environmental > Terrestrial > Soil >... | reverse complement strand
AGGGCCGCGAACATGGCGCCTGCTCCGCTGAGTGCCAGGAAGAGGCCGTAGCCGAAGGCCGAGGTGTGCAGGTAGTGAGCGGCGAAGAGCGGAAGCAGCGCTCCGAGCGCCGCCGCCGGTGTGACGTAGAGAGCCGTTCGGGCGGCAATGGCTCGCAGGCCCGGCGTGTTTGAGAAGTACCTCCATCCGGACGAGATCGCACCGAGGAGGCTTTCGGCAGCCGACCCGCCCGGCGTGGACAGGCGCAGGTCGTCCCTCCCCCGCCACAGGAGGAGGAAGCCGATCAGGGGAAGCATGACAGTGCCGCAGAGGGCGAAGAACACTGTCGTGCCAGCGCCCCGCAGGACTGCTCCGCCGAGCACCGGCCCGACAACCTGGCCGATGTTCCACTGGAAGCTGTCCAAGCTGAGCGCGACGGGCACGACCTCGGGCGGCACGAGGCTGGCGATCGTCGTCCACCACGACGGTGAGGACGTTCCGCTGGCTATCCCCATGCCCGCGATCCCGAGGAGGAGAGTCGCCGGCGTCAGCAGCTGCGACGATGACATCAGGACGAGGAACGCCACCGAAGCGATGAGCAGGATCTTCGCCACGAGCAGCACGGCGCGCCGGTCACGGGAGTCCGCCGCGGCACCGGAGAACACGACGGCCAAGATGCCGGCGAGCGGGCTCATGGCCGCGGCGAGGGTGACCAGGACCGGCGATGTCGTGAGGCGCTCCATGATGAAGCCGCCGACGAGCGTGACCATCCAGACGCCGGTGTTGGCGAACAGGCCCGTCCCCTCGAGCCACCGGTATGCCCGGCTCCGCAGCGGAGCGAACAGTTCCGTCACCTAACCACCGGACACCAGAGGAAACGCACGAGTCAACTCACGCGTGAGTCGGCCCGGGTCGTACACAGACTCGGTAGCTCGGGAGCCGACCAGTTGGACTGGCATTGTCTGACGGCAACGGGCGGCCGCGAACGCTGCTGGCGTGACCTGTTCCGCACATCACTGCGGCCGAAGCGAGCTGGGCAGGGGCAAGTTGTCGCCAGCCACTTCTACTTCGACGACGTGGGCAATGTCGGCAGACGAGCGTCCGATGCGGAGCTGGTAGGTACCAGAATCGACGTACCAGCCCGGCTGGGATCGGTGTAGTGCAGGCGGGACCCGGCCGTGGTGGAACACCGTTGCCGGCATCCGGGCAAGAAGCGACGGCCAATCCGTGTCAGCAACGTCGTAGTAGGCGAACGATCGCTCGTTGAGCTCGAGTGACACCGTCGTCGTCTCGCCCGGGTCGAGCCACACCTTGGCGAAGGCGCGCAGTTCCTTCAACGGACGGAAGCGACCGCCTGGCCGAGGCAGCCCTCGTTCTGGAGGTGACACGTAGAGCTGGACGACTTCGGCGCCCCGGCGCTGCCCGACGTTGGTCACCGGGACTTCGACGCTCATGCTGCGACCCGGCTCCAATGTCGGAGCGGACGTGCGCGGTGCACCGATCTCGAATCTCGTGTACGAGAGCCCGTGGCCGAACGCGAAGCGCACCGGCAGTCGGCGCGTGTCGTACCACCGATAACCGACGAGCAGGCTCTCGCTATAGCGGACCTTGCTCGACTCACCGGGGAAGCTCCCGAACGCCGGCGTGTGCTCTATGCACACTGGAAGCGTCGTTGGGAGCCGCCCACCCGGCTCGCTGTCGCCGAAAAGCACGTCGATGATGGCGTTCGCCAGCTCCTGCCCACCGAACCAGGTCTGGATGATCGCGCCCGCTTGGTCCGCCCAGCCGAGACTGATCGGGGAGCCGGAGTTGACGACAACGACGCTGCGAGGATGTGCTGAGAGCACGCGTTTCACCAGCTCGTCCTGGTTGCGCGGGAGATCCATCGTCTCGCGGTCGTAGCCTTCGCTCTCCCACACCTCGTCGGTTCCAACGATGAGGACGACGGCATCGGCTCCCTCGACCGCACTCACCGCCGCTTTGATGCTTGCCTCATCCGCGACTCCGTCGCTTGCGACCCCGCGCGCGTATGTGATCTCGGCTGCGTTCCCCAGTCGCTCGCGAAGCACGGTCAGCGGCGACAGCACATAGTGGGGTGTGACGCTTGCGCTTCCACCGCCCATGACTGCGAGCCGCTCTGCGTTCGGTCCGACGACCGCGATGCGACGAATCCCGGAGGCCTCGAGGGGGAGGAGACCGTCGTTTGCGAGGAGGACGATCCCGTCGGCAGCGGCTCGGCGAACGAAGGCCCGATCCTCCTCCCGGTCCTCGGGATGCTCACCGACCGGTACGTCGTCGAGCGCGCCGACCCTGTCAAAGACCGTGAGCATGCGGTAAACCATCTTGTCGAGCTGCGTCTCGTCCAGTTGGCCCGAACGCACGGCGTCGACGAGCGCCGGGCCGAACGCGCGCGGCGGGGCCGGCATCTCCAGATCGAGGCCCGCAGCAGCTGCCGCGACTGTTCCTGCGATGCCGCTCCAGTCGGTCATCACGAATCCTGCAAAGCCCCATTCCTTGCGGAGGATGCCGTCGAGAAGTCGGGCGTCGTCGGGGACGAAGCGTCCATTGACCCGGTTGTAGGAGGTCATGACCGCCAGCACGCCGGCGATCCGGACTCCGTACTCGAAGGGCAAGAGATACAGCTCTCGCAGGGCCCGCTCGTCGATCTCGGACGAGGAGGTATTGCGCTCGTGCTCGACCTCGTTCGCGACGAAGTGCTTGATCGTTGCCACGACGTCGTTCTTCTGAACACCATCGATGTATGCGACCGCCAGCTTCGCGCTCAGCACCGGATCCTCCGAGAAGCACTCGAAGTTCCGACCCCAGAGGGGGTGACGGTGCAGGTTCACAGTTGGCGCGAGGAGGATCCGGCAGCCCTTCTCGAGAGCTTGCCGGGCGACGATCGCGCTCGCCCGCTCGACGACCGCCGGGTCCCATGTCGCCCCGAGCGAGGTTGCCGAGGGAATACAGACAGAAGGCGTGATGCTCTCATGGGCACGGGTGTCCCCACGAGCGCCGTTCGGCCCGTCGGTCATCTTGACCGACGGTATGCCGAGTCGAGGGAAGCTCGCGGTGCGCCAGTTGTCGATCCCGACGGTGAGCGCGGCCTTCTCCTCGAGGGTCAGTGCGCTCGTCAGCGCGGCGATATCACGCGAGAAGCTGACTTTGACCCTGGGATCAGGTGTTGGCATGACGAGTTCTCCTCTGTGTCGAAGGCTCCTGCGACTCGGGTAACCGATCGTAGGGGACGGGCTTGCCGGTGTCGGGATTGACGGCCCCCCGGAAGCGCCGGAGCACCTGGCTTCGAAGCCCCAGCCCGCCGCAGCAGGGGTGCGCCCGGCGAAGACCCTGGGTCCTAACGCGACAGCACCCCGGGGGGGGATCCGGGGTGCTGGTATCAGGGGACACGATCACTCAGTCACCCCCGAGGCGGCAACCTATTTACGATCACTGTCGACCCACACTCAGTATGCGCCCGAGTCGTCGGTGCTACCTAGGGCCGAACGGCACATTCTCGCGACGGGCCGGGAGAACACATCCTGCCCGCTGCGGTCACAGTCGTCCGCCTGTAGCACTATTTCGACCAGGCCCCTCAGCCATTCCAGCGTCCCGGCTTTTCGACTGATGCCACATCCCTGTAACGGAATCGGCATTGCAGTGCCCCAGGGGTCGAACCAAAATCAGTTATCGGTTCGAGCGCGAGCCGGGGGATTCTCCGGTCGCCGGCCGTGTCGTCGGCCGAGAACGGCGCATAGCAAGGACACTTCTGAGGCTTGGGGGCGGACGATGCTCGAAAGCCAAGAGGCTTTGCCTGTCGAGACCGGCAGGACCGGTGACGTTGTCTTGACCTGTCCTGCGAGCTGGGCTTTGTCACGGTGCCGAAATTCGCGACGGCACTCGCCCGGTGGTGTCACCCAGGCCGAGACATGTCGTCGTCGACGTCGGGAGCGTTCTCTTCCCCACGCCAGAGCGTCAAGTCGACGACGTCGCAACCGAGGTCGATGCGCGGAGCATCCTGATAGGAGGGAGGGCTTGTTCTCATGATCGAATCGGACTTTCGCCCCCTGAGAGCCCGCGACAACGTCCGCGCGCCCACGGTCGCCTACGTGCCGAACGAGCTCGGCGGCAAGTACGCCGGCTACCTCTATCTATTGGCGAGTCCGGAGGGTCCGGTGGTCAGCGTCCCGGGGATCGTAGGGGGCATGGACGACTCGGAGCCTGACAGTGCCAGCGCCGAGGCCCTGATCGGTGGTCCGATCGGACCGTGGGAGCTGCGCACAGATGGGTGGTATGCCGAGATCCAATGTTTCCCCGCGTACCGCCAGACGGTCGAGACTCTGCCTCCTTGCCAATCTGAAACGAGCTCACGCCGCAAGCTCGCCTAGGGGTGGCTTCGATGTCGGAGCGGCACCGCGTCCAGCCTTGGTGGCCGCGCAGCCGTGAGCAGCCGCTAGACCATTGGACGGGTGCACGGCTCATTGCTTCCCTCGCAAGGCAACAGGGGTCGTGCATCCACTTTGGTTACATTGCTTTCGGCCGGTGCCCGGGCTGACGGCGAGATACGTAGGTCCGGGCGCAGGTCCCGACAGAACGCGGCTGGCTGAGTGCCGCATGGTTCTCGCACCGGTGCTTGCGGCATCATGTCGAGATGCAGGACTACCTCCAGGTCAACAGGGCCAGCTGGGACGAGCGGGCTCCTGCACATGCAGCCTCGCCCGGCTATGCCGTCGAGCACTTCATCTCCGACCCTTCCTTCCTCTCCAAGGTGGTCCAGTTCGACCGACCTCGCCTCGGCGAGCTCGCCGGTGTCCAGGGAGTCCATCTTCAGTGCCACATCGGGACCGACACGATTTCGCTCGCGCGCCTCGGCGCTCGGATGACCGGCCTGGATTTCTCGCCGGCTTCGCTCGCTGAGGCGCGCAGCCTCGCGCAGAGGACCGGGACGTCGATCGAGTTCGTCGAGGCTGACGTCTACCGTGCCCTCGAGGTGCTCCAGCCGGCTTCGTTCGACCTCGTCTACACCGGCATCGGAGCCCTTGGCTGGCTGCCCGACATCGCACGTTGGGCTGGTGTCGTCGCCGGTTTGCTCCGGCCAGGTGGACGGCTGTTCGTCCGAGAAGGCCATCCGATGCTTCTTAGCATCGACGAGACACATCTCGATCGTCTCGTCGTCGACTACCCGTATTTCCAGCGGGACGAGCCGCTCATCTTCGAAGACGGTGGCACTTACGTCGAGACCGAAGTGCAGTTCTCCCACAATGTCACCCATGAGTGGAACCACGGCCTAGGCGAGACCGTCACAGCGCTCCTCGACGCAGGCATGGAGCTCACCGGCCTGGTCGAGCACGACAGCGTCCCATGGGAGGCGATCCCCGGTGGGATGGTCTTGGACGCTGCCGGCGAATGGCGGCTCCACGACCGACCTTGGCGCCTCGCAGCGAGCTACACGCTCCAGGCGCGCAAGCGCTGAGTCATCCGGACATCTGAGCCGGTTGCTCCATCTGGCCGGCCACCAAGGCCGCGTCGCAGCCGATCCCGCATTCCCGACCTCGGTTCAGGGAAGCGGCGGCCGAAACGGTCGTCGGCTCAGGTTCGCTCAGGTCACAGAAAACGAAGCCGTCTCGCTCGACGATCCGGCCGATCTCGACGTCTATGGGTGAACGAAATCCCGGACCGTCCCAGACGAAAGTGTGGAACTCGCCGTGTTCGCCGCAGGGATCAACTCCCGAGGGAAGCTCGCCGAGCAGCTCAGCGTCGAAGCATCGGCCGGCGAATTCACCTGGTAGCTGTGCTGGGTCCACGCAGGTGATCACCGCCTTCAAGCCTGACTCGAGCATTTCTCGCGCTAGGACGTTTGTCGGCCGGTCCCAGAGCGGGAAGACCGGGGAGATCCCCGTTCCGGCGAGACGGTCTTCTCGATAAGCGCGCACGTCCCGGAGGAACAGGTCGCCGAAGATGACGTGGGTGACGCCGTCAGCGCGCGCTGCGGCAATTGCCTCGGCCATGCGTGCCTCGTAGACCTCGTTCGAACAGGGCGAGGGAATGTCGACGGTCACAAGCGCCAGACCAAGGCGATCTGCCTCCCTTCGGAACGTGTCGCGTCGAGTGCCATCGCGCTGTCTTTCCCGCTGCTCCAGCTCATCCATGCTCTCGGGCGTGTTGCCATCGGCTCAGTCAGGCAGTTGGCATCACGCACGGGTACGGGCTTCAGAACGCGGGTCGCTGACCAGCGTGCCGCTGTGGAGGGCGCCGACCATGGCCCGTTCCCGCCAGGGCGCGGTCGAGTCATACAGCTCCTGTTCGGTGTCAACGGTCGACACCAGCACTCCTGGTACGTTGCGCCGCAGCCGGCCGATCGTGACCCCGGCGGCGCGCACAAGAAAGGCTGGCCAACAGCTCTGCGCCGCTGGATCGAGAGCTACGACGTCTTCAAGACGAACCGCTCCCAGACGTTCGTGGCACGGCAGGACCCAGTCAATCTCATGCAGCGGTTTACGGACGACGGCGACATCGCCGTTACAGGGTCCTTCGCCGCCGTCCGCCTAGCCCCGGTTGCCGCACCCGCGATGCTCGTGGCCTACGCACGCGATGCGGAAACCACTGCTACTGCCTTCGGCCTGCTCCCCGCGGATCGCGGCGCGAACGTTGTGCTGCTTAGGCCCTTCGACGAGGTCGTGTGGGAGCGGACGATGGTGGCGGAGGCGATCTGTTACGTCTCGCCTTCGCAGGTGGCGGCTGACTGCCTCACCGGGAACGGCCGCATGCCGTCTGAGGGGGAGGCGTTGGTGACCTGGATGGTGGAGAACCAAGCGGAATGGCGGACGCCCTCGGTGAAGGACGTGACACCAGTGGAAGAAAGTCGTGATGGTTCCTGAGCCGCTTGATCCCCGTTATGTGCAAGCCCGCCGGGTGCTGCTCGACGCACTGTTCGCCCTTGCGCCGCATCGTGCGGCCGTCATAGTTGCCGGAGCGCAGGCGATCTACCTGCGCACGGGCGATGCGGACTTCGCGATCGCGCCGTTCACGATTGACAGCGACTTCGCGATCAACCCGTCCCTGCTAGGCGACAATCCTCAACTCGAAGCCGCGATGCGCGGCGCGGGGTTTGATCTCACACAGTGGCCCGAGGGTCACGTCGAGCCCGGTACCTGGGTGACACCAGCCCTGGTTGAGGGTCGTCAGGAACTAAATTTAATCCCCGTTGACCTCATCGTTCCGGAGGGCGCTGCGCCTCCCGGAGGGCGGCGGGGAGCACGCCTTGGAGTGCACGGCAACCGCGCAGCGCGCCGTATTCTCGGATTGGAAGCGGCGCTGATCGATCACTCACCGATAGAGATCATGCCGCTCGACGCCGCGGACACGCGGCGAATTGCGACGCGGTTTTGCGACCTCTCCCGCGGCCTGCCGAGCAGCCACGACCCTTGCATGGGCGATGGGCTTGCCTTCCTGAGGTCTTGGCGCGAGGTCCTCTGTGACCGCGAAGCTGCGGGGAGTCCGTGTCGGAACGCATCCGACGGGCCGTGTCGACACGTAGGCGAGTGGTGGGTAGCTACCATTGCTGTGTGACCGAGCTGCGGGTTACGGTCCCCGACGAGACCGCCGAGCGCCTGGCGAGAGAAGCTGCTGATCGAGGCACCTCCGCCGAGGACGTCGCGGCCGAGGTCCTGCGCCTTCACGCCCCGCTACGGCGAGGCACCAGCCGGTTCGGTTTCATCGGCATCGGTCAGGCGAGGCAGGGGTTCTCTGCCAGACAAGCCGAAGAGAGGCTGGAAGCTGAGGGGTTCGTCTCAGCCCTGTCGTCCTCGTCGACACTGGACCTCTGGTAGCGGCTGCTCTTCGCGATGATCCAGACCATCGCCAGTGCGTCGCCTGGTTCGAAGCGGTCCGCGAGACGCTCGTCGTTCCTGACCTTGTGATCCCGGAGGTGACCTACCTGCTCGCGGCAGGAGCCCGGACGAGCGTGGAAGCCGAGTTCCTGCGAAGCCTCGTCTCGGGACAGCTCGCCATCGAACATGTTGGCGACGTCGACCTCGAACGCGCCGCTGAGCTCGTAGAGACCTACTCCGATCTCGCTCTCGGAACCGTCGACGCCGCAGTGGTAGCCATCGCCGAGCGCCTGGGCGCGAGCAAGATCGCCACCTTGGACCGCAGGCACTTCACCGTCGTGCGACCGACCCACGTTCTTTCTTTCGAGCTGCTTCCTTAACCGCACGCCCGGCGCACTCAGCTGCGAGAATCTGGGCGATGACCAGCGGGGTCGCCACAACGAACCGTTCGTCGGCGCGCGCCTACTGCCGAAGACACGCCTTCGCGCGAAGCTCCTCATATGCACACCTCGGCACCAAGGTTCGCGAACGTTCGCCCAGGTTGTCGCCGATGACGTACGTTCCGCACCGCGTGGCGCTGGCCTCCGTAGTCGGGCGCTTCCACGACCCAGCCACGGTCGAGTTCCTGAGCGTCGCCGGCAGGGTTCACCGCACGGCGATCTGTCGATCGGACGTCAGCAGCGACGAGCCTCGTGAGCTGGGCGAACTCGGCCGTACAATGTAGATATGTCGCGGACTCGCAATCCATGGCTCGGACCTGCCGCCCGCCCAGTCGCGATCCCAGAGGATATCGACGATCCTTCGGTGGTGAAGGCATCGGGCGTGGTCGAGCTGCCGTTCCACGTTCGATGGAGCGATCCGTCGATCACCTACGACCTCGAGCAGCGAGCCGACTGCATCCGCGTCTATGAGCAGGTTCTTCGCGAAGGTACCGAGGACGACGTTCGGCTCTACATCGACGTTGGCGAGCTCGTCGAGCTTTTCGACGAACTGGTGCTGCCCCCGACAGTGAGGCGAGCGTGGGCAGACTGGCTCCTACGGCACCGAGGGGTGGTCCTTGCGTGCTGAGTCCGCTGCAGGAGCGGATAGCCAGAATCATCGCCGGACTTAGCGAGGCGGAAGACTTCGCACTCGCCGGCGGTGGGGCGCTGATAGTTCGTGGCGACATCGATCGCAGGACTCGAGACCTCGACTTCTTCGGACTCAGCGCTGCTGCGGTCGACCGCCTCGTTCCCGTAGCTGAACAGGCTCTTCGAGAAGCGGGCCTGCAGGTCAAGCGGGTACAGGAAGGGCCCGGTTTTGCACGCTTTGTCATCGAGGATGAGGACGATCGGACCGAGCTGGATCTGGCCAGCGACGCCAGACTCTTTCCAGCGGATCAAGGTCCAGGCTTTCAGATCCTGTCTGCAGAGGAGCTAGCCGCTGACAAGTTGCTAGCGGTGTTCGGCCGAGCCGAGGCCAGGGACTTCGTAGACCTGGAGGCACTTGAAGACCGATTCGGTCTTGACCGGCTGTTCGAACTCGCAGGCGAGAAAGATCGAGGGTTCGAGCCCACGGTATTTGCCGAGATGATGGACCGATTCGGTCGGCTCGGAAGAGCGGAGTTTCAGCTTGACGATGTTCAATACGAGGAGTTGAGTCGACTTGTCGAGGCGTGGCGGGCGCGGGCACTTCAGCTAGCCCAAGAGCACCAGCGATCGCGAGGGATCACCAACGATCGAGGTCACGACACTGGCCTCGGCGTCTGACGAGGCGTGAACCTTGCCAGTTCTTAGCCACATCACCTGCCGAAACTATCGCTCCGGAGACCCACGTACCCATCCGCTGGGCTCGATCTACCTGATAGGGCGCTACTACGACCCGCAGGCAGGCCAGTTCCTGAGCGAGGACCCAGATATCGCAGCTACCGAACAGCCTTACGAGTACGCAGATGATGATCCGCTTATTACGGTCGACGTGACAGGTGACTTCGGAACGTTGCAGAGCTGCCCGGCCGGTGTGAAGACCGGGAACGGACGCGACATCTGGGACTGTAGGGCTGCGGTATTCCCGACAACTGGTAAGACTGTCCTGATTCGAGAGGGCTTTGTGAACAAGAACGGTAAGGGTTTTGGCCGCGTAAAAATAGTCCAAAAGCACAACGTCTATATGCAAACGGTCGCAAATGTGGTCGCCACCACTCCGCCCGGGGACATTATTCACCGGGGCGATAGCGACGAATACGAGTCCTGTGTAGGGTTTGATGGCGCACCGTTGCCCGGTGGCGAGTGCGTGTTCGTAGTGGTACTACTCACTAACACTTGGGGTAATCTAACCTCGCCGGACCACCAGGAGGTTGGTGTTCACACTGCCTTCTGCACGCAGGGCGATCCGAATTTCAAGCCGTTGGATCCGAATAGCAAGACCACTGTGTGTCCCAACTGGGTAAACAGTCCCCAGGGACCGTAGAGGAGAACGCGGGTTATCAGTGGATGAGGCGGGCTACTACGCACTAATACGAGAACGGCTCCTAGAGAAGATCCAAGGCCAGTTGGACCGCGCGAAGCGGCGAGGAACTGTGGAGGAGGGCCTCACGGAGGCGGCCGATGATAGCCGTGCGGGAGGCTGGCGCGATTTCACACTTGTGGACGTCGCAGCGATACCGAGGGCGGGAGTATTCGTATTCTTCCGCAGCATTTCGACCTCACAGCTCTATTCTTATGCTGCCTTCGTTGAGGGTGAGAGTGATCAGGTCCGCATCCAGCAGATTCTTGATCTATACCCCGACACTGTTGGCGGTGGCGGCTGGAGAGAGTTCGACGTATTTTACGATGAGATGGTCTTTCGGATAGGCAGTCCCCATTTCGGAAGCGACGATAAGGTGCTCCATGAGCGAGATGTCATTCGTTTGGCGCCGCTCGAAGAACTGGAGGATCCTTGGCCCGCCCCCGATTCATCGGGCTCGTGAGAACAAGCGAAGAAGGGCCGGTCGTAGTAGCGGCCAGCTCCGTCGGCCAGTTCGAGCCGGTCAAGTTCCGTGATCGGCCTGGGAGTCGTGGACGGCGCCCCGGGTGACGGGCACGAGACGGCCTGAGTAGCGCAGCCGGGTGTCCGTGTCAGTCGGCGCGTGACCGCCTTCGTTGCCTTCGTCGCCTGAGGGATTCATCCGCGACTCGGTGGAGGCCGATGCTCATGGGCAGGGAGAGCATCATCCACGGTTGGACGAACCGGCGGCGGAGTCCGGTCCCGCCAGGCCTCCTCGTCGGCCGTCTCGAAAGAAGGCGGTCATGACCTCCATCGAAACGGATGCACGCGAATACCTCAAGTGGATGGCGATCCACAACTACGCCAGGACGACGATCAAGTGCCGGTGCCGTTATCTCGGGTACTTCGTCGAGTTCGCGGGCGCGCAAGGGGTCGATCGGTCAGAAGATGTGACCTTGGAGCTACTCGTCTCCTACCAGCAGAGCCTTTTCGTCCACCGCAAGCAGGACGGCGAGCCACTGTCGTTCGGTACCCAGGCGCAGCGTCTTGTGCCCGTGGCCCAGTTGTTCTCCTGGTTGCGGCGCCAGCACCGCATCGAGATGAACCCGGCGGCCGACCTGCTCATGCCCCGACCCGACAGGCGACTCCCGGAAGCCACGCTGAGCGCCGAGGAGATGGCGATCCTGCTCGGCACCCCTGACATCTCGAAGCCCCTCGGGCTACGAGATCGCGCCGTGCTGGAGGTCTTCTACTCCTGTGGACTTCGTCGGGCCGAGCTCATCTCACTTTGGCTGAGAGACGTCGACTTCGAGCGAGGGACAGTGTTCGTGCGCTGCGGCAAAGGGGGCAAGGATCGCTACGTCCCCATCGGGGAGAGGGCGCTCTTCTGGTTGCGCCTGTATGTCGGGATCGTCCGCGCCGGCTTTGTGACCGACCGGTTCCCCGACCACCTCTTCCTCTCGTCTGCCGGCACTCCTTTGTGCCCGGACTGGCTGTGCCGCAAGGTCCGTAGGTACCTGGCCTCCGCCGGCATCGACAAGCACGGCAGCTGCCACCTGTTACGACACACCGTGGCCACGCTCATGCTCGAAGGCGGAGCCGACATCCGATACGTCGCCGAGATGCTCGGCCACGCCAATCTGGACACGACCCAGCGCTACACCCGCGTGAGCATCGAGCGGCTCCGGACCGTGCACGCCACCTGCCACCCGGCTTCGGGTCTCAACGTCGCCATGGCTTCGGAGCTCTGCACCGCCCTGCCGAGTGCCCGCTCGCCGATCGCCACTCGCAAGACGCCGCTGCCGTCTCCGACGAGTCATGATGGTCACGATGTCTTGTGGGACGACGTGCCGTAGAAGACGGGACGCGTGCGCGTCGGGTCCTCACCATGTCCCGCGGCACGTTCGCCGGTGCCCGCGACGACCTGGTGGGGCTCCTTCAGAGCCCGTCGTAGTCGGGCGCTACTACGACCCGGCGACGGGCCAGTTCCTGTCAGTTGATCCTGACGTGTTACAGACAGGGGAGCCCTATTCGTATGCCAGCGCCGACCCCGTGAATTCAAGCGATCCTCCCGGCTTATGGACCGAGGGATACTGTTCCGCAGTAATGGTGTCGGTCATTATCGCTGCCGTGATGCAAGCTTGCATTCAGGAATCAAATGGGAATCAGCAGGTAGGCCTCACCGTTACGACGAGTTCCCATGCTCTCAGTGTGTTACTGAATCTGTCTTTCTGGAGTAAGTTCATAGCTAATCCCACATCATCTGTCGCACTGAGACTGCTCAATATAGGAGGAGGTTTGGGATACGAAATATCGAACGCTCCTTCTGTTATCGATCTAGGTGGCCCATTTCGGGATCATAGCCTTTCGCTGGGCGCACTATGGGCGGGCACTGCAACATATTTCACTGGGTCGTATGGCAGCGGCAACAAGACCCACGGGATCACCGGAGTCTACCTTGGTTTCGGAGTACTTGTTTAGCGGCATCCACCAACTGCATAGACGGCGCGCGTATCGTTGGGAATTCCGGCGCGCATCGCTTCTTCGGGCGGAGAACCCAACTCCTACAAGGAGTTGGTCGCTGAGATCGCT
>Ga0187849_1003851_pt1 | contig 12861 bp, 14 predicted proteins | sample June2016WEW_4_10_2_FD_132412 | JGI IMG/M metagenome (GOLD analysis project Ga0187849, IMG submission 132412) | Peatland microbial communities from SPRUCE experiment site at the Marcell Experimental Forest, Minnesota, USA - June2016WEW_4_100 | ecosystem: Environmental > Terrestrial > Soil >... | reverse complement strand
ACTTCACAAAGTGAAGTTGGCGCAGCCCGCGAAGCGTGATTCTGACATCATTTTCGCTTCACTTTCTGACGCATATCACTATGGGCCTTGCCTCCAACCGCACCACATTTAGTGTCTGCGCTGTCTGCATGGCTGCGCGGAAAGAGCCGATTCTTTTTTTTGAGCAGGGTATTATATAAGTCTATCATACGAGAGTGTATTTCATGGACAGGCGCGGTATAATCGGGTACATCGACTATAAGCGGCCTGAAGTGGAGACACGTTGAGGGCCGAACTTGAAAAGCTCGATAACCGGAACCGAAGGACGAACATAGACAGGAAGAAGAGGCGAATGGTCCGGGGGCAATGTCCCCAGTGCGCGTGCGGAGACGTATTATTCATAGCACCGTAGGAGCTTAACGAGAAGTACTCCGGTCCTGAAGAGCAAATCGAGATCTTATGTCCCTGTTGTGGGACAAGGATCAAAGGTCAACTGGAGTCGGAAGGGGAGAAATAGCAGGGAAACCGGTTAAAGTTGTCCTGTCATAAGAGGAGACAAAAATGGATACCCCCAAAGCTTGTCCCGGCTGGGAAAGATTTAAGAACCTGTCATCTTTCGAATGCAAATGCCCGGAGTGCGGGAAAACTAAGGAGATATTCTCCGACGAGTTCGAAAAGGAGCACTATTGCCCCGGTTGCCATCAGAAAATCGATTTCGCGAGGTGCACGTTTTCGGGTTCGGGAAAATCGGCCTGAGACCAAGCGCGTGAAGCCGGCGGTCGGATAGCGGAGGTCGAATAGGGTCTGGCAGGGTGATGAAAAAGGATTGGAATTCCCACATCAGGGTGAAAAACCCTATAGACGCCACCTTTTCATCACCCTGCCAGGCCGGGTCTAAGCTTTGTCATTCCCGCGCAGCCGCCCGGGAATGAAGGCTTTTGATAATGTTTTGCTCTATTGCTTTCTTCCTCTGCGTCCCAGCAAATTCCGAACTGCCTTAGCGAGATTTTGCTTCGTAAAAGGTTTCATGAGAAACTCGCCGATTCCCATTTTTCTGGCAAGGGTTTCATTCATCAGTTCACTGAATCCCGTGCACAAAATGATCGGGAGATCCGGCCGGATGGCCAGAAGTTCTTTTGCAAGTTCATCGCCCCTAAGACCCGGCATGGTCATGTCGGTGACCAAAAGATCTAAACAGTAAGGATCTGCTCGAAAGGCCTCCAGGACTTCCAGGGGATCCGTTTTGATAGAGACATCGTAGCCGAGAGAAATCAGCATTTTCTGTCCCAACAGGGCAAGAGCTTCCTCATCGTCAACGAAAACTATTCGCTCGGTTCCGGTGGGAAGCACGCATGCCGTTTGTGCTTCAACCTGGATATTTTCTTCGATTTTGGGAAGAAACACATCGAAATCAGTCCCCTTATCAGGGGTGCTATCGACTACGATCAGCCCGTTGCAGCTGTTAACGATCCCCTGGACGACGGAAAGACCGAGTCCCGTACCCTCGCCGGGCCCCTTCGTGGTGAAGTACGGATCGAAAATTCTCTGGATGACAGCCTTATCCATCCCGTGCCCCGTATCGCTCACGGTGATACGCACATACGGCCCGGCCCTCAGGTCGGGATGCGGGGAAAGAAACGCATTATCGACAACGATATCGGACAATTTCACGCTTAAAACACCGCCTTTGGTGCGCATCGCGTGGGCCGAGTTTGTGCACAGATTCATCAGTAGTTGATGGATCTCCGTGGGGTCGGCCAGGACAATGGCCGGTTGCTGAGCAACCGGCAGTTCCTGCTGAATTTGGATTGTTGTGGGCAGCGAAGACCGCAGCAGTTTGAGCACCTCTTTCACGATCAAAGCGACCTCCACAGGTTTTTTCCCCTGCTGGGTCTGACGGCTGACAGCCAGGATCTGTTTCACGAGGTCCGATGCGCGACGGCCCGCATCGAGCACCTGCTGCAGGTCGCGAATGACCGGGCTTCGATCCGGCAGTTTGAGGACGGCCAACTCCGTATAACCCATGATGGCCGAGAGGATGTTGTTGAAATCGTGAGCAATGCCTCCGGCCAGAGTGCCAATGGCCTCCATTTTTTGAGCCTGGCGAAGATGGTTTTCGAGTTTTACCTGCCGGGTGATGTCCCGGTGAACGCTCACATAATTGATGATCTGTCCGGCCTGGTTGCGGACCGGAGATCCGGTGACTTCCGTTTCGTAGAAGGTGCCGTCTTTTTTCCTGTTCGTTAGACGTCCTGACCAGACAGCGCCTTTCGAGAGTGTCTGCTTTATATTTCGATAGAACTCTTCATTGTGTGTCCCGCTCTTGAGAAAACCCATATGCCGACCGATGGCGTCCCTTCGGTCATAGCCGCTCATGCTCTCGAAAGCCGCGTTGACATAATGAATAATCCAATTGGTATCTACTATAAGTATTGCTTCGGCCGATTGCTCGATGGCCGTCACCATGCGTATGCGTTCTTCCTCGGCCTGTTTGCGGTCGGTGATATCACGAATCAGTCCCTCCACCCCGACGATACTCCCGTTGCGATCTTTCCAGAATGTGCTTGTCACCGAGACGAAACGGGGCGAACCGTCTTTTTTCTTGATAACAGCTTCAAAGTCCCTGATGATTCCATGTTTATCGAGCCGCCGCAGCATTTCCGAATGTTCCTGCGGATCTGCCCATAAACTCACCGCAGGCATTCCAAGGATCTCCTCAAGGGATTCGAATCCGAGTAATCTGGTCGCTGAGGGGCTGGCCATGATAATCATGCCGTGTTCGTCGGTCCGGTAAAAAACGTCCGGGATATTTTCAATTATGCTGCGATAGCGCTCTTCACTCTCACGCAGCGCTTCTTCGGCCATTCTGTTTTTCCTCCTTACCTCAGAGTCTGCCAGTTCCCTGCGCACTGCCGGTACCAGACGTCCCAGGCTGTCCTTTGTCACATAATCGTGAACACCGGCTTTCATCACCGATACGGCGGTATCTTCTGCGATATTGCCGGAGACAACGATGAAAGGGATGTCGCAATCTTTTTGCTGCAGGAGACGCAGTGCGGCAAATGCGTCGAACTGAGGCATTCTGAAGTCCGAAATCACGATATCCCAGTGTTGCTTCTCGATGGCTTCATCCATTTCAGCGGCATTTTCCACCCGTTGGCCGACGGTAGCGTATCCTGCGCGCTCCAGGGTGCTGAGAATCAGGTCCGCATCTCTCTCGGAATCCTCGATTATCAAAACTCTGAGAAAATTGTTCATGATTTCCCGACGTATAGGTTTTGAGGCCTCAATCGGCCGGTGGGTGTACGTTCAGCACCAGCCAGCATAAACCATGCGTGTAAAGTGAGATCGATATCGCTGGGGTCGTCTTCGACCAAGAGGACGACCATGTTGTCCATAAGTTCTCCTAAAGTTCGAAGTAAAATGTTGCTCCCTTTTCCACTTCAGCCTCCGCCCAGACGCGTCCGCCGTGCCGGTTGATCATGCGCCGGACGGTCGCAAGCCCGATTCCGCTGCCGGGAAATTCCGCGCCACAGGCGAGCCTGCCGTGGTGGCCTCCGGCCGCACCCCCCGGCTATCTGTATCTCCCGATCCCAGGGACATATCTGCTTCTCCTTTCGAAGAAACCAATTTTTTTTGGTCGATATCAAATGGATCGGAGATTTGAGGAGGAACTGCGAGATAATCTTCCAGGGATTCGAAAGGTCTCTTGAGCTCTTTTGCAGCACACCAGCACCTCAACCGTGCTATTTAAAACTGCCCTAAGCGGCTCGTGAGCGGCCCGATCATTTTAACACTTCGATGAGAAATGTTGTCTGCCGGGCCATGTAAATGAGATGATAGATTTAGTGCTTTTGCAATTATAAGGAATCTTATTTTTCTATAATAACATCTTAAAGTCAATCAAAATGGGAGAATTATTGAGAATAGCTGGTCCGGGGCAAAAAGACATTTAGCAGGGTGATGAAAAACGATTGGAATTCCCAGATCAGGGTGAAAAACCCTCTAGACGTCGCCCCGGCGCACGCCGTGGGGTCCAGTGTCTTTTGCTTTAAAATCAAGTTGAATGAGCTCGAAAGACATTTCATCGACCCCCATCGAAATCACTTCGGCTAGTGCTTATCAAATGAGAGTCCACAACTTATCTTACGAAAGATACCAGCGTGGCTTTATTTTCTTTATTTGGAAGGAGCCGGAATGCCTAATCATCTTGTTGGGGAAAAAAGCCCCTATCTTTTGCAGCACGCTCAAAACCCGGTTGAGTGGTATCCGTGGGGAGAAGAGGCTTTTCTGAAGGCGAGCCGGGAAGACAAGCCCATTTTCCTCTCAGTGGGATACTCCACCTGTCACTGGTGTCACGTGATGGAGCGCGAATCTTTCGAGGATGAGGAAGTTGCGGGCCTGCTCAACCGGAGCTTCGTATCGATAAAGGTGGACCGCGAGGAGCGGCCGGACATCGACCAGGTCTATATGACCGTGTGCAGGGCGACCACTGGTGGAGCAGGGTGGCCGTTGTCCATTTTTATGGGTCCGGACAGGAAACCTTTTTTCGCCGGGACCTATTTCCCCAAAAATGCTCGGATGGGAATGCCGGGTTTGATGGAAATAGCCGGTAAAATTTCTGAACTCTGGACCGGAGAGCGTGAACAACTTGGCATGATAAGCAAAGAAATAACTCGGGCCATTGAGCCGAAGAGGCCGCAACAGCCAGACCGGCTTCCCGGTTTAGAGCTGCTGGAGAGAACCTGGCGCGAGTTGGCCAGGTCGTTTGATCCTGTGTGGGGCGGATTCGCGAGCGCCCCTAAGTTCCCGAACCCTCATAATCTAACTTTCCTTACGCGATGGCACAGCCGAAATCCCGGGTCCAATGCATATCAAATGGTCGAAAAAACGCTCTTGTCCATGCGCTCGGGCGGGATATTCGACCAGATCGGCTTCGGTTTTCACAGGTATTCGGTCGACGAAAAATGGCTGGTGCCCCATTTCGAAAAAATGCTCTACGATCAGGCGCTGCTTGCGCTTGCATATACCGACGCTTTTCTGGCAACCGGAGAAACGCGGTACGCAAAAGTGATAAAGGAAATCTTCGAATACGCAACTCGCGAGATGCTAAGCCCTGAAGGAGGTTTCTATTGCGCTCAAGACGCAGACAGCGAAGGAAAAGAAGGGATTTTCTACACATGGACACCGGGGCAGGTGGCAAACATCCTCGGTAAAGATGCCGGAGAAATTTTTTGCCTGGCATACGGCATCACCCCTCAGGGAAATTTCGAAGAGGGGATGAGTATCCCGCACATCCCGAAGTCTTTTGAGATTCTCGCAAGGGTTTTGGGAATGGGTCTTGCGGAATTGGAGAAGCTCCTCGATGATGGTCGCAAAAGGCTCCTCGATGCCCGCGAAAAGCGGGTGCATCCGTTAAAGGACGATAAAATCCTGGTCGCCTGGAACGGACTGATGATAGCGGCGCTCGCCAGAGGCGCGCAGGCTCTGGGAGACAGCTCCTATGCCCGGACGGCGGCTGGAGCGGTGAATTTCATCCTGCAAAGAATGCAGACCGAAACGAGGCGGCTCTATCGCAGATACCGGCAGGGTGAGGTAGCCAATCCGGGGTATGCAGACGATTACGCATTCCTGATCTGGGGTCTTCTTGAACTCTACGAAACCACTTTCGATGTGGCCTATCTCAGCGAAGCGGTTAGACTTCAGCAAGATATGTCCAGGATCTTCGGGGACCCCGATGGGGGGTTCTATTACGTGGGAACCGACGGTGAGGAAATGATCGTAAGGGAGAAAATAATTTATGATGGGGCGCTGCCTTCAAGCAATTCCGTTGTGGCGATGAACCTGCTGCGGCTCGGCAGGATGACCGGAAACCCCGAATTCGAAAAGCAGGTGGATTTGCTCATGACATCATTTTCCAGACAGGTCGCCTCTCTGCCTGCCGCTTACACGCAATTCATGCAAGCGCTCGATTTCTTGCTGGGTCCCACGCGTGAAATACTCATCGCCGGAGATTTATCATCCCCAGGGACAAGGCAGATGATAGAGACCGCTCACCGGCTCTACTGCCCAAACCGGGTGCTGATGCTCAAAGAGAGTGGAAAACACGGAGAGGATTTATCAAAAATCGCGCCCTTTACCGGGCCGGTGCCTTCGGGGGGAAACGGTCCCGCTGCATATGTATGCGAGAACTTCAGTTGCCGAAATCCTGTCCGGAGCGCATCCGAGTTGGAGTCTATTCTACGGGGTTAGCTTACATGTGTGGCGCGATTAGGGCGCGATTATGGAGAAAAATGGCGTAATCATGGCGTGATTGTGAAAATGTGCTTAGGGGCAAGTGTTTGTAATATCAAGGGAAATGGAAAATCCAGGCCTTGGCACGTATATTGCTCTATCTATATGGCAAAGAGAAACCAACTCTTTCCTCCTCAAGAGCTAACCGGTTCTAGCCCCTCCGGTTAGCTCTTTTGTTTGTGCATGCAACCTCTTTGAGGCCTCGCGCTCCCGCCCCGTCTCGCGGGTGGGTGGGCGGGCTGTCGAGAATGAGCGGTCGGCCTCCGCGCTACGCGCTCACACATTGAGCAGGGTATTGTATAAGTCTATCATTCGAGGAGTGCTACAAAATGGGAAGAACTCTTCTCGGAATCTCCGCTTCACCAAGGAAACTCGGAAACTGCGAACTTTTCATAAAAGAGATTTTCAAGCAACTGGGAGAGGGCTGGGAACTGCGGCTGGCGCGTCTTGGCCAACTCGACATTAAACCCTGTCGTGCCTGCTACCAGTGCCTTTTCGATGAGATGAGGTGCCCTCAGCAGGATGACTTCCTCTCGGTGGTGAATGCTCTTGCCGAAGCTGACGCATACGTGGTGGCGGCCCCTGTATACTTTTTGTCGGCAAACGGGAGCCTTAAAAGATTCCTGGACCGTGGACTTCAGCTATATGCCTTTGTCGACCGGCTATGGGGAAAACCTGCGGCGGGAGTGGCGATCGCCGGGATTGAAGGTATGGAGGGGAGCACCAAGTGCGACGTGGAGAGCTTTATCAAGGTGACGCTGGGCGATCTGCGCTGGTCCGCCGTGGTTTACGGGGCGCTTCCAGGGGAGGCTCTGCTCTCTTCGGCGAACAGAGAAATCGCTGAAGAGCTTGCCCTGGCCATACTGGATCCGGCCAGGCGAGTCAGCCCAGTTGGCCCGGTCTGCCCACTTTGCGGAGGTGACACTTTCAGATTCATGCCGGACGGGAGAGCCAGGTGCATGCTTTGTTCCGGTTCGGGCCCCTGGGAATGGAAAAACGAATCGCTCCGGTTCGACATCGAATCGGGAGAACATCCTCTTTTCTTGAGCAAAGATGATGTAAACCGCCACGCGCAATGGCTCCGGGGAATGAAGGAAAAATTCCTCGAACGAAGAGAAGAATTGAAGGCGGTAGTCAAAGAATATCTTGGAGTAGGGACATTTATCGAGCGCAAATAGTGGAGAGGCTGGTGCGTGCTGAGGCGCCGGCGCTTAAACCGGCGCGGGCGGCCTCGAAGCACTTCCAATAGTTTCATCTGCTGTCCCGCCCCCAGTTCATCAATTCGAGGCGGGATAGCACGGGCTTTGTATTTCAGTCCTCTCGACCGGAACCGGTTCTCGTTTCGACAATCCAGGATTCGATTCTCGACTTTATCTCATCACGAATCCTTCTCGTTCCCTTCAGTTTTTCGATATCCGTTCCCTGCAATGCGGCAGGATCATCGAATCCCCAATAGAGTCGTTTCGTTATCCCTGGGGCAATAGGACATTTATTCTCGATGGATTCCCTGCAAACCGTTATGACGTAGTTAAATCTTTTCACTCTCCTGTCCTGCTCCAATTGACGACCCTGCCCGGAGCATGACCCATATTGCCTCAAATCGCAATGGCTTAGGTAAGAGCTTCCCCTCTTTTTCAGATCAACCAATTCTTTTATTCTGCTATCCTGTAACCTTTCGACCGCCATTTTCGTCTTGTCGGTGATTGCTGCAAAATGACCGTTTAATTCCTTTTGAAGGAGATGGTTTTATGGACGAGAAGATCGAGCTGTTGATATGCCTTGGCGCAGCCACGGCAGCAAACTGTATCCCCTGCTTTGACTACTATTTCAAGAAAGCTTCAGCAGCAGGAATAACCTTTGAAGAGGTGCGAAAAAGCGTTGAGCTCGCCTGCAAAATAAAAACCGGCGTTGGCATAATAATGAAAAACAGCATCATGGATATAACCGGCCGGGATTGGGATTCCGAAAAGGAAGACAGCGGGAAATCGGATCATCCGTGCTGCAGATGATTGTGGGAGGATGAGAACCCAATGGAGTTCTTCGAAATCTACGATAAGTACTATGACAGGGTAAGAAGATTCATTGTCGCCTCGTTGCGGGACGAGTGGGTAGCAGACGATCTTACCCAGGAAACTTTCATTAGAGTCCGCAAGAACCTCGATACTCTGAAGGATGTCTCCAAATTGGGCTCATGGATTTTTCGTATTGCTCACAATCTCTGCCAGGATCATTTTCGAAGCCTGAAGAGAACTTCGTGGAATGAATGCAGGCTGGATGAAGCAAAAGACGTGTTCAAAGAAGCTATCGTTCAGAAGAGACTCGAACAGAGCGAAATGAGTTCGTGCGTTCAGGACGTGGTCAAGCTTCTTCCCGAATCCTTTCAAAATATTATCAGGCTGTTTGACATGGCGGAACTCAGCCACCGCGAGATTGCAGAGATACTGGACACCACCGTTGAGAACGTAAAGGTGAGACTGCACCGCGCGAGGAAGGAATTGCGGGCGCTGCTCGAAAAAAAATGTACCTTAGAAGTCGATGAAAGAAGCGTGCTGGTGTGCGAGCCGGTAGATAACGGCAAGAAATGACTCGTAATGCTTTCCAAGAAAATTAAGCATAGAAACGGCTCCATTATGGGGCCGTTCTCCTTTTCCTCTCTCGAGTTTGTAACCTTCCTCTCCTCCTTTACGTCTTTATGACGAATCAAGAAGCCCTAACACTCAAATGGGTGCTGAAATCCGAAAAAAGCGAGAGGAGGTGATTTCAATGGCAGATCAAAATACCGATCGAAGCAAGATGCCCTCAGGTTGCTTTGGCAAAATGCATGAGATGATGCGGGACATCATGTCGAAAAAAGGCGGTTCCTGCTGTCTCTGTGCGGAAACGATGACTGAGATGATGCAGAAGTGCTGCTCGGATCAGACTGAAAAACTAAGTCCGGCTGAAGAGCCGGGCCAGGATGCCCCGAAATGAGTGATACGCATCTGAGCCGGACAGACTCGCTCTCCAAAGGAGAAGAACAGTGGCTAAAACAATCGAGATCCAACTGGCCGAGCATTCTTGTGCAGCAGGGCTCCGTTATGCTCAAAAACAGTCCTCCTCTCCACCGAAAGATGCGGTGATATGTTGTGAAGGTATGTGCCTCAAAGGCGAGACTGCAAGGAGGGCGGCGAACCTGATTGCTCACAAGCTTGTTCCCGATAGAGCCGTGCGCATATGCCATGGCGGTTTGCTGGAGGAGGCCGGAGGCATGAGGGACCTGGTGCGAAAGGCTAACAGGGTCTTGGTTCTGGATGGGTGCGCAATGGCCTGCGGCAAACGGCTGACAGAAGGAGCCTTCCCGGGCCTTGAACCCGAAGTGGTGTTCACCGATAAGCTTTTCGAATACGACCAGGACCTTTTCGGAGTGGACGAGATACCGGACTCACAGATCGTTGCCAATGCTGAAAAAATTGCTGCGCAGGTGGTTGCAAAGTACTTTCAATAGGGTCATCAGTTATCCTGCCCTTAATTGATTAATTGGGGGCGCGATATCGCAGTCTCTTGTATTTCAGTCGTTTTGGCTGGAATCTTTCCATCTCATCCTCAAATAGAGAGGTTTGTAGGTCGGACCGTACGTCGTCCGCGTTCGTAAAGACTTGCCGCCAAAATATAAAAGAGAAAGCCTCTGAGCAGGGATTACGTTACCAAGCTGTTACGATTTCTTTAAATTTTCAAGAATGAGAATTTGGAGCTTGACAAACAGAGGCGTTGCTGATAAATCTGAACAATCAGATAATACTGATAAATCAGTCAATACTGAAGAAGGACGTCACGATGGCAAAAGAGGAACAAAATCAATCCTGCTGTACTCCGGAGGGCAAACAGGCTTGCTGCAAGGTGGAATCTCTCATCACGGTTGATGAAAGGGGACAGATGGTGCTGCCCAAGGAGTTGCGCGAAAGGGCGAAAATCCGCGCTGGAGACAAGCTGGCCCTTATCAGTTGGTACAAGGACGGGGAGGTTTGCTGTTTCACGCTGATTAAAGCGGACGCCTTGGCTGAGCGGGTGAAGGAATTTCTTGGGCCCGTACTGAAAGGCATAAGCCTGGAATGAGCAGCGGGGCAATGCTGCGATATTCACAAAGAAGGCCTCCCGCTGTGCCCCGTCTCGCGGGTGGGTCGGCTGTCGAGAATGAGCGGTCGGCCTTCCGTCCGCCTAAAGGCGGTAAGAGGAATGATCAGATTATCGCCAAGGGATGCCCTGGAGAGCATTTCACCAAATGATCGCTTGCTGGTTAACAAATCTGTCATACGAGGAGAAGACCATGATGCCAAAGCAGGTGAATCAAAGTTTTGCCGGTTTTCGCAATGCAGTCGTCGACAATGGAATCATAGATCCCAAGACGACTTTCATGATCCAAATGGGAGCGGCAATGGCCGTCGGGTGCTATCCCTGAATGGAGATGCTCTCTGGGGTTGCCAGGGAAAAGGGAGTAACGGATGAGGAGCTCGGAGCGATTCAGTCCATAGTCATGCTCGTTTCCGCAGGAAGAGTCTTTGCGCAGTATCGGGAGGTCTGTGAAAGGATCGGGTCTGCAAGCAAAGCTAAAGCTTGCTGTGAATAAGTTCGGAATGAGTCTCATCGTTGGATACGATCACTGGAGGAATGACAGATGAAAGCCGACAAAATCAAAGAGATCGTTAGATCACGCTACGCTAAAGTCGCCCTGCGTAACATGCCGTGCTGTGGGACAAGGAGGTCCTGCTGCGGAATCTCGGATGTGGAGGACATAAGCAAAAAGGTGGGCTACCACGACATGGACTTGAATTCGGTACCCGAGGGGGCAAATCTTGGGCTCGGATGCGGCAATCCGGTGGCGCTCGCTTCGCTGAAGGAAGGCGATGTCGTGCTTGACCTTGGCTCCGGAGCTGGGTTTGATGCTTTTCTGGCCGCCCCCAGAGTCGGTTCATCGGGAAAGGTCATCGGGGTCGATATGACCTCTGAGATGGTCGAGAAAGCAAAAGCAAACGCGGTGAAGGGCGGCTTTCAAAACGTCGAGTTCAGGTTGGGCGAGATCGAGGACCTGCCTGTTTCCGGTAGCGAAGTGGATGTCATCATTTCAAACTGCGTTATCAATCTCTCACCTGAAAAGGGAAAGGTTTTCAAAGAAGCCTTTCGAGTGTTGAAAGCAGGCGGACGACTGATGGTTTCCGATCTCGTTTTGCTGAAACCCTTGCCTGAAATCGTCGGGCAGTCTGTTGAAGCATATGTCGGCTGTATTGCAGGAGCCGTGATGAAAGCTGAGTATCTTGCAGCCATAACGGCTGCAGGTTTCCGTGATTTAAAAGTGGTCGGTGAAGATATCTACCCTGTCGAACTGGCCGTAAGCGATCCGGTAGCCAAGGCAATCTACTCTGATGCCGGCATTATTTCAGATCATGCAAAAGAGATATCAGGATCGGTTGCCAGCATTAAGATAAGCGCGGTGAAGCCGAGTTGACCAGTTAGTAGGAACGGAAAACCTTCCCCATTGCGGATTTGTACAGAAACTCTGCAATAACTTGTTGGGCCAATAAATAATGGCAGTAGATATGAGAGAAATCACCTACACATTTGCTGCGCTAAGAGATGAAAACGACATAAAACAGTTGTTGTTCAAATCTCAATTGCCAACCGATGGGATAATTTCCCATCTGAAGGACTTTATACTCGCTAAATCTACAGGTGGGATAATCGGTGTTGTCGGATTAGAGGCCTACGACGGTATTGGTTTGCTTCGCTCGTTGGCAGTGTTGCCTGAGGTTCGTGGGAAAGGGATCGGGAAGGAGCTTTGCTCAAGAGCAATCGCCCACGCTCACACCCAGAAGATAAATGAACTCTTTCTTTTGACGACCACAGCTGACAGCTTTTTTGCGAAATGCGGGTTTCACAAGATTGGCAGAAACCTTGCCCCCGCTCCTTTGCAAGCATCCGTCGAATTCAAAAGCCTTTGTCCAGATTCAGCTGTGTGCATGAGAATGCAACTGAGTGAACGGGCAATTTATTTCCCGCGTGAAATCCTGACCCTAAAATCGGATGTCCCAGGGGCCAAAATGTGGGGTATCGCCCTGGAGAAGACCTTACTGACCTTTTTCGAGGTTGAGCCTCACTGCCGATTCGATCGGCATAATCATGAAAGCGAACAGATTACGATGGTTTTAGAAGGTGAATTGTTTTTTGAACTCGACGATGAGACGTTCAGTGTGAAAAAAGGTGAGGTCATTGCGATTCCATCAAACATATCACATGCCGTGTTTACGCGTGATAAACATGTAAAAGCCATTGATGCCTGGTCGCCGGTAATGCCGCAATATGTTAGGCCAAACCACGCACTGCAGGCAACACTTGCCACGCACAGGCCGTGTGGCAAGCGCGCCTGAGCTTGATCGTCAGGCGCCTATGCATTTAAGTCCGGCGTTTGGTGAGTTGCTTCGTGTCGATGACCGATATTCCAGTTTTCCAAATCACCCTAAAAAGCCATTCTATCATCCTGGAATACCAGACTAATTAGTGTAATGAGACAAATCTGGCCGTCAGGTATATTTTTGGAGTTCCAGAAGCTCGAAGAGT
>Ga0187849_1003850_pt1 | contig 12862 bp, 20 predicted proteins | sample June2016WEW_4_10_2_FD_132412 | JGI IMG/M metagenome (GOLD analysis project Ga0187849, IMG submission 132412) | Peatland microbial communities from SPRUCE experiment site at the Marcell Experimental Forest, Minnesota, USA - June2016WEW_4_100 | ecosystem: Environmental > Terrestrial > Soil >... | reverse complement strand
CCTGACCGGCACGATTCCGACTTGGAACCAAAGCACGACAGGCAACGCGGCCACGGCTTCCGCCGTGCCCTACTCCGGGCTTACGGGCACGGTGCCTACATGGAACCAAAGCACGACAGGCAACGCGGCCACGGCTTCCGCCGTGCCCTACTCCGGGCTTACGGGCACGGTGCCTACATGGAACCAAAACACGACAGGCAATGCGGCAGGCTTAGCCAGTAATCCGATTTTAAGTGGAACGATTACCAACTCCACATGGTCTGGTGGTTCGGGCGGCGTTTTGACTACAAACACTTCCGGCCAGTTTGGGTATAGTCAATACCTGCCGGTTGCGCTAGGTGGCACGGGCACAGCTACGCCAAGTTTGGTGTCGGGGACGAACGTAACAATCTCCGGCTCATGGCCGAATCAAACTGTTTCCTCTACCAGCTTCATGCCTCTCGGCTTTAGCGGCAGCGTGTCGGGCACACTGACCACTACCTCAAATCAGCTTACCATCAGCAATCCATCCTATCAGCAGTTTCAGATTAACGATGGAAGCGGTGATTATATCGCCAACTTTGTAGCCAATTATGGAGCATTCTATTATTCAAGCCAGCCCTTCGATTTCGAGCCGAACGGATCGTCCGTTATCGCTTTTCAGATAACATCGACAGGCGATTATTTCAGCCCTTTGAATGCTGGACTCGCGACTGGAACCAGCAGTGCATGTAGTAATGTTGCTGGGTGGCCTACTTTAGATTGGTCAGGCACGGCAGGCGGGGAGCAAACTGTATTGATGCAGGCCTGCCCGAATGTGCTAACTGGAACGCCGACGTATTTGACTTTCTCAATCAACGATGAGATCAATATAGTAAGTCTGCCCGAAATCGTTAACTGGACAGGCCACTTCCACCAAACGCTGGCAACGTTTCAGGGCTTGACCGGCGTACCCGAGGGTTCGCAAGGGTACGACACGACTAACCATGAGTGGGCGTATTACAACGGGACTGTATGGCTCGATAGGCCGAATGTCCAGGTTGGGTACGTGACCAGTTCCTCCGGCACAGTCACTACGGCGCATACTTTCTCAACTGCATTCCAGGCCACGCCTAACTGCGTTGCATCACCCTTGAGCAATGCAGGGGTTTGGTATTTCTCGACCGTGCCGACAACCTCATCCACGGGTATTATCACTTACGCGACGAGCGGCGCTCAGACGTTCAATGTGCAGTGCACCGGGCCGGGAGGCGTGTGGTAATCAACGAGAGGTTTGCAAGCGGAGCATGAACGCGGAATCGGCAGTAATGGCCGGGGCGCACAGCAGGTAGGCCGGGGGAGGGTAAGCATGGGCAGTACCGGAGATGAGGTCATACGAGGGGGAGGCATGGGCTGGATGTGCCCGGATATTCAGCATCCGGGCATTACCGGCTGTCCCGTGCCGGAATTGAAAAAGCATGTTGCGGCGATTGACGCTTCCCTGAACAGCACGGACGTAAACAATCCCGGACTGTCAGTTCGTTTCGGACTTTTCGTAATGCAATGGAAAGAGAGCGAGAAAGAACGCAACATCCAAACCAGCCGATTTCGCTTTTGGGTGATGGCGGGGATAGGCTTGCTGGCTGCGCTCGCAACCATCTACGACGGACTCAAGGCGAACGAGCAGATTCAGCACCATCAGCTTCAATGGCCTAAGTTCGGTACTTCAACTGCTCCGGCGCTCGCCGGAAATAACCAGCCGCCCAGCGCGGCCTACGAGGTGATCCATGACAATCCTTGGTGATACAATCGAACCCGAAGAAGCTCCAGATTTCAATCCTGGAGGCGGCCCGGTCCAATGCGATGTGCCGGCCGAGGAGCCGGAAACAACCGAAGACGAAGATGAAGAATCGGCGTGACCAGCAACAAAAGAACATTGCGCAGGCGCGCGAGGAGGAGCGGGGGATGCTGAATCCGTTCAAACTTTTGGCAATTTACAGCGACCTCAATAAGATTGAGGCCGTAGCAAAGGAGAAGGCGAACATGCAGGTACAGGTTCCGCAGTTAGTGACGCTGCTGGTGAGTTTGTCGGCGACCATTGGTCTGCCGACGTTGGTGATGAGCTGGGTGCATACGCACACCGGCGTGTATCTGGCGATTGTGGCGGCGGCGATTGTATTGCATGCGCTGATGCCGTCGATTTTTGCAGCGCCGAGCGCGGCGGATACGCAGGCGACGGGGCTGAACAAGGTAGGAGTGATTCTGTTGATGATCGGCCTGGGCGCGCTGTGCGCGGGCCAGTTGCATGCGCAGACGACGCCGACGCCGACGCCGACGCCGACGCCGACCGGCATTACGTTCACTGGCAGTTCGGCGGCAATTGCGCTGCACCACAACGGCAGTTGGGGCACGGGCAACCTGACGACTGAATCGCTGGATTTCATGGATTTCGGAAAAACGAAGTCTCAGCATCTATTTATCGAAGGGAAGGAACTGATCGCATCGAGCGCTGGTTTTAATGTGTATGCCGGCGGCGTGACGATTCAGCCCGATCTGACAAAGCTGCTGGCCAAGACGAATGTGACGCCTGCGAATTTGAGCGTTGCTTTCAACTTTGACGGCGGCGCGGGAATTCCAACTGCGGGTAATTCGCATATCGCGTTTCTCGCCGGCGGCCAGGTGCAATACAAGGCGACTTCGTCTTTGAGTTGGAACGCGCTCCAGGTCCAATGGCTGCGGTATGGATCGGTGAATGCGCCGGTAATCAGCAGTGGGCTATCGTTCATCTTCAAACATAACTGAAGAAAGGAGAAGGATCGCCAGAGCAAGAATGCCCCTCCTGGAGGCAATGCCGGCAGGGGCATTCTGTTTGTGCGGAAAATCGCTTGACAATATCATATATCGGTGTACGATAGCAGGATATGGCTAAAAATCCTCATGCAGTAGCACTCTCTAAGCTGGCCGCCAAAGCGCGCGCCGGGAAATCCATCACGCAAGCGCAAATTACAGCGCGGAGAGCAAATGCCGCCAAAGCTACAGCAGCGCGCCTCGCTAAGCGCAAAATGTGGAAATAAATGTGAAAATCTCTGTAAGTAGATGATTTTATTGATTCATTTTTCTCTTGACACATACTCCGGTATATGTCACTATTGAATCGAAAGGAGCAGCATGGCAAAGCCCACCGAACAAATCGCCGCCGATTTCAAATCGACTCTAGAGGCGCTGAATTACAACGATCCGGAAACAGCCGCAAAGGCAAAGCGCACTTTCAGCAAGTCCGGCCATCACCGGCAGGCGATTCAAATCACAGATGCAGCATGGGCGAAGATTCTCGCCTATGTGGACGCCAACGACAAAGACCTCGACAAATTTCTCACCACGCAGATGAGCAAGATTGCCGACGGCCTGGCATAACCAGCGGGGCGCGAAACCCGTAAATGGATTCACGGCCTCGCCGCCGAATACGAATTCGTGGAGCAGAAATGACCGACACAGCCATACAACGCGCAGCCCCAACGGGCATGGAGTTGCTTGCCGAGATTTCCCGGCGCACGGATTGTCCTCCCGAAGTCGCAATGGCCGTCGCCAAGGCGGGCGTAGAACTGCAAATTCAGATGGAAGAATTTCAGTGGAAGCGTGAAGAGCGGCAGGCAAAGATTGACTTCGACGATGCCCTCAAACGTTGCCAAGAGAAGATTGGGCGCATCGCCCCAAATCGGACCAGGGAGAATGGCATTGCCTGGGCTGACTATGCAGAGTTGGACCGGGTTCTGCGGCCCATCTTCACGGCAGAAGGATTCTCCATCTCATACAGCGAATCAGAGACGCTTCGAGAGGGCAAGGTCTTAATCTGCGCTACACTCTCTCGCTCCGGGCAAAGTCGGCCATACTTCCAATCGGTCACTCCGGCCGGAAATCCGAAGATGAACGCTGCGGATATGGAAGCATCCGGGCAATCGAGAGCGCAGCGGTATTTGCTGCTCAAGATTTTCAATGTGGCGGTGGGGATCGACGCCATCGAGCAAGCGCCTTACGATCAAGAGCAGTACATGGAGCAGGGAGCGGCAGCAGACTTTCAATCGTTGATCGAAGGCAGCGCGAGCGTGGAAGAATTGCAGCGCAACTATTTTGCGGCCCGCGATGCGGCGAATAGTGCTGGAGATGCTCAAGCGGAGAAGCGTTTCGCCGAGGCGAAGAACAAAGTTTACCGTCGCTTGGCTAAGGAGAAGGCCCATGCTTGAGATTAATGGTCCTCAAAATTCAGATGCATGGCTTCGCGCGCGCTGTGGGCGAATTACCGGCTCAAAGTTGGCCGATGTGTGCGACTTCGTTTTCAAGGGAAGCGCCGCGCGGGGCGATAAGGCTGTGTTCCCTGGTGCCAAGCGCAAGCTCTACTGGAGGGCCTGCTTGGGCGAGAGGCTGACCGGGCAGCTTGCGAACCATTGGTACTCGGAGTACATGGCGCACGGGGAGCGGGAAGAAGAGCCTGCCCGGATGTTCTACGAGAGTATCACGCGAACTATGGTGGTACCAGTCAGTTTCGTTGTCCATCCAGATTTCCCGTGGACCGGCGCATCGGCGGACGGACTTGTTGGTTCCGATGGTGTGCTGGAGATCAAGAATCCCAGCACGGAAAAGCACATTCTCTACTGGGAAGATGGTTTGGTTCCAGAGGAGTATATCCCGCAGTGCGCTTGGGAGATGGCGTGCGTTGGCCCGGAGCGCCGCTTCGTCGATTTTCTCAGCTTCGACCGGCGCATCCTTGACCCGAACCTGTGCTATTTTTTGAAGCGCACAGGCAGAGATGAACTTGAATGGGACATTCCCATCCTGATTGGCGGCAAGGCGGAGTATCGCAAGCTGACGGGCGAATCGGTGATCGATTACTTCACGGAACAGGCCGTGGCCTTCAATGCCGAGATTGAGGCATTTTTGGCAGAGCACAACGCGAAGACGATTGCCCCGTTCCCGGTCGATCTGCGAGAAGAGGAAACTCCGGAGGCGGACTACGACCCAGCCAAGCCCTTCGCCGAGCAGGATTTTGGATTCCTCGACAACACTTTGGCAGATGTACCGTAACCACGAAAAGGAAGGATAAGACGATGGCAGATACGAGTTTGATGATGATTCCACCGACAATGACGGGCGTGATTCTGTTCGCTCCCGGCAAAGCTGATGAAGTGCTGGCCGAGATCAAAGAGAAGGCCCGCGCGGAAGCGGCGAAGCTCGATATTTCAACCAAGGAAAAGCGTGAGGCTCTTGCGGCTCTGGCCTACAAGATCGCCCGCACCAAGACGGCTACAGACAAGATGCGCCTGGAATTGGTCGCTGACCGCAAGAAGGAACTCAGGGCCATTGATTTGGAGGGTGCCCGCATATGGAATGAACTTGAAGCCCTCCAAAAGGAAGTGCGCCAGCCTCTCACGGAATGGGAGAACCGAGACAAGGACCGCATCGCTAAGCATGAGGCGGCGATTGTTGACCTTGATCTATCCGGCACGCAAACTCTACAGCAATGGCAAACTATGCCTCTTGAGGCCATGAGGGCATGTCTGTTGCATTTTACCCAAAGATTTCCTGCTAACTACGACTGGGAAGAGTTTGGCTCGCGTGGATCGCTGGCCGTCAGAACGGCGACGGATAAGATCACCGAAGCTATCCAAAAGCGGCAAGCTTATGACGCCGAGCAGATTGAACTGGCGCGGCTGAGAGCGGAAGCCGCCGAGCGCGCGCAGCGTGAACGGGAAGAAGCGGCAGCAGCCAAAGCCAAGGCCGAGGCGGAAGAGAAAGCGCGCCGTGAAGCAGAAGAAGCCGAACGCAAGGCCAAAGCGGAGCAGGAGCGGATTCTCCGCGAATCTCAGGAGCGCGAGGCCAAAGCGCAACGCGAAGCCGCTGAGAGGGAAGCCGCAATCGAGCGTGAGCGCGCGGCTGCTCAAGAGCGCGCGGAGCAGGCCGAACGGCAGAGGATTGAGGCGGAGGCCAAAGCCAAGCGGGATGCGGAGGCGGCGGCGAAAAAGGCAGAGCAGGAGAAGCAGGCGGCAATTCGCGCCGAACAGGAACGTGCGGAGCGTGAGCGCAAAGCGGAGGAAGAAGCAGAGCGCAAGCGGGCTGCAAATCGCGCCCACGCAGCGAAGATCAACAATGAGGCGAAGGCTTGCCTTCTCAACCATACGAACCTGACGGCCGAGAATGCAGAAGAAGTCATCAAGGCTATCGCTAAAGGCCTGGTGTCGCATGTCTCAATCCAGTACTAGATTTGACTTCCTCGACGCTGGGATTGATGCGCCGTAGTTTCAAAACCGTTGCATAATGTAGGGGATGCGACAGGAGAAGATCGTGAAGGAATTTCGCTGCTGGCGCTACAAATGCGATTACTGCGGCAAGAACGGCCACGGAAAGCACGCGATGAGAGAGCATGAAAAGGGCTGCACCATGAATCCGTCGCGGATCTGCCGGTTTCATAAGGTCGTGACTGGCGAAGAATTTTGCGTAGTTCCTACGATAGCCGAGATGCTTGATTTACTGAAGGCGCATCAAGGAGATAGCGATCATGGATTGAAGGCGCTTCGGGAATTGGTGGATAACTGCCCGACGTGTATTCTAGCTGCACTCCGGCAATCTGGACTTTGCAGCTACCACGGGGAAGGCGAGGACTATTGTCCTCCGCTTATTGGCACTGAGGAATTTGACTACGAGAAAGAGCACGCCTCGGTCTGGGCTGATGTGAACCAAGCCAAAGCGGAAGCCAACGCGCACGATTATGACTATTACTGTTGCATAATGTAGGGGATGCGATGTCGCTACTGCAAAACCGATGGCCTCACCCGCAAGCACACCCCTACAGGTGCCCGTCTGTTCTACGCCTCCGGGTTTATGCACCTGTGCCTGGGGTGGCGGCGCAAGATTGCAAAAGAGATCGCGCTTTACAAGCGGGCGGCGTAGGGTATACTTGATTCAGACTCCGCGCCAGCGAGTTACAACCCCGGCTTGCTACCGGGGTTAGGCAAGGGGGAGGCCCAAAACTCCCCTTTGCTGCCTTTTTTGGGAAAGGATCGTGACCGACTTGTCAGAACGATGGCAGCAATGGATGCCGTTCCATATCGACCGATTTCGCGGCTCTCCTGATGTCCAGGCGATGCACCCGATAGCCAAGCTGGGATACCTCATGCTGTTGGCTTCGCAGTGGCAAACCTCCGATTGTCTAATCTCATCCGATCCAATCGACCTTGCGGCGGCATCCAGCCTAGGTGATAAGCTGTGGGCGCAGCATGGCCCGCGCATCCTCCGCAAATTTGAGACAATCGACGGAAAGCTAAGGAATTCAGTGCTTTACATCGAGTGGATGGAGGCTAAGCGTGTGTTCGAGGCACGACAAGCGTCCGCTCACCGCACGAACATCGTACGGTCACCGTCACGGTCACCGTCACGGTCAGCCGACACACAAACAGGAACAGGAACAGGAACAGTAACAACTACAGAGAAGAAACAAAAACCTTCTCGCGCAAAAAAACTGCGCGAGTTGCAAGCCAAGTCAAGAGCTAGGAGAAAGAAAACAAAGGCGTCAAAACAACGTGTCATTGACAGTCAATCATTGTCAGCAATGTCAGCACATACAGAAGCAGAAGCAGATACAGAAGCAAAAGAACAAAAACCTTCTCCGAAGCCGCGCAAGCGCGGCTCGGAGGAACCAACTAAAACTGCTTTAGCCAAGGATCGACATGACGAGTTCAAATCCATCGTTAAAGAGTATTGGGATTCAAAAAACAAGGGTATACAGATGCCGTGGGCTGGGCCGGAGGGCAAGCAACTTGAAATGTTTTTACGGGCGGCTCCGAACATCACAGCAGAGCAGTTTCGGGGATTTCTTCGCAACCGTTTCAAGTCCGAGGTTAATCACGGGGAAAGGCCGTCCCGATGGCTGCCGTGGGTCACAAGTTACGGGGCGGGACCAGTAGACAAGTTCGGCAAGACAATCCACTCACAGGAGAATAGCAATGGCAGACCTGGAACAAATCAACCAAGCGCAGCTCGACAGCGCGTTGACAACAACCGAAGGGCGCTTGCAGAGGCGGCTATCAAACGAGGATGGATTACGGTTGACGGCGCTAATGGAGCAACTCCAGCGCCGATACCCGAATCAGGACAACGCGGCTTCGATAGCGGAATACCTGACGGACCTCGAACAGTTGAGCCTGAAGTTCTCGCTCCAGAGAGTCGAAGAAGCGATAGCGGCCCTGCGCATTGATCCAGCGCAGGAGTTTTTCCCAAGCCCAACCGATGTCGCAGCGCAGATTCAGAGGCAAAAAGGCGACCGTCTCGCACGGCGCATGGAGCGCGAGGCTGTGGAGTTTATCGAATCAATGAACACGGCTAGCGAGAGGCATAACAAATTCATGTGCGAATGGGAAGCGTCCGGGTTGAGTCTCGCTGATTTCTGCGGAGGCCGTAGACGATGAAAAGCGCCGGAGGATAGCCATTGCCCTGCGAGCCGCTGGAGAGAATCTACGCGGCGGACAGATGATGGCTGAGGAGATCGTCACGCAGCTTGGCGTGGCGCTGAAGGGCATCAAGAAGAGCAATGGGAAATGAGCAAGAGCGCACGAAAGGAGAGCAAATGATTTACTGCCAGAAAATCGTTATCCGACCGGAGGATATGGATGAGCGGGGCCGACTGCGGTCGAACACCTACTGTATGCGACCAGTCGGCCACAAAGGACCGTGCACCCCAGAATTGCAGCCGGAAGACCGGCAGGCAGAGCGCATGAAAGAGGAGAGCCTGTGAAGCCATGTGCTGTGCGAACGCTGCCATATTCTCGCGCACGGAAAGGCCCCGCGCAAATGAGCCTGTACTACGACCATGCCGGGATTCAGATTCATTTAGGCGATTGCAGGTTAGTTCTGCCCACGCTGCCCAAGCGCCGCCCCGGAACCAGGAGGAAGCCGTGATCGATAAATCAACGCCAGGCGTCTGGGTCTACCCGGATGGGCGTGAGGTAATCCAGACGAAGACCCTCGCCGGCAGAACACTCATGGAGCAGCGCCGCTTTAAGGCATGGGACGAATCAAGGGGCGTCTGCTGCCTGTGTGATAAGGCGGTGCATATCTGGTGTGCCACGCTGGAGCACAAGACAGCTAAGGGATCGGGCGGCTCGAAGCACGACGACCGGCAAAGCAACCTCGGAATCAGCCATTTTGCCGGAAATGTCCGGCGCGGTAGTATGTCCTTAGAGAATTATATGCAGTTCTCTCTGGAGGAACGAATTGCTTTCTGCCAAGGAACCGTACCGCCAAAATGGATGATAGCCAAGTGCCGGGGAGCCGTTGCAACGGCAGAAAGGAAGCCATGACAGACAAGCAACTAATTCGTCTATGCCGCAGTTTTCGGTATGGGTTGATTGGCAGACGCGAAGGCAACATGATGTGCCGCTTTGGTTTCACAAAGACAAAGGCGATGAGGGAAAGCGAATGACTCACTCAGAGAGAATGTGCAGGAAGATTGACGCCGACTGCTCCATCCAAGAGGAGCGCAACTATCGGCAAAGGCGCGTGTGGCGCTGGTGGGTTTATGACGGCCATAAAAGGGTCATTGGATGCGGAGCATTCAAGAGCAAAGCGTGGAAACAGGCTTACGGAAGACTTTATGGGCAGGCGATGAGGGAGGAAGCATGATCTTCTATGACTGGTCAGGTGGCATGGAGTCCAGCGCGATGCTTGCGCTTGATCGTGAGCGCATCCGGGAGACTGGGGCGATTGTTCGGTTGGCAGACACAGGGAAGTACGTCCCTGAATTTTACGAATCTAAAGATCAAATCGAGCAGATACTTGATTTGAACATTGTCACAGTTCCCCGCCGCATCGACTTTGACACCTACTTGTTTGAGCGAGGAGGAATGATCCGAAAGGGCACGAATGATTGCAGTCGAAAGATGAAACGCTCTAACCTTTCGCGGCACATGCGGAGCTTCGAGAAACCCTACGAGGTCAATTTGGGGTACAACGCAGACGAGCAAGAACGAGCCGACGAGTGGATAGCCAGAAACGAGCGACAATGGCTCCGCTGGGGATTCCCTCTCATTCGAGATGGCGTGGACCGGGCTGCATCTTGGGATGTGTGTCGCAAGGCGGGATTTACTGTCCTTGTGCGCGTCTATGAGCGCGATGGAAGGATGGACTGCTTTATGTGTGGCAATCAGACGCCAGCCCAAGCTATCAAAGTCATCAAGCACCATCCCGCCCAAGCGGAAGAATGGAAGCAGATGGAGGCGCGTAAAGGTCATTCCTTTATGCCAATTCCGCTGGTAGTTCTCCAAGAGAACTACGAAACAGGTGGACCTTTATTTGCAAATCTGCCCCCCGTTAAGTGCGCCTGCTTTGGCGGGAACGATGATGCTACTGGAGAGGAAGAGGAAGCATGAAGATTGGTACAAAGTCGGTTCTGTTTGGGGCGCATTGCTTCTTTTTGCATCCCTGGTTTGTGGCGCTCGGATGGTGGAAGCTCTACGGATTTCCTCTTGATCTGCGTCTCTGGTTTGCCTTTTTTTTGCATGACATTGGCTACTTGGGCAAGACGAACATGGATGGACCGGAAGGTGAGCGGCACGTGGAGGTGGGCGCGCAGATTATGGCGCGTTTATTCGGCAAAGAATGGGGAGACTTTTGCCTCTATCATTCCCGCTACTACGCGAAAGCGAATGGCGCTCAACCATCTCGATTGTGCTTTGCCGATAAGCTCTCTTTCCCGCTCACTCCGCGATGGCTTTATCTCCCCGCTGTCAGTATTACCGGAGAGATCAACGAATACCTGAAGAATGCTCAGAAGGCAGATAGTGGGCACTGGAAGCCTACGGAGTATGACAAGCAACTATGGCATCGGCAATTATGTGAATACATGACCAAATGGGTTGAAGAGCACAAGGAAGGCGCTCACGACACTTGGACGGACTCAAATCGTCACGCGAATACGGAAAGCGGGGTTTGGCAATGAAGCGCAAACAGACACCCGAAGGGGCTTTGCAGCGGCTCGTTCTCGATTGGCTTACGGCAAAGCACATCTTTAGTCTTCGCATGAACTCGGGCACGCTCATCAACCAGGCTGGCAGGCCAGTGACGTTCGGAATGCCAGGCTGTGCCGACATACTGGCATTCCCACAACAAAACATAGGCGGAAAATTCTTCACCTTACCGTGGTTTATTGAGTTAAAATCGCAACATGGAAAACAATCAGAACTCCAACGATCCTTTGAGTGTCACGTTAAAAGCGAAGGGATTGAATATACCCTTGCAAGGTCTCTTGATGACCTTGACGGACCCCTCGTATGCTTCAAGTCTGATGCGCTGGGCAAGAAGGATAAAAGCTGACGGGTGACCTACAACGCCGAGTTCGCCGCGTTCCTGCTCGTGGGCGTGGGCCTGTGCCGGGCGCTGGTGCGGGCGGGCATTCAGAGAGGATGGTGGGAGTGATGCAACTGAGTCCGCACTTTTCTGACCAGGAATATGGCGTCGTGGGCGCATCGCCACAGGTGATCGCCAACGCCACTCAACACGCCAACGTCCTCATGGAGCCGATCCGGGCGAAGTTCGGGCCGGTGAACTGCCATGACGGCCTACGTACGCCGGCTGAGAACGCGGAATGCGGCGGGGTGAAAGATAGCCAGCATCTCTTCCTCGGAGAAAACAGCGCCCTCGACTTCGACGCCCTGCCGAATCCCTACCAGGCCGTCTTCGACTGGATTCGCCTTGAGAGCGGGCTGCCGTTCGACCAGGTGATTCCCTGGGGCCTTCATCCTGTCAACTGCACTCGTCGTTTGGGGTATGGATCGCGGGGCTGCTCCCAAAGAAGTTTGTCGGAACCCATCGGGAGCCGGGGCCTGGCGGCAAGCCCCGCTATTGATTAGACTACTCCACTTGTGTTATGGTTGCAAGCGTCGGAGCCATCAGTGGAAATTCCTTTACCCAACGGTTTATTTGCCTGCGTCGACGATGCCGATTTTGAGTGGCTATCGCAGTGGCATTGGTGCGCCGAATGGAGCGAACACAATCAATCCTACTATGCAACTCGCCGAGTAAGGATAGATGGGAAGCGCCGGCGGATTGCGATGCACCGCTTGATACTTGGCCTCGGAGTTGATGACCCGCTTCGGGGAGACCATATAGACGGAAACACTCTCAATAACAGGCGCGGGAACTTGCGCCCTGGCTCCCCGGTCCAAAACAGCCGCAACCAAAAACGCCGCTCGGATAATACGAGTGGATTTAAGGGTGTTTGCCTCTATAAAAGCCGTGGCGTCTGGATAGCTCAGATACAGGTGCTAGGCAAAAAGATTTTTCTCGGCCATTACTCTACCCCCGAAGAAGCCCACGCCGCTTATTGTGAAGCGGCTAAGTTACATTTCGGGGAGTTTGCGAGGACAATCTGATGAACCTCTGGGCCGTACCCGTTGTGGTCTGCCGTCCGGCGGGAGAGCGATACGCACAGGATGCAGCTTGGTTCAAGGCGCTCATAGGCAGCTCCGTAACGACGGTGGACTTCCTGCGAGGGTGACGCTCGCAAGGGTTTTAGTCCCGTCCGAATCGCGGGGCTACCGAACACGGCATACCATGTGGGGCCAGGTTCACCGCACAGACGAAAGCGAACAGCGGAGACCCGTGGCGGCCGGAAAGGCTAACCCACTAGGGAGGATTTTCCTTTATAAGGCAAGAAACAGGATGAAACGTTTCATGGAACGCCTGAAACGCAAGATGAAACGTTTCATGGAACGCCTGAAACGCAAGATGAAACAATCGGACACCGTTTCAAGGGACGGCGCTGAAATCCGCCGCGATTTTCTTTACATGGCTCGCGGCCAACCACGCGCTACTGGTTCTTAGGCAGCAGCGGGAAGTGCCATATCTTCGGCATCTTCGG